>ERZ808046.46-NODE-46-length-173988-cov-9.955052_pt1 | contig 173988 bp, 148 predicted proteins | sample MGYA00380196_ERZ808046 | MGnify/ENA primary metagenome ERZ808046 (study PRJEB31490, sample SAMN06133421) | mouse gut metagenome | isolation source: Z6_2 | host: mice | place: China: Chengdu | collected 2015-05 ...
TTATCACCTCAAGTTTAGTATTTCTTTTTTACTTCTTTCTAAACTTGTAGTGATTGGGTTGACCTAAAGGTTTCGCCTTAAGGCGAGGGTTTTAACCCCATTATACAGACAATAAACGATAATGCTGTAAAAATGGCAACGAAAGAGATTAACTGTATGTTCAACTCCTTCGTTAGTCTTGCCTCCTCTTCTTTCATCTTTGTATCAACGATACGGGTATAATCATCATCCGACATCTTAAGCAAAAACAACTGTCTTTTTGCCAAATTAATATGATCCCATATTTTTAGTGCTGTTCTTTTCGTTCTATCATAAGGATTTCCCTGGTTTTCAGCGCCTGGTATCCATGGAAAATCCTCATTAAATTCATCGCCATAAATGTAATTAATAACACTGTCAAGATTGGTCTGAACAACCCCTATCTCCTCTTCTTTGAGATCAAACACGAAATTTGTGATATTTGTATAAAGTAATCTGTCTTCATTTTTAATGTAATTGTGAAGAGTTTCGAAGAAAACCTTGTGATCAAATTCCTGAGAGTTCTTTACAAGCCTTTCGCAAAGGCCGTCAACTCCAACGGACATTTTCTTAATATAATCGGATGTTGAGTTTACCCTTTCTGCATTATGTTTATTTACATTAATAGAAGCCATAAACTATTCCTTCTCAAAATATTCTTTAATCGAATCATTGGAAATAACATTGTTGCAGTATCTCTCATATGCATCATTCCATGGATCTTGATTGTGTGTTATTTCAACCAGATAAGAAGCCGAATAATTTGCACATTCATCTACGATTTCATTAATCATCTTTTTATCTCTATTTAATATTAAAATATTGGAATTGTTTCCCTCTGATTTCGGGATACCGGAACTTCCATATATTTTAAATTCGTGATAAACCTCCGGAATGACAGGCCCAAAATCCCAAGCCTCTATATCTTGGTAAAAGCAGGGAGCCCCGGCGCTTACCAAAAACTCCGCCTGAACAAAATATAATATTTTTTGCAATTTTAAATTGCTTATTGTATAACCGTGGTTTTTGCAATACCATATAATGTATCTGGCAATATCAATAGCGCTATACATAGTATATACCTCCTGGTAATAAAGTAAAAACTTGAATATAATGTCTATTATATCCAAGTCAAAATTCTGTCAACACTCTATTTGTACTCAGTATATACTATTCCGTGTAAAAAATCAATTGACATTCTGTACAACTTCTTGTTAGAACATTTGTTCTTTTTCACAAAAATTCCTTGTGTTAGTGAAAAGGCAAACTTAAATGCATTTTTAAATTCCAGTTGGCAAGAGAAAATTCCATATATCCAGAAATTACTTCTGCACATATATTTGCCATATTGCCTTTGCCCCTTATATCTCCTTATACTGTACATGCAGCTGATTGCCTGCCTGTGCGGAAATGGAGATTATCATGAATCATAAAAAAGGCAATCAGAAACACTTAACATTTGAACAGCGTGTAGAAATTGAAAAAGGTCTTACCGAAAACAAAACCTCTGCTGCAATTGCAAGGATTATTGGCAAAGATCCCTCCACGATTTCAAAAGAAGTACGGCTACACGCTCACACAAAGGAACGCCCTGATGCAGGATATACGAATCCTCCCTGTATTCATCGGAAAGATTGCAAAATAGTTTGCCTTTGTGATGAACAATGCGGAACGCTCTGTAAGATTTGTAAAAAGCCTGGTATGCGCTGTATCCATGTATGCCCCGGCTACGAAACTGCGAGCTGCGAAAAGCTGAACAGACCACCTTATGTGTGCAATGGCTGTGGTAAAAAGGCTCACTGTCTTATGCCAAGGAAGTTTTATTCATCCAAGTATGCCCAGGACGAATATCACAACGTTCTGCTTGACAGCAGGGCCGGCATTAACCAGACACCGGAAAGCATTCAGGTAATGAATGACCTTCTTGTTCCCCTCATTAAAGGGAAACATCAATCCATAGCTCATATTTATGCCACACATGCAGAGGAGCTGGGCTGTTCCAGACGAACTCTCTACTCTTATATCAACGCTGGTGTGTTCGAAGTACGCAACGGCGATTTAAGGCGGGCTGTACGCTATAAAAAACGTAAAAAGGCTACCCAGACCCGTGCAAAAGACCGTTCTTATCGCAAAGGCCATAATTATGAAGACTTCCTGAACTACATAAAAGAGCACCCTGATGTGAATGTGGTGGAAATGGATTGTGTGGAAGGAAAGAAAGACGAAAGCCGAGCCATCTTAACTTTCACGTTTCGAAACTGCAATCTCATGCTGATGTTTCTTCTGGAATATCAGGATCAGGAGTGTGTGCTGGAGGTCTTTGCCTGGCTTGAAACAGTCCTTGGCAAAGAAGTCTTTCGAAAGCTGTTTCCGGTTATTCTTACGGATGGCGGTTTGGAATTCTCGGCAAGGGAAGAAATGGAAGAATTCTGCGATGGAACAAAAAGCACCACCATTTTTTACTGTGACCCTTACTGTTTTTGGCAGAAAGGGGCCTGTGAGAAAAACCACGAGTATATCCGCTATATATGTCCCAAGGGAAGTTCCTTTACTGACCTGGATGATGCCAAAGTCAGGCTTATGATGAACCACATAAACAACGAAAAAAGAGACAGTCTCAATGGACACAGCCCATATGAACTCTCTCTTTTACTCCTGGACAACAAGCTACATAAAGGATTAGGATTAAAGGCAATCGCACCTGACGAAGTTATGCTTTGTCCAAGCTTATTAAAATAAAATAGTTAAGCACAGGCAGATTTCACTGCACCAGAATTTAGTCCTGCACACAAGGCATGTGGAATTTAGTCCCGCACACTATTTTCAGATGCCCGTTCAGCATGCATAAAAACATAAAACCTGGGTGCTTATGAGTTCATTATACGGCAAAAATATGAAGTTGTTAAGGTGCAAAATGGAATTTAAACCCGCAAATTTACTGGGGTATTCCATAACTGGAATTTAATTTTTCATTCAAGTGGTGAAAAAAGGCAAAGCTGAATGCTGCTTATGTTACTGGCCTTGGAGTGCAAAATTATTTTTAATCCATGTTGAGAAATTCAGTTGAGGGCATAATCCTTGGAGATTTCTCAATTCTCTTACAAAAATCATAACGCCATCATCAGATGTAAGACTGTACCATTCTACTTCGCCCGTCATTTCCCTCTGGAATATCTGCATGGAATAGACAACCGAATTAACGATATGGACAGTGCTACCCTCAATAATAAAAAAAATGACGTCTTCGCTCGCCACGTCAAGTGCTTTACGGACTTCTTTTGGGATTGTGACCTGCCCTTTGGCCATAACTTTTATCACTGTATTATATGCAACAGTCAGAGGAAATCAAATGCAATTCATGTAATGGATTTATTGGGCACGTGAAATGGGATTTTTTTGAAACTGTTTAAAAAAGTCATTGACGATTTGTCTCTGGGTAGTCCACTATTCCGTTTTCTATATGTTATATTCCTTTATCCATTGATACAGCTTATGAGGTAAACATAATTTATATCATTTTTCAAATATCTGGTCTAGGTATTTGAGTGTAGTAATAGCAATTCATCTACATGATTATGATATTATACTAAAATAATTTATATTATATATTTAATACATTTTGTCACCCCTTTTATGGGTTGGATAATACATAGTTATCTGTGTTATTTACAGTATTAATTTAGATAGGGGGGTCAGATGTGGAAGATAATACTAGTCTCAAAAATCGTAAGTTATGGAGACAGCTGGAACAATTGTCTATAATGTATATTTCTGATAATATAAAGACATCCATCCCTGCCGATACAGAACTTACAACAGAAACAAAAGATGGCGGATATGATGGAAAGATTGTTGTTCATATTACAGAAAATAATGACATATCACATACCATTATGATGGAAGCCAAATTTAGAACTTCTATAAAGAGCCTTCCACTTCAGGATTGCTCCAAGGCGCTAATCATAGCATTTAACCGAGCGGTACAAACATTATATATTGTTACTAATGTTCTTTTTTCGCCTCAAGCCAGTGAGGAAATAGAAAATTTTGAGAAAAAAATCAATCTGAAAGTTATTAAGGTCGATGGAAACAAATTAAAGCAATTTGCAGAAAAGAAGAACCTGAAATTAAATAATGAATTTACACAGGAATTTTTAGATTCTATTTGCAGTACAGATTCAGAAGAAATTGGTATCTCTATAAGACTGAATACGGCAAAAGGTGAAAAAATTGCACCGGGGCGTCAGCATAAAATTTCTCTCCGAAAGCGGCCTTACAAATTTTATAAGAATGAAGCCTTAAAAAAATCATTGAAATTAACCTTAACTCAGTTAAGGGAAAATATAATGATGTTTATTGTTCAAGGGGCCGCCGGCGTTGGAAAAACCGTTTTTTTGACACAGCTTCAAAGGGAACTGGAAAAAAAGAACAAACAGCTCTACATGATCGACCTGCAGTTGTGTGGTTCTCCACGCATTCTTTTTATTAAAATACTGGAAGCTTTGTGGGGATGTGAATTATCCTTCTTATTTACAAGCGATGATCCTGCATATATCAAAAAAGAATTGGAGAATTTGATTGGCTGCCTGTCTGACGGCAAGCTGGATGAACATATTCTAGGTGCAGTTGCACAGGCTATCAGTATGGATCAAACTGCGCTCCAGGGACATGCTGATACATATTTCTACTATTTGATTGAATTTATATATAAGCTGATATCCCCTTATCAATCTCAGAATACTTTCCTATTTGCTTTTTATAATTTAAATAAAAGTGAAATTGATACACTGCACTTTTTATATTCACTACTTTGTAAGATACATACGGTGGTTACTGTAATAGTGGAGTTACGTTTTCCTTTTTTCGTAGAAACGGACGAAAGGAAGTTAATATCAGCAAGCGATTATTACCAAAAATTTTGTAATATTTCATCTGAATGTCAAATAGTAGATATTTTACCACTTACGGATCAAGATGATGTATCTTCATTTTTAACTCAAAATGGATTTTCACTATCTACTCAGCAATTAGAAATTTTAACAAAGCGTTTCGGAACAACACCTTTGTACTTGTCATTAGCCTCTTCTTTTATCAAAAAACAATTAGCCGAATTTAAAGTTAAAGCAAATGAACTATCAGATTCGCAGTTTACTCATATGATAGAGATGTTTTCTGGAACTGGAAACAATATCCTTTTGACTATTATTTTGTTCTATAAACAAGATCCTGTGCTGGCAAACTGTTTTGAGGCCGCTGTATTGTTAGACGGCGAATTACCATATGGTGTTTTGGAGTATTTGCTTGATAAAGATTATGAGAATATTGCAGACAATCTGGTAGAGACTTCTTTATTTGAAGTAGTTTCTGGAGCGCTTATAGTTCGCCATAATCTGATTTATGATTCTATGAAAAAATTATCCTCATCGACGCTTCGGGTTCGCATAGCAGAAAAACTTAGAATTGGATATTCAGAGAATAAAATATTTTTTAAAAATGAACAGATAAAAATATTTGAATTAAATTTTTATGCAAACCAGCATGAATATGTGTTAAATGAAATTGAAAATTTGTCCTATTTTCTGCTCAAAGAACATGAATATTATTCTGTTATTAAATTTAATGAATTGGCCAGACTTTCCATTGAAAAAATTCAATTATCAAAAAGAGATAATTTAAAACATGCTAAGATTTTGATAACAACTTTATTTTCATATACACAGCTGCATATTTTTGAAGCACCCGGTGTGAAAACCGGACTGAAGACACTGGAAACAATTCTAAACTTGAACCATTATGATGATAGATATACGACTATAAATCTCTGGTATCTGTGGGTGCAATGGTATATTGATTTTTACAGTGGAAATATAGAACAATCTTTTCAAACAATTTCTCAAGCCAAAGATATCATTAGTGAAGGCATATTTGAAGAACAACTATGCGGGCAGATATATTGGTCTTATGGCCTTTCACACAAGCGCCTTACCACTTTGCAGGAAGGAATTGAGGACTTTAAAGAGGGATTATTGAAATATCCTAATTCTATTTTACTAAAATATGCCGTCGATGTTCACGAGGCTCATCAATTTTTACGTACCGATCCTCTGAGAACAAATAAAATGTGTCAGATTTTGGTTGCACTTATAGAAAATACAGACTGCTTTTATAATGAAATCATTCAGGTAAGAGTGGATATTGCAATGTCTGCATTCTACTCCGGAAATTATAAAAACGCATTTCTAGAAGCACAAAGGGATTATGACATAGCACAAGCAAATAATATTTCCTATCAGGAAGGCCGGTCAATGAATATTATGGCTGCTTGTCATCTCATGAATGGAAATATAGATGAAGGATATTCCTGCTTCAAAAAATCTTACCATATTTTCAAAGAAAGTGGAAATCACCTTTTTATGTGGAGACCATCTTTTAATATTGGACAAATTTACTATAGGCGTGGTAAAGTCAGTAAAGCTTTGATGCATTACCAAAAGTTCCTCCAAAATGAAATAACAAATATTTCGGAAAGACTTCCAAATTTAATGTTGTCAAACAGTGAAATGGTCTGCCTGATTTACATTGCCCGTATACTTCGTAAAAACGGTAAATATAAAGAGGCAGACGCATTATATGAAAAATATAAGAATCCTTGCTTTGAATATTGTTATAATATAAGCGATGAGGAATTTGAGTCTGTTTTGTCAAAGCTACACTATATACATAATGGTTTTATTATAATACTAGGTTAACTGCAAACGATGATATAAGTTTTTCAACCGTTCCAGTTGTATAACCGTTTTTTTGAAATCATTGTTATCTGCGCTTATATTATGCAGAAATATAATATATCTTGACAGTATGATCGCACTCCACAGAATGATATCCTGGCGAGAAGACTCAGGAAACTTTCTTAATATGAATTCTTCATCTGAAATACGAGCAGAAGCCATAAGCATTAAAAAAAGTTTTGCATAATCTTCACCTGGCCAAGATGGATGGATATGTTCACAATCACGAATGACCAGGTGCTCGGATTTCCTGTAAAAAGTGCAAGTCCCGGATACAAAGCCACTTACCACAAGTGGCTTTGCCTTTTGGGCCATTTGTGCAATTTCCTTTAAAAACGCTACTCCAATAGGGCCAATTATTTGTTCAGCTTCTTTGTTTTGGCAAAGAGTTTGAAGGAGTATCTGACTTTCTAAACAATAAGAAGAATTTCCTTCCATATACCAAGGTTCATGTAAAAGATCACTTCTGTAGGATTCCAGGATTTTTTGGGGTGGCATCTGTTTTTCCAGCATGGTGTTTAGATTTTTCGTAATGGTAAATTTATTTTTAAAATCTATCTTACTATTTTGCTCTATATATTCAATTATATCCGGCAGATAATTTTCAAGTTCTATTGCCGGTTCCTCTGAACATAAGAAAAAGTAATTTTGATCATCGTAATGTAAGGTGTCAGATGGAAACTTTGAAGACCAATATTTGTGTCGCTGATATCTATCTGCTGCAGACTGAACCTTTACATAATCTTTAAAATCATGTACAAATACTTTCTTATTCATATAACTATATGGCTGGAATAATAAGTATTTTTTATTCGAAAATGAAATATCCCAACAAAAGCAATGGTTCTTTACCAGGGATTCTTTTAGAGCATAGTCATGGGTACCAAAATAATTCTCCAAATATAGCCTAACTTCCCGTTCATCTGCGGGGAAGTTGATATATGGATACATGTTGATATAATCTGGTAAGCTCGAATTATTTTCAGGAGTGTCGCTACTGCTGATTTTAAAATCTTTACATAATACTTTTTCATAAACATGTATATGAGATTCCAAAAAGTTCCAATTATTCGCTATTTTTTCTGCATAATTTTTAGCAGCAATTCCTAAAGAGCAAGAAAGATAGGGCTGCCATATGAAATGTTCCATCCTTTTGGAAAGCATTTGCACGTCGCCATAGTCCACCAGGAAACCATTTTCCCAATCAATGATCATATCACCTGCAAAACCGCATTTTGTCGCTATTACGGGAACTCCTGCTGACATTGCTTCAAGGCTTACCCTTCCACCAGGTTCGTATTTGGAATGCATGATCACTGCCAGAGTACGAAGATAGACCGCACTGATCCCTTCTGCATCTAAGGTTCCCCACCAAATTATTTTTCCGGATTTTTCCACTTCCTGCAAGTCTGTACATAATGTATTGTGGAAATCGTGGATCTCATCCGGAGTGCCTCCAACAATCCATAGAGCGGGGCAGATTTCATCATAAATTTTGTATAAAGAATACCAGGCTGATATAATAATATCAATTCCCTTATTTGGATCGATCCTTCCTACATAGGTAAAAACCTGTTTTTGCCACCAGTAAACTGTTTTGGAAATAGGATTTGCTTTTTTGTATAAAGGCAATAAATAAGGGGCGTCTTTCCATGTGATATTTCTTGTATACCCCAAGTCATTATGAACAGGAAACCGATAGGCAGAATCAATCGGTCTGCCAATTACAGATATCTTTTGCCCTGATATTTGATAGTATGTTGTAATCGCCTGCTTTTCGCTTTGTGTAATACAAAACAAACGGTAAGCCGCCTGAAATACTATCGTTTCAGTATCGATTCTATGAGGTTCAATCTCTTTTGCACCACGAAGCAGGATTTGCTTTCCATTTGAAATTGTACTATGGACAAAAGGGACTCCATATTTCTGACCCAGTTGAAGGGCTAACTGGCCAGAGTTCCAATAGATACTATGAATGATTTGAAACTTCAGATTATATTCTGTAATAGTTTTAACAGCTAATTCGTAACTTTTCTCTTTTAGGTTGTACAACTCTCTTTTATCAAACATACCGTATGCTCCATAGTCCAGACGATATATTGTACAATTCGTATTGATATGTTCTATGTCAGGCAGATTTTCATAGGATTTCCGTGTTAGAAGGGATACATTATAATTTTCATTTGACAATCCAATTAGTAACTCTTTTGGATACATATGTCCACCTCCATATACACCTATTCCCGGGGGCATGGAAGGGTCGGCATGAAGAGAAATAATCAGCAGATCAGTCATAATTAGTACCCTCCTTATCTGTGATTCCTCTTATGTAATACTGAAAGCCGTGCTCTTTCAGTTGATTTTCTCCTATCAGATTATGGAAATCAAGTATGAAAGCACAAGAAAGACTTTGCTTTATTTTTGCAAGGTTCAAACTGGAAAATGACTCCCAATTAGTTAAAATTGCAATTGCATCACTTCCTACGCATGCACTATATACATCAGAAAAATAAGCGACGCTATTTCGATCAGCTGACAGTTCTTTTTTCGTATTCTCCATTGCCTGTGGATCAAATATATGAATCATATAATTGGAGGTCTTTAGAAGTCTTTTTATCACCTGAATACTGGGAGATTCTCGAATGTCATTAGTATTTCCTTTGAATGCTGTTCCTAAAACTGTCAACTGTCCTTTTGGAAAAAGTGAACGAATGACAGAAACAGTAAATTCAATTTGATTTTCATTTGCCTCTATAATTTTATTTATCATTGTCAAATGTACATTTACATTTTGTGCCATCCATTCTAAGGCTCGTATATCTTTTGGCAAACAAGAACCTCCGAATCCGATACCAGGTGAAAGATATTGGGGGGAAACTCTTTTATCATATGTCAAAAGTTTTACCAATTCCCAGACATTCACTTGTTCTCGTTCGCATATATTGGCGATTTCATTAATGAATGAAATTTTCATCGCCGCAACAGCGTTATTCACGTATTTTAAAAGCTCTGCGGTTCTCGTATCTGTGTACAAAACAGATATATGATTGGTGATATAGAATGAAAAAATTTCATTAAGTTCAGGCAACTCGTTAGGTTCATCTGTACCCACTATGACACGGTCAGGATGAAAAAAATCCTGAAGGGCTTTTCCTTCATGAAGAAATTCGGGATTAAAAACTACTCGACAGTGAAAATCAAGATTTTTTTCATCAATAATCTTTTGCAGCATTTCTCTGATTTTGTCTGTTGTTCCGGGGGGAACTGTACATTTGTTTACAATCAAAATGGGGGTTGCCAAGGAGTAGCCGATTTGCTCCACTGCCTGAAACAAATCCCTTGTATCAACAGCCCCATTTTTTAAACTGGGAGTTCCAATTGTTAAAAACAAAACGGATACTTCTTGTATAGAAGTGGAAAGGTCATCGGTGAAAGAAATGGACTTCTTATTTTTTTCAAACAATTCTTCCATCCCTTCTTCAAAAATAGGAAGTTTACGTTGGTTTAGGTTCAGTATTTTTTTAGTATTCTTATCATAACATATAATCTCATGTCCAAGCTCAGCCATACCAACTCCAATTGTCAAGCCGACATAACCTACTCCTACAATCATTATTTTCATATAGAACCTCCCGTAAGATAACTATGTATTATCCAACCCACACTCGTTTATCCTGGAATGGAAAAGAACTGGCTTTTAAATACTCCAAAACCATCCTAGTCATTCATCTAATCGATATTATTATACCCTAACTCCTCTGTTTTGTGAACCCTTTTCTGGCATATTCCTACTTTTTTCTACACAAATCAGACCTTTTTCCATATTCTCCAAAGGCCTTCTTTCCAATATTCACTTTTTTAATATTACGCCGCCGTTAAAATCTTCATTCTGTTTCTCGGGTGGAGCCGTTTTAGGATTTCCATCTGGACGTTGGATGCAATGTGCAGGTAAATCTGGGTAGTTTTCAAGGAGCTGTGGCCCAAGATCTTCTGGATATACATAATATCTACTCCTTCTTCCAGCAAATAGGTGGCTACAGAGTGACGGAACATATGAGGAGTGATGTGGACTGCGGTGCCGGATAGGCGGGCATATTTTCTAATCATCAGCCGGATGGACTGTTCAGTAAATCGCGCTCCTAAACGGTTTAAAAAGAAAAAACCGCTGCTGTCTTTTGGAAAGTGCTCTTTTCTGGTTTTATCATACTCTCTCATAAGCTTTTGTACATCTTCATTTCCAATCTGGACATAGCGCTCTTTTCCCCCTTTTCCCATTATATTTATGATTCCCCGCTCTAAATCAATTGCCTCTCTTTTTAGATTTGAAAGCTCATAGACCCTGACGCCGGTAGCAAAAAACAGTTCCACAATCAGCAAGTCCCGACAGATGGAATCGTATGTCTCCCTACTGCCTTTTACCGTGTACATGTAGTTTAACAGCCTTTCAATGTCCCCTCTGGGAATGATTCTGGGCAGGACTTCTGCTTCTTTAAATTTTACCTTTATTTTGCTAAACGGGTTAGGGGACGGCAGGCGTTCTTCTTCCTCCAGATATTTGTAAAATGCTTTCAGGCTGGCAATTTTCCTTTTTACTGTTTTCTGCTTATAGGCTTTGTGAAGATTTGTAATATAATTCTCGATTCTGCTCCGCTGCAAGGGCTCGTCCTTTATAAACTTTAAATATTGGGTCAAATCGATCCGGTATGCTTTTAAAGTATTGTGGTTTAATTGTTTTCGGTATCTGCAAAATTCCAGATACCTCTCCATCTCTGCTGCCATGTTCATATTATAGGTTCTCCTTTCTATGGTTAAAGCTCTATCCCCTCAACCAGCATCTTCTAAAGGTTTGACAGAATCATTTTAAGCAACATACTGAAAAAGGCGGACTGTTGGAAAATAGCGATTTTACTACTATGAAACAGAACCTTGTGGGGAGCGAAAAAAGCGCAAACTTCCCCTATAACAAGATTTTGCTTCCAAATTTATGATTAAGCTGGTTGTGCTTCCATGGCTACAGGCATTTCCCAGCCTAATGCTTTTAGTTTCTTCAGGTAGGCGGTGATTTTTCGCTCTTTATTGAATTGGTTGTAATAATCCGCCCCTAAGTCCTGAAACGCAGCTCCGTCCTTAAGGATATGGTATATCGCGATCAACATGGAGTGGGCCACTGCCACATAGGCCTTTTTGCTTCCCCGGTGGGCGCTGATCCTCTGGAATTGCGCCCGGAAATAGGAATTTTTTACTTTGACTGCGGAATGCGCGCACACGATCAAGGTTGTCCGCAACAGCTGATTTCCCTTCCTGGTTTTCCCACTCCTGCGTTTCCTGGCGCTTTCATTATCTCCGGGACAAAGACCCGCCCATGACGAAATATGTGCATCTGTAGGGAACCGCTCCATGTCTGTTCCGATTACAGATATAACTGCCTGCGCGCTTTTGCCCCCCAGACCCGTAACATCTTTAATCGCGTTAACCGCCCGCTTTTCTTCCGGTTTCATGTGATTGTCAATCTCCTGGTTGAGATGTTCGATATGCACATCCAGTTCGTCCACATGCTTGAGCAGTTCCTTCATCATTTTTCGCTGGAGCGGTGACATAAAACCGTTCAGGTCATCCATGATCTGCTCCTTTGAGGCTTTGAGATTATGTGCAATCACTTTCCTGTCATACATCTCATCATATTTCGCGCTGTCAATGACAGTCCCGCAAAGGATGGTCTCTATAATGCTGCGCCCGCTTTTTCCGTTGATGTCTGTAATGGTGCCGGAAAGTTTAATATTGGCTCCTTCCAGCATTTTTTGCAGCCGGTTCAGCTCTCTGGTTTTATCCTGAACCAGACTCTTTCGGTAGCTAATAAGTTCCCGTAGCTCCCGTTGTTCTCTGTCCGGGATATAACTTGCCTGTAAAAGGCCATGCTGTAGCAGATCCGCGATCCATTCAGAATCTTTTACATCCGTCTTCTTGCCGGGAACAGCCTTCATATGGCGGGCATTGACCACCATGGCGTTTAAACCGGAGGATTCCAGGATGTTGTACAGGGGCTTCCAGTAGGATGCGGTACTTTCCATAGCGACTATCTGGCATCCGCCTTTGGCCAGCCAGTCCGCCAGTTCCAGAAGCTCCCTGGTTGTCGCACCAAACTCACGGACTTCCTGCTCTTTGCCATGGATAAAGCAGGCGACCATAAGTTTTTTATGCACATCAATACCACAACAATTGTCGTAAACCTTCTTCATAATGGCACCTCGATTCGAGAAAATTTACGGCACGGTTCTCTATCTGTTGATATGTTACTATGCGTCCTTTTGCCCTGTAAGGCTGGACAGGTGGTGGTGCAAATGAGAGAACCACAAATCAGTTTACTATGCGGGCTAAAAGCCCAAAATTACAACCGATCATTGCCGATAAGATAATTATAAAACATCTTTATGGCAAAAGAAATAAAAACAATTGGCTTACCCTCTGTTTCATGCACAGTGGTACCGGCGCGGGGCATGGGGGTTGCTTTACTTTGAAAGTCCGCCGCCGAACAGGCGGCATGCATTCAGGTATGCCTCATGCGCCCGCCAGACTTTCATGTGCGGTGGGTATGTCCGTCGGGCGCATGCAGGTTTAGTTCTTAACTGCTAAGAAAGAGAAGTTTCGTGAGATTCAGGCTTTTACAGCAAGTTTTCTATGTTCCATGAAATCCTCTCTTTTTTCTGTCCTTTCGTTTCTGTCCGCAGGAATATTCCAACAGAAAGGTATTATACTTTGTGTAAAGGGCATTAATAGTATCCAGCAGACCAGCCAAATGAGAACCAAGTCTCTTTGATATGGACAGTCCTCTCGTCCACGTATGTTAGTGTAGGTAACCGCAGCTCACATCATGATTGGGTCATATCCGGTTCTTCCATAATCGGAATAACAGGCTAATAAACCTGAAAAATCATTATAATAATCTTGTTGTCTCATAGTTCCATTATAACATGAAATAGAGAAAAGATAGTTGTTGTTCTCCGTCTTTTTTAGATTTAAGGGGATGATGTAACCTGAATTTTACACTTCTATAGAGCCCCCTACAAAGCTTGAAAACAAAGCATTTATAAAGTGGGTTCCGTATTCATCCAGCTTGTTTTCCAGCAACCGGTAGATCAGCAGGGTCGTGTAACAAATCATAAAGTGTGCGATAATCCTTCTCCAGTTCCAGTGGTGAATTGCCGCATTGTGCCAATCCCATTTGGAGAAGCGGGAAAAGGAAACGCCATATAGCTTTGACGATTTACTTTCGGTATGAAATAGGATATACTGATAAAAGTCAAAGTTCAGACAGTCCCGCAAATGGGCGGGCTTTTCATAGAGGGGTGAGTGTATGGAAAACCATCAGTTATCACCGGACAATCCGATGATTTTGGAAATCAGAGAATTACTGGAAAAGGCAAGAAAAAATATCGCGCTTCAGGTCAATACTGAGCTGCTTACAACCTACTGGAACATTGGCCGGATTATCGTGGAGTATGAGCAGCAAAGCCAGCTCCGCGCGGAGTATGGAAAGCAGACCTTAAAAGAACTTTCCAAAGAACTGACAAGGGAGTTTGGAAAAGGCTTTTCGCGCTCCAATCTTCAAAATATGAGGGCGTTCTATCTGGCATATGAAAAATGCCAGACACCGTCTGGCAAATTGTCATGGTCCCATTACTGCGAGCTTTTGACGATCTCCGATGAAGGCAAGCGCAGCTTTTATGAAAAAGAGGCTGTCAATTCCGGCTGGTCGGTACGGGAGCTGAAGCGGCAGATTGAAAGCTCCTTGTATGAACGCCTCTTACTATCCAGCGGCGATGCCAATAAAGAAAAGGTTCTCTCGTTGGCACAAAAGGGAATTGAGATCGCACAGCCAGCCGATATTATCCGCGATCCCTATGTGTTTGAGTTTTTGGGGATTCCCGAAAACAAGCCTTACCTGGAAAGCGATCTGGAACGGGCTCTTGTGATGCAGATTGAAAAATTCCTGTTGGAACTTGGCCGGGGATTCATGTTTGTAGGAACCCAGCAACGGATCACCTTAAACAATACCCACTATCATGTGGACATGGTTTTTTACAACAAAATTCTGCGGGCCTATGTGCTGATTGAACTGAAAGCAAAAAAGCTGACGCCAGAAGCTGCCGGACAGCTGAATATGTACCTCAACTACTATGCGGCGGAAGTCAATGACCATGATGACAACCCACCCATCGGCATTATTCTCTGTACCGATAAAGACGGTGTGGCAGCGGAGTATGCGCTGGGCGGCTTATCCAACAATATCTTTGCGTCCCGCTATGTCCTCTATATGCCGGATAAAGAACAGCTGGTCGCACAAGTAGAGGCAGTCCTGAAAAAATGGCATGACAAAAACGACGGGAACCGGCAATAAAGCTTGCCCCGGCTGCGGCAGGAAAATGGAACAGAAATTTATCGGCTTACAGCATTGTAAATATGGATAAGTTGGAAAAAGAACATCGGATTTTGGGGGTGTACCAGTGATATGCTCTTTGCGTTAGAGCGCCGAACTATTGGAAAAGATGATCCTGGTGGATATAGGAGGTTAGCTGCCATAGAGGGATGAGTATACACAAGGCCAGTAAAGTGAAAAAATGACGTTTTGTTTCGTATACCCATTAACCACTATTTCAGTATATGATACATCGAAAAGCTCATACCTGCGGCTTGTTCACTGAGATATAAAAGGTTAAAAACCTTGAATTTTCGTGGTTATCAAAATCAAATACCAGAAACCGGCATGTCCCATCCTCAAGAAGGGGATATACTCCCAGCACATCGGAACCGTCTTCTTTATACCCAAGCAGATGATTGATAATCTTTTCCGGCGTAAGCTTTGTCCACTCCCTATGCCCGCATGTCTCGCAGCTTTGCTTTACTCCCTGCTGTTTTGGGCAGAGACGGTTATTCCAGCGGTTATTACACTGAGGAAAATACCCGCCCTTTGCCCCTCTTTTGGCATATACATCGGTTCTGCCCCAGAACATGGAAAAATACCGGTTGGCCAAATCTTTCGTGATGTATTTTGGTGAAATACGTCCGCCCTGATCCGGATCGTACTCTTCCATATTTTCGATTTTATCCCCAAATACATTTTCTGTATCGTATGGAATATTCGCTTTCTCCAGCTGTTCTTTCAATCTTTTATTTTCATCCTGAAGATCTCGTACTAATTTTCGAAGTGAATCAAGATTATATGCCTCAATATTCATGAAATCTACACCCCGCGGCACTCTCATTTCTGCCTGTAAATCTCTTTTAAATCATCAATTGCCATTTCAACATCAAACGTATGAAACCCAGGCCAACACTCATTCATTGTTTTCGCATCCGCAATTTTGTATATTTCGCGGCTGTATTCATTGGTATAATAGTGCCAGTAACGGTAAATATAGCCTGCCCAGTACATGACTTCTTCCGTATAAGTCTCGCCAGCTTTTTTTAGTCCGTTTACTTCATCATTTAATTCTTCCAGGATATATTCTTCTCCGGCCCATTGCAGCCTGTCGTAGACATCATCAAGAGCGGCCGCCGCCTTGCTGTTCATAAAAGCTTCTATAAATGACGGACAATCAAATCCGTTTTTCAGCGCAAGCTCAAACAACCGGCCTTGTATGTCGCAAAGCTGACGCTTTTCCAGTGATAAATTTTCCATTTTATTCACCTGCCTTTAATATTTCATCGAAAAAGCTGCCTTCTCTGCGGTATTTCCGGCAAATTTCATTTGCCATCTCAATCCCTTTAGAACGGTTCTCTTCGCTTTTCTGCTTTAGCTTCCTCCGATCTTCCTCAGCAAGTTCTCTTTCTTCAAGTATTTGTATTTTCCTGCAGGCCTTTTCTGTTAAGGCCACATATTGTTTTCCCAGTTTCAACGCCGAAAGGCTGTTAATCAGCGCAAGATCCGTAATATCTCCATTGAAAAAGCGATCCAAAACCACAAACATTCTGTCGTTTGCAATATAACCAATGATCATGTCACAGCCCTTGCCAAAATCACAGCGTTCCCGGCTTACAGGCGCAATAGCGCCATGGATTCCCGACTTTGAGCCATGATAGAGAGTGATCCCTTCATTCGTATGGATAATGCGTTTTTTTTCTCTGTTTTCAGAGTTTTGCATAAGTCCTCCTAGCAGTATACCGGCATTTAAAAAATTCTAGTGATTTTATTATAGTATAGGAAACCACAGAATACAATACTCCCCAATGTCAAACGATCTTCTCAAACCGCATTCATGCCGGATTATAAAACTCCCAATTCGCTTGCTTGTACCTACTAAAATCCACCTATAACGGAAAAGAGGCATGAACGAAATCATGCCTCTTCCCGAAAACAATAAACTCAACCGTAAGCTTCTCCAGCTTTTTCCTCATAACCGTCCTCCGGCTTATTTTTTGGCGACAAAAGCCATCTAAAGAGCAAATCCTTTAAATAATCTGTATATCTGGCCTCTCCTACGCTTCCATCCGTAATAACCGGAAGCTCTCCCAGCTTCTGCCCGTTCAAAGAGTAGGAAATCACACCGGCTTTCATTCCCGGCTCAATGGGAGCTGTCAGAGATTCTTCTAAAATCAGTTCTTTTTGGACTGCGCTTAAATCTTCTCCTTTCATACTCAGATAAGAAAACGTTCCGTCATAGGAAAGGGGCACTGTATCTTCCACGCCGTTTTTTACCGGCATCGGGGGGAGAGGAAGCTTTTCGGAATCTTCATATAACCGGCAGACCGCATATCCGTAATTTAAAAGCGTTACTGCGTCCTGGAAGCGCACTTTGTAATCAGGAGCCGCCATAATGGCCGCAATCAGGCGGACTCCGTCTTTTTCTGCAGTGGCGGACAGGCAGTATTTTGCCAGTGAAGTGGATCCGGTTTTAAGCCCGGTAGTGCGGAAATTTGTCGCCATTTTTAACAGCTTGTTGGTATTTGCCAGGCCAAATTCCTTTGTACCCTTGTTGGTAACATGGGTAATATTTTCCATCCAGATGGTAGAGTAATTATGGATTTGAGGATATTTGTTAATCAGCTCTCTTGACATAATGGCGATATCCCGGGCCGTGGTAAGATGGGCAGGGCTCTCTGTCAGCCCGCAGCAGTCCTCAAAGTGAGTTCCGGACATTCCCAGACCTGCGGCCCGTTCATTCATCATCTGCACAAAGGCTTCTTCGCTTCCGGCTATGTATTCTGCCATTGCCACGCTGGCGTCATTTCCGGAAGCTACTACAATACATTTAATCAGGGTTTCTACTGTCTGGACTTCCCCCTCTTCCAGAAAAACCTGAGAACCTCCCATGGATTTTGCATAAGCGCTGGTCACTACCTGATCGTCCATTTTAATATTTCCCTGGGCAAGGGCGTCAAAAATCAATATCAAGGTCATAATTTTGGTTATGCTGGCCGGGCTCCTCTGCTTATCTGCATCTTTTTCGAAAATAACCTGTCCGGTAGACGCCTCCATCAGGCAGACGGAGGGAGCCGCTACCGACACGGCTTCCCCGCCGGCATTAACCAAAACTGCTTCCGTTCCCGGAATTCCCATTACTTCTTCTGCCACAGCATGGAATCCTGTAACAGGAGTCAGACTAAGAGCCGCTGCCAGCAAAATGGCACATGCCTGCTTTCCATACGCTCGTTTCATAATCTTACATACCTTCCCAGTCTCTTATTTCCAAATATACGTAGAAAGTATTTTGATTATGCGGAGGAAAATGCGCCTGCGGCAAAAAGGCCAAACACCTCCATACTTCTGGTGTCTGGCCTGATTACTACTCTATTACTACTCTCATCCTCTTTGTCTGCTAAAGGCAATTACAGGGCGGCGCGAATCTCGGCTGCCATCTTCTCGTATTCCTCATCCGTCAGGAAAACCTTCTCCGGATTCATCTGGAACACTCCGCCCCATTCATCCCCGCCATTATATTTGGGCACTAAATGGAAATGAAGATGATGGCCGGTGTCGCCGTAAGCGCCGTAATTGATCTTATCCGGGTGATATATCTTATGAAGCGCTCTGGCAACTGTGGCAATCTCTGCAAAATAATCATTCCGCTCTTCATCCGTAAGCTCAATCAGCTCGCTTACATGCCTGCGGTGTGCCAGAATCACACGGCCCTTTTTGCTCTGCTCCTTAAACAGATACAGATATCCCGTCTTCATCTCACAAACAGGATAGCCAAACTTAGCAACCAGTTCTCCTTTCATGCAATATGCACAGCTTGTGTCTTTTACATCACTCATTTTTTCTTCTCCTTTTTGTTTTTGCCTGATACAGGCCATTCCTGCAGCGAAAAAGCCATTACTTCCTTAAGCTCTTGCTATTAGGATACCACCATGTTCTATTAAATTCAACTAAAACCGGGGGATAAAAATCTCAAAAAATTCCTCCATGATCCTATACCATTCCCCCCTATTTTGTGGTATAATGTAAACGCTTGGCGGGCTTTTGACTTTTTTCACATGGTACTGCCCAAGCATAAAAACATAAGAAATAACGTATGGAAAATACACAGGAGTGTTTATGAGTCATATAAATGATCCCAATTATGAGACTATTTTAAGGAGCCGGCGAAGCCGCAGACGGCGCAGGCGTATACTTCAAAATCTGGTTCAGGTTTTTGTTTTTTTATTTATTGTTTTGGTAATCGGTATAGGAGGATTTTTTATCTTTAAACTTATAAAAAACTATGGAGGCACGTGGACGAAACCGACAGACGCCCTCACCTCCCCCTCTGAACCCAGCCTGCCGGAAAATCCGGAGGATGGGACGCTCCCTCCGGAAGCAGATCAAACTCTTCAGATAGAAAGCTCCCTGGAAAATGACGAATTAAGCGCCCTTCTGGCCCAGGCAGAATTTTTGGCTGCCGGATACGACTACGATGGAGCCATTTCCCTTCTTACGGGAAATCCGGAATGTGCCGGTTCTCAGGAAGTTCTGGACGCTGTAGCCGGATATGAGGCAGCCAAAGCTACCCTGGTGGAGGCAGACATTAACCAGGTTACCCATGTATTTTTCCACTCTCTGGTGATGGATACGGCAAAGGCTTTTGACGGAGATTCTGACTCCAAAGGTTATAACTCTGTTATGACTACCAAGGATGAATTTTTAAAAATCCTCAATGAGATGTATAACCGTGGCTTTGTCCTGGTTCGCCTTCACGATATGGCTTATGAAACTACAGACGAAAGCGGACAGACCGTGATGAAAAAAGGTTCGATTCTTCTTCCCGAAGGGAAACAGCCCTTTGTCATGTCCCAGGACGATGTATGTTACTACAAATACATGGACGGCGATGGATTCGCTACCCGGATTATTGTCGGAGAAGACGGCAAACCCACCTGCGAGATGAATATGGAAGACGGTACTGTTTCTGTAGGTTCCTATGATTTGATTCCTATCCTGGAGGATTTTATTCAGGAACACCCGGATTTCTCTTATAAAGGAGCCAGGGCGGTAATTGCCTTTACCGGTTACGAAGGGATCCTGGGATACCGTACAGATGATGATTATCAGGATAAGAATCCCAATTTTGAGGCAGACAAGCAGACTGCCAGGGAGGTAGCCCAGTGTCTCAGAGACAACGGCTGGGAACTGGCTTCCCACAGCTGGGGACACAGGGATTTGGGGACCATCGATTATGAAGATTTTAAACTGGATTCAGACAAATGGGAATCTCGTGTAGAAAGCCTCATTGGGCCAACTGATATTATTCTCTTCCCCTTTGGAAGTGATATCAGCGACTGGCATCCTTACAGTCAGGAAAATAAGCGTTTTCAGTATCTTCATTCCTTGGGATTCCGGTATTTCTGTAATGTGGATTCCAACCAGTATTGGGTTCAGCTTGGAACGGATCATATCCGCCAGGGCCGCCGCAATCTGGATGGTTATCGGATGTGGAAGGATATTGAAGCCGGAAGCGATACCAGCAAAAGGAAATTGGACGATTTGTTCCGTGCTGAGGATGTATTTGATTCCGCAAGGCCTACGCCGGTAGAGTGGAATTAAGCAATTAGAGTGCCATCAGGCGCCTGACGGGCGCATATAAAAATGGGTTGTTCATTCGAACAACCCATTTCTTCTGTCACTTCACATTTTATAACCGGTTATACTCATCAATCAGATCACTTAACTCGCTTTCAAACTCTCCAATCGTTCCTGTTCTGGGAATAGACTCATGGATTGTCCAGTCCATATCGGTTAAAGGCTTCTGCTCCTCTACCCGCTTAAACATCTCGGTTAAAGATACCTTGGTATCTTTAAGGGCGCTGGTATAGAGACTTGAGATACCGTAGTACCCTTCCTTTCTCAGCTGTTCGTCATCGTTAAAATACTTCAGGCATTCTTCCACCTCTTCTACAAACTGATCATATAAAGGCCTCAAAGCTTCAATATCCAACTCAATAATGTTCTCATCCGTTACTCCCTGATCATAGATAGCAGACTGAATTTCCTGAGCCGTTACAAGCACTTTCATAGAATAGTAATGAGCCATGTATCCTGTCTCTTTATACGTAGCCAAATCCAGTTCTCTCTGCTTGTCTGCAACCTCAGTCATCTCGTCATAGAAAGTTTCGCTGAGAATCAAATAGAGATTTACATTTTTCCAGATTGCGGCATGAAGCTCTTCTCCCTTGGCATAATCGTCGTCCACGTAGCCCTTTAAATCCGTATACTCATGAACTGCGTCTAAATCCTCCATCAGCTCCCGCATAACCGGATAAAGATCCTTGTATGCTTTATCCAGTTCCGGGTATTCCGGCTTTTTGTCCACCAGGGCATACGCCTCATCAATCATCTCAATATAATAGTCGCCCAGAGAATTGCACCAGTAATCTTCATCATATAGAGTGAATTCCTCCTGGAAATCCACATCGTCAAAATAGCTTCCAATGACAAATTCTAACCGGTCCAGCATCATATTGTTGACATCAATATAGGCATTATATTTGGTATAGTCGTCAACTGCTGCTCCTTCTGCTTCTTCCTCTGTCTCCGTTTCTTCCTCTTTTGTGTCATTCTTCGCTGTGTCTTTTTTTGCTGTCTCCTTCTCTGTCGTTTCTTTCCCGGCTTCTTTTCCTATTCCCAGTCCCGGGATCGGAATCGCGCTGTCACACCCGGTAACCCCCAGGGCAAGAACAGCTGCCGTAAGCCATAATACTGCCTTTTTCATCTCTCTGTACCTCTCTTTTTCTTAATTTAAAGTTATAACTGCCGTCTGAACTTTTACCTAAAACTGTACAACCTCTTTAATTTCTTCTGCCGGTTCCACGCTTTCTGCATAGAGAACCGGGCCTTCACCGCCGTAATCCTGCCAATATTCCTTTGCCACCCTGGCCTGAACCCGTACCCACTGGCGGGTCTCCAAGTGTCTGGCTTCCCTGGCCTTACAGATAAATCCTAAAAAGGTCATATCCGCTTCGCAGCAGGTCATAGCCATACGGCCCGGGACAAAATAGTTCTTTGGAAAATTTTCAGATTTTAATACCATGGCGGTAAAGCTTACGGTTTTCCCTTCGTAACGCTCTGTATTGTCCATACAGTCAATGTACCAGATGCCGTAATGCTCCGGCTTCACCTCAATTACCGGGGCCTGAAGATCGTAGGGCAGATCTTCTTCCAGCAAGTCCTGGGCAATCTCTCCATTTTCATCTTCCAGCACAATCTCGCTGCTTCTGCTCATAGCTCTCAAACTTCTCCGGTATCCGGTCAGCTTTTCATCAGAAATGCCGTCACAGCGGTTCATAATAATCAACTCGCTGCCACGTACCATTGCCCCCAAAAGAGGTTTCATATTTGCCACATACAGGTCAAAAGTAGAGCCGTCAATAATGGTAATCTGCTGGTATACCTGCCAATCTTCCGGAAGGCGCAGCTCGTCCTGATTCCACATTCCGTTCCACTCCATCAGTACCCGCTCGGGATTGTGCATCAGCTCCAAATCCGTTAAAAACTCCGGAGTAAGCTGGGACTGATCTTCTACGTAAACCACGTCTGTACGGCTTCTTTTTAATACCTTTTCGTCATACTCAGTGTCGCCTTCCTCACAGACAATGAGAAGGGTGCGGCCCTCTGCCTGAAAGTATTCCTGCTGCATGGTAAACTGAAGAAACTGGGTCTTCCCGGCCTCCAGAAACCCGTTGATAAGAAATAAAGGCATTACCTCGTCTTCAATCATTTTTCCCATTTATCAAACTCCTGATCCTTAACTTCTTCCAAATGCTTTGTTTAGCTCATCTTCCTTTAAGCGTGCGCCGATAACACATACTTTCCCCGTATAGTCAGGGTCTCCCTCCCGGATCTCATACTCTTCCGGAACCAAATCGAAATACAGCCACTGGCCCGGATTGTCAGTGGGAAGCATCCCCTTGGCTCTCAGCACATCACCATAAACTGTGGTTTCGGATAAACCCTCCAAAATTGCTTCCAATTTCTCCCTGCTGCACGGAGTAACGGTCTCCATTCCCCAGCTTGAAAATACCTCGTCAGCGTGGTGATCATGGTCATGACAACCGCAGGTACAGCCTTCGCCGTGGTCGTGGTGGCCGTGGTGCTCATCATGGTGCTCATGATGATGGTCATGGTGGTCGTGATGCTCATGATGGTTATCATGGTGGTCGTGATGCTCACCATGGTCATGTCCACAGCACTGGCCGTCTTCATGATGGTGGGAATCGTGGCGCTCCTTCACCTCCTTTATCAGCTCTTCCATCATGGTATCCTTTTTCTCAATAATCTCTAATAACTGGGCTCCGGAAAGCCGGGCGCAGGGAGTTGTGACAATAGATGCCTGTGCATTATGCTCCCGGATCATTGCTACGGCCGCCTCTACTTTTTTCTCATCTGCCACATCCGTACGGCTCAGCACAATGGTTCCGGCATTTTCAATTTGATTGTTAAAAAACTCGCCAAAATTTTTCATATACATTTTGCATTTGGATGCATCTACCATGGTAACCGCGCTGTTGAGCACTACGTCCATGTCTGCGGACACATCCCTCACTGCTTTCATAACATCAGAAAGTTTTCCTACGCCAGAGGGCTCAATGATTACCCGATCCGGCTTGTAGGTCTTTAAAACTTCTGCCAGAGATGCGCCAAAATCCCCTACCAAAGAACAGCAGATGCAGCCGGAATTCATCTCCCGGATCTCGATTCCGGAATCCTTTAAAAATCCTCCGTCAATACCGATCTCCCCGAATTCGTTCTCTATGAGAACCACCTGCTCACCTGCAATGGCTTCCTCCAGAAGCTTTTTAATAAATGTTGTCTTTCCGGCCCCTAAAAAGCCGGAAATAATATCAATCTTTGTCATAATCATTCCTCCAGTCCTGCCCTGTCTGGCATATATCACGATTCTATTTCCGCCAAAATCCGATCCACATCTTCTTTCCGGCCGATAATCATTAAATGTTCGTTAGCCCGAATGATATAGTCCGGCCCAGGCATCAATTTTGCTTCCTCCTGCTCCTTGGTACCCAGAATATTAATGTGATACCGGTTGCGGATACTTAATTCTTTAATGCTCTTTCCTACCCACTGTCTCATGGGAGGAATCTCATAAATGGAAAACTCGTCCGTCAGTTCAATATAATCAAACACATGGTTTGCACTGTATCTCACTGCCATCTTTTCCGCCAAATCTCTGTCCGGATAAATCACTTCGTCTGCGCCGTTTCGCAGCAGGAATTTGGCGTGGATATCCCGGCTGGCCTTGCTGACCACCCATTTGGCCCCCATCTCCTTTACCATACTGGTAATCTCCAAGCTGCTTTGGAAATTGGTTCCAATACACACAAAGCAAATATCAAAATTAGAAATTCCCAGGCTTTCCAGAACTGCTTCATTAGTACAGTCTCCGATTTTTGCACTGACTACATAGGGAAGCATGGGCTCAAGCCGTTCTTCCACCTCATCTACAATCATAATCTGATTGCCAAGCTCTGCCAGGTTCTGGCAAAGATGATGACCAAACCGGCCCATTCCGATAATCAAAATTGATTTCATTTTCACTCCTCTTCTAGCCTATGGTTATCTTTCCCTCAGGAAGGCGCACCTTAGCTGTTTTCATATTTTGGGTAAAGGTAAGGGCAAAGGACAAGCTTCCAATCCTTCCGCAATACATCAGCAAGATAACCAGAAGTCTGGAAAGAACGTTTAAATCTCTGGTAATTCCCGCTGACATTCCTACGGTGCCGATGGCAGAGAAAGTCTCCAAAAGCACATCCATAGCGTTTAAATCCTGAATCATCAGGATAATTGTGGATACGGTCAAAGCCAGGCACAAATTGATGGTGCAGATGCAGCTTGCCCGCTTAATCGAATCTTCCTCCAGCCTGCGTCCAAAGACATTTACCCCATTGGTCCGCCGGATTGTGGAAAACACATATAGAATCATAACCACTATGGTGGTGGTCTTTACGCCGCCAGCAGTGGATCCGGGATTTCCGCCAATAAACATCAAAAAGATGGTGACAAGCTTGCTGGCCGGACGCATAGCGGCAATATCAATGGTATTAAAACCGGCTGTTCTTGCTGTTACAGACGCAAAAAGGGAAGTCCAAATCTTCTCCCCTGCTCCCATCTGAGCCATAAGATTATTTCTCTCAGAAATGCCAATCAGCAAAGCGCCTGCAAACATCAGAGCAGTAGTGGTCAGCAAAACAATTTTGGAATGGAGCATGTAGGATTTAAAGTCCAGCTTATGACGGCTGATATCATCCCACACAATAAAGCCTAAACCGCCAATTACAATCAAACTCATAATTACCAGATTTACCAGCCAGTCCCCGCTGTAATCCACCAGAGAATTATAAGGGGAAGCACACCCCATCAGGTCAAAGCCTGCATTGCAAAACGCAGAGATCGAGTGAAATACTCCATAGTAAATCCCCTGTGCCAGGCCAAATTGCGGAATAAAACGCAGTGCCAGCAGAATCGCTCCAGTTCCTTCTATGATTATGGTTCCGAAAATAATCTTTCTGGCCAGCTTTACCACGCCGCTTAAATGAAGGGTATTGACGCTCTCCTGCATCAGTCCTCTTTGCTTTAACCCTATCTTTCTCCTCAAAACAATGGAGATAAATACTCCGATAGTAACAAATCCCAGACCGCCAATCTGTATCATGGTCAGAATCACCAATTGGCCAAAAATGGTCCAGTTGCTCCAGGTATCCGCCACTATCAGCCCCGTTACGCAGGAAGCGCTGACTGCCGTAAACAGACAGTCTAAAAATCCCTGGCTCTCCCCGGACTTGCTGGACCAGGGCAGCATCAGCAACAACGTTCCGATTACAATCATTACCATAAAGCCATATGCGATAAATTGGGTCTGAGATAGCTGACGCCTGGGTAATTTTCTTTTTTCCATGTCTTTCTCCGCGTACATAACATCTGCTTCCGGTCTGAAAACCGGCGTTTCTCAGCGGGCATGGGATACACGCGCCATGCCCACTGAGGGTATTATACTCCTAAACCACACGTATGGCAATACGAAAGAAAACCTTACTTTTCGCAAAAAATCCTGATTCCCTCTTCCGGGCGGGCAATGATATATTCAGGGAAAAATTGTTCTAATTCCTCTCTTCCCCGAAACCCCCACAGTACCCCTACCGTGTCAATTCCTGCATTTTTTCCTGTCTGCATATCCGTTCCGGTATCGCCAAAATACAGGCAGTTTTCCGGCGCAGCCCCAAGCTCCTTCATAATGGCAAAAACCCCTGCCGGGTCCGGTTTTTTGGGCGTATCTTCCTGCTGCCCCCTTATAACCGCAAATGCATCCTTTCCGAAAATCCCTGTAATATTCTCTACCGTCTGGGCATGAGGCTTATTAGAAAATACTGCTGCTTTCATTCCATTTTCACGTATGGCTTTCAGAAGTTCCCGGATCCCTTCATAAGGGGCCACCTGATACATACAGTTTTCCCCGAAAACCTCCATATAAACGGCCAGAGCTTCTTCATAATGCTTAAGTTCCTCGTCCCCACACAGTTTCAAAGCCCGCTCCATCTGCTTTTTGTAGCCGTCTCCTACAATACTTTTTATCTGATCCACAGTCAGCGGGCCTAAGCCAAACCGAGCCATAGTAAGGTTGGTGGCCTTCTGCAGGGCTCTGGTGGTATCCAGTAACGTTCCATCCAAATCAAATATACAGAATTGATACATAACAAATCCTCCTATTGCCTTTCCTTACGGGAAAATTTTATAGTCCATTCGCCGCTAAGGGTAACTATAGCACTATTTCTTTCCATATACAAGAAGCTACCCCGTCTGATCTGTTACAAAATCTCCCGGCCCTTAAGTCAAATATCCGCACAAGCTCGTTGCCCGCAGGAATAAAAAGCTTCCAAATCTCATGATTTTATTATATAATCGTAACAGTTCAGACGGCGGGGGATCTGAGATGAAGTTTTACGTCAAGCTCGCTTGTAAGTAAAACTTCATCTCAAATCCCCCATCGGATGGACATCCCATGCTTCTTGTCCGGTGTAACCGGGCAAGAAGATGCTCGTCTGAACTGTTACCGTACAATCGTATAGGCTTTACGCCATATCATACTATTACAGAGGAATAACAATATGGAAACAAAATCTGCAAAACAACGGAACATAGGTTTCTTTGCCTTTTTTATCAGCGGAATCTGCGCTATCAGCAGCGGCGTTGTGGTAAGCCTTCTTCAGGAAACCTATGGTTTTGACTATGGGATGACCGGGACTCTTCTGTCTTTCATGAGTACCGGCAACCTTTTAGCCGGCTTTGCCGCGGGAATCCTTCCTGCAAAAATCGGATTAAAACCGACTGTTTTGATCCTGACCTTTGGCTACTTTGCAGGCTATCTCCTTATGGGGATTTCTGCATGGATGGCCCTTCTCATGCTGGCCTTTTTCATAGCAGGCGTTGCCAAGGGAAGCACTATCAATATCTGCACTATCTTGGTGCGGGATAACTCAGAAAACGGGACCAAGGGCATGAATCTGATGCACAGCTGCTATGCCCTGGGAGCCCTGCTCTGTCCCTTCCTCATTGCTGCCGCCGCTAGTATCGGAGAACGTCTTCCCATGTTTGTCCTGGCCTTCTTCGGCCTGTCTTTGTGGTTTTCCTTCACCTCCGTTTCTTTAAAAACCCGTTCTCAGCAAAAGGAAGGAACCACAGACTGGAGCTTTTTAAAAAGCTGGAAATTCTGGCTCCTGACGGGCCTGCTGTTTTGTCAAAATGCGGCGGAGACCAGCGTTACCGGCTGGATGGTTACTTATTTTAAGGGCAGCGGAATTTTGTCCGGCGCCTTAAGTGCATACACGGTAACCGTTATGTGGACAGCCACTCTCATTGCCCGAATGTTGATTGCGTTTGTATTTCCCATTAAAAACGCGGCGGCTTCCATGATTAAAATGTCTGTAGGCTGCATTATTTTCTACATAGGTCTCATGGCGGCAAATACTCAAATGACGGCAATCCTTCTTCTGTTTGCCTTTGCATTTTCTATGGCAGGTTTAAACCCCACAGCAGTGGCAAGCGCCGGGCGAATGACCAGCGTCACCAGTATGGGCGTTATGCTCCCGGCTGCCAGCAGCGGCGCTATTCTGATGCCCTGGATTATTGGAGTTATAGCAGAGCACGGCGGTATTCAGGTAGGAATGGTATCTAATATTGTGCCATGTGCAGGGCTTTTGCTGTTCTGCATTGCTCTGAAAAGGCTGGAGAAAAAAGAAAACAGGCTTGAGGATTAACCTCAAGCCTTAAGGTATCGTTTTAATAAACGAGCCAGTTCTACGGCGTCAACAGGTTTTGCGATATGAGCGTTCATACCGCACTCCAGAGAGTGCTGAATGTCATCGGAAAAAGCATCTGCACTCATGGCAATAATAGGGATTGATAAGGCATCCGGATGATCCAGTTTTCGGATTTCTTCTGTAGCCTCATATCCTGTCATCCGCGGCATTCGGATATCCATAAGTATTGCATCATAATACCCTTCTGACGATTTCTGGAACTTCTCCACGCATACCTGACCGTCTTCTGCCCAGTCCAGTTCCAGTCCCAGGTCGGACAGCAATTCTTTGGCGACCTCCCAGTTCAGTTCATTGTCCTCAGCAAGAAGGATGCGGCGTCCGGAAAGATCGACTTCCGTATCTGATACCTCCTCCTGTGTCTCTTCAATACCCATATATTGGCGCAAGCTATAAAATAAAGTAGATTTAAACAGGGGCTTGGAAATAAAACCATTAATCCCCGCCTTTCGGGCTTCTGTTTCAAATTCGCCCCAATCATATGCGGAAATCAGCAAAATAGGAATTTCATCTCCCAAATTATTCCGAATCTCTCTGGCAACCTGAATTCCGTTCATACCCGGCAGCTTCCAGTCTAACAGGATAATTTGATAGTCATCTCTCCTTCTGTGGTGCTGCATCACCATCTCTATGGCCTTTTCTCCGCTTAATGTCCATTCCGCCTTAATTCCAATGGAATCCAAAGCCTTTGCGGCAGTTTGGCATAATAATTCGTCATCATCCACTACCAGCATATTCCAGGCGGGAAGGACCATATCCACTTCCATTGTATCAGCCTTTTCAAAGTCCACCGTAATATGGAACTCTGTACCTTTATCCGGTTCACTCTGCACATCAATGGTTCCCTCCATTGCGTCCACAATATACTTTGTGATGGACATTCCCAAACCGGCTCCCTCGGTTTTATGTATTCTGGTTCCGTCCGCCCGGCTGTAAGAATCATAGATCCGTTTCAAAAATTCCGGCGACATGCCGATTCCATTGTCTTTCACTACAATATGGATTTGGACATAATCTTCTCCTTTTGGAGATTCTTCCTCAAACAAGGACAGCCGTATGGATCCTCCCTCCGGCGTATATTTAGTCGCATTGGAAAGGAGATTCAGCAAAACCTGGTTTAAACGTACGCCATCACACCATACATTTTCTTCTATAATATTTTCTACATGAATGTCAAAATTTTGTCTTTTTGCCTTTACCTGAGGCTGCATAATGCTGACAATTCCCTCGACAATCTCTTTTAAAGAAATCTGCTCTGTTGTCAGGGTCAATTTACCGCTTTCAATTTTAGACATGTCTAAAACATCATTAATCAGCCCCAGCAGATGTTTACTTGACAGCGTGATCTTTCTCAGACATGTCTGCACCTGCTCCTTGTCGTCTATATGAGCTGTGGCAATGGCAGTCATTCCTACAATTGCATTCATAGGGGTCCGGATATCGTGACTCATATTGGCCAGGAATTTACTCTTGGCTTTACTCGCTTCAATCGCCTCCTGACGGGCCTTATCCACCTCCTTTAATTGAAGGCGCGTCATGACAAAATACTGGCGGAAAATCAATGACAGGAGGATTAAAATAGAAGCACAGGCCAGTATCGTAATAACCATTCGCTGAACACTTAACGTGTTTATGGTCTCGTCCAATGTGCCATACGGCATCACCGCTACTAAAAACCACTCAGAGCATGGCAAAGGCACCACATAAATTTGCTGTTCTTCTCCATCTATATTAAGTGTTGTAGTATATTCCTGATGCTCTTCTAACGCGGAAGCAAGCTCTTCAGCTGTATTTTCTAAAACATAGTCGTTTTCCGCAGATTCCGGCTGATTTTGTAACAGGCTTAAAAACTGCCACAATTCACTGTGAGGATTTTGAATTACATAACTGCCGTCCGGCCGAATAATATGATAGTACATCAGCTGCCCTTTATCTTCCAGGGAAAGAAAGTCTGTGATGTACTCTAAAGGAGCAGCAGCTATCAGGCCAATGCTTTCGTCGCCGTTCTGCAGAGGATAATTGGCCTCAACGCCAAACAATACTACTTTTTTCCCCGCGGCATCTGCACCTACGGCAACTCTTTGTTCTCCATGGGTCAGCGCATCCACAAAAGGCTCCGGATTAATTGGCTGTATGTCTTCTCCATAAAGGGTTTCAAAGTGTCCTTCTTTGGAACACAGGGCTAAATACTCAAAATTTCGGATCTGCGCCCGATAGATCAGTTCTGTGTATATACTCTCCCGATCTTTGTTTCTTTCTGAAACCACAGAAGTGATGCCGTCAACCTGATCGAACCGCAGTCTGATGACACTTTCAAAATGTCTGGACATTTGCTCGTTCATTCCGGACATGTAGATTTCTCCCACTTCATAAATCGTCTCTTTGCTCTTTCTGTTCATATAAATTCCCAATGCACTGAAAATAACTATGCCAGAGAACAAGAGTCCGATAAAGCTGTATATGAGAAAACGGATTGTGGAATTCCTTTTTTGACTTGTGGCCATTAACGCTGCTCCTCCTTGGAATAATAAACTGTGCCTCTTTCACAATTGTCATCAGACTTGATAGAATCTCGCCAAGTGTTCCTATTATAACATGGCCGGTTTCCCTTGTCTATATCTTACAAGCGGGCGTCACTGGTTTGAAATAAAGGAGCTGTTAAAAAATAGCCTTTAAGCCTTTTTCCAACAGCTCTTTTAGAAAAACATCTATTAATAAAAATAATAAAAAGGGGGCAAGTTTATTAGACTACCGGTCAGCCTCGTCCAGGTTCTTTTTCAGCAGGCTTAAAATCACACAGCCCGCAACCGATCCTATCACAACGGCCGCCAGATATCCTAATGGATTTCCAATTGTAGGCAGTACGAAAAGTCCGCCGTGAGGCGCTCTTAACGTGCATCCAAAGAACATCGATAATCCGCCTGCCAGGGCTGCTCCTATAGCACAGGAGGGAATCACTCTCAAAGGATCGGCTGCCGCAAAGGGGATTGCTCCTTCGGTAATAAAGGACAGGCCCATAATATAATTTACAACGCCGGACTGGCAGTCCTTTTTGGTAAATTTCTTTTTGAAAAAGGTGGTGCACAGGGCGATTGCAATTGGCGGAACCATACCGCCTGCCATAACAGACGCCATCACTTCAAAGTTTCCTTCTGCAAGCTGAGCGGTCCCAAATACATAAGCAGCCTTATTAAAGGGGCCGCCCATATCGATGGACATCATACCTGCCACGATCATTCCCAGCACTACCCAGCCTTCGCCGCCCATGCCATTTAAGAAATTCGTCAATCCATCATTAATCACGCCCATATACGGGTTAATAAAGGTAGTAATAACTGTACCAAGGAAAATTCCCAGCACCGGATATAAAAGCACCGGCTTAATACCCTCTAAGGATTTGGGAAGTTTGGAAAACAGCTTCTTTAAGCCCAGCACAAGATAACCTGCTGCAAAACCGGCAAACAGCGCGCCTAAGAAACCGGCATTTACTGCTCCGCCTTCCGGAGTTCCGAAAGTCATGCCCATTTTGGCTGCCAGACCGGATACAAATCCGGCTGCCAGGCCCGGACGGTCAGCAATGCTCATGGCAATGTAGCCGGACAGTACCGGAAGCATCATACCGAAGGCCTGTTCGCCTATGGTCTTTAAATAGGCGGCCAACGGTGTATTCTTACCGAAATTTGACGGGTCAATGGCATAGTCGTCAAATAGAAATGCCAGGGCAATCAGAAGGCCTCCGCCGATTACAAAGGGGAGCATATGGGAAACACCATTCATCAGATGCTTATAAATCTTCCTTCCCCTGCTGTCTCCTGAGCCGGATTCCGATCTGCTGCCGTCTGCCCCTCCTGCATGGTGGTAAACAGGAGTCTGGCCGGATATTGCCCTCTCAATTAAATCTTTTGCTTTGTGGATACCGTCGGCTACAGGAACCTGGAGAACAGGCTTTCCGTCAAATCTTGCCATCTCCACTTCCCGGTCAGCAGCTACGATAATCGCCTGAGCATTTGCAATCTCTTCCCTGGTAAGCACGTTCTGAGCGCCGCCGGACCCGTCTGTCTCTGCCTTTAGGGAAATGCCCATTTTCTTTGCAGTAGACTCTAAATTCTCCGCTGCCATATAGGTATGGGCGATGCCGGTAGGGCAGGCAGTCACCGCAAGGAGACGGTAACCGGAAAATACCTGGGCGCCGGCTTCTTCTTTCTCTCCTGTGTCTGAGGACGCGGCTTCCTCCTGCCCAAACTTTTCGTTTTCTGCCCCGTCAATAATCTCTAAGAACTCTTCCTTGGTCGTTGCCCCCAAGAGCCCATCCTTAAATCCGGGAGTCATTAAAAGGGTGGACAATCTTGCAAGTGCTTCCAGATGGACATCTGCGCCTTCTGCTGGAGCCGCAATCATAAAAATAAGGTTTGCCAGAGAGCCGTCAAAGGCATCGTAATCCACGCCTTCCGGCACAGTAACCGCCGCCAGCCCTGGTTCCTTAACGGCTTCCACCTTAGCATGGGGAATGGCAATCCCTTCTCCCACTGCCGTACTTCCCTGGGCCTCTCTTGCCAGGATCCCCTCTTTATATCCGGCCCGATCTTTTAAGCGTCCGCCCGCTTCCATCAAACCTGTCAGATAATCAATGGCAGCTTCTTTAGAACTTAGGGAAACCCCCAGCTCAATGCTTTCCTTCTTTAATAATTCTGTAATTCTCATGGCCTTGCCTCCTATATTAAAAGCTTATAAAGTCTCATAAAGTTTCATAATTTCACTTTTTACACCCAAACCTTCGGAAAAAGCGGTAGCCCCTCCGGCTGCAGTTCCCAGCTTTAATGCATGTTCATAACTGCCGTTTTCTAAAAATCCGGCCAGGAATCCGGCCACCATGGAGTCTCCGGCTCCTACAGAGTTTTTCACCGTTCCCCTGGCCACGCCCTGACGGTAAAACGCCCCTGTTTCCGTAACCAGAATAGCGCCGTCCCCTGCCATGGAAATCAGAACGTTTCCGGCCCCCATATCCTGAAGGCGTCTGGCATACTCCACAATCTCTTCTTCTGTCTTTAATTCTGTGCCGAACATCTGACCAAGTTCATGATTGTTTGGTTTAATTAAGAAAGGATGGTATTTCAACACGTTGAGAAGCAGATCTTTTTCCGCATCTACCACTACCCGGATTCCTCTTCCGGAAAGTCTCGCCATAATGGTCTCATAAATCCGGTCATCCACGGCGGTTGGAATACTGCCGGACAGTACCAAAACGTCCCCTCTCTCTAATTGTTCCAGCTTCTCAAACAGCGCATTTACATCTTCCGCTGTAATCTCTGGCCCCATGCCGTTGATTTCGCTCTCCTCATTAGATTTCAACTTTACATTAATCCGGGACATCCCTTCCTTTACCCGGATAAAATCGGACTGAAATCCCAGCTCCTTTACCCCTCTCTCAATCTCATCCCCGGTAAAGCCTGCTATAAATCCCAAGGCCGTACTCTCAAAGCCCAGAGTTGCCAAAACAGCCGATACATTAATGCCTTTCCCTCCGTAAAAGATATTCTCGCTGTAGGTCCGGTTTACCGCTCCGGGCGTAAAGTCCTTCACCCTGACCACATAGTCTAAAGCCGGATTAAATGTCACTGTATAAATCATTTTTCCTCCAGTTCTCCTTTCTGTGAAATTATTTTTCTTCATCTGCCATTATAATAGCATAATTGTTTTATTTCGTCAATACTATCTTTAAAGAAATTTTTTTTCTTATAGACCAGTTTTTTACATTCTAAATATGTTTCCCCTGACGGTTTTACCGGATACTCAAAAAAAGAACTGTCTGGTTTCATCTCCAGAACAGTCCTTTTCTTTTATCTCTTATATCTGCTTATCCGACCGGATAGCGTCTTCATGGCGGCGGATATGGACCGCCGCATTTTTTTTGCTGACAAACAGAAGCAGGTACAGGGTCTCAATAATCAGCATGGCCGGAATCCGGGAAAACCAAAATTCCCCTGTGAGAAGCTTTTCCCTGGTAGCCGTAATAATCTGATAGTCGCTGAGGGCGGCAAGAGGGGAGGAAGCATTATTGGTAATTACAATGATTCTGGCTCCATTTTCGTGAGCCCCTTCTGCCAGGGTTACCAGACGCCTTGACGTGCCGGAATTGGAAATAATCAAAACCACATCCTGAGGCCCCAGATTATAAGTACCCGCCATCTGCGCCTCCCAGATGGTACTGCATATTGAACAGAGTCCTAACTGGTTGAATTTGAAGCATCCGTCCATGGCCACCGGAACCGTGTTTCCTACCGCTGCAAACTGAATGATCCGGGCATGTTCTAAAATTTTTAAAATGGTCTCCAGATTGTCCGGATCCAGCATACCGATAGTACCGGTCATCTCGGCTATTTTGTTTGCCAGAATATTCTGAAGGGCCTGGGGAAGATTTCCCCGGTCAATCTCGTTGGACACCTGAAGGCTGTCCCGCTCTTCCTCCATAATCTCCTTGGCAAGGGCCATTTTCAAATCCTGATACCCCTTAAATCCGCACCGGCGGCAAAAACGGGAAACCGTAGCATCGCTGGTGCCGCTGGCCCGGGCCAGCTCCGCTACCGTCATATCCACAGCTGCCTTTTTACTATCCAAAATGTAATCGGCAATCTTTTTTTCTGCATCAAAAAAACGCTCATAGGATGCACAGATAATATCCATAACACTCCGATTGCTCATTTCTCAATCAACTCCATCTATGTAATTTTGTTTCATATAGCCATGATAACATAAAAACAGCGGCTTGTCAAACCGCTGCTTTTATGGCCTATTCTCCTGACAAATACCCTTCCAGAATATCCATAGTCATATCAATCAGTTCCCTGGTATGGGCATTGGATATAAAGATAGATTCAAATTGGGATGGAGCCATGCTGACGCCATTGCTGATCATATAGTTAAAATACCGGCCAAATTCTTCCACATCAGAAGTCCTGGCATCCTCATAGTTATAAACCGGGCGATCCGTAAAAAATACGCAGCTTAAGGATCCCGCTCCGGTTACCTGCCAGGGCTTCTGGTACTTCTCAAAAAGCTTCTTTGCGCTGGCCCGATAATACTCTCCCAGGCCATTAATGTAATCATAGATCTCCGGCTGCTCATGAAGGATGGTAAGCTCTGCCAAACCTGCCGACATTGCCACCGGGTTTCCGCTTAAAGTGCCTGCCTGATAGACGCCGCCTGACGGAGCAACCATCTCCATCAGCTCTTTCCGGCCGCCATAGCAGCCAACCGGCATGCCGCCTCCGATAATTTTCCCAAAGGTGGTCAGATCCGGCGTCACGCCAAAATACCCCTGAGCTCCCGCCTGGCTTAGGCGAAATCCTGTAATCACCTCGTCTAAAATCAGGAGCGCCCCTTCTTTGGTACACAGATCTCTCATGGCCTGTAAAAAGCCTTCCCTGGGAACCACCACTCCCATGTTGCCTGCCACCGGCTCTAAAATCACGGCTGCAATCTGTCCCGGATGCTCTGCAAACAGGGTTTCCACGCTGGAAACATCATTGTAAACTGCTGTCAGCGTATCCGCCGCACAGCCGGCCGGGACGCCCAGGCTGTCGGGAACCCCGGTAGTCATAGCTCCGGATCCGGCTTTCACCAGCATGGAATCCGAATGGCCGTGGTAGCATCCGGCAAATTTGATTATTTTGCTGCGCCCGCTGTAGCCCCTGGCCAGGCGGACTGCGGACATCACCGCCTCAGTTCCGGAATTTACCATACGCATCATTTCCATAGAAGGAACCATTTCCTTAATCAATTCTGCCACTTCATTTTCAATACCAGTGGCAGCTCCGAAGCTCAGACCTTTTTCCGCCGCCTTTACCACTGCCTCGTAGATGGCAGGATGGCTGTGACCCAAAATCATAGGTCCCCAGGATCCGATATAATCAATATAGCGGTTGCCGTCCACATCCCACACATAGGGGCCCTTGGCCCTCTCAATGAACCTGGGATTTCCCCCTACCGCCCCAAATGCCCGGACCGGACTGTTAACGCCCCCCGGCATCAGTTTTACTGCCTGCTGAAATAACTGTTCTGATTTCGTCATTATCCGATTCTCCCCTCATCCATAAATCCGGCCAGTTCTTTTGCAAAATACGTCAGCAGAATATTACACCCCGCCCGGTAAATACTGACAGCGGTCTCACAAATCAAATTGTTCTCATCGATATAGCCCAGGCTGCCGCCTGCCTTGATCATGGCATACTCGCCGCTGACGCTGTAGGCCGCCACCGGAAGGTCTATGGCATCGGCAGTCTCCCGAATAATATCCAGATAGGACAAAGCCGGCTTGATCATAATAATGTCAGCGCCCTCTTCGATATCGGAGTAAACCTCTTTTAACGCCTCTTTCCGGTTGTGGTAATCCATCTGATAGCTCTTTCGATCTCCAAAGGACGGGGCGGAACCTGCCGCATCCCGGAAGGGACCGTAAAAGCCTGAGGCATACTTGGCCGCATAAGACATTATGGGAGTAGTCATGTACCCATTCCGGTCTAAAATTTCCCGAATGGCAGCTACCCGGCCGTCCATCATATCGGAAGGCGCTACCATATCGGCTCCTGCCTGAACCTGGGAAAGGGCAATTTTTGCCAGATAATCCAGGGTCTTATCATTGTCCACATAAGTCCCATTCAGGATCCCGCAGTGGCCATGGGAAGTGTACTCACACATACACACATCGCCGATATAATAGAGATCCGGCACGGTCTCTTTCGCCTTTCGGAAAGCCTTTTGAATAATGCCGTCCTCTGCGTACGCGCCGCTTCCGCAGGCATCCTTGTGTTCCGGAATACCAAACAGCATTACGCTGGGCACACCAGCCCCTGCAACCTCCTCCAGAGCTTCCGGAAGCCTGTCCACGCTGTAGCGGAACTGACCCGGCATGGTGGGGATCTCTTCTTTTATGTTGGTTCCCTCTTTTACAAACATGGGGTAGATCAGGGAGGACTTATCCATACGGGTCTCCCGAACCATTTTGCGTAAAAGGGGGCTGGTACGCAGCCTTCTCGGCCTCTGAATCATATCTGTCATATTCTGTTACCTCTTTCCTTTATGGTGATAAGCCCGCTGCCGGGCGTATGCAGGTTTTCTGTAAAAATCCGCTGCTCTGGCGCCGTGATTTCCTACAGTCCGAAATCAATGAGATTGTAGTCCTTTAACGCCCAAATACTGCACATAAAAATCACCAGATCCGGGCGGTTTTCCGCCACATAGTCCCTGACGGAAATCCTGGGCTCTATCCGCAAATCAATGGCTTCCACCTGGCGGACTCCCAGACTCAGAAAGCTTTCTACCGGACGGACAAAGGAATCCTTTAAAAATAAAATTTCTTTATCCTCCCCGGCATTTTCATTGGTATGGCGGATCAAATTGTAGTCATCTCCGGTATAAACGGCATAGGGAATGTGACTGTCGTCATAATACCAGGAATCCTCTATCTGGCTCCAGTCCAGAATCGCCTGGGAAAAGTCTCCCTCCCGAACCAAGCCTCTGTCCGGTACTTCCATTCGCAGATTTGTGGGGAAATCCGGCATAATCACAGAAATATCGTCCACCCCGCCAAAATACTTTCCGGTACGTTTTCCATAAGAACCTAAAAAGCCCTCCGGAAAGTCCCTCTGGCAGAAATTGTCTCTGTCTGTCAGGCTTTCATCAATGGAATATCCATAATCGGAGTTTAAACGCTCCACCAGCTTCTGGTAGCCCCAAAAGGCTCCCTCAGAAGTCCAGTGATGGTCTGTATGGAAAAACATTTCCTCATGGGAAAGGCCTTCTCCGTGAAGAATTTCCCGCAAATCTATTACGGAAACCCCTTCCTCTCTCAGTCCGGCAACCACCTGATCCCCGCCGGGATTTACCTGATCCGGCACTCCCACGGGCATCCCCGGCTCATACTTGCACACCTTTGAGGGCACCAGGACACAGAGAAAGGGAATCCCCAGATCTTTACAATATTGGTCCAGTTCTGTCAGGCTTTCTATGGTTTCTTCTATATGAAATTCATTGCCAAGACGCTCTAAATCACCATTGTCCAGGCGTACCGTATCGTTGCAGGTACGCAGCCCGGCCAGGCGCTTTATCAGTCCGTTTCCCTCAATAAACCGGTAACGGCCCTTGATACTTTCGGAATAATAGGAATCCAGAACACCTGGAATCCCGGCCCAGGGCTTCTGGCTTTTTGCTTCTTCCTCTTCCATGGCATTTATGTCCCGGCCTGCGCCGGGTATGTTCCACACTGCCATAAATGTGATTCCGGCCAGAAATGCCGCCGTCAGGCCCATGCGGTTTATTTTCTCTAAAAGAGAATATCGTTTCATCTTTCCTCCCTGGCGGCAGCCGTTCAAAATAGCTAAAGCTCCCTGCCTTGTATATGAGCTCAGATGCTTTTTATCATAGCATAGAATGATGTGGGTGTCAAAAGTCAGTTTTCCTACTGATTTTGACTAAAAATTAAAATAAATAAAAGGATTATGCGCCCCCATCACCAGCTCAGAAACCGCCAGCAAAAATAAGAAAAACACCCCTCCATGGACCACCAGCCGGGCCAGTTCCCCTGTAAGTCCCCGGGGATTTTCCTCCCCTTGCGGAATGTTTTCCCTGTCCGCCCACTGAAGAAGGCGGCCCACAAGAGGCGTGCTGGCCAGCGCTGCGCCAAGGAAATACCACCGGTATTCCCACAAGTAATACAGAGTCCAGGATACTTTGGGAGCAGCTGAGGTCAGGCCCAGCATGGTCTTCAGGTAAAGAACTGCTTCCCCCAGGCTCTCCGACCGGAACAGCACCCATCCAAACATTACAAAAAGAAGAGTCAACAGCCGGTAAAGCCCCTGGACTTTATACTGTTTTGCCTTTTGGGGAAGTCCAAAAAGTTTCTCCAAAGTCAAAAGGACAAAGTAAAAAATCCCCCAGCAGACAAAGGTCCAGGCCGCGCCATGCCAGACTCCTGTTAAGAACCAAACCGCAAACAAGTTCCGCACCAGCTTCCATCTGGAATCCACCCTGGATCCCCCCAGAGGGATATACACATAATCCCGGAACCAGGAGCTAAGAGAAATATGCCAGCGCCTCCAAAAATCCGTTACAGAATCCGCCATATATGGGTAACAGAAATTTTCCGGAAAAGAAAATCCCAGCATCCGCCCCAGTCCAATGGCCATATCCGAGTAGGCTGAAAAATCAAAATAGATCTGAAAGGTATAGGAAACTGCCCCCAGCCAAGCGGCCCCCACAGTCAGCTCCCCGGCAGCAGGAAGGGTAAATATATAGTCTGCTATAACGGCCATAGTATTGGCGATCAGAACCTTTTTTATGAACCCGTACAGAAAACGATGCACCCCGGCCTGAAAGCCGGAAGCCCTAACCGGATGGTCTTTAATCTGGGCCGAAAAGGTCTCATACCGGACAATGGGCCCGGCAATAAGCTGAGGAAAAAATGCAATGTACAGGCCCACATTTAAGATGTTTTTCTGCACGTTCCCGTTTTTTCGGTACACGTCGATTACATAGGACATTGCCTGAAAGGTAAAGAAAGAAATCCCGATAGGCAGAGCAATGGCAGTAGGCGCAAGGACCTCTTTTCCTGCCAGGCGGTTGACATTTTCCACAAAAAAATTCATGTATTTGTAATATCCCAGAATTCCCAAATTGCAGAAGGTCATGAGAATCAGAACGATTCTGCCTCCATATTTGTTATCCCGAAACTTGTCTGCCGCCAGCCCAAATCCATAATTCATGGCAATGCATGCTGCCATAATCACTACAAATTCCGGCTCTCCCCATGCGTAAAATATCATACTTACAGCCAAAAGCCAAAGGTTTTTTAAAACCTTTGGCAAAAGGAAGTATCCGGCCAGAGTTACCGGAAGAAATAACACTAAAAATGACATGCTGGAAAATAACACGTTGCTGCTCCTTATATTACGGATTCTGCATAGTTTACCGAAGCCATAGCGTCCTTGCAGTAGCAGTCTGCCCCGATGGTTTCTGCGTAATCTTTGGTTAAAACGGCTCCGCCTACCATTATTTTTACCCAGGGCGCTTTTTTCCGCAAAAGCCGGATCGTAGCTTCCATGCTGGGAACCGTGGTGGTCATCAGGGCGCTTAAGCCCACCATAGGAGCCTGCTCTGAAACCGCCCGGTCTGCAATGGTTTCCGGCGGCACATCCCGGCCCAAATCGATGACTTCATAGCTGTAGTTTTCCAGCAGCACCTTTACGATGTTTTTACCGATATCATGAATATCTCCCTGAACCGTAGCTAAAATAATCTTTCCCTTTTTCTCCTGGGTCTGTCCCAGCTTTTGCATCTGATCTTTAATCACCTCAAAGGCGGCTTTGGCCGCTTCTGCGCTCATTAAAAGCTGGGGCAGGAATATGGTTCCTTTCTCAAAGCCCTGACCCACAAAGTCCAGGGCGGGAATCATGGTCTGGTTGATAATTTCCAGAGAATCCTGTTCCCCCAAAAGGGCCTTGGCAGACCTGGCAGCTCCCTCTTTAAATCCTTTTATAATGGCAGAAAAAAGCCGGGAAGAAACGGTTTCCTTTTCTTCTTTCAGGGGAATTTCCTCTTTTTTTTGTCCACCGTAAACCCCGATATAGCCGCTGCACTGAGGATCCAGCCCTGTCAGAGCGCGGTAACTGTAATAGGCCCGCATCATAGCTTCCGAGTTAGGATTTATAATGGCGGCATTAAGGCCGTTTTCAAGCGCCATGGTAAAAAATGCGGCATTAATAATCTCTCTCTGAGGCAGTCCAAAGGAGATATTGGACACACCCAAAATGCTCTTTCCTCCCAACTCATCCCGGATTCTTCTTAAGGTTTCCAGAGTCGTGAGAGCTCCTTGGCTGTCAGAGCTTACCGTCATACAGAGTCCGTCCACCAGGATATCCTTTGTCTTTATTCCGTACCGGGCCGCCCTGCTGTAAATCTTTTCTGCAATGCGGATTCTCCCTTCTGCAGTGTCGGGAATCCCGTCCTCGTCCAGACACAGGGCCACCACAGTACCGCCGTATTTTTTTACCAGAGGGAACACTGCCTCCATCACTTCATCCTTGCCGTTGACAGAATTGATCAGGGGTTTGCCGTTGTAAACCCGCATTCCCCGCTCCATAGCCTCTATATTAGAGGTATCAATCTGAAGGGGCAGATCCGTAATGGTCTGAAGCTCTTTTATTACTTCTTCCATCATAGATGGCTCGTCAATCTCCGGAAGTCCCACATTCACATCCAAAATGTGAGCTCCGTTATCCTGCTGAATGGCCGCCTCCCGAAGAATATGTTCCAAATCATGATCCCTTAAAGCCTGTTTAAATTTGGATTTACCCGTAGGATTAATCCGTTCTCCAATAATTACCGGATCCCGGTCAATGAGAACGGCCTTAGAGTAAGAAGAAATCACAGTCCGGCTCTGCTCTTTTGGCCACAAAACCGGAAGATCCCGGCACAGATCTGCCGTCCTTTTTATGTGTTCCGGCGTGGTTCCGCAGCAGCCGCCTACGATCACGGCTCCTATGGAAGCAATCTCCTTCATCTCCCTGGCGAAGGCTTCACTGTCTATGTCGTATACAGTCTTTCCTTCCTGGCTCCTTGGAAGTCCCGCATTGGGATTCACAATCACCGGAAGGGAAGTTGCCTTTAAGAGCTTTTCCACAACAGGCTTCATCTGAACCGGGCCTAATCCACAATTGACCCCGATTCCGTCCACTCTTAAGCCTTCCAGCAAAGCGGCCATAGACTCTACGGTTCCTCCCGTAAGCAGCTTGCCCTTCTCATCAAACACCATGGTGACAAATATGGGCAGGTCGCAGGCTTCTTTTACCCCCAGAACCGCCGCCTTTATCTCATAGCTGTCGCTCATAGTCTCAATCAGGGCCAGATCCACCCCTTCTTTTACACCGATTCCGGCTATATCCCGGTAGAGTCCCACTGCCGCCTCAAAATCCAGGTCTCCCAAGGGCTTTAACAGCTTTCCCGTAGGCCCCATATCCAGGGCGATAAAGGCTTCCTTTCCTGCCTGTCTCACCGCCTCTTTGGCGTTTGCCACAGCCGCCTTTATCACCGGCTCCAGCTCAAATTCCCCGCCGGGATGAAACTTTAACCCATTGGCTCCAAAGGTATTGGTATTAATAATATCCGCCCCGGCCTCCAGATAATTTCTGTGAAGCTCCACCAAAATTTCCGGGTGAAGGATGTTCCAGGTTTCCGGAAGTTCTCCTGCCCTTAATCCTCTGGCCTGAAGGATACTTCCGGTACCCCCGTCAAAAAAAAGGCGGCGTTTTTTCATCTCTTCTAATATCCTGTACATGGCTGTCTCTCCTCTTTCTTTGTTTCTTCCCGGCTCGCCGTCTGCCTGTTCTCCGGGTTAAATCACTCTTGTGCCGAATATCAACGATACAGCACACGCTCTAGCTTTCCCGCCGGTAAGCACAGTCTGTCTTCTCACAGGCTTCACAGCCTTTTACGTCGCACCGGTAAGCCTTTTTACTGATCCCCATTACCGCTGTCACGGATTTTACCGGCGTCATCAGCAGGCTGTCTGTCAACTTGATCCCGATCCGTTTTCCTGCCTCCAGGGCGTCCAATAAATTTCTCTGATTTTCCAGAGGAAAATCCCCGTATCCGGGACTGAATCTGGGGCGCAGGTACAGCCCCCGGCTCTCATATTCTTCTTTCAATTCCTGGCAGGCACTGTCACAAAAGGCCTCCAGCATGGCTGTAGCCGCGGCCTGCAAAACCACAGCCCGGCTTATTTCAAGCTTTTCATATTTCTGAATCAGCTTATCTGCCCCAGCCCCCAGTGTGGCTGCAAAAACCGCAATCTGGCTGCAATCTTTTAAATTTTTCCACAGATTCCTGCTGACGGTCTGAAAGCAGCCGCCGTCAATCTCATACTCTTCCCCCAGAGTCAGAGGCCAGACCTTTATAAGGCTCTTAGGAGAGGTTTCCCTTTCAAGCTCTTTTAAACATGATTCTGCCAGATCCTTTGTCCTTTCATCCGCTTCCATCCTGCCATAGCCCAGATATCGGAAAATTTCGTTTCTGCTGATTTCCACCTTGTTTTCCTCTTTTTCTGCTGTTTTATTCCCCAAACCTGCCCTCAGTGAACAAGAGCACATACGCCTTATCCACTGAGGCTATCGATCTGCCAGCGCTTCTACTACTGCCAGCGCGTCAATCCTATCCTACAATCTGGGACAGACTTTCTTTGATCCGGACAGCCACGTCCGGCTTATTCATGGAATAGACATGGATATTGTTTACCCCGTTGGCTATCAGGTCAATAATCTGCTCCGTAGCATAGGCAATTCCCGCCTGCTTCATAGCCGCCGGATTGTCCCCAAACCGGTCTACTATAGCCTTAAATCTGGAAGGGAGATAGGTTCCGGACATTTTACAGATCCGATTAATCTGCTTTACATTGGTTACAGGCATGATTCCGGCAATAACCGGCACTGTAATGCCCTTTTCCCGGATTCGGTAGAGATAGTTATATAAAATGTTATTGTCAAAGAACATCTGGGTCGTGACAAAGTCACAGCCTGCTTCCACCTTTTCTTTCAGGTAGAGGATGTCCTGGGTCTTGTTGACCGACTCTACGTGCCCCTCCGGGTAGCAGGCCGCCCCGATGCAGAAATCTCCGGACTGTTTTATATCATAAATCAGCTGGGACGCATACTGGTAGTCATGGGCAGCAGGGCCTCCCTCCGGGATATCTCCTCTTAATGCCAGAACATTTTCAATCTGGTTTTCCTTTAATTCCGCCAGAATTTCTTTTACCCGCTGCCGGGTGGAAGAAACGCATGTCAGGTGGGCCAGAGGCGTCACTCTGGCTGCTTTTTGAATCGTTGAGGCGATCTGCACCGTATACTGGCTGGTTCCCCCTCCGGCTCCATATGTAACGCTCATAAAAGCAGGATCGATTCCTGCAATCTCCAAAGCCGCTGCCTCTACGGACTTATAATTGTCCGCCGTCTTAGGCGGAAATACTTCAAAAGACAGAGTAGGCTTTCCCTCTGCCAGAATATCACGGATTTTCATGTGTACCTCTCCTTTTTGCTGCCATAAACGAAAGCCTGCCCTGTCTCCCGGACAAAGCAGGCATTTTCCATGGAATTACTATAGCACAACCTTTTTTAAATTTCAATCGGCGATTTGGTACAGGGCTGTGTATTTCTCCTTTAAATAGTCGATATAATACCTGGGATTAAAGTCCTCACCGGTCATATCCTTTAAGATCTGGCGGCTGGTTTTCATCTTGCCGTACTGGTGGATGTTCTCCCGCAAATATTCCCGGATCACCTCCACCTTTCCCTGACGAAGCAGGCCTTCAAAATCTAAAACCTTTTTCATATGGTAGTAAATCTGAGCCCCAAAAGCGCTTCCTAATGCATAGGATGGGAAGTAGCCAAAGGAACCCTGGGACCAATGAATATCCTGAAGAACTCCCTCCTTATCTGTCTTTGGGCGGACTCCTAAGTATTCCTCATATTTGTCCGCCCAAATCCGGGGCAGTTCCTCTACATCCAGGTTCTCCTCTATCAGCGCTTTTTCAATCTCATAGCGAATCAGGACGTGAAGGCTGTAGGTCAGCTCGTCCGCTTCTGTGCGGATCAGATCCGGGTGAACCTTATTAATGGCTTTTACGAAGTCGTCCAAACTGATTTTCTCAAAGGGATCCGGGAAAATTTCCTGAACTTTTCCATAGATAGGAATCCAAAAGTCCCTGCTTCTGCCGATAATATTTTCAAAGAACCGGGACTGGGATTCATGCATCCCCATAGAAGCTCCCTGCCCTGCCAAAGTCTGGGTCAGATCATCCCGAATCCCCATCTCATAGATACCGTGGCCTGCCTCGTGAATAACGGAAAACAGGGAACTGTCTACGCGGTTGCTGTAGTGGGTGGTAATCCGCACGTCCTTGTTGTGGAGATTGGTGGTAAAGGGATGGGCGCTGACTGAAAATACACCTTTCTCAAAATCAAAGCCCACATATTCTGCAAGAAATCTGCCAAGGTTTTCCTGTTTTTCTTCCGGAAAATCTCCTGTGAGAAATTCATCCTCAATAGAAACTTTGCTTTCCATAATCTTCTTTAAAAGAGGCGCCAGCTCTTCCTTTATCATTCCAAAAAACCGATCCAGCTCTTTCATAGAAAAGCCCTTCTCATAGTCCTCCAAAAGGGCATCGTATTTCTTCTGCCCCTCTTTTGCCCGGTATCCGGCAAATTTTTTCTGATAATCTACCACTTTTTTAAGAGTCCCGGCAAAACTGTTAAAGTCGTCCTCCTCTTTTGCCTTCTCCCAGAGCCGTACAGACTCAGAAGAAATCCTGGCAAACTCCTGGTATTCTTCCTTTGGAATACAGTCCATCTGTTTTATCTGATCTTCCAGCTCTTTTACCTGAGCCAGCTCTGTCTCACTTAACCCTTCCGGGTTTTCCAGACACGCTTTCATCAAGGCTTTGGTTTCTTCCCCGGTTATCGCCTGAAAATATTCTCCCGACAGAATCTCAATCACTCTGGAAGTATTAGGGCCTGCCGCCCCAGGCGCCAACGTAGCGTCATCCCACTCAAAGAGTACCAATGCTGTCTGTATCGCCATAGCCCTATCCAGATAAGGTTTTAATTGTTTAAAACTGTCATTCATTTTTCCTAATCTCCTTTCAGCTGTACCGGCACGGGCCGCCTGCGCGTCGCCTTCCAGTGTGCTGTCTCCATACTCGAAAAGGGACACTCAATACTGAGTGTCCCCGAAATTCATTCATCTCATACAAACAGGTCATTCATCTTCACATATCCTTCTGTAGAAGGAAGGGTAATATATACCGGCTGTCCCGGATTCTTAAATACCATGTTCATATCCATAGTCATATTTAAGGTCATTCCCATCATTTCCATGGTCATATCCATAGAAACGCTTTCCTCATTCACATAGCCGTCTTTGTTGATGTGGATGGTTCCGCTTGCACGGTTCACCTGATACTGATATCCCAGGGTGGAATAATCCATTCCCATAAGAGCCATAACTTCATTCACTGCCTTGTTCAGTTCCGCAACATCCATATCGTAGGTAACCGTCTTGGCATCGCCGTTGTGATACATCTTCAAATTGGTCATCCCATACATCTGATTGGAAGCCAGCTGAAGATTGGAGGTAAGGGACTTGCTCTCTTCCATCATCTCGTCCATGTCCATGGGCATTGCCATCTTTAAATCATCCATTGCCATGTACATATAGCCGTCCTTATAGAACATGGTCATAGTCACAGACTCTCCTTCAGCGGCCATTGCCATGTCACAAAGGAAGAGCAGGTTTCCGGATTTTGCGCCCTTCATCTGCATATCCATATCTAACAGCATCTTAAGGGATTCTCCGTCCATAGTCATGGTCATGACTGCGTCAACATCTGCATCAAAATCGTCCAGGTTGTCTGCCTTCTGTGTAGCAGCCAGATAAATAGCTCCTATCTCATCTGCGCTTGCCTTCAGATCCAACTGCTGGGGATTACCGCCCCAGGTCCACTCACCTTTGTCGTTGACAATCCAGCCGTCTACCACACTGTCTAAGTCCAGAAGTCCGTTCTCATTAAAGTGATAGCACTCAGCCAGGCCATCTTCGTTGCTGTCAATCCACTGCCAGGTGTCCGTCGCATAGCTGCCGTCATCCTGCTGGTATTTCCAGGTTACATCTGCCTTTTCCCACTGGCCTGCCAATGCGGGAAAAGCCATGGACAATACCATAGGCACTACCAATACGCCAAACTTCTTCCAACTTTTCATCGTTTTTCCCCTTTCTTGCCATAAAAAATTCTTTTTTCTTAATTATTGTAGCGCAATTCCCTCCATATTACAAGATTAATCGAAAAAAGAAATGCAAAAAATGCTAACCGTTCTAAACGGTTACAGCAGGGGCTGATGCAGATAAAACTTCGGGATCTCTCCCGCTTTGTATCCGCATCAGCCCCTGCTGTTTCCATGTTTCCTGCATCAGAAATATTTCTTATTACCCCAGAGGTTACTCCTCTTAAGCTCCAGATACTCATTATAGGCTTTCTCCAAAATCTGCTTTTCATTGGAAAATTTCAGCAGATGGTAGGCCTCATAAAATTTATAATATCCGGAATCAATGAAATATTCCTCCCGCTGTGGTTTGCTGTAATAGCTGTCCGCCATCATCAAATACCAGTGCACGTCTTTCTCCACCACATCCTGGGGGGTATTAAACGAATATTGGCTTTTCCCGATATATTTAATAATGGAAGCGCTGACGCCTGTCTCCTCTTTCACCTCACGGAGCGCCGTCTCTTTAAATTCTTCTCCCTGCTCTACAGTTCCCTTGGGAAGGACCCAGCCCTCGTACTTATTCTTATAATTTTTGTACAGGACGAGTATCTTACCTCGAAATATAACCACACCGCCGCAGCTAGTTGCTTCTATCATCGCAATCCCTCCTGGTCGCTGGTGTGTCTCTTTACCTGTTTTTTAGTATAACTCTTTTTCAGGTGTATTGCAAGGGGGTATCTGAAAACGGCTGATACATCGACATGCCCGCTGTAACAGATTATACCTTAATATCCAAAGATGGCCCCGGCTTTAATGAAAATTCGCTGCTGCCTTTTACAATGCGTTTTTCTACATCTTCGCGGGTAATGCCGCGTACAATGCTTGTATCAAATGGCTGTCCGGGCTGCCAGCCGGGGGATGCTTCTCTTACCGCTTCGTAAAAGGCCTTTGTGTACATCCGCTCATATTGTCCAAGCGTCCATGTGCCGCTTAGTCTGTCTGATTTGTTAACGCTTAACTGATAGCGCGTAAAAACCTCAGTACGTTTTGTTGTATCCCCATTACCGATTCCTTTTTCTTGTATGAAATGGCGCTTTGTTTCATCAAACATATCCTGCCGGGCAGTTTCGGAAACATCTATTATTTTATGGAATTCAGACGGGTCTTTCCCTGTAATGTCCATTCCCGCCACGCCATAGCAATTTACCAGATCGCCGTCCTCATCAAAAAGTCCCATATAATTGCGGATAAATGTTTCTTCATCTGCCTCAAATGGGTTTTTCAGTTTAAAATCAAGGTCGTCATATTTTTGCCCAAGGATTTGTTTCAGCATTTTCAGGCTTTGCAAATCCTGTTCAGCCTTTGCTTCTGCAGCAGACTTCGTTTTTTCTCCGCCTGGATGTCCTTCGTCATACATTGCTTTCGCACGTTTGTATCGCGGGCTGTTTGTGTTAATTGCGCCTGTGTAAGGTTTATAGCCTACAGTCATTGCCATAACGTAATCCTCCTTGAAAATATATTCCTTTTGACGGTGCGCTTTATTATTATATCGACAATTTAGCAGAATTTTTTAAGCTTTGCCGCAATTTCCGCTTAATTTCCACTTTGGGCCTGCTTCACAAAATAGGCGTCAAACACAGCCCTGGCGATGGGGGCGGCTTCCCGGCCGCCGCTGCCTCCTTCCTCCACCACCACGGAAATGGCGATCTGAGGATTTTCTACCGGCGCAAAACCGGTAAACCAGGCATGGCTTTCCCTTCCGGTTTCAAACTCAGCGGAGCCGGTCTTTCCTGCCGCCCTGTATGCCTCTGTCCTGAGGGCCGATCCGGTTCCCTCCGTCACCACCAGCTCCATCATCCCGGCCAGAGTTCCCGCCTCTTTGGCGCTCATAAGGCTTCCCCAGGACTCCGGCAGAAATTTCTGTCCCATCTCCCCATTGGCATTTACCACATAGTCGATAAAATAAGGCTTCATAAGGTTTCCCCCGTTGGCGATTGCAGCGGTAAGCATCAGGTTGTGGACAGGGGTTATCTGGGTTCCTCCCTGGCCGATGGAGGTCTGAAGCACCTCCCAGTCAGAGGCCCCGTCCTCCAGAGCAAAGGTACTTTTGCTGTAAGGAACAGACAGAGGAAGCTCCTGATTAAACAGCATATCTTCCGCCAGATTTTTCATTCTGCCATGGTTTAGTTTAAGGCCCATGCTGGCAAACGCTCCGTTGCAGGAATTGGCAAAGGCCTGCTCCAGGTTCTGACTTCCGTGAGCTGTAGAGTGATAGCAGCGTATGGTGTATTCTCCATATTGGTATATCCCATTACAGTCAAAATGAAAATTTTGGTAATCCTCCGGATTCTCTCTCATATATTCCAGAAGCACCAGGGTTTTAAACGTGGATCCCGGCGGGTAAACTCCCTGGGCGGCACGGTTTAATAAAAGTCCTTCCCCTATGTCTCCGGATACCAGACTGTCCCACAGAGTATTGATTTGGTTGGTATCAAATTCCGGTTTGGAAACCATGGCAAGAATTTTTCCTGTATCCACCTCCATCACTACAACCGCTCCTTTTCTGTTTCCAAGGGCATCATAGGCAGTCTGCTGCAATTCCACATCCAGGGTGGTAACCACATCATCTCCCGGATCCTTCTCATCCATCAGCTCTCTAAGCACCTTCTCCGCCAGATTGTCATGGGAGGAAAGAAGGTAGAAATTGGCCAGATCCTCCACTCCTGTCTTTCCTCTGGTGGACCAGCCCACTGCGTGGCAAAACAGAGGACCATAAGGGTAGACGCGCCTTTCCTCTCCGTCCTCTCCCACCAATGTCTGGGCCAGGATTCTTCCATCATTGCTTAAGATTTCTCCCCGGATCACCTTATCGGATAAATGCTCCAGCCTGGCATTGTAAGAATTATTAAGGGCATTTTCGCTTTGCGCCTCTATAAACCAGACCAGATACCCTGTAAGCAGCACAAATACCGCTGAGATCAGATACGTCAAGATCAAAATATTTCCATTGGAACCCGGAGAGCCAGAATTACGCTTCATCTTCTTCCTCCTCATTCTGCTTTAAAATATAAAGCCCCTGAACAATCTGGAACAGAAAAAATGTGCTGAAAACAGAACTCCCCCCATAACTGACAAAAGGCAGGGTCACGCCGGTGGAGGGAATAAATTTTACTACTCCCCCTACATTTAAAAATACCTGGACAATATATACCATACCCAGCCCAAAAGCAATTAATTTATAAAAAGCCGCCCTCATCCTGGCTGCTATCATCATAAACTGGATAAAGCATCCCAGACAGATTAGCAGAACGCAGATTGCAAAAATCCCTCCCATTTCTTCAAAAATCGCCGCAAAAATGAAATCCTTTTCCACGACAGGGATCTTATAAGGCATTCCCTGAAAAAGGCCGCTTCCAAACCATCCTCCTGTGCCGATGGCAAAGAGGGACTGGGTAATCTGGTAGCCCCGATTGTCAATATCCGCCCAGGGATTGGCCCAGGCCTCCACCCGGATCCGGACATGGGAAAACAGATGGTAGGCCGCCGCTGCCGCCGCGCTTCCGCTTAAGATTCCCGCTCCCAGATAGATCCAGCTGGAGGTGGCCACAAACAGCATAAATACATAAGTTATAAAGAAAATCAGGGCTCCGCCCAGGTCCTTAGACATCACCAGTACCAGCACATGGGCCGCTGCTGCCGCCGTAGTAGTACACACAGTGGAAAAGCTGGTAGAATGGTAAAACATGGCTGCCGTAAAAAATACAAAGGTAATCTTTACAAATTCGGAGGGCTGAAAGGATGCTCCTCCCAGGGTCAGGGAAAGCTGAGCTCCGTAGCTGGTATTTCCCTTTATCCACACTGCCGCCAGCAAAACCAGGCCTCCAATTCCATACACCCAGGGAATCTTGGAGAGCTGCCACATCCTGTCTATAATAAAGGGGATTAAAAGGCTTACAGCCGCCGCTAAGACCGCTGCGATAAACTGCTTTCCCGCCAGGGTCTGCCCCTTTTGTATGGACAAACGGGTCTGGATAATAAATCCCACACATAAAAGCATGGCGGTATTATTGACCAAAAGTCTGGATACATTGCGGTACAGCAAGCGGAATCCACCGATATAGCCGGCAAAGAACACTACCTGGGCCAGATAGAAGCCGATGACTGCTTCCTCCTGGCTTTTCAGGTAAATAACCAGAAAAGCCAGGAGATGGATTAAAAACATGGCCTGGTTCTGACGGCCGCAGACCGCCTTTTTATCCTCCGGGTCCTGATAGGAAAAGAACCGGAAGTTAAAATATGTGTAAAAGGCCATTAAAAGAATCATAAGATATTTGGAAATCTCAATAATCAGGGTTGTCATTCTATTTTCCTATTCCACTCCCCGGCGAAAATGCCCTCTGGTAAAGTCTTTCAGCGGAACAGGTAAAACCTCCTTCTCTTTTCCTTCCTCAAGAAAGGCCTTCAGGATCCTTATGGTTTCTTCTTCTGTCTCAGTGGTAAATTTCATCCGAAGCCCGTCCGGTTTCAGGGCCCGTATCTGGTCTTTACAGCCAAAAAGGGCTAAGGGACTTGGGTTATAGATGGTATTATAGCAGAACCGGCAATGGTTTTTCACCGGAAGCAGTTTGCCGGTCCGATCTTTTAAATTTATAGTTTCCCGGCGTTTGTCACAGCCTGATGTGGTTTTTTTGATACACTGGGCGGAAACCATCATGGGAAGGCGGCCATAAACCACCAGATCAGAAGGCGGGTCTGTCCTTCCGGTTTCTTTCATCTCTCTGCTGTTCAGCTCCAGAGGAAGGGTAACCCGCTCCGCTCCCATGGCTTTCATAGCCAAAGCGGCCTCCCGGTTCCAGGTATACATAGTATCGTCAAAAACCATAGGGCAGGTGATATCCATTTCTTTTAACCACTCTGTCTCTTCCATAGCCCGGACTATGACGCCGTCAAAACCGGCTGATTTTAATTTATCCAGGTTATGGCCTAAATACTCCCTGGCCTCTGTCCGGAAAATATGGGGCAAGATCAACTGGCAGGAAATCTCCTTATTGTGAACCCGTTGCACCCATTCCGGCCACTGTCCTGCTGGAAAACCGGCGCTGTCTATGGCAATCTCGTCAATCCGGGCCCTGTTTTCTTCTAGCTCCGTCCAGGAGAGGACAGCCGCCAGCTGAGACGGCTCCTCAAAAGACAGCCGGAAGGCCGGATCCGCCCGCCGTCCGGTTTCTTCTTCCGGCGGGATTGCAGGGCTGGCTGCCTGGGTTACCTGGCCGGACTGCCCAGTTGCAGGGCTGGCTGTCTGGATTTCCCCGCCGGACTGGGGGACTGCAGTTCGACGGTAAGGCACTAAAACTGCTTTTTCAAGGGTCTCCAGGCCATCCCGGCGAAGTTCATTTAAGACCTGAACAGGCAGAAACAGTTCCCCGGCAATCCTGACATCTAAACGGGAAATGGCAAAGGGGGTTCCCCCGGTTTTTCTTATCTGCTTTGCTACTTTTTCCTCTGTAATTGGCTGATTTTGGGCCTTTTGAGGCATCTGTCCTGTAACCGTAACAGTAATCGGATCAAGCCCCGAATTTTCCAGGCTTAGGGACAGGCTTAAAGGCCGTCCTTCCTCCAGAACCACGGAACCAACAACCGGCTCCTGTACCGCCGCGTTTACATATTCTCTGTCTAACCGGTCAAAAAGCTCCTGGTTTCCCTCCCGGAAGGAAGGCTTTTCCTTTAATGCCACCATATGACGGCCATTGTGATTCTCGTAATACCCCTGAGAAAAACCGCCTCTGTCAAACAGATCCAGCAAAAGCTTTTTATCTTCCGGATCCACCTGGAATCCTTCTCTGCCCCGGCTTTTGTACATATCCACGTATTTCCGATAAATGCTTACCACCCCGGCCGTGTATCTTGGGCTTTTCATCCGGCCCTCTATCTTCATGGAATAGACTCCGGCTTCTATCATATCCGGAATTAAGTCCAATGTACACAGATCTTTCAGGTTCAGTACATAAGACTCCTTCTCTTTATAAAACGATTTTCCGTCCCTTTTTACGTCATAAGGAAGGCGGCAGGGCTGGGCGCACCTTCCCCGGTTGCCGCTGCGCCCGCCAATAAGGCTGCTCATTAAACACTGGCCGGAATAGCAGTAGCACAGGGCGCCATGAACAAAACTTTCGATTTCTATTGGAACCTGGCGATGAATCTCCCGTATTTCCTCTAAAGACAGCTCTCTGGCCGTTACCACCCTTTGAGCCCCTAAATTTTTTAAAACCTTAGCGCCGTAAGCACCAGTAACCGTCATCTGGGTGCTGGCGTGAATGGGCAGCTCGGGAAACCATTCCCGTATTTTCATAAAAGCTCCCAGATCCTGGACAATCACTCCATCTACTCCCTGCTCATAATAGGGAAGCAGATAGTCATACAACTCGCCCAGTTCTTTCTCTTTAAACAGGGTGTTGACCGTCATATAAAGGCGGCGTCCATGAATGTGAACGTAATCGATGGCCTCCAGCAGCTTATCCTTGTCCGGGTTATCCGCATAAGCCCTGGCCCCGAACCGGCTGCCTCCCATATAAACCGCATCCGCACCGGCTGCCACGGCAGCTTTCATACTCTCAAAGCTCCCGGCCGGAGCTAAAAGCTCTACGCTCTTTTCCCTTACCACTGCCATTCTCCTTTCCGGTGTGATAAAACAGGGGGCCTACCTTTCCAGCGCCCCCTGAACTGTTACGTATTTCTACCTCTTACCTTTTCTGTTGCCGTGTCCGCCCTTCTGAGAAAGCGGAATCTGGGAAACAGACGGTGTAAATTCAGCATTTTTTGCCGCCTCTGAAGCTGCCATTACCGCAGCGGCCTTTTCTTCGCTTTCTTTTGCCGCCGCTGCCAGCTCCTCACTGACTTTTACCCTGGACAGCGCCTTTTTAAGCTCCGCCTCCTGCCCCATCTGTTTTCTCTGGAAATCATCCAGGCTTCTGAGAGCTGCCTCCAGCTTCATCTGGGTGCTGACCAGCTCATGCTTCAGGCTGTATATCTCCCGTTCCATGTCAACCTTTTGAGCCTCCATGGCATTAAGCTTGTCCATGGCTTTAAAATAATCGTCTGCTATGTTCAGCTCCACCATAACATTTCGATAGTCGTCGCTCTGCTTGGTAAAGCCGGGCTGAGACTTTAACTGGTCAATCTTTTCGTTGATATATGCGGCAACCTTTTGAAAGTAGCTCTTTTCTTCCACACCAGCCAGAGTGTATACATTGCCGTCTATTAATACTTCTGCATAATTTTTCGAATCCATAAGGGTTGTTCTCCTGTTTGGTTACTATAGAGGTCCGCCGCCGGCAGGCGGCATGCATTCAGGTATGCCCCATGCGCCCGTCAGACTTTCATGTGCAGTGTTTGTCCGCCGCCGGGCGCATGCAGGTTTGGACAGGCAAATTTGCCATAGCCCTCTATCCATATAGTATAACACACTCCCACTGTCAAGAAAAGTTACATTTTAATTGTTTAACTGTTTTCTTCTCTGCTGATGCCAAGGTGCCGGTAGGCATGCTCCGTTGCCAGCCTTCCCCTGGGGGTACGATTAATCAACCCATTCATCAAAAGGTATGGCTCATATACATCTTCCAGAGTCCCCGAATCTTCCCCCAGGGCGGCTGCCAAAGTGTCTAAGCCCACAGGGCCGCCGCCAAATTTTTCAATGATCATCAGTAAAATATTCCGGTCATTCTGATCCAGTCCCAGCTTATCCACATCCAGAATGTCCAGTGCAAAATCCGCTACTTCCCTGGTGATCCGTCCGTCATACTTTACCTGGGCAAAATCCCTGACTCTCTTTAACAGACGGTTGGCAAGCCGGGGGGTTCCTCTGGATCTTTTGGCGATCTCCGCCGCCCCGTCCGTGTCAATCTCCACTCCTAAAGCCATGGAGGATCGAAGCACAATCGTTGTAAGCTCTCTTGGGGTATAAAACTCCAGCTTCTGGACCACGCCAAACCGATCCCGCAGAGGAGCAGTCAAAAGACCGGCTCTGGTGGTAGCGCCTACCAGAGTAAATCTCGGCAGATCCAGGCGGATGGATCTGGCGGAGGAATCCTTTCCCAGCATAATATCTATGGCGTAATCCTCCATAGCCGGATAAAGCACCTCCTCCACCTGGCGGTTAAGCCGGTGAATCTCATCTACAAAAAGAACGTCCCCCTCCTGGAGATTATTTAAAATCGCCGCCATCTCCCCCGGTTTTTCAATGGCAGGTCCGGATGTAACCTTCATATTGGTTCCCATTTCTTTGGCGATAATCCCTGCCAGGGTAGTTTTTCCCAAACCGGGAGGGCCGTAAAACAGCACATGATCCAGAGCTTCATTTCTGGATTTAGCGGCATCAATATAGATTTTTAAATTGGTCTTAATCTTTTCCTGGCCAATATACTCACAAAGAAGCTGAGGCCTCAGGCTGGTCTCAATTTTCTTGTCCTCTTCGGTTATCTCGGTGGTAATAATTCTCCTGTCCATGGATCCTCACCTCTATAAAAATGATGTTGGGGTCAAAAGGTATTTTACAAAAATGACAGGTGGCGCAGGGAGGCTTTCAGTACATCCTCTGCCGTCATTTCCTCTGTTATTTCTGCCTTCCTCACCGCTCTGGCCGCCTCCATATTGGAATAACCCAGAGCCACCAGGGCGCTGATGGCCTCCCGGGCCGCATCCCCATGAGAGTCTGCGGCGGCCTGATTTCCGGAATCTTCCAAAAATCCCCCGTCTCCTGCCGGAGAAAACAAATCCTCTGAGGAAATTTTGTCTTTTAAATCCAGAATTACCCGCTGGGCAGTCTTTGTCCCAATGCCAGGGGCTCTGGAGATGGCCTTGGCATCCCCGGAAATAATGGCAAGCCGCAGATCGTCCGGCCTTAAAGCAGACAGAATCCCCAAAGCTCCCTTGGGGCCCACTCCATTCACTCCTAAAAGCTGCTTAAACATTTCCCTGTCCTGGCGATTCAAAAAGCCGTAAAGACTCATGGCATCCTCCCGGACCTGAAAATAAGTATAAACTTTTACTGTCTCCCCTATCCCGGGCAGTTCATCCAGCAGAGATAAGGGCACCCGGATACCGAATCCAACATTTCCGGCCTCTATTACAATCAAGTCCCCGTCAATCTCCATCAACGGGCCTTTAATATAAGAAATCATAGCTTCTCCTTTTGTAATCTTTTAAGTCTCATCATATCATAGACAAGTTTTCAATGCAACCTCAATCGAACAAATATTCTCTTCTCATTGACTTTCTCTTTTCTGTTCCGTATAATTGCTGATATAGAATCCATTGCCTCAGGAGGATTTCATACTTATGATTACCATTCGCCATACCATAGATTTTCCCGCCGCCTATCCTCTTAACCGGATTGGCCCCTTGCCGGATCTGCTGTTTTTTGATATCGAAACTACCGGTTTTTCCGGCGAAACTTCATCCCTTTATCTGATTGGCTGCGCTTGTTACAGAGAAAATCACTGGCAGCTTTATCAGTGGTTTGCCGACACCGAAGAAGCGGAGCCGGAACTTCTTCACGCCTTTTTCTCTTTCCTGGGGGACTTTTCTATCCTGGTTCATTTTAATGGGGACAGCTTTGACATTCCCTATCTGATAAAGCGCTGCCGCCATTATGGCCTGCCTTATGATTTTTCCGGTGTCACAAGCCTGGATATTTACCGTAAAATCAAGCCATACAAAGAACTTTTAGGGTTAGAAAGCTTAAAGCAAAAAGCCATTGAACAATTTCTGGGAATCTTTCGCACAGATCCCTACTCCGGCGGCCAGCTTATCAAGGTATACCAGGACTACCTGACTACCGGTGAGGATTTTCTTTACAATATGCTGATTCTCCACAACAAAGAGGATTTGGAGGGGATGCCCCTGATTCTTCCTATTCTAAATTACTGCGATATGCTGGAAGGCCGCTTTTCCTTTGCGGGACAAAGCAGCCACACAATTCACGATATTTTCGGATCGCCGGAAACCTGTCTGGAGCTCACTTATGAAAGTCCCTGTTCTGTCCCGGCGCCCTGGTCCGTCTCTGACGGGACATTTACCCTGTCCTGTGACGGAAACCGCCTGGTATGCAGCATTTCTCTCACAGAGGGGGAGCTGAAATATTTTTATCCGGATTATAAGGATTATTATTATCTTCCTCAGGAGGATACTGCTGTCCATAAAAGCCTGGGAGAATTTGTAGATCGCTCCGCCAGGAAAAAGGCTACCGCTGCAACCTGTTATACCAAAACCTCCGGCCTTTTTCTTCCCCAGCCCCGGCCCATGTGGACCCCGGTATTTAAAAAAGCCTATAAAGAAAAGCAGACTTATGTCCGGTACTCTCCGGAGCTTTTTCACAGCCCTGACAATGCCAATCTTTATTTACGCAGCGTTTTAAAGCTTTTATGTCCCAAAATCCCGTTGGATCAATAATCTCCTTTTTTCAGCAGCTTACGGATGTAAGAAAAGGTTTTTTTCTCCCCCTTTTGTTTCAGCATCCAGAGGAGTTTCTCTAAAAGTGCTCTGGTCTCCGGGTGAATGGTAATATACTGCCTGGTTCTCTCATAATATTCCCAGGCTGCTCCGTCGTAATAGTCTCTGCCCTTATAGACCTTGCAGGCCGCTATTCTGTCCATTACCATCTCAATTACATATTTTAAAGGCATTTTATTACCAATCAGCCCTTCTTCTTTGTTTTTGGATACGTCAATCCAATATTCAAAGTGGTGCTTATTCCGTCCTTTGTGGTGAAGCCAGGCTTTGGAGAAGCCTAACAGCTCCCGCTCCGCCGCGTTGGGGCTTCGATTCCCCTGATAGTACCGGACTCCGGTCCAGAATTCTTCCAGACTGTATTTAGACAGATCATGGAGTAAACCCTGCCGATACAACCCTACCATAAAGCAGTGTTTCATAACTAAGAGCTTATGCTCTGTAATCGTGCAGAAATGCCTGCCTATATTTCTGAATTCCATGCACTTTCCTCCCTTCAGTTGTACCTGGTTTTGTTCTTTTACCAGTATAACAGTTTTTCTCCAAAATGCAATTCCCTGTAACAGTTCAGACGGCGGGGAATTTGAGATGAAGTTTTACGTCAAGCCCGCTTGTAAGTAAAACTTCATCTCAAATTCCGCATCGGATGGACATCCGACGCTTCTTGTCCGGCGCAGTCGGGCAAGAAGACGCCCGTGTGAACTGTTATGTAGAATTTGATCTGTGCCACGATGGCACAAGGCAAAATTGGGACGGGAGGAACAGTAACAGCCTCCACGGATTTCCAAAAATTGACACCAAAACCATTTGACACCTGATTAAAACTGTGATATTCTTAGGACATCCGCAAAATAACTTGCGGGGTAATTTTTCTTATTTTTTTGGAGGTATCATAATGAAAGGTACAGTTAAGTGGTTCAATAATCAGAAGGGCTACGGATTCATTTCCGATGAGCAGGGTAACGATGTATTCGTACACTACTCCGGATTAAACATGGAAGGCTTCAAGTCTTTAGACGAGGGCGCTGAGGTTGAATTCGACGTAGTGAACGGTGCAAAAGGACCCCAGGCAACTAACGTTACCAAATTATAATCATCTAGTCAGCAGTGTACCTTTTTCAATCATATAGATCATGTTTATGTAATTGAAATAAAGTTATATTGGATTCAATGATTACAAATAAGAACCGGTATCTATGATACCGGTTCTTTTTGGTGCACAGGCCCCGAAAAGAATGTTGCAGTCCATACCTTAGCGGGCTCCGCGGCTCATAAGCTCTCTCAACTCCTCTACAGAAAATCCATAGCGGCGGCTGCAGAAATGGCAATTCACCTCAATCTCTTTTCCCTCGTCAATCATTTCCTGAAGCTCTTTTTTTCCAATGCTTACAAGGGCCTTTTCCACCCGTTCTCTGGTACAGTTGCAGTAAAATTTTGTTTCCACAGTCTCATTAATCTCTAATCCAAAGTCTCCCAGAATATGCTCCAAAATCTTCTCCGGAGAGTTTCCCGCATCCAGCAATGCCGTGATGGAAGTGATTTCTCCTAAACGTCCCTCTAATTTGTCGATAATCTGGTCCGATGCCCCGGGCATAAGCTGTATCATAAAGCCTCCGGCCTGACGGACTGTATTGTCCTTATTCATCAAAACTCCCAGGGCGATGGAGGACGGCGTCTGCTCAGAGGTTGCATAGTAATAGGTTAAATCCTCAGCAATCTCTCCGCTAACTAAAATCGTCTGGCCCACATAAGGCTCTTTCAAACCGATATCTTTAATCACGCTTAATACTCCCACTCCCAAAGCTCCTCCTACATCCAGCTTTCCCCTGGCATTGGGGGGCAGCATGACAGCCGGGTTATAAGCATAGCCTTTTACGTTTCCATGGGAATCAGCAGTAACGGTCAGCCCTTCAATGGGGCCGTCCCCCTGGATCTTTAAGGTCAGAAGATCCTCCTCCCCCTTCATGGTTATCCCCATCATTCCCCCTGCTGTAAGAAGGCGGCCCAGGGCGGCTGTTGCCACCGGGCTGGTATTGTGGGCCTGGCGGGCATGCTCTACCAGTTCTCTTGTGGTTGCGGCAAAGGCGCGAATCTCTCCCCCGGCCGCAGTTGCACGAATGATATAATCAGACATTTTTATTCCTCTCTTTGTTGCTTTTTCATTTATTATGTTGTATTTCTAACAAAACAAGGCTATTTCTTGCCCTGCTCCCGGGCGATAATGTAGATTCTTTCGCTGTCTTGTTTTGGCGGCTCCTTGGTAAAAGCATCGTAGCAGGCCTCAAAAACCAGGCCCCCTTCCTTCAGAGCCTTTTTAATTTCTTCCAGTGAATAGGCCCGCTGATAATGGGTTTCTTCAAATTTTTGAAACAGGGATTCCGGCTTATTCTCCTTTCGGATAAATAAAGTCAAATCGTATTCATTAATCCGGGTTTCCTCATCAAAATAGTTTTCCCAGATAAAGCTGCCTTCTTCCCGGTTTTCCGCTATGGTGGATTCCCCCAGCAGCTCCCGGTATTTATATTCTGTATTGAAATCAAAAATAAATACGCCTCCCGGATCCAGGTAGTTATTCACCAGCGAAAAGACCCGAACCAGGTCTTCATAATCCAGAATGTAATTTATGGAATCGCAGATGCTGACTACAGCCGCCACCGTGCCGTACAGTTCAAACTCCCGCATATCCTGAAGCAGATAGAGAATGTCCCTTCCGTTTGCAATCCTTTTCTCCATAGCAATTTCCAGCATATCCGCCGCATTATCCACACCAATCATGTCGTAGCCTTCTGCTGCCAGAAGTTCCGTCAGGCTTCCGGTGCCGCATCCCAGATCCAAAACCAGGCCATTCTCAACCCCTCTCTCTTTTAAAAGGGTTGTAAGATAGGCACACCATTCTTCATAGGGGATATTATCCATGAATAAATCGTAAACTGCCGCAAAGCTTGTGTAAGCATCCATTTTATCCTCCTGTCTCCCATCCCTTTTGCGGATAGACTTTTTCTATGGGTGAAAAACAGCCCGAGAGATTCCTCCCGGGCTTGCCCTTAACTGCAGTCTGATATAATATCAATCAGCTTTTACGCGTTCTTGCCACAGCATTTTTTATATTTCTTGCCGCTTCCGCAGGGACAGGGATCATTCGGGTATACCTTCTGCTCCTTGCGGATGGTGCCGGATGCTTTCTGCTCCTTGTAAAGCTCTTTTCTGCGCTCTTCGGAAAGGATTGCATCCCACTGGGGAAGCTCGTACAGCCAGTCTGCCTTTGCCTCTACCATGTTATAGTAAAGCTTCTCCGGATCAATCTCAATCCGAACCTCTGTGTCTTCCTCCATGGTATCAATAGGGTTCTGGTATCCCTTTAAGCTTTCGTTAATGCCGTCTAAAAATCCGGTCATAATTAATAATTCTGTGTTGTATTTTTCAGCCAGCTCCTTTACCGTACCGGTAATGACCTCTGTGGGATTGGAAAGGATCTGCTCATAGATCCCTTTCTCAATGGTGAAATAGCCGGTCCACAGCTCTTCTCTCTTTTTATCATCTAAACCATCGCCATATGCCAGGTTTCTCCAGGTCTCTAAAATTGCCATTAAACTATCCATCCTTCTTTGTATATATTCAGGGTAAAACCTCTAAAGGTTAGTATATAACAAAACTATGATTGTTGTAAAGCTTTTTATTTCCTGTATGCGTATACCGGCACTCCGTTTTCCATTTTCTGATCCGTCTCTCCCTGAATCAGGGGCAGAACGTAGGCGAAAAATTCCTCTCCGATATCGGTTCCTTTTCTGGTAATCCATTCTGCCGGGAATTTCTTTTCCTGATTGCAAACCTGATTAACATCCACTGTGCCGCACTCTATCTCATAAGGGTTGTCTGATTTTCGGCAAAATGTAACCATCTGGCCAGTTACTCCCTCAAGAGCCTTTTTCACACCCCAGGCCCCCGCCATCGCCGCCTCTTCAATATCAGTTTTCGAGGCAATCATACCCGAACAGCGCTGACTCACGTTTAATTCCACGGATCTTGCCTTGACGCCAAACCGGTCCCGGACAAAATTCTCCAGCACCTTTCCGCTTCCTGTCAGCATCTTGTGGCCAAAGGTATCCACTCTGGCTTCCTCTGCATATTCGCAGATAAACCGGCCTCTGGAATCTGAAATCCCCTCTGAAATGCAAATAATCACATTGGGCTGCTTTAATAAAGCCTGTTCTACATCGTGGGCAAATTGTTCCATGTCAAAATCCGCCTCAGGAAGATAAATAAGCGCCGGATTGTCCCCTTTATATTTTCTTGCCAAAACGCTGGCGGCAGTAATCCAGCCCGCATGGCGGCCCATCAGCTCCACAATGGTGACGGATCTTTGCTGATACCCCGAGGAATCCAGCACAATTTCCCGGACCGTGGCAGCTACATATTTGGCGGCGCTTCCGTATCCGGGGGTATGATCGGTCATAATCAAGTCATTATCAATGGTCTTGGGGATTCCCATAACTTTTACATCAATATGGTGGGAAGCGGCGTACCGGGACAGCTTGCTTACGGTGTCCATAGAATCGTTACCGCCTATATAGAAGAAATAGCCGATATTCAGCTGGCGGAATTTTTCAAATAGTTCCTGATAGCAGATATGACTCAGGTCTTCCGGAAGCTTATAGCGGCAGGAACCCAGATAGGCCGCAGGGGTAAGCTTTAAAAGCTCCAGCTCTTCTGACGGCAGGGCGGATAATTCCATCACTCTTCCAGCCATAAAGCCCTCTATTCCGTGAATCATACCATAAACCTTCCCAATCTCATCTCCCCGTGAGAGGCCTTCCCGGATCACTCCGTACAGGCTGGCATTAATTACTGCGGTTGGGCCGCCGGACTGGCCAACGATGATATTCTTTTTCATAGGTATTTTTCTCCTTTTTTTCTATGGCTTTATTGTAGCCCAAAGAAAGGGGATTGGCAAGGGGAGAATCACCTGATTCCTCTCCTGCGCCTTATCCCCATCTCATTCCTGTCACTTTTTAGGTTTCTTCTTTTTTGTGGATTTTTTTCTCTTTAAACCTTTTTTCTTTTTTGCCTTTCCCATAGTCCGCGATCCGCGCCTTTTTTCTTTGCCGTTCTTTTCCGGCCCCGCTACAATCCTTAGCTTTTCTATCTCCTCTTCTGTAATCAAAGCTCCCTTTTCATCCGTTTTCAGATAGATTTCCCCCTGAAACATGCTGCCGTCTTCCTTCAAGCGGTACAGCTCTTTTTTCCACACTATCCATGTATCCTTTTCCATAGCTCCACTGGTCCCCAGGTAATACCAGAGACCTTTGGAATCGGTTTTCCATGTATCATGGACCATCATTCCCGCGCCGTCAAACCAGTACCAGTCCTTGCCATCCTTATACCAATTGTTTCGAACCGGTTCCCCGGTATTTCCCAGGTAAAACCGCCAGCCGCCTTCCTCCTGATACCATCCGGAACGTTTTTCAGGCTCTGGCACATCAATGTTGTAGTAAAGGGCAATCACGGCCGCCTCTGCCCTGGCCAACCGGTCTAAATTGCCCGGATCCAAAAGCCACCGCGCAATGGCGGCATTGGTATGGAAGGAATGTTCCAGTATCAGCCCCGGAACCCCTGCCGCCGTGGCTCCCCGCAGCACCCCGTAATAATCTCCGTTCTTTCCTCTTCTGTGTTCAATTCTGGCCGGCTCTCTGGTGTTTAAAACCGCCTTCACTGTCTGGGCAAGAGCCATACCGATACCGTCTGCGCTTCCGTTAATGGCACAATACGAAACCGGGTAATCTACACTGTTGTTTACCCCGCTCCCTACTGCGTTGGAATGATCGGAGATAAACAAATCACACCCTTTTGCTTCCATTCCTCTGGCATACAATCCCTTATCATTTTCCTGCTTTTCTCTGGTCAACACTACCTGGATTCCATAGGCTTCCAGGTATTTTTTCTGCAGCAGATGAAGCTTCCAGGTCATTTCCGACTCGTAATACCCCGGCTCCGCCGGACTCTGGTTGTATTTTCCATAATGACCTGCGTCTAAACAGATTTTCATAGTCCTGTCCTTACTCTTTTTTATATAATATGAAGTGGAAGGACAGGTTGTGATTTTACAGCTGTTTAAATTCCGCTCTTGCGGCTGTTAACTTATGGAAAGATGTGGTAGACTATAGAGAGTAGAAAACTTACGACAAGGAGAACTCTATGAACCCATTAGAACTAATGCAGCTAAAAGACAAGGCCCTGAATTTTAAAGAAAGCCACCCCAAATTCATCAATTTTCTCCGGGCCGTTTCCCGCCGGAATCTGGCCGAGGGAACCATAATGGAGGTAAGTATTATACCGCCGGGAGGGGAAACTCTTTCCGCCAATTTAAAGCTGACTGCCTCGGATATTGAGCTTATCCGCAGTCTTTCTGAGCTGGAGAAAAAATAATTTGTAATTTCTGTGTATAAAATTTCCGGACAGGTTAATACTATGGATGTAAACAAAAGAGAAATTTAACTACTTATCCTCCCCTTTTTAATCCCCTGTTCATTACAGCTATGTGGTGGGCGGGGGATTTTTTTGATTTTTCCATATAAAAAGCGGATATCGAACCTTTTCTACTTCGATATCCGCCTTTAAGCTATCTCATCCATTGGACTGTAAAACCTCTCTTTTCTTATCTTTGTTTGTCTTACTGCTTTGCGATTTGTAATGCTGGTTTGTGTTCTGGGAGAGTGCACCTACCATCTTTTTCTATCGCCTAGCGTTCCAATTTTTTGTATCATTTTGTTGTTTCTCACAACTGATACGATCTATATAAAGTTTTCTCTTTTTCCATCTCCTCTTACAAACTCACCCATAATCTGCTCATTTTTATTTTCATCTTTTATCTGGTTTCGTATTAGCCGTTTTCTTTAGGCTTCGATTGTTCCGAGATAATTCTTTTACAGGCTTTTTGTTTCGGTATGATGGTTCCCTGGCCAAAGTCTATCATTGTCTGATAACTAGCCCTTACTTATGTGTTCGGCGGTCCGTACCTCCTTTTCTTAGATTTTGTTTCTTTTGTAATGCTTTTCTTGATGGTTTTAGTATACTATTTTTGTCCTATTTTGTCAATACTTTTTTGCATTTTTCTTTTTGTTTTTCGTTAATATTGCTATTGTATTAATTTATTGCAATTGTTCTTATTTCAATACATTATTTCGGCCTAATTTTCTAAATTTTTAAAACAATTTATGGATATTCTATTTTTTTATATTGTTGAACCATATATACAAGGTAAAAAAGGACATCTCCCAGTAATTTTCTACTGAAAAATGTCCAAATTCATACTGCCATGTCTGGCCTGTCTAATCTTATTCCTCACCGGCGCTAATCTTTCAACGTAAACTGCGCCCCTTTATGCCGCAAAAAATAAGGAGCCTCATAGCCCAGCATAATAAACCACCCCATAAGGCAGCAATAAGCAATCCCCGGCATGCCAAACATGGGGATTAAAAAGGCGGCAAAAATCACCCGGCTTCCAATCTGCAAAAACGTGCTTATGAGGCAGAGATTCATTGCTCCCCATCCTCTCACATAACCCTGAAGTCCGTTGGTGACTCCGGGAAGAGTATACATAACTGCCATAATATGAAGATAGCTGATCCCTAAAGGAATCATAACGTTGTCCGGAGCTGGGGAAAACAGTCTCATGGCCGGTTCTGCCCCGGCAAAAATTACAATGCCGATAAAAATGCCGTAAATCACCTCCATCAGCATCCCTACCCTAAAGGACCGGTACACCCGTTCTCCTTTTTTGGCGCCCCGGTTCTGGGCCACAAAGGTGGTGATGGCCGCCCCAATGCTCTGCTCCGGTTGGAGAACAAAATCCTCGATCCGGTTTACCGCGTTAAATGCGGCAATCACATTTACCCCCAGGGGATTGACAAAGCTTTGTATCAAAAGCTTTCCCACATTTAAGGTGATTTTCTGCATTCCCGTAGCCCAGCTATACCGGATGGTCCTTTCAAGAATCCCTTTGTCAATGCGGAATTCTTTTGGGGAAAGTTTTAAAACATCCGCCTTTTTTCTGGCATAAAACAGGCATAAAACCGAAGCGCTTATCTGAGACAGCAAGGTTCCTGCGGCGGCCCCGTAAACGCCCAGGTTCAGGATTATCACCAGAAGAATATCTAAAAATACATTGAGCACCGAGGAAAAAATCAAAAAGTACAGCGGTGTTTTGGCATCTCCCATGCTCCTGAGCGCCGTTGCATAAAGATTATATACAAAGATAAACAAAAGCCCCGGCGCAATCATCCGCAGGTAGCCGGAGGTGATTCCCAAAATCTCCTCCGGAGTCCTGAGGAGCTTGAGGGCTGCCGATGCTCCTATCCACAGCACAACAGACAGACTGCCAAATACCAGGCTTCCAAAGACCGTTGCGGTCCCCATTTCCAGCCGCAGCCGCCTTTCATCCCTTCCTCCGTAATATTCGCTGATAATCACGCCAACGCCGTTGCATACGCCTACAATAAAAAAGGTCAGCACATTCATCAGAGGATTGGCAATTCCCACTGCCGCCTGGGCTTCATTTCCCACAAACCTGCCTACTACAATGGAGTCCACCGCGTTGTAGGTAAGCTGAAACATATTTCCTAATATCAGAGGTATGGCAAAGCGCGCCAGATGGCCCTGGATGCTTCCCTCCGTCATATCCGTTTTCATTGAACATCCTCCCTGGGAAGTTTTCTACGCAGCTTAAAGTAGCAGAAAAGATGAACTGCGGTGGTGATGCTCCAGGATATGGGGTAGGATATGTACAGCACTGCAAGGGATCGAAAACTTGCAAACACCGTAAAGATCCATACCACCCGGAACGCGCAGGCGCCGGTAAGGGATACGATCATAGGCAGCATAGAGTATCCCATTCCCCGCAGGCTTCCCACCGCCGTGTCCATAAGGCCGCAGATAAAGTAAGGAACGCAAATCAGCAAAAGCCGGTTCACTCCATACGCGATTACCTCCGGATCCGAAGAGTAAATCCCCAGCAGCATGTTTCCCCCTGCCACGGCCCCCAGGCCCAAAACCAGTCCCGTAACCGTTACCACCCCCATACAGGTATAAAGAATCCGGTTCAGGCGGCTGAACTTCCTTCCCCCTATATTTTGGCTGGTAAAGCTTAAATTGGTCTGGTAAACCGCGTTCATAGATGTATAAACAAAGCCTTCTATATTGGAAGCCGCTGTATTTCCTGCCATGGCCACAGAACCAAAGGAGTTGACAGAGGATTGAATCAGCACATTGGAAATCGAAAAAATCGCTCCCTGCATTCCCGCCGGAAGACCGATTCGGACGATTTGGGCCAGCTTTTTCATATTAACCCGCAGACGCTTTATGTGCAGCCTCAGCCCGCCCTGGCTCTTTATCAGACAGCGGATAATCAGCCCTGCGGAAATACACTGGGCCGTCACCGTTGCCAAAGCCACGCCCGCCACATCCATATGGAGGCTGATAACAAAAAACAGGTTCAGGACTACGTTGACTACTCCGGCGATGATGAGATAATACAAAGGCCGTTTAGTATCTCCGATAGCCCGAAGAATAGCGCTGCCAAAATTATACAGCATTACCACCGGCATTCCTGCAAAATACACCCGCATATAAAGGACGGATTTATGGATCACATCTTCCGGAGTTCCCATCAGCTCCAGTAAAGGCCGGGCTGCCCCAATCCCCAAGACCACCAGGAAAAGCCCGCTGATAAGGCTGACCGCAATAGCGGTGTGCACGGTGGCGCTGACCTCATCCTCGTCCTTTGCTCCATGATATTTGGCAACCAGAACATTTACGCCTACGGAAAGGCCGATAAACAGATTGATTAGCAGGTTAATCAGGGAGCTGGTGGATCCCACCGCCGCCAAAGACTCTTTTCCGGCAAACCGTCCTACTACGATTATATCCGCCGCATTAAACAGAAGCTGCAATACTCCTGAAAGCATTAACGGCAGGGCAAAAATCAGGACCTTTCCCAAAATAGGGCCGCTGCACATATCCATCTCGTATGATTTTGCTGTGGTGTCCTTCATGACATAAAATCTCCTCAGGTTTTTCTAATTGTTATATCCTCCCGGACGCTTTCCTTTGAAAGGCCAGGGATACGGTTAATGTAAGAAGCTCTGTAACCAGCATAACAGCCCAGATACCGTTTACTCCCCATATTACAGGCAATATCAGCACCAGAATTCCGCTTAAAACGAATCCCCGCAGCAGGCATATAGTCATGGCCTGATTTGGCTCCATGACACTCTGCAAATAGGTGGTGCAGAGCATATTCACTCCCAGAGGCAGGAAGGAGAGGAAATAGATCCGGACTGCCCCCACTGCCATATCCATAATCTCCGGCCCTGCCTCCACGAAAAAGCCGGTAATCTGTCTGGGAAAAAGGAGACCCGCAATGGTGAAAAAGATTCCAGCAGCCACTGCTGCCCAGGAAGCATACTTCATAGCCAATGCCACCCTTTTCTTTTGGCCTGCCCCATAGTTTACTGCCAGAATCGGCTGGGCTGCCTGGGAAATGCCGTTGTTAATGGAACTTACCACCAGAGCGCTGTTGGAAATAATTCCATATACCACCACTCCCAATTCCCCCACATAGTGAAGGAGCTGCCGGTTAAATATCACCATAATCACGCCGCTGGACTCTTCCAGGAGAAAGCTGGAAAATCCATGGCGCGCCACTTCCCAGCACTTGCGGCCCGGAGATTGTACCTTTACCAAAGCCAGAGTATTGGCCCTGGAGAGAAAATGAGTGCATAAAATGGCGGTAGTCAATCCGTATCCCAACACCGTGGCAAAAGCAGCTCCTGCCATTCCCCACTGGAACCGAAAGATAAAGAGGTAATCCAAAAATACATTGGTCACGCCTCCCGTAATGACTCCTGCCATAGCCCGCTTCGGGTCGCCGTCATTGCGGACAAAAGCCTGGAGAAAGGAAGAAAACAAAAATATAGCCGGGGTCATCTGGAGGAAACGCCCGTATTCCCGGACATACCCTTCTGTCCCCGGATTTCTTCCCAGCATTAGCGTAATGGGATCAAAGAACCGGGTAAACAGCCACATGTAAAGGGCGCTGGTCAAAGCCGCCAAAGAGACGGAAACCGTAAAATATTCCCGGGCCTTCCGGTCCTCTCCTCGTCCTTTCGACACAGAAAACAGCACGCTCCCCCCTACGCCGAATAAAATTCCGGTTCCTATATAAACGGAAAAGATGGGCAGCATCAGATTCAGGGCAGCAATTCCCACAGCTCCCACCCCTTTTCCAATCATCATGGTATCTGCCAAAATATAGACGGAGGTTACCAAAGTTGCGCTGACAGACGGAATCAGATAAGAAAAAAATAGTTGGGAAGGCTGCCTGGTTAAAAATTCATTGTTATTATCCATAAGCTTAAAATAAGGAGCTGCTGTCTCCCGTCTGCCTTACGGCAAATCGAAAGGCGGCAGCTCCTATCACCTTTTATAAGTTTGCTATGTTAGAAGCGGAATTTCTCTTCCAGCCAGTTCTTAAGTTCTGCGATAGGCACCCGCACCTGATCCATGGTATCACGGTCGCGGACGGTTACTGCCTGATCCTCTTCCGAGTCAAAGTCATAGGTTACACAGAAAGGCGTACCGATCTCATCCTGTCTTCTGTAGCGCTTCCCGATATTGCCTCTGTCGTCAAATTCACAGTTGTAGTATTTGGAAAGCTCTGCATAAACCTTCTCAGCGCCCTGATTCAATTTTTTGGAAAGAGGCAGAACCCCTACCTTAACCGGTGCGATAGCCGGATGGAAATGGAGAACTGTGCGGACATCTCCTTCTCCAATCTCTTCCTCATCGTAAGCGGCGCATAAAAAGGCCAGAGTTACCCGGTCTGCGCCCAGGGACGGCTCAATCACGTAAGGAATGTATTTTTCCTTGCTCTCATCATCAAAATAGGTCATATCCTGGCTGGATGTGTTCTGATGCTGGGTCAAATCATAGTCGGTGCGGTCTGCAATCCCCCAAAGTTCGCCCCAGCCAAAGGGGAACAGGAATTCAATATCCGTCGTAGCCTTGCTGTAAAAGCACAATTCCTCGGGAGAATGGTCTCTTGCACGCATCTCATCCTCCTTGATGCCCAAGGTCTGAAGCCAGTTGATGCAGAACTGTTTCCAATATGCAAACCACTCTAAATCTGTGCCGGGCTTGCAGAAGAACTCTAATTCCATCTGCTCAAACTCTCTGGTACGGAAGGTAAAGTTGCCGGGAGTGATCTCGTTGCGGAAGGATTTCCCAATCTGGCCGATACCGAAGGGAACCTTCTTTCTGGAGGTACGCTGTACGTTTTTAAAGTTTACAAAAATACCCTGGGCAGTTTCGGGGCGCAGATATACGGTGTTTTTGGCATCCTCGGTAACTCCCTGGAAGGTCTTAAACATCAGATTAAACTGACGGATGTCGGTAAAGTCATGTTTTCCGCAGCTTGGGCAGCAGATATTGTTGTCATCAATATACTTCTTCATTTCTTCCTGGCTCCAGCCGTCAATAGAGTTCTCCGGCTCTATGCCTTTTTCCGCCATAAAATCCTCAATCAGTTTATCTGCCCGAAAACGCTCTTTACAGGCCTTGCAGTCCATCAGCGGGTCAGAGAATCCGCCTAAATGGCCGGACGCCACCCAGGTCTGGGAATTCATTAAGATAGCGCAGTCTACGCCTACATTGTAAGGGCTCTCCTGGACAAACTTCTGCCACCAGGCCTTTTTTACATTATTTTTCAGCTCTACGCCTAAATTGCCGTAATCCCAGGTATTGGCAAGGCCTCCGTAGATCTCGGAACCAGGGTATACAAAGCCTCTGGATTTGGCCAGAGCAACGATTTTCTCCATTGTCTTTTCCATAAGTTATCCAACCTCTTTCCTTCTATTTTGGCCGGTCAGCGCTGCCGCCGGTTTGGTTTCTTTTGCCGTAACAGCTCAAACGGCGAAATTATTTCTTAAAAATCACAGTGCTTTTTCCATCCGGGGTACGGACGGTCCTGTCATCTACCATGGTAACGCCGTCTGTGATATAAAGGATCTTTCCTTCTGTCTGAATGGTAACGGCACCCTCCGCCTCCACCATCATTCCGCCGGAGCCTGCCGCTTCACCGGAATCTGCTGCAGAGCCGTCTGCTTTTTTCAGAGCCGGAAGCTCTGCTGCCACCGGGCCTACAGTAAGGCTGGTTACCGGGATCCCGTTTTCTTCTGAAAAGTCCACTACAGACTGAGGATCCCCATAATCTAAAATCATGGATGCCTTTCCCTCTTCTATGGTACAGGACTGAACTGCCGCCGGAAGCCTTTCCTGGCCTTCCTCATTGCGGGCCTTGGCCATACTGCCCTTTTCTTCATTAAATGTACAGACTGCCTGTTCTACAAATGCCGTAAATGTTTCCCCGGTGTACTGCTCTCCGCTGACTGCCTCTATAGTGGCGGTGGAGAGCTGTCCGTCGGCGGCCACATAAATGCTGTTCTCTGTGGGCCGAAAGCTGCCGTCAGCTCCTGTACATGCCCCTAAAGCCAATCCGGCCGTAAGGAGCAAAACTGCCAGTTTTGCCTTTTTCATATTCTCCTCCTTATATGGTTTCTTCCATATGAGGTATATCATAACCTCTTTCCTGAATATTTTCAATACCTTCCTTGCAATTTGTACCTTAATCCAGCGTCCCCATACTTTCCAGAATATCCAGAGATTTAAATGTCCTGTCAATATAACGGTTCATATTATCTTCCACACATACGCCAAACTCTCTGAGGACCTGATCGGTTACCGTAAACTGATACAGGGATTCTATGGGGGATGTAACCACATACTGCCAGGTGTAAACGGCAGAATCGCAGACCGGACGGGTAGGGTTCTCTGTGTATTCGCCGTTTATCACCATGACCTTCAGTTCATAGACCCGGCGGATCAGCGGATTGGGAATGGATGGCTTTAGCAGGGCCCGCAGGGACTGGTATATCAGCTTCAGCATATCTGTGGCTTCCACATTTTCTCTGGAATAGTAGCCGGCAATTTCCAAAAAATAAGAGCCATAGCAGGCCGCTTCCATGTCCATGGCAATCTCGTCAAAGTAATTGGTAATTTCTGCTGAGTGGAGGGTGTAGGCATCTCTCCCCTCAAAGAGGCGGAAAGTCCCAAATGCAAAGGGACGCCCCGGAGCCATCAGAGCGTTTCCCGGCCTTCTGGCTCCTCTGGCGAAAGCGGTAATCTTCCCCCGCTCCCTGGTCAGGATTACCAGACGTTTGTCATATTCCCCGGACGGGGCCGATTTGATAACCATACCGGTAACCGTGACCGTATCTCTCATGGAAGCCTCCTATATGTCTTTCTGATTATACCCGTAGTTTTTCATCAGGATATCGCTGTCTCTCCATTCTTTGCGGACCTTGACCCAGAGCTGGAGATTCACCTGAAGCTCCAGCATCTTTTCCAGCTCCCGTCTGGCGGCGCTGCCGATTCTTTTCAGCATACTGCCGCCTTTCCCGATAATAATCCCTTTGTGGGACTCCCGCTCGCAGATAATGGTGGCTTCAATATCCATAATGCCGTTTTTCCGTTCCTGCATCTTCTCAATAGTTACCGCCACTCCATGGGGAATCTCATCATCCAGCAGGCGCAGGGCTTTCTCCCTTATCAGCTCAGCGGCAATCTGGCGCATAGGCTGATCGGTGACGGTATCCTCATCATAAAATTCAGGGCCGTAAGGCAGGTAGCCAAACATTAAATCCAGCAGCAGGTCCGTCCCCCTCTCTTTCAAAGCGGAGACCGGCACGATCTCCGCAAAGGGGCAGATATCTTTATAAGCATTGATGTAGGTTAAAATCTCTTCCTGCTTCTTCACTGTATCTATTTTGTTGATGACCAGAATAACCGGGGTCTTTACTTTGTTTAACTGCTGTGCAATATGGCGTTCCCCAGCGCCGATAAAGGTAGTGGGCTCTACCAGCCAGAGGATCACGTCCACCTCCTTTAAGGTATGCTCCGCTACATTTACCATATACTCGCCAAGCTTGTTTTTTGCTTTGTGGATGCCCGGGGTATCCACAAAAACAATTTGTCCCCGGTCATCCGTATAAACCGTCTGGATACGGTTTCTGGTGGTTTGAGGTTTGTCCGATGTGATGGCGATTTTCTGTCCTATCAGGTGGTTCATTAACGTGGATTTTCCCACGTTGGGACGGCCAATCAGGGTGACAAAACCGGATTTTTTTTCCATGAGTATAGCTCCTTTATCGTATCGGAATATGAGATCACGCGCCAAAAAGCGCCTTCACCTCTTTGAAAATCTCCTGGTTTTTCTTAACTTTCTCTTCGTTTCCTATCACGCACAAGCTGCCTGTATCCAAAACAGCCTGTACAATAGGCGCCAGGGCCTGAATGTCTTTTTGGGTGGCAGTCAGGATCTGATCTCTTTCTTCCTGCAGCATCTCTTCCGTCACTCCGGACAGATACGCAGACAATCCTCTGGATCCTTTTACAGAAGGAGTCAGCGGAGTATCCACATCACTGATGGTTCCAATCACGTACTTGGTCATATCCCTTTCGTCCACAGTAAGGTTTTCCAGGTATTCCGGAATCCCCTCATAAATTTTATTGGTTTCAGTCAGATTAGGATCCCGATAGGATACCAGATACCCTTCCCCGGATCTGCCAAAGCCGCTCATGCATCCGTAAGCGCCCCCCTTAACCCGAAGATTCAGCCACAAATAGTCATAACTTAAAATAACCTTTAATATCCTTAAAGCTCCGGTATAAGAAAGGCCTTTCTCCCGGAAATTCCCGCACCGGGCCACATAGTTAACCTGGGAAGCCGTTTTAAACCCTTCATTGCGGTTTCCCGGAGCAAAGGAGGAAGCTTTCCCGTAAATAGCCAGAGCCTCTCTGGCCGCCTCCTGCTCCCAAGCATCCAGTTCCTTTCCAGCCTTTAAAGAAGCCGTAAATCCGGCCAGTTCCCCAGGCAGAAGCTCATAGCCTTTCTCGTCAGCCGTATAGCTGACCAGCAGGTTTTCTTTGGTAAACAATTTGGCGGCTGTCTCCTTCAGCTTTGCAATCAAGGCTTTCTTTGCCTCGGGACTGGCCTCGTATTCCTTTACAGCCTTTTCCAGGAAATGATAAAACCCAATGCCGCCGGTTAAATCATTAAAATAGGAAATCGGTGAGAAGTAGGAGGTAGCCCTGGCTACCGCTGCAGAGTGGGATCCGCTTTCCAGCTTCATGCGGGATCGGGATTTGGTCTCCGCCAAAATCTCTCCCAGCCGCTTTTCGTCCTCCAGCCTGGATTTGGTCAGCACTTCGTTTAAAATGCCCAGGCCAAAGCCGATTTTATCATAGAAAACCTTAACCGAAGCGGTAAACACCCCGGTAAATTCCTCCGGCTTTTTCAGGTTGGGATAGGAATTGGTAGAAATACTGATTCCGCCGCTGTTTAGATAAATCTCGCTGGTTAAATCTGCGTAGGTATAATTCTCCGTATCCACATAGCCCAAAACCGCTTTTAACAGCCCTACATAAGGCAGATCCTCTGCCGGAAGATTTCCCGTTTTAAATAAAAGTTGAAGATATCCGATTCCGGCGGTAAACAGATTGTGGTGAAGAACTGTAACCCCGGCCTCCTCTTTTTCATCCCAGTAGATTTTTTCTGCCTTGGTTTTGATATCCTCCCTTTTCAGAAGGGGAATCTTGGCTAGCTCTTCCTGAGGGGAGGGGATCTCCTGGTACTCTTTTAATGCCTTGGTCTGGGCTACCAGCTTATTGATCTCCTCCTTGGAAAGTCCTGCTTTCTTCTCAGCCAGCCTGGCAGCCAGAGCCGCATCTTCCTGGGCAGTCAGGTTGCGCCGGGGCTTTACAGTAACCACTGCTTCAAAGGGGTTATCCAGTAAGTATTTCTTAATTAATTCCTCAAAATACCCCTGGTTTACTGCTTCCTTTAAAAAGTCAAAGGTCTCCTGATAGCACAGATGCATCATAGGATCCCCGCCATAAAGCCAGCTGTCCATTGACCACAGGCCGTACATTAATCCCTTGGGGGCAGAGCCGTAATCTGCCTCCCGATAACGGAATTCATAATAATTCAAACCTGCCAGCAGGCTCTTTTTATCTATGCCCTGGTCCGCCAGCTTTCTTAAAGTTCCCTTTACCACAGAAAGAAACTCTTCTTTCTGATCCGCCTGGGCATTTTTGGCGATAACGGAAAAATAAGGCTGAAGGATGCCATTTTCATAGCCTCCTAAAATGTCCTGGCCGATTCCTGCATCGTATAACGCCTTCTTTAAAGGAGCGCCGGGCACATCAATGAGGGTGTATTCCAAAATCTGAAATGCTACGTAAAGTTTGGGATCCAGATCTGTTCCCACTACTGTGTTGACTGACAGATAAGAAGCATGATCTTCCGGCTCTCCGTCTGCAATAGAGTAATAAATCTCTTTTTCCACCGGTTTTTCAAAAGGCTTTTGGAGCTTTATGGAAGAATCTGTCTCCCGCTTCTCATAATGGCTCAGGTAAGCCTTGTCCAGCCAGTCCAGCTTTTCTGCCATATCCATATTCCCGTAAAGATAGAGATAGCTGTTGGACGGATGATAGTAGGCGCGGTGGAAGTCAAGAAACTGTTCATATGTCAAATCCGGAATCACCGCCGGATCACCGCCGGACTCATTGGTATAAGAAGTATCTGGAAACAGCACCTGGCGGGTTACCCTGTCTAACACTCCCTCCGGAGAAGAAAAAGCTCCCTTCATCTCGTTGTAAACCACTCCGTTAATGGTCAGATCCGACTCCGGGCTTTCCAGCTCATAGTGCCAGCCTTCCTGCATGAAAATCTTAGGCTCCTGATAGATATTGGGATGTAAAACTGCATCCATGTAAACGTCCATAAGGTTCTGAAAATCCTTCTCATTGCAGCTTGCAACCGGGTACACCGTCTTGTCAGGATAGGTCATGGCATTTAAAAAGGTGTTTAAGGAGCCTTTAACCAGCTCCACAAAAGGATCCTTTACCGGAAATTTTTCAGATCCGCAGAGGACGCTGTGCTCTAAAATATGGGGCAGTCCTGTGCTGTCCTGTGGCGGGGTACGAAAACCGATGGAAAATACCTTATTATCATCCTCATTTTCCATCAGAAAGACCTTTGCGCCTGTTTTTTTATGTTCCAGCACCCAGCCTTTGGAGTTCATCTCCTCTATGGTTTTCTGCTCCACAATCCTGTATGTCTCTAATGCTTCCAATTTGCTCATATTCTGTCCTTTCTGTCACATTTTTACATGTTTCCCATAAGCCTGTCCTTAAAAATAGCCAGGGCCTCCCTGATGCATTGGTGGAGAAACAGCACCGGATCCGACTGGGACACAAGCCCTGCCGCATCCTTGATTCCCCATTTCCCTGCAATTTTTTTTGCCCGGAACATGTGGAAATTATTGGTCAAAATTCCTATCTGAACAGGCTTATCCGGGGCTACTACCACTGCTCCTGAGGGAAGAAGCATTTTATTCACAGAAGAGGCCTGCCGTTCCTTCTTTTGGGCCCGATCTTCTTCTATCACCAGACGGCTGTAGGCGATATTTTCTACTGTGCTGGTAGAGTGGGTTTCTAATAAAATTTTATCCGGGGATATGCCATTGTATACCATATAATCCCGCATAGCCTCCGCCTCGGTAACCGGCTCGTCATCTCCTTTTCCCCCTGACAGCACAAATACCGTCTCCGGGTTTTCCCGGGAATATTGGATGGCAGTGTCCAGCCTCTTTTTTAGAGAGTTGCTGACCCCTTCCTCTTTTACCCTGGCTCCCAGAACAATCACATAATCCAGATTAGGCTGGGAGCTGCCGGATGCCCCCAAAAAGATCAGAGCCTCTATGGCAATGAAAATTACCAGACAGGCTACGCAGAAGGTGCCTGCCGATACCGGAACCCACAGAGGAACTGCCTTTTTATGAAGAGAATAATAGTGATATCCCCATGCCAACCCGCCGAAAAAAGCGGCAAGGCCGGCCCACAGCCACAGATTGCTGATCCCGGAATATAAAACCACTATGGTTCCGTAAATTACGCAGCAACCTGCCAGAATCCCAAAGAATCCGGTCATTTTCAGCTCCTCCTTTCTCCTTTGTCACTTTGACCCGCATACGGCGAAGCGCCTCCGGTTCCTTACGGCTCCCGGCGGCGCAGAATATCGTAGTCTTCTGTCTCCTGATTAAGCTCTACCCATAGAATCTCCTTGGGGTGAGGGGCGCTTTCCCTGGCATTCCCTTCGTCATCGCAGATTCCCTTTACCACAGCCATTATATTTCTTCCGTCCGGTTTCATAATCTCGATGGCCTCGCCTACAGAAAATTTATTTTTCTGTTCAATACGGCACCGGCCTGATCCATCGGTCTTTTCTACGGTTCCCAGGTAAGTATAATTTTTCACATAAGTGCTGTTATCATAAATCTGAGTGGTCTCATCCGGCTTTCCGAAATAAAAGCCTGTGGTAAATTCCCGGTAAGTGCACTTTCCGATTTCCTCTTTGTACCACTCCAGGTTTGAGCGGTAGAGGGCCGGATCCTTTTTGTAATCGTCAATGGCTTTCCGGTAGGTTCTGGCCACCGTTGCCACATAAAGGGCGGTTTTCATCCGTCCCTCTATCTTAAAGCTGTCAATTCCGGCTTCCATAAGTTCCGGAATATGCTCAATCATACACAGATCTTTAGAGTTAAAAATATAAGTGCCTCTCTCGTTTTCATAGACAGGCATATACTCTCCCGGCCTGGTTTCCTCCACCACTGCGTACTTCCAGCGGCATGGATGAGTGCAGGCTCCCTGATTTGCATCCCGGCCCGTAAAATAATTGCTCAGCAGGCAGCGCCCGGAATAGGAAATACACATGGCCCCATGGATAAAGCTCTCTATCTCCATATCCTCCGGGATGTTAGCCCGGATTTCTTTCAGCTCAGCCAGGGAAAGCTCTCTGGCTGAAACCACCCGTTTGGCCCCCAGTTCATACCAGAACCGGTAAGTACCGTAATTGGTATTATTGGCCTGGGTACTGATATGAAGCTCCATATCAGGCAGTATGCGGCGGGCAATGGCAAATACGCCGGGATCGGAAATAATCAGGGCGTCCGGCCGGATTTCCTTCAGCTCATGAAAATACGCCTCCACCCCGGCCAGGTCTTGATTGTGGGCCAGAATGTTGGCAGTAATGTAAACTTTTGCCCCTCTCTCATGGGCAAAAGCGATCCCCTCTTTCATCTCCTGGTTGGAGAAATTTTTGGCCTTAGCCCGGAGACCAAAGGCTTCTCCGCCGATATAGACGGCATCCGCCCCATAAATCACAGCGGTCTTTAATACGTCCAGGCTTCCCGCCGGGATTAACAGTTCGGTCTTTCTCATATGCACACCTTATTTTTTACGCTGACCGTCACTCCGTCTCCAATGGGGATAATAGAGGTGGTCAGATCTTTGTGGTTTTTTAACTGGAATAAATATTCCCGCATCCTGCTGTGGATGGTTCTGTCCCGCCGCTCTATGGCAAAACGGGACTCCAGAATGGTATTATCCTGGAGAACATTGTCCGATATCAGCATGCCACCGGGGGACAGAAGGCGCAGCACATCAGGCAGCCAATGAATATATTGGCCCTTTGCCGCGTCCATAAAAATCAAATCATAAGATCCGGAAAGCCCGGCAAGAATCTGACCTGCATCTCCTTCTAACAGGGTGATCCGGTCCTCCATTCCTGCCTTTCTAAAGTTTTCCCTGGCTTCCAGAATCCGCTTTTCATACTTCTCAATGGTAGTGATCGCGCAGTCACCGGAACTTGCCTGGGCCATCAAAAGAGCCGAATATCCTACTGCAGTCCCTACCTCTAAAATGGCCTTTGGGGAAACTGCCGCCGTCATGGCTTTTAAAAAGGCGGCGGTCTCCCCACGAATAATGGGCACTCTGTCCTCCCTTGCCCTTTTGGCAATGCTGTCGCACAACTCCCCATGGCCCCGTTCTAACGAAACGATAAAGTCGGAAATCCGCTCCCTCTCAGTCATTCTTCCTCCTCTTGCACATCTGTACTTAAGATGTCCAAAATTTCTCTGGAAGTGAGAGAGGTATTTAAGGTATAGGTTCCGGGCTGAATCTCATAGTCGTAAACCATAGCCTGGATAATAAAAGAATACTGGTTATTAATCAGGCCATTTTCCTCCAGCGTCTTTCCCACAGCAGACACCGAGTCCCCGGCGTCCACCTGAATCTCCATGCTATGGCCCGGCGGCGCCTCCATAGCGGAAGCGTAGAAAATCTCATGGCCAAATTCGTACCCTCTGGTTGCTCCCTTATAGATAAGTAAAATCGCAATGGCATACAAAATCAGCCGGAAAGAAATCCCGATAATCGTTCCCGTCACCCTGTTGATATCTTTTGTCGTCTCGCTCATAATGTATTCCTCTTTATACTTCCATGATAATGGGCAGAATCATAGGATTGCGCTTCATACGCTTCCACAAAAACTCGCTTAAGCTGTCCCGGATAATGGTTTTGATCTTGCCCCAGTCTGCAATATGGTGATTTAAGCAGTCTGCAACCGCCTCGTCCACCACAGTCTGGGCCTCTTCCAGTAAGTCTTCAGACTCCCGGACATATACAAAACCTCTGGATACAATATCCGGGCCTGCAAGAAGCTGGTTGCTGTGCTTTTCCAGGGTCAGAACTACCACAATAATACCATTTTGCGCCAGATTTTGTCTGTCGCGCAGTACAATATTTCCTACGTCTCCCACGCCCAGACCGTCTACCAGGATTCCTCCCGCCGGAACGTGATCCACAATGCTGCAGGTTTCTTCATTTAATTCCAGCACATCGCCGGAACTAATCATTACCACATTTTCTTTGGGGATGCCTACGGATTCGGCCAGATTTTTCTGAGCCATCCGGTGCCGGTATTCTCCGTGAATGGGAATCGAGTAGGTGGGGTGAATCAGGGAATAGAGAAGCTTAATTTCCTCCTGGCAGGCATGTCCGGACACGTGGGTATCCTGGAAAATCACCTCAGCTCCCTTCATGGACAGCTCGTTGATGACCTTAGATACTGCCTTTTCATTTCCGGGAATAGGGGTTGAGCTTAAAATCACCACGTCTCCCGGCATAATCGAAACCTTTCGATGAAGGGAAGACGCCATGCGGGACAGGGCGGCCATAGACTCTCCCTGGCTGCCGGTGGTAATCAGTACGGTCTGCTCTTCCGGATAGTTTTTCAGCTGCTCAATATCAATTAAGGTTCCCTCAGGAATGTTAATATATCCCAGTTCGCTGGCCGTAGTAATCACATTCACCATACTGCGGCCCTCAATTACCACTTTCCGGTTGTATTTATTGGCAGAATTAATAATCTGCTGAACCCGATCCACATTGGAAGCAAAGGTTGCCACAATGATTCTCCTGGTGGTGTGGTCAGCAAAGATAGAGTCAAAGGTTTTTCCTACCGTCCGCTCCGACATAGTGAATCCGGAACGAATAGCATTGGTGCTGTCGCACATAAGAGCTAAAACACCCTTTTTGCCAAGCTCTGCAAGGCGCTGTAAATCTATAGTATCCCCAAATACGGGGGTGTAGTCGATCTTAAAATCCCCTGTATGCAAGATCACACCTGCCGGGGAGAAAATTGCCAAAGCAGACGCATCTGCAATGCTGTGGTTGGTCTTGATAAATTCCACCCGGAAAGCCCCCAAATTCACCGACTGTCCGTGCTTCATAACTTTGCGCTTTACGCTTTTGAGCATGTTGTGCTCTTTCAGTTTATTATCGATAAGCCCCAGGGTCAGCTTGGTTCCGTAAACAGGGGCGTTGATCTGTTTTAAAATGTAAGGCAGGGCTCCTATATGATCTTCATGTCCATGGGTAATGACAAAGCCTTTGACCTTGTCTATATTTTGAATCAGATAGGTTACATCCGGTATCACCAAATCAATACCCAGCATGTCATCACTGGGAAATGCCAGTCCGCAGTCTACTACAATAATGCTGTCCTCACATTCAAACGCCGTAATATTCATGCCGATCTGCTCTAATCCCCCCAAAGGGATTATTTTAACCTTTGGAGCAGGCTGGCTGCCATCCCAGTTCTTTTTCAGCTTATTAGAAGGTTTCCTGCTCTGAATCGGTTTTGTTATCTCAGGCGCGGGGGTAAGGGATAGCTCCCTGACTCCATGCCCATAGGCTTGTCCCTGCCGTTCTCCGTAGCTAAACCCTTCTCTTCTGGATGCTTCTTTGGTATTTCCCTCTTTCATGTTTCCTTCTTTGGCGTTTCCGTAGCTGCGGCTCTTACTGATACGGTAATTTTTTGGCCGTCTGGTAGTTCTGGGAATCTTTGTTTCATTTCCTCCGTTGTCTGTCTTTGCTGTTTGCTCTGTCTTCAATCATTTACCTCCGATCTTTGTCATTATTTGTTTCCCGGCTGCACGCCTCCGGGATAAGCCTTATGGCATTAAGTCAATATCCATGTCTGAAACCAGTTCATTAAAAATCCGGTACAAAAATTCCAATTCCCCGTCCTCTTCCACAAATTCATATACTGCTTCCGAATCCTCAGGACGTGAAATATCCTTTAAAATGTAACACTCCCCGTCCTCATCTTCCGGGCTGTCTGTAACTAACAAATAATTTTTTCCACTGATTCTGGTTTCTTCCAACACAAAAAAATCTACCATGCTTCCGTCGTCAGTAAGCATGGAAATCATTCCTTCTTTATTATTCATACTGTATTCTCCTGCGTCTCTTCTGCAGCCTTCTGCTCTCCTCCCCTGCCGGAATCTAAATAGTTCTGAAGGATCAATACCGCCGCAATCTTATCAATTACCGCCTTCCGCTTCTCTCTGCGTACTCCGCTCTCTATCAGCACCCTCTCTGCCGACACTGTAGTAAGCCTCTCATCCCAAAATACTACCGGAATGCCTGTGCGCCGCTGTACCATAGCGGCAAACTCTTCTGTCTTTTTCACCCGCCATCCTGCAGAATTATCCATATTCTTAGGATACCCTAAAACAATCCGGTTAATCCCATATTCCACGGACAACTCTTCAATTCTGGCCAGAGTCCGGCGAAGCTTTCCCTCTTCGTTTCGGGTAATGGTTTCCACCCCCTGGGCCGTGATTCCCAATTCATCGCTGACAGCCACGCCCACTGTCTTGGAACCATAATCTAATCCCATAATCCTTGTCATATTTACTTTTCCTCTGATACAAAAAAGCAGCAAAATCAGTTGGTTCATCACCAACTGTCTTCTGTACTTCTATATCCGGCTGCTTTTCATCTTTTTAAGCCCTGCCGTCTTATGGTACTCCTGCTACTGGTAAAATCAGCTGAGTCTGGCATCAATGTAAACCGCCATCAGCTCTTCCAGAATCTCATCACGTTCTACTTTCATAATTAAGCTTCTGGCTCCCTTATGGCTGGTGATATACGTCGGATCTCCTGACATAATATATCCGACGATCTGATTGACAGGGTTGTACCCTTTTTCGGTAAGGGCAATATACACGTCTCTTAAGACTCTGGTCACTTCTACCGGAGTCTCCTGTACAGCTTTAAAATATTGAGTATTTTGAATATCGCCCATCTTCATCACGTCCTTAATCACTATTCTTTTCTATTCTAAACCAAAACTTCTGTTTCGGCAAGTGGTTAATTTCTTAACTTTTCCTGAAGCAGGAGTATTTCGTCTGTCAACATCCGGACGGCGGTTCCCGGTACTATCAATCCTCTGGCCCCGGAAAATCTTTGAGAATCCGTTTCCTCCACAGGGACTGCCATGCGGACATATTCGGGAGTATGGCCCATATAATAGTTTTTCCCCTCTATTGCCACAGGCTCTTCTAGCAATATGCAGCTCTCTTTGCCTAAAAAGCTTTTCCTGTACTTTTCAGACATCTGCCTCTCTAAAGACAGGAGAATATCGCTCCTCCGGGCCTTTATCTCCTCCGGCACCTGATCCGGCATCTTATCTGCCCGGGTCCCTTTCCGGCGGGAATATTTAAAAATATGCATTTCATAAAAAGCCGCTTTTTCTAAAAATCTTCTGGTTTCTTCAAATTCCTCTTCTGTCTCCCCCGGAAAGCCTGTAATAATATCCGTAGTTATTGCAGGATTATCAAATACACGGCGCAAATGGCCGCAGCACTCCAGATATTCTTTTGGAGTGTAATGGCGGTTCATACGTTTTAAAGTTGCTTCACATCCGCTTTGCAGGGACAGATGGAAGTGAGGGCAGACTTTCGGAAGTTCTGCCAATGCCCGGGCAAATTCCCGGGTCACAATCCGAGGCTCTAAAGATCCCAGGCGAATCCGCTCCACTCCGTCTATGTTGTGGATTTGCCGGATCAGATCCAGTAATTCTCCCGGCGCGTCGTTTTCTTTCCTGTCTGTAAAATCTTTTCCGTAAGAACTTAAATGGATGCCAGTGAGAACAACTTCTTTGTAACCTTTTCTGGTCAGGCAGGCGGCTTCCTTTACTGCGTCTTCCTGACGGCGGCTGCGGATCCGGCCTCTGGTATAGGGAATGATGCAATAGGTGCAAAACTGGTTACAGCCGTCCTGAACCTTCAGAAAAGCCCTGGTATGATCGGCGATCTTTTCAATGTGCAGCTCCTCGTAGTCCCGGGCCCCGGAAATGTCAATTACGTGAGCCTGAGGCCCTGGTTCACACTTTTTCTGCTTGTTAGCTGCAAAGTATTCTTCCAGAATCTGAGGCAGCTCTTTCTTTTTATTATTGCCAATCATGATGTCCACGCTCATGTCTTTTTTTAATATTTCCTCAGCGGACTGAGCATAACAGCCTGCAGCTACCACAATGCTGTCCGGGTTTTGCTTTTTTGCCCGGTGAAGCATCTGCCGGGATTTTTTATCCGCCACATTGGTGACAGAGCAGGTATTGATAATATAGACATCTGCGGTTTGGCTAAAATCCACAATTTTATATCCGGATGCCTCCAATAGCTGCTGCATAGCTTCTGTTTCGTATGCGTTTACCTTGCATCCAAGGTTGTGCAAAGCTGCTGTCTTCATACTTTTACTCCTGTCTGCTGCTGTTTTCCGGTTACAATCCATGGGACGGAAAAATACCTTTTTCCGGGACCCGGCTTATTTTTCATGCAAACTTTCTATTGACTTTTAGCTGGTATCTTTGTAGTATAGTAATAGAATTCATGTATGTTCTAAGTGATATTTAACCGATACTATAATACATAGATACAAGGAGGATTCTTCCAATGAGAACTGTTCACATTTCTTTAAATTCTATCGATAAGGTAAAGTCCTTTGTCAATGACTTAGCTAAATTTGACGCTGATTTTGACTTGGTTTCCGGACGGTATATTATTGATGCAAAATCTATTATGGGTATTTTCAGTTTAGATCTTTCCAAACCCATTGACCTGAATATCCATACAGAGAACAATATTGAGGAGATTTTAAATACCCTTTCTCCTTATACCATTGACTAAAACACACCAAAGGCGCGGCATCCATTTCTGGATGCCGCTTTTTCTTTATGGAGTGGGATGTTTTAAAATAACGCATGGGTTACCGGCACCAGACTGTCTCCACTGTCTGGATGGCTGTCTCCATCAGCTGGTCAATTTTTTCCGTCAGGTTCTCCTCTGATCTCCGGATAATTCCCAAATTGGGTTTGGTCACGGGATGCTTGGCCACAAAAATAGTGCAGCAATCCTCGAAGGGCAGAATCGAAGTCTCAAATGTTCCGATCTTCTCAGCCACATCTACAATTTCCTGCTTATCAAACCCAATTACCGGCCTGAACACCGGCATATTGCAGGCATCATCTGTAGCCGCAAGAGACTGCATGGTCTGGGATGCCACCTGTCCGATGCTTTCCCCGGTAATCAGTCCATGGCAATGATTGGCCTCTGCAATCCGTTCTGCAATCCGCATCATATACCGGCGCATAATAATGGTCAATTCCTCATGAGGGCACTGATCATAAATATAAAGCTGAATATCGGTGAAATTTACAATGTGCAGCAAAACAGGCCCGGCATACTTAGAAACCAGCTTTGCCAGATCCACAACTTTCTGCTTTGCCCTGTCGCTTGTGTAGGGCGGCGCGTGGAAATAAACAGCTTCCAGCCGTACCCCTCTTTTTGCAATCATATACCCGGCCACCGGACTGTCAATGCCGCCGGATAAGAGAAGCATTGCCTTTCCATTGGTTCCTATGGGCATACCTCCCGGCCCGGGAATTGTTTGGGAAAACAGATTGATTTTCTGACGCACCTCCACCCTCAAAAGTACATCCGGGTTGTGCACATCCACTTTGGTCTCCGGAAAGGCTTCCAAAATCACTTCCCCTAAGTCCCGGTTAATCTGCTCAGAGCCGATTGGGTAATGCTTATTGGCCCGCCGTGCCGCTACTTTAAAGGTAAAGTGTTTATCCGGATAAACCTGATCCACATATTCCTTTACCTGTTCCTTTAAATCATCGTAGCCCTTGTCCTCAATCTGCACCATAGGGCAGATTGCCGCAATGCCAAATACTTTCTTAAGGGCCTCAACCGCTTCGTCATAATCAAATGGTTTGGAGGCCTGAGCATAAATCCGGCCCGATTCCTTGCTCACCAAAAAACCGCCGTCCACACTCTTTAAAGCGTGGTTGATCTGCTTAACCAGGGCATCTTCAAAGAGATAGCGGTTTTTGCCTTTAATACCGATCTCAGCATACTTAATTAAAAAAGATTGATATTCCATATGTTTCCTTCCTTTACATGCCCGGTATCGGGCTTTCCTGGTAAACCTTTATCCTCTCTGGTATCTGCGAAGCACTGGGAGAAGTTCCTTTAGCGCGTCAATGCAGACATCTATCTCCTGTCTGGTATTAAAACGGCTGAAGCTGAACCGCAGGGTTGCATCCAAATATTCTGGTTTCACTCCTATGCTTTTTAAAGTACCGCTGACAGCCGGATGGTTGGAAGAGCAGGCAGATCCGGAAGATACATAGATTCCCTTATCCTCTAATGCATGGAGAAGTACCTCGCTGCGGACTCCCTGAAAGCTTACGCTGGCAATCTGAGGGGCGCTGTCCATCCCTTTTTTGCTGTTGACCACCGTTCCCTCAATCTCTCCTGCCCGGCAGGTGAAGTAATCTTTTAATCCCCGCAGATATTCCGTCTTTTCCTCAAAATCTGTGTAGGCTTCCCTGGCCGCCACCCCCAGACCGGCCACGCCAGGAACATTTTCTGTGCCGGAGCGCAGGTTTTTCTGCTGGCCGCCGCCCCAGATAATGGGTTTTATCTTTACCTTTTCATTGATATACAAAAACCCTGCCCCTTTTGGCCCGTGGATCTTGTGGGCGCTGACAGAAAGCAGATCGATCCCCTGCTTTTTAGGGCGGATTTGGTATTTGCCATAGGCCTGAATAGCATCTGCGTGGAACAAAGCCTGAGGACTCTTTTCCCGAATAACGGCGCTGATATTCTCCACAGGCTCTACTGCTCCCACCTCATTATTTACATACATAACCGAAACCAAAATCGTGTCAGGCCGCAGGGCCCCTCTCAGCTCATCCAGACTGATATGGCCGTCTGTATCTACAGAAAGGTAAGTAACTTCAAATCCCTGCTCTTCCAGATAAATCAGAGGGTTGTACACCGATGGATGCTCGATCCGGGTGGTGATAATATGCTTTCCCCTTCTCTGGTTGGCCAAAGCGGTTCCAATTAAGGCCATGTTATTGGATTCCGTGCCGCCGGAGGTAAAAAGGATCTCCTTGGGCTGAACTTTTAGGGTCCTGGCAATAATTTCAGCCGCTTCTTTTATATAGTCCTCGGCTTCTTTCCCTTTCCGGTGCCTGGCGGAAGGATTCCCGTAGTCTTCCGTCATAGTTTTTACAACAATGTCTTTCACGCTGTCCAGTACCCGGGTGGTGGCGGAATTGTCAAAATAAATCTCTTGCTTCTGTATCATGGCATAATTACTCCTTAAACCTTTTTAGCCTGAGCTGTTCCCTAAAACGCCCCTTCTGCTTTCATCATAAAAAGGGAAAGAATGGCAAGTCCGGCTGTCTCAGTACGGAGAATTCTTCTGCCCAGAGAGACCGGAACCGCGCCGTACTCCTTTGCCAGAAGAATTTCACTTTCGTCAAATCCCCCTTCCGGACCGATGAAAACAGCCACGGAACGGGTGTCCTGACCTACCGCTTCCAGGGCTTTTTTCATAGTGTCCATACCCGTCTGATTTTCATAAGGAATCAAAATCTGATCAAATTTCTCTGCCATTTTAAGGGCTTCTTTTAAAGACATGATCCTTTCTACTTTGGGGATCCGGCTGCGGCCAGACTGCTTGGCAGCGCTTTCTGAGATAGCCTGCCACCGCTCCAGCCTGGATTTTTCTTTTTTGGCGTCCAGTTTTACTACCGCATTTTTCGTGATAACAGGGATCACTTGGTAAGCCCCCAGCTCTACGGATTTTTGGATAATTAATTCCATTTTGTCAGACTTGGGAAGCCCCTGAAAAAGGTAAAGCCTCATCGGAAGTTCCCTGCTTTCCCGGCGTTTTGCAATCCTGGCTTCTACCAAACCGTTTTCCATAGAGGAAATCTGACAGTGGTAATCATTGCCCTCCCCGTCGCTGATGAGAAGGGATTCTCCCTGACGCATCCGCAGAGCATTTCTGATATGGTTTACGTCCGGGCCGGTAATCGTGACTCTGTCTTCCCTCACTGCCTGAGGGGAAACGAAAAAGTGATGCATACTATTTTCTCCTGGCAGTTACAGAAACCCACTCTCCCTGGCGGGTTACCTCTACTACCTCAAACTGGTTGTTGGCGGCAAAGGCATCCCGGACTGCCTGTTCTTTCATATTAATAATACCGGAGGTGATAAAAATGCCGCCGTGTTTCATGTGTACCGGAATCTCTTTTTGAAGCATAATAATAACATCTGCCAGAATGTTAGCCACAGCCACATCGCACCACTCATATCCGGCCCAGTCCTGAATCTCTTTGCTGTCAATGATGTTGCCCTGAATCACAGCAAATTTCTCTGCCGGGATCTGATTAGACTTTAAATTTTCTCCCACCGCATTGATAGCGTTTTCATCTAAGTCTGTGCCCCGCACCTCTTTGGCGCCAAGCTTTAAAGCAGCAATTCCCAAAATTCCGCTTCCGGCGCCTACGTCCAGGACTCTTGTCTCCCCTGTAACATATTTTTGAAGCTGCCGGATGCAAAGCTGGGTAGTCTCGTGCATACCTGTTCCAAAGGCGGTTCCCGGGTCAATCTGGATTAACAGCTTGTCTTTGTGTTCTTCCGGAACCGTCTCCCAGGTAGGTTTAATCAGAATATCATCCACAGTAAAAGGTTTAAAATACTGTTTCCAGTTATTAATCCAGTCCTTATCCTCGGTCTCAGAGGCCGCAATGGTTCTGGCCCCCAGGTCGGTAAACATTGCCAGCTCATCCAGGCCTTCCTCTACTTTTCTTAAAATCTCCGTCTCGTCATCCTGATCATCCAGGTAGAAGCTGACCCTGGCTACTCCATCGTCCGGCCCCAGATCAGGGAGGATATCGATAAACATTCCCTTGGTCTCTTTTTCGGTCAGGGGTATCTTATCCTCGATCTCAATTCCCTCAATACCAATTTCGTCAAACATGCTGCTGACCAAATCTACCGCTTCCGTAGTGGTGGTCAGGGTAAATTTCTTCCATTTCATCTCAGCTCTCCTGTCTTTTTCCACAATTGTGCAGTATCCATCATAGCATATATTCTTTTTCCTGGCAAGCGGCGGGGTAGTTGACAGAACCCCTGAGCGAGATGAAAAAAACTTTTTTAAAATTTTTTTTACTTTTTTGCAATAAAATGACGATGAAATGCATTAATCTAATGAACGGATGAAAATACTTCTGTTTTGGAGGCTGTAAGGAAAGACAAATCAAGAACGAAATTCCTTGATGCATTACACATTCCATCACACCGTCTGACCAAATAGCTTCGGGCAGGGGATTTTCGCTTTTACAAACTAACGGCAATTAGATTTTGTAATCCAACACGAAGAGCTGTCATTGACAGCTCTTCGACATTTATTTATCAACTATTTCTACTTTTTTCAATATGGCTTTCAGGCTGGACAGACAGGTTAAAAATTCCTCCATCTCAGCGTCAGACAACTGGGCAAAACGCGATTCCAGCTGGCCTCTCACGTAATTTTTCTCTTTTTCAATAAATTCCCGGCCTTTGAGGGTCAGTCGCACATAGACCCGTTTCCGATTTGTTTCATCATAGAATCGTTCTACATATCCTTCTTCCACCAGAGACGCCACTACGCGGGTAGCCTGTTCCCGGGATGCGGCAAGGCTTTCAGCCACCTGGCCCATGGTCATGGATTCCCTGCCTCCCAATGCCAAGAGGGTGTAAAACTGATGGCGGGAAAATTTGATCTCCCGGTAATCCAGAGAGTGCAGAAGCACCTTCTGGCAGGAAAAAAATATTTCAAACAATGCGGTAATGCCAGTATCGTTAGTTATCGTGTCCATAGCTTCCTTTCCTCCTAACGCTATTATAATACATCTGAAACGGATGTCAATAATTGATTTTTGATTATTATTGACAAATATCAATCATTAGTGATATACTGGCTGTAGCGTAGGGGGCAAAAGACCTTTTGACCCCTACATCATTAATTTTTTAAGGAGGTTTTTTATGGCAGATAACCGATTATATGTGGAAGAGTACGCTGCTAACCAGTTAAAGGAATGTATCAGCCACAATTCGATTGATCCGGTCCTTTTTTCTGAATACGGTGTTAAACGCGGTTTGAGAGATAAAAACGGCAGGGGCGTCTTGGCAGGTCTTACAAATATTTCTTTGGTTCAATCCCGCAAAATGGAAAATGGACAGTCTGTTCCATGCGATGGCCGTCTGCTCTACCGCGGTTATGATATCCGGGATTTAGTAAGAGGCTTTCTGGAAGCCAGCCACTTCGGCTTCGAGGAGATTACTTACCTGCTTTTATTCGGCATACTTCCCACCAGCAATCAGCTCGCAACATTTCAGGACATTCTTACACGAAGCAATTTTCTTCCCACCAACTTTGTCCGTGACGTTATTATGAAGGCCCCCGGAAAAGACATTATGAATTCCATGACCAAAAGCGTCCTTACCCTAGCGTCCTACGATGACCGGGCATCCGACAATTCTTTGGAAAATGTGTTGTGTCAGTGCCTGAGGCTTATCGCTACCTTCCCCATGATGGCAGTATATGCCTACCATGCTTATAACCACTATGAAAGGGATGATAGTTTATATATCCATCGTCCGGATCCCAGCCTGTCCACTGCTGAGAATTTCCTCCGGCTTCTCCGTCCGGATAAGTCCTACACTGCCCTTGAGGCCAATGTTTTGGATCTGGCTTTAGTGCTTCACATGGAGCATGGCGGCGGTAATAACTCTACCTTTACCACCCGTGTGGTTACCTCCTCCGGATCGGATACCTATTCGGTTATCGCGGCCGCTCTCTCCTCCTTAAAAGGCCCCAAACACGGCGGCGCTAACATTAAGGTAGTAGAAATGATGGCTGACATTAAGGATCATGTGAAAAATCCCGGTGACCCGGATGAAGTGCGGGCTTATCTGGAAAAGATCTTACATAAAGAAGCCTTTGATCAGAAGGGCCTGATCTATGGGATGGGCCATGCGGTTTACTCCATCTCTGATCCCCGCGCCCTGATTTTTAAAGAATTTGTGGAAAAGCTGGCCAAGGCCAAGGGACGGGAGGAGGATTTTGCCCTCTACTCCATGATCGAAACCATGGCTCCCCGGGTAATCGCCGGTGAGCGGGCTATCTACAAGGGCGTAAGCGCAAATGTAGACTTTTACAGCGGCTTTGTTTACAGTATGCTGGATATTCCCACTGAGCTGTTTACTCCCATGTTCGCCATTGCCCGTATCGTGGGCTGGAGCGCTCACCGCCTGGAAGAGCTGATCAATGTGGACAAGATTATCCGCCCGGCTTATCAGAGTCTTTTGGAGGAGGAAGCTCTTCCCTATCCTAAGATGGATGACAGGAAATAATCTGTTAAATTTGCGATGAAAAACCAGAAAAAGGAAGCAGACGGTATACGGTCCATTAAGGCCATACCGGCGGTTTCCTTTTTCTGTCACTATTTTTGCTGTTCTGTTTTCTCTGTCAATTTTAAATCTCTTCTGCCTTTACCATCATATGGACGGTTTCGTATTCCTCACTTCTCAGGCTTCTTTCTTCATATTCCGCCTCTCCTAGCTGATTGTCGTAGGGGTCGTTGCGGTTCCATTTCATAGGCGGATAAAAGGGGTGCTGAAAGCTGGAAGCGGCAGGCATCCGGTAAGGATCCAGATTGCCGAAGTAGAATTCTCTTCTCTCTTCTTCCCCTGCCCGGTACGCGCTGCCTCCAAAGGAGCAGTCTGCAAAGAGCCAGCCATAGGGCGCAACATAAAACTGTGCCCAATCGTGGCTTCCCACAGAATCCGGGGTGGTATACAGGCCGGACTGCCAGCGGGCCGGAACTCCTGCAATCCGGCACATAGTAATAAACAGCAGGGCCTGGAAACCGCAGTCCCCCTTCCAGCAGGTTGCCACATAGTCGGGAATCTGTGGAATGGTAATGTAGCTGCGGACAAAGGAATACATCACGTGGCTGGTGATATAATCGTAAATCTTTTTGGCTTTGATTAAAGGGTTCTTTTCCTCTCCCACCACTTCTTCCGTCACAGACCGCAGATAGGGGGTGAAGCGAATGTGGGGAAGCTGCTCTTCCAGATACATTGCAGGCTGGCCGTCCAGGACTTCTTCCTTTTTTGGATTTACATAAGTCATATGGTTCTCGTAGGTAAATTCTACGGAATAAGTCTGGCCGACGTGGTGGATAGTATGGAAGCATATGGTTCTGTGAGGAAATTCCGGCGCAGCCAGGGTGTATTCTTCTTGAGAAGCGGGCCGCTCCTTACCATTTAAGCAAATGGTAACCGACAGCAGCCGGAAGTTTTTAATCTGGGCATATTCCACCGGAACAGGCAGGTATACCTTAATCTCCTGGCCTTCCTGTTCCGATTTCTCTTTAATGGTCATGGTACTTTTGATGTGAAAACGGCAAGCCATGCTTCCCTGGGTTTTCATTTTGGCTGCCACCCGGTTTAACATTTTCCCCCGTTCCTCTGACGGACGATCATTAGGATTTATAGCCCGGTCTGCAATCCAGGATCTGGTTTTTACCAGATTACTGAAAAAGTCATCTTTAAAGTGAACCTGACCTTTGATATAAATCCATTCCGCCGCATTTTCTTCCCAAAGTTTCTGCAGCTCTTCCTCTTTGAAATCCTTTAGGCGGTCCTGCAAAAGCTTCAGGGCGTCCTCCCAGCTATAAGGGTACTGACCGGGAATCCGGGACAAAATCTCTTTTTCATAGCGCAGGCGTTTCTTTAAAGCCTCCGGAATTGGGGTATCAAGGCGCAGGTCTATCATTTTAGCCGCCTGTTCAAAATCTCCGTACCATTTTACTTTTTCAATATCCTCCGGCAGGTTGATGTGAAGGTAATTTACGTCTGAATACATAGCGGCCTCCTAAAAGTCTATTCCTTAAAAAAGTCCTTAAATCCCTTTTTCTTATGTCCCTCCGGCTGAGGAGCCACGCCCCGCATTTCTTCATCGTATCTGCGGAGAGCTTCCTTCTGAGCCTCAGTCATGCGCTCCGGCACCTGAACTACCAGAGTCACATAATGATCTCCCCTCACATTGCGGTTTCTTAAGGACGGCACACCTTTCCCCTTTAACCGCACCTTGGTATCAGTCTGGGTTCCAGCCTTTACCTCGTACTCTACCTCGCCGTCCACGGTCTTAATGCGGATTGGGCCGCCTAATGCCGCGGTTGCGAAAGAAATGTATACGGTGGAGAAAATACTGGTATCCTGGCGTTTCAGGAAAGGATGGTTGGACACCACTGCCTCTACCAGAAGATCGCCTCTCTCCCCGCCGTTAACTCCCGGCTCCCCGGCTCCAGCCAGGCGGACGCTCTGGCCGTTATCGATACCCGCCGGAATATTCACTTTAAATTTCTTGCGGATAGTCTTATAGCCGCTTCCATAACATTTCGGACATTTTTCTTTGATCACCTTACCGGTTCCGCCGCAGTCAGGACAGCTCTGGACATTCTGAACCTGGCCGAAGAAGGACTGCTGAGTGTACATGATCTTGCCTTTTCCGTTACACTTTGGACAGGTTATGGGGGAAGTTCCCGGCTTTGCCCCGGTGCCGTGGCAATCGCTACACTCTTCTTTATAGTTAATCTCGATTTCCTTTTCACAGCCGAAAACCGCTTCTTCAAAAGTAATGCGGACTCCGGTTCTCACATTTGCCCCTCTCATGGGGCCGTTGCTCCGGCCTCTGGAGGAACGGCCGCCGCCGAAAATATCCCCAAAGATATCGCCGAAAATATCGCCCATATCTCCGGAAAAGTCGAAACCGCCAAAACCGCCGGCTCCTCCTGCTCCGCCCTCAAAAGCAGCGTGGCCAAACTGATCATACTGCTGGCGCTTCTGGGGATCGCTTAATACGCTGTAGGCTTCAGACGCCTCTTTAAATTTCTGCTCGGCCTCTTTATCTCCGGGATTGGCATCCGGATGGTACTTTTTCGCCAGCACCCGGTAGGCCTTTTTGATGGCCGAATCGTCGGCATCCCTGCCGACTCCCAGCACTTCGTAATAATCCCTTTTACTCTCTGCCATGTTCTATTCCCTCTCAATGTATCTGTTACTAATTTATGGAAGAAAGCCCGAAAGGGGTTAGACGCCCACTGCGCCTAATCCCCATCTCAAGCTTTTATCGGTCTATTACACTTCTTTATAGTCACCGTCTACAACGTCGTCACCGTAAGGCTGGCTGCCTGCAGCTCCTGCGCCCATATCCGGGCCGGGGCCTGCCTGGCCTGCGCCTGCTGCCTGAGCCTGCTCATAAACCTTTGCAAACAGCTTCTGAGCGCTGGCCATTAATTTTTCCTTACCTGCCTTAATGTCGTCAACCTGAGCATCGGTCATCTGGTCAATGGGGGCCCGGTTGATGGCTTCTTTTAATGCATTTAAATCTGCCTCTACCTCAGACTTATCATTGGCATCTAACTTGTCGCCAACTTCCTCCAGCGCTTTTTCAGTCTGGAATACCATAGAGTCTGCATCATTTCTGGCGTCAATGGCTTCCTTTTTCTTCTTATCCTGGGCCTCGTACTCAGCGGCTTCCTTTACTGCCTTCTCAATATCAGAGTCAGACATATTGGAACCGGAGGTAATAGTGATATGCTGCTCTTTTCCGGTGCCCAAATCCTTTGCAGATACGTTTACAATACCATTGGCATCAATATCAAAGGTAACCTCAATCTGGGGAACGCCTCTTCTTGCTGGCGGAATTCCGTCCAGACGGAACTGTCCAAGGGTCTTGTTATCTCTTGCAAACTGTCTCTCACCCTGAACCACGTGGATATCTACGGCAGTCTGATTATCAGCTGCGGTGGAGAATACCTGGCTCTTCTTGGTGGGGATAGTGGTGTTTCTCTCAATTAATTTGGTTGCTACGCCGCCCATTGTCTCAATGGAAAGAGATAGTGGGGTAACATCTAACAGAAGGATGTCGCCTGCGCCTGCGTCGCCTGCCAGCTTACCGCCCTGGATAGCTGCGCCGATTGCAACGCACTCATCCGGATTCAGGGACTTGGAAGGCTCATGGCCGGTTAACTGTTTTACCTTCTCCTGGGCTGCCAGCATACGGGTGGAACCGCCTACTAACAGGACTTTTCCAAGCTCAGAAGCTGTGATGCCTGCATCTCTTAAGGCATTCTGTACCGGAATTGCAGTTCTTTCAATCAGGTCTCTGGTCAGCTCGTCAAATTTTGCTCTGGTTAAATTCATATCCAGATGCTTGGGGCCTTCTGCTGTTGCAGTGATGAAAGGCAGGTTAATGTTGGTGGTGGTAGCGGTGGAAAGCTCTTTCTTGGCCTTCTCTGCCGCCTCTCTTAAACGCTGAAGAGCCATCTTGTCAACAGAAAGATCTACGCCTTCTGCCTTTTTAAATTCGTCGATCATCCACTGGGTTACCCGGTTATCAAAATCGTCGCCGCCTAAATGGGTGTCGCCGTTGGTGGAAAGAACCTCGATAACCCCATCGCCGATCTCGATAATGGAGACATCAAAAGTACCGCCGCCTAAGTCGTATACCATAATCTTCTGCTCTTTTTCATTATCCAGGCCGTAAGCAAGAGCAGCCGCCGTAGGCTCGTTGATGATACGTTTTACGTCCAGGCCTGCAATTTTGCCTGCATCCTTGGTAGCCTGGCGCTGTGCGTCGTTAAAATACGCGGGAACCGTGATAACTGCCTCGGTTACTTTCTCGCCCAAATAGCTTTCTGCATCTGCTTTTAATTTCTGCAGAATCATTGCAGAGATCTCCTGAGGCGTATACTTTTTCTCATCAATGGTCACCTTGTAGTCGGTTCCTACGTGTCTCTTGATAGAAGAGATGGTCTTGTCAGCGTTGGTAACTGCCTGGCGCTTTGCCGGCTCGCCTACCAGCCGCTCGCCTGTCTTGGTAAATGCTACTACGGACGGAGTGGTTCTCACGCCCTCTGCGTTAGCGATAACGGTGGGCTTGCCGCCCTCCATAACTGCCACGCAGCTATTGGTTGTACCTAAGTCGATACCGATAATCTTGCTCATAGTTTTTTCCTCCTGAAAAATATACAAAACTCTTGTTAATTGGCAACCTGAACCATGCTGTGTCTTACCACGCTGTCCCGGTACATATAACCTTTTTGAAGCTCTGATGCTATTATATTTTCACCCAGATTTTCATCTTCAATGTGCATTACCGCATTGTGAAAATTGGGATCAAATTCTTTTCCTACGGCCTCAATGGGTTTCACACCCAAATCCTCCAAAGTCTTTACCAGCTGCTTATAGATTTTTTCCATTCCATCGGCGTAAGGATTATCCTTTTCCTCCTCGGTAACAGCAGCTAAGCCTCTCTCAAAATTGTCCACCACCGGAAGAATCTTCTCAATGATGTCTCTGGCTCCAATCTCATACATGGCGGTTTTTTCTTTCTCCGTCCTTTTTCTGAAATTGTCAAACTCTGCCATGGACCGTTTTAACCGATCCGTCAAATCCTCTATCTTTTCATCTTTCGGGTCTTTTTTCTTTTTAAAGAAACTTTTTTTCTCCGGAGACTGTTCTTTCCCGTTATCCTCGCTGTCACAGGTTTCCGCCTCTTCGCAGTTCTCCTGAACCTCCACGGCTTCTTCCGGAGCGCTTTCCTTCTCTAATTCTTCGTCCAGCTCTTCGTTTTTCATCTCTTCACCGCTCACGTTTTCAATCACCTTTCTTCGTTTTTAAAAGTCTGGTCTAACTGAGTCATCAGGTTTCGCAATGTCGTTAAAACCTTTTCATAATCCATTCTCTTGGGGCCGATAATACCAATCGTTCCCCGCAATCCTTCGCCAAGCTCATAATTGGCCGTTACCACACTGCAGTCCTTCATGCTCTGTACCGGCATTTCATCCCCGATATAAACCTGAATCCCCGACTCAGTGGTCTGCTCGCTGGAGTTTACATCATCAATCAACTCCTGAAGAGCTTCCTTATGCTCAAAAGCGCTTAAAAGCTTGCTGGCCTTTTCTCCGTCGCTTAACTCCGGATATTTAAAAATGTTGGTGGCTCCGCTGGTGTAAATCTGCAAATCTTCATCCTGGGCCCGGATGGCCTCCGCCACCTCCCCCAGCACCAGCTCCACTACCTGACTCCTGGAACCGGCCTCATCCTTTAACTTGCTGATGACTCCCAGATTGATTTCCTCGATGGTAAGGCCATTTAAGCTGCTGTTTAACAAAATGTTTAAGTTCAAAACCTCTTCATCGGTAATGGCATCCTGGATGGAAATCATATTGTTCTTAATAATATTTCCCTCTACCACAACTACTACCAGAAGTTTTTTCTCATCCACCTTGGAAAGCTGGATAAATTTCAACTTATTCTGGTGATACCGGGGGCCGCTGATCATGGCGGCGTAATTGGTATTGAGAGCCAGTACCTTGGCCATGTTCTTTAATACCAGCTCCAGACGGTCAACCCGCTGAATCATCAGCTCCTTAACCTCTGTCACCTCCGCCTCCTTCTCCTGAAGGATCTGATCTACATAGAACCGGTAACCTCTGTCAGACGGAATCCGGCCTGCCGAAGTATGAGGCTGTATAATATACCCCATCTCCTCCAAATCCGACATCTCATTGCGGATCGTTGCAGAACTGAGCCTTAAATCGGAATATTTTGAAATCGTTCTGGAGCCTACCGGTTCGCCGGTTTCCAGATAGGTTTTAATAATGGCTTTTAAAATGGTAACCTTCCGGCTGTCCAGCTCCATACCCTTCATCCTTTCCTCAACTCAGCTTTAGCTTGTTAGCACTCATTTGCTTAGAGTGCTAATACTTACATTTCATAATATATTCCTTTCCCTATGATTTGTCAACAGATTATTTCAAAAAAATCTATAAATTTTATGTTTCTTGACTTTTAATAGTTTTGTAATATAATAGTAATTATAACCCCATTAAACTATTAATTTTGTGAGGTAATATTATGAAAAAACAATTACGACATCTTTTCGCAGTATGCGCGGCAACGGCGGCCTTGTCTATGGCCGGCTCACTTACTTCTATGGCGGCAACCCGGGGGGAGCTAAGCTCCGTCACTTCCGATACCATAAGCGGATGGGCCTGGGAGGTAGGCCAGTATGACTCTTCTCTCACTGTGGAAATCCGGATCTATGAAGATATTGACAGAGACAGCGTTCCGGTAAAAACAGTAACTACCCAGGCAAATCAGTTCAGCCAGGCAGTCAGTGATTCTATCGGCGACGGATGGCATGCTTTTTCCGTTCCTGTAAACTGGGCGGAACTGGGCGGCAATGAATATTTTGTATCGGTTTATTCCGTAATGGGACAAACCCGGCATCAGCTGGGCAGCACCTTCTCTTATAAAACCGGAACTGAAGCGGGTTCCCGGATTATAACCGGCCCCGGCGATATGTTTGGTTTAGATCTGGATGAGTCGGAGGCAGGGTCTTCCTCTAAAAATGAAAGTTCTTTGAAAGAGGGTTACATAGAGCTTACCGGCAAGGAAACCTACCTGGGAGCCTTTACTGTTACCGGCTACTGCAATTGCAGTCTGTGTTCCGGCGGTCACAATATGACCTTTTCCGGTACAGTTCCCAAATCCAATCACACCTTATCCGCAGATTTGACAGTTCTTCCCCTGGGAAGCAAGGTTTGGATAGACGGGGTTATCTATACGGTAGAGGATAAGGGAAGCGGTGTAAACGGGCAGACAGTGGATATATTCTATGATACCCATGAAGAAGCCCTGGAACACGGTACTATTACGGCGGATGTTTACTTACTCTAGTCAAATACCCTCGCGGGAATAAAGAAAGAGAGCAAAATAAAGTCTCAGCAAGACAGATTTTATTTTGCTCTCTTTTTTTCTTTTCATCAGCTCTCTGAATTTCCAAATTTCCCCTTAGGAACAAAAAATTGCACAAAATAGCGGACCAAGCTCATTTATTACATAATAGTTACATATATTTAATTATATGTTACTTATTATTTCTATTTTATTTCTTCTTCATTAATTGAAAATGAATATAGAAAAGGAGGATATGATTTTGAGTTTATTGGTCAATGCAAAACACTTGTTTCTGGGAGCGCTTTTCACTGCCTTTCTTTCTGCTGCCTCCGTTTTTCCGGCAGCTGCCTCCGGCTTTACCGGTGCACTGGATACGGTAAGCGACAATCAGATTTCCGGTTGGGCCTGGAATGAAGACACTGCCGGAGATTCCCCTGAAATTACGATTACCGTATCCAGTGCTGCCGGGGAAACCGTTCAGCAGCTTACCGGTCTGGCTGATATCCACCGCTGTGATCTGGCTGTGGCAGGCAAAGGTTCCGGGGAATGCGGCTTTTGTGTAACTCCGGACTGGTCTGTTCTGGATGACGGAGTTTACACCGTCCGGGCCTATGCCGGAGAAAGTGAACTCCCCGGAACCCGGCAATACGTGAAAGGACAGGCTATTATTCCTGGCAATCCCCGCTCTCTGGGCGTTTTTAAGCTTACCGCCTACTGCCCATGCTCTTCCTGTTCAGAAGGGTGGGGGCGCAATACCTCCACCGGGGCCACTGCCACTGCCAATCATACCATTGCAGTAGACCCAAAAGTAATCCCTTATGGCAGCAAAATTCTGATTAACGGAATCGTCTACACGGCGGAGGACAAAGGGGGCGGCGTCCGCGGAAACCATATCGACATTTTCTATAATACCCATCAGGAAGCCCGGGCGCTGGGCGTCCGGTATCAGGAGGTGTTCCTGGTAGACTAACGCGCCTTTGTCTGGTAACCGGACGGCCCCGACCCAGAAGGCCATCCTGTTTTGTGTCTACTTATCAGCCGGGATTGTCAGTCCCGGTTGATATTTTTTGCTCATTTTATGGCGGGCCTTCCGGTTTTCTACTGTATCAAATATGATGGAAAAGTCGTAATCCTCAGGGTAAAGCTCTTCTGCCTTTACATGAAGGCGCAGGCGCTTCTGGTTGATCTCTTCTTTTCCCCATGGAAGCTGGACTACTGCTATCCCTTTCTCATTGTCCGGAGTACATATGATTCCAATTTTCCCTTCCGGCAATATTTTCACGCTGTCTCCCCGCCTGAATTTGGATGTAAAGGGCCTGCCGCTTTTGGTGGAACGGGGCTTTTGAATCCGGGGGCCTGAATTTCCCGGCTGTTTTCCATCAAGCTCAAGCGGCGGCAGCGGCACACCACTCTGATAGGCAGCTTTTTCGGCATAATCCAGCATATCTTCCGGCATTCCCAGTTTTTTGGCAATGTAGAGAGCGCAGCTTTCCCCGGCTACCCCCATTTCCAACCGGTACAACGGCTTTAGAGATTCCCGGTCAAAGGCCATGCGGGCGTTTATAACGCCTTCTGCATCTTTGGCATAAGTCTTGATCTCCGGGTAATGGGTGGTAACCAGAAACAGGCATCCTTGCTGGCGCAGCCGCTCTAAAATAGCCATGGCAATTCCCATCCCCTCTGCCGGATCCGTTCCGGATCCCAGTTCGTCCATAATCACCAGGCTTTCTTTATTGACTTTCTTCAAAATCTCAATGGCATTGGTTAAATGAGCAGAAAAGGTGGATAAATTCTCAAGAATACTCTGGCCATCGCCAATATCGCAAAGGACCTGGCTGTTCATGGCAAGGTTTGCTCTCTTGCAGGGCACATGAAGACCGCTCTGGGCCATAAGTGACAAAAGGCCTGCAGTCTTAATGGATACGGTTTTTCCTCCTGTGTTGGGACCGGTAATAATGACGCCTCTTAAGTCTCCCCCCATTTTTAAATCCAGGGGAACACATTCTTCCTTTTTAATAAACGGATGGCGGCCCTGCTCTATTTCAATGCGCCGCTCTGTATTGATGTCCGGTTCCACCCCTTCCATGGCCTGGCTTAATTTGCCTTTGGCAAATAAGAAATCCAGCTTTTCTACCATGGCAATATTTTTTAAAAACGCATCCTCATGTTCAGCCGCCAGGGCAGACAACTCATACCGGACGCGGCGCTCCTCGTTTTCCTCCTCAAATTGAAGGGAAGCCAGCTTTTCCGTCAGTTCTCCTACTGCTTCCGGTTCTATAAACAGAGTGGAGCCTGTAGCGGACTGAGTGACTACCGTGCCGGATAGCCTGCTCCGGTGTTCCTTCTTTACAGGGATGCAGAAGCGGCCATTTTTAATGGTGACATAGGCTTCCGCTGTCCAGGCTTTGTGGGTCCGCAAGACAGACTCTGCTTTTTTGCGGATCTGGTCATCTACATTTTGAATTTCTCGCCGGAGAGACTCCAGATACCGGCTGGCTTTGTCGTCTACCCGGCCATTTCGGATGGCGTCTCCTATCTGTGCTCTAAGCTCTGGCAGCTCTTCCAGGTTTTCGTCGTAGTAAGCCAGCCCTGTCTCCAGGTATTTGGTTTTGCCAAGATATGTTTTTAAACGCCAAATCCCAGCCAGCATCTGCTCCAGCTGTTCCAGTTCTCCGGCAGACAGGCACTGGCCCTGAACTGCTGCCCGAATGCTTTCCCGGATACCAAAAAGGCTCATAAGCGGCGGCTGTCCGGCCTTATCTAAAAGAATTCTGGCCTCTGTAGTCTCTCTCTGGCGATGGGAAACCTCAGTCTGGGAAAGACTGGGCGTCAATTGAATGCACAGCTCTTTGGCTGCATCGGTCATCGCGTATTCCTGTAACATTTTTCGTATTTTGTCAAATTCTAATATTTCAAAATTTCTATCCATGATTCCTCCTGGGAAGTGTACCGCCGGGCCAGGTTCTAAATGCCGGTATTTACCATAGAATTTCGCCCCAGGGCGCTGCGTTTCCTATGATAACAGAAAACGCCTGTAAGACCCACACAGTCTCACAGGCGCAAACGAATCCCCTTACGGGAACAAACTCCTGATTATGGCGTGCCGCATCTTTCCAGCCGACAGGTACACAAATAAAACATCTCCTATTGTTGAGATGAAATCAAATGAGTTCTGTCTGCAAGCATATTATTTTCTATGCTCTCTGAAAAGATACAATTAACAAAAAGACACTTCCTTTACACTTATATTTTTACTATGACTCGGAATCACAGCCTTGAGTTACTATATCACAGGGGATGGATTTTTGTCAACCAGAAGCGTTGGATGTCCATCCAATGTGGAATTTGATATGAAATTTTACTTACAAGCCAGCTTGACGTAAATCTTCATATCAAATTCCCCGCCGTCTAAACGGTTACCACAATTTTAATTCCTTACTGAACTTTTAGGAACAAATTCTAATTTCAATGTCATTCCCATTCCATCTGCCAAACGCTTTAATAGCTTAAGAGACGGATTCCTCGTTCCGTTTTCCAATTTGCTGATATCTGCCTGATTAATCCCTGTCCTTTCCGCAAGTTCTTTTTGGGTAAGATTTTGTGATATCCTTGCGTCCACTATTGCTCGAATCACATCCATTTCTGGCTGAATGCTCTCCCATTCTTTCCTGAATTTGTCATCCTGCAGTTGGTCATTTAATAATTCCTGAAATTCACTCATTTTCTTTCACCCTTTCCAGATAATCATTACGATATGATTTTGCCAGCTTTAATTCCATCATCCAGATGCTTACTGTATGGCTCTCTTAATTGATTTCCCTTTTCTTCCAGCACATTGATAATCCCCAAAACTTTTGCCCGCATTTTCACATCCAGGCCAAGGATAAAATCTTTAGCAGGTTTTTCGCCGTTATCTTTCGTATAAAATTCCACTTCAAAATTTATCCATTGTAATCTCCACTTTTCTTTCTATATCTAGTATATGGCAAATATGCCATATTGTCAATAATGTATTCCCATACCCTCAGTGGACAAGAGGACACATGGTTCTTGTTCACTGAGGGTATCATAATTTGTTGGAAATTTTATTCGTTAACGCGACAGCCCCGTAACGTTTTTCTAATTTCAAAAGTTTATCCTGTCTGTTACAATAAGAGTAACCGTCTAAACTGTTAATAGGAATTCGCTGAGCACATAATTGCTGATATCAATTCCCCAATCCGTCAGGACGATTCGGCTGCCTTCTTCTTTCAGCAATCCGTTTTCTATAAGTTTATCTATCTGAGGACCATATATGCTGCGAATCTTTATGCCAAATCTGGCGGCAAAGTCAATATCCGAAACCCCCTGAGTCATTCGAAGTCCCAGAAACATAAATTCCTCCATCTTGGATTGTCTGGTCTGTTCTTCTACGTTCTGGTAAAGCTTGATAAGGCCGTCGCTTAAAAAATCCAGCTCCAAATAGGCTTTCAGGTCTGTCTCATTGGAAAACCGGGTGCCGTGAAAGCAGGAGGAAGCCCCCAGACCCAGGCCCAGATACTCTGTTCCGGTCCAATAGCCCATATTATGGCGGCATTCAAACCCCGGCTTTGCATAGTTGGAAATCTCATAGCGCCGGTAGCCCTGGGCTTCCAAAAAGCTTTTGGTAACCTTGTACATCTTCCTCTCCGTCTCTTCATCAGGAAGAGGAAGTATCCCGTTTTCTGCCTCCGCGCATCCCGCTCCGTCTCCATAATAATCCCAAAAAGGCGTATTTTCCTCAATCATCAGGCTGTATGCCGAGATGTGCTCCGGCTTTAACATAGCCACCTTTTTCAGCGTATTTTTCCAGGACTCCAGAGTTTGGCCCGGCAGGGCTGACATTAAGTCCACGCTGATGCTCCAGAATCCCGCCTGCCTTGCCCGCTCAAAGCTTTTTAAAAATTCCTCAAAGCTGTGGATCCGTCCCAGAGCCTTTAATTCCCGGTTGTCTGCGGACTGAAGCCCTATGCTTAGCCGGTTAATCCCGCAGCCCCGGTATACGTCCAGCTTTTGGGGCGTAAGGGTTCCCGGATTTGCCTCAATGGTAATCTCTGCATCCGGCGCAACGTCAAAGTACAGGCGGATGGTTTCCACCACCGCCCGCATCATCCCCGCCTCCAAAATAGACGGGGTTCCGCCTCCGATAAAAATCGTCGTTACCTGATAGCCCTCGCTGGTTAAGCTTGCCGCCTGTATTTCTCCTAAGAGCTGGTCTATATATTCCTGGTGCACAGAAGCCAATGCCCGAAATGATAAAAAATCGCAGTACAGGCATTTTCTGGCGCAAAACGGAATGTGCACATATAATTCCAGTGGTTTCTTTTTATTCATCATCTAATTTGAGTACGCTCATAAAGGCCTTCTGCGGAATTTCCACATTGCCAATCTGACGCATCCTCTTCTTACCTTCCTTCTGCTTTTCCAGAAGCTTCCTCTTCCGGCTGATATCGCCGCCATAACATTTTGCCAGAACGTCCTTTCTCATAGCCTTGACCGTCTCCCTGGCAATAATCTTTCCTCCCACTGCCGCCTGGATGGGGATCTCAAACAGATGGCGTGGGATTTCCTCTTTTAATTTTTCACACATTTTCCGGCCCCTCTCATAAGCAGAACCGGCAAAGACAATAAAGGACAAGGCGTCCACCTCTTCCCGGTTTACCAGAATGTCCAGCTTTACAAGCTCGGAACGCTCGTACCCCTTTAAATCATAGTCAAAGGAAGCATATCCTCTGGACCGGCTCTTTAATGCGTCAAAAAAGTCGTAGATAATTTCATTTAAAGGAAGCTCATACTTTAACAGTGCCCGGGTTCCCTCAATGTACTCCATTCCCAGATAGACGCCCCGGCGTTCCTGACAGAGCTGCATAATGGCCCCCACATACTCGGTGGTCACCATAATCTCTGCGGAGACAATGGGCTCTTCCATATATTCAATTTCCGACGGATCCGGAAGGTTGGAAGGATTGGTAAGCTCTATCATCTCCCCATTGGTCTTGTGTACCCGGTAAATAACTCCCGGGGCCGTAGTCACCAGATCCAGATTGTATTCCCGCTCTAACCGCTCCTCAATAATATCCAGATGAAGGAGTCCTAAAAATCCGCATCGGAACCCAAATCCCAATGCCAGGGAGGTTTCCGGCTCAAAATACAGGGAAGCATCATTTAGCTGAAGCTTTTCCAGGGCATCTCTCAGGTCCGGATATTTGGCGCTGTCTGCCGGGTACAGGCCGCAGTACACCATGGGGGTAACCTTCTTGTAACCGGGAAGGGGCTCATCACAGGGATTAAATTTATCGGTAATGGTATCTCCTACCATGGTCTCTTTCAGATTTTTAATGCTGGCGGTGATATAGCCTACCATACCGGCAGTCAGTTCTTCACAGGGAATAAACTGGCCTGCCCCGAAGTATCCCACTTCTACCACTTCTTCCTCGGCATTGGTCGCCATCATTTTGATAACCGTGCCTTTTTTTACTGTGCCCTCCTTGATCCGGCAGAACACAATCACTCCCCGGTAAGAGTCGTAGATAGAATCGAAAATCAATGCTTTTAAAGGCGCTCCTTTATCCCCCGCCGGGCTTGGGATCCGCTCCACAATGGCTTCCAGAACATCCTCCACATTCAGTCCGGTCTTAGCCGAAATCCTGGGGGCATCCTGAGCTTCAATACCGATAACATCCTCGATCTCCGCTGCCACCCGATCCGGGTCTGCGCTGGGCAGGTCAATTTTATTGATAACCGAAAATACATCCAGGTCATGATCCAAAGCCAGATATACATTTGCCAGGGTCTGGGCTTCAATTCCCTGAGCGGCGTCCACCACTAAAATAGCGCCGTCACAGGCCGCAAGGCTTCTGGAAACCTCATAGTTAAAATCTACGTGGCCAGGAGTGTCAATCAGGTTGAAAATGTATTCCTCTCCGTCCTTTGCCCGGTAAACGGTCCGGACAGCCTGGGCCTTGATAGTGATTCCTCTCTCCCGCTCCAGATCCATATTGTCCAGCACCTGTGCCTGCATCTCTCTGCTGGTGAGAAGGCCGGTATGTTCAATAATCCGGTCGGCCAGGGTGGACTTGCCGTGGTCAATATGGGCAATGATACAAAAATTACGGATTTTACTTTGATCTATGGTAGCCGCCATATAATTAGGTTCCTCTTTCTTTCGTTTTCCTCTTGAAACGTAACGATCCAGCTATGCATCGCTATGCTTCAAAATATAACATTTTTTTCAGTTCCTTGCAACTGTCTGACGAAAAAGTTCCATCTTATCTGCCGTTTTCCCCGTCTAACACTGCCGCCAGGATCTCTGCCAAAGGCTCCATTGCATTTCTTGCTTCCTCAAAAGTATTGGTCTGGGCCCCCACCTCAATAAGGGCGGATCTGGGCCGGAGATGAAGGTTGTAGCGCAATCCTTTTAAATAAATCTTCCGTGCATAGCCCGGGTAGAGTTCTGCAGCCTTTAGCTGCATCTGAAAGCTGAATGCCAGGTTTTCTTCCAGATAGGGATTGGGCAGGTACTCGATAGGGCCTTCCGGCGTACGGCTTAGTCCGTTAAAAAACATAATCTGAGCAGCTGTCTTGCCGTTTACCTGGGAAGTCAGGCGGACGTTCTCTCCCACTCCATCCCGGTGAATATCCAGAACCACCAGAATATCCGGATTCTTCTCCAATATTCTGGTAATCCCTTCCAGGGCATAGGTATAAGCCCTGCTTCTGTCAAGTTTTCCGTCTACCAGATCGTAAACACTGCGATCATGAATAACTCCAAACCCTTTTGCCTCCAAAAGCTCTGTCAGATAGTCCCCTACTTCCACAATGGTTTGATTGGGTCCGGAATCTGAAAAAGCCTCCTGGGAATGGGAATGGTAAATCAGGATCTGGGGCCTGGCGCTGTCTTTTTCTATGGACAAATCCGTCTCCAGCATTTTTTCTGCGCTCATCATGTCCCTTCCTGCTGTGGTGGAGGTGTGGGTATTATAGAAAGTTTTCATAAGGAAGTCATAATCTGCCAGCTGGGCCATGCTGTAAACCGTCCCTGAAGCTGCCTGGCCCTCTCCTGCCGGGTTTTGGATCGAAACCTGGACAGGATCCTCCGGCAGGTTTTGTAATCCTCCTCCCCCCATTGTCCCGTCCCCGCCGTCCTGTCCATCTGCCAGAATACTTTCCTGCCCGCTCTCTTCATCTCCATATTCCAAAAGGTATTGATGTTCTATGTAAAATTCCCTGCTTGCCAGGAAATTTTTATAAGAGGGATCGCTCTCCTTTTCTGCGGACGGCAGGGCCTTTTCCTCTCTCTCATAAGAATTCCAGGGATTTAAAAGCTCCATTAAGCTGGTAAGGGAAACGATGTCCCCCTTTTTCTCCCCCTGACCCAAAGCGCTAACAGATTTCTGTCTTCTGTTCCATATAAACTCTACTATCTCCCCCGCTGCGCTGCTGCTTTTGCCTGCAAGGGTAATTCCCTGGTTTTCCCATCTGGTCTTAAGGTTTTCCAGCCATCCCTTACACTGGCGCAATCCCAGCATTGCCAGGAGGATGCACAGCACCGCCAGCATTATTGTCCGCATAAATTCCCCGATTGATTTCTTTTCCCGCATACCATCACCTGACCTCTTACCATGGTATGCGGGAAAAGAAACTTTTATCCGGGAAATCCGTCACAACCCGGTTCCGGCAGAAATGCCTGATGGATTGCCTCAGATATGGTAAAGCTTAACTCTTTTACAGTCTCGTCTATATCCGGCGGCGTTACATACAAGGGCCCAAACTCCGGCTCTAAAAGTTCCCGGATTAATGCGTACTGCTCATCCTCGTTCAGACTGTCCAGATATTTTCCCATGCCTTTGGTAGAACGGCCGGATTCCAGCGCCTTTACCATAGCCTGAACCGTGTCCTGGACAATGGCGGCCGCCCCCACCACCGTAGGCACGCCCACTGCCAGCACCGGGATTCCCAAACTTTTTTCTGTCAGGCCGCACCGGTGGTTCCCCACGCCGGATCCGGGATGGATTCCTGTATCTGTCAGCTGGATCGTACACCCTAAACGGCGGACGCTTCTGGCCGCCAGGGCATCAATGGCAATAATCAGATCCGGCCTGGTCTGATCCATAACTCCCCGGATAATTTCTGCTGTCTCCATTCCGGTCTGAGCCATAACTCCGGGGACAATTCCGCTTATTGCTGTCATGTTATGTTCTTTTAAAAATCCTTCCCCATACTCTGCATCCATATGCCGAGTAACGCAGAGATTCCCCAGCACTCTTGGGCCTAAAGAGTCCGGGGTCACGGACGGGTTGCCCAGCCCCACCACCAGAATGTGCTCTAACGCTTTGTCTGTTGATTTCTCTGCCAGCTCCTTTAACCGCTTTGCCAGCTCCCTGGAAACCTGGCGATGATAGTCCTGATCCTTTTTCGCCATCTGCCTGGCTTCCAGAGTCATATAGGTTCCCTTGGCCTTTCCCATTGCCTGTTCTCCGGCATTGTTTAAAATCTCTACTCTGGTAAGCTTGATCTGGGTTTCCCTCTCATACCATTCTTTCAGAGAAACCCCGGAAAGTTCCCGGGCCTCCTTCTTAAAATCTTCCTTTTTCTCTACAGCCAGATCGGTGCGGATTTCGAAACGTGTATTGTTTGTTCCTTCCACTGAATTTCCCCTTTCTTTTTTAACACAAGTTCTGTGTAACAGTTCGGACAAGAAGCATCGGCTAGACATTCGATGTGGAATTTGAACTGTCTCGTTCTTATTTTTCTCAAAAAACCAGGAAATATGTATTGACAACCCAAGGGAAATTCGTTAGAATAACAAGGTATGTTTACATTGAACTGTCCGTGTCCAGACTTTGATGGAAAATACAGAGAATATACATCTGAATGGAGGTGCTACCATGGCAAACATTAAATCTGCAAAGAAGAGAATTTTAGTTAACCAGACCAAGGCTGCTAGAAATAAAGCTATCAGATCCAAGGTTAAGACTATGATCAAGAAGGTTGACGCTGCTATCGCCGCCGGTGACAAGGCTGCTGCACAGGCTGCATTATTAGTTGCTACTTCTGAGATCGACAAGGCTACCAGCAAGGGCGTATATCATAAGAATACCTCTTCCCGTAAGGTGTCCCGTCTTTCCAAGGCTGTAAGCTCTATGGCTTAATTTATAGAAAATAAGAGATTTTTAACCCCCAGCCGGATTAACCCACCGGCTGGGGGTTTATTGTTTTTCACAGAGACATCTTCTTTCCCGGCTGTGATAGACAAGAAATATTGGGTTGTAGAAATGTTTTACATTATGTTGACATTGTTTTTACAAACAGATATATTATAAATAGAATCATTGCTGTAAAAGTCCGCCGCCGATTAGGCGGCATGCATTCAGGTATGCCCCATACGCCCACCAGACATTCATGTGTGGCGATGTGTCCGCTGCCGGGCGCATGCAGGTTTAGGAGGTGAATCGCATGGCAAAAACCGCCAATATTAATGTCCGGATTGGTCCCGATTCTCGGACAGGGACGCACTCTGACTTGTTCGCCAAATAGCAAAGGCGGCCCTATTATCCGGGCCGTTTATTTTAACTTTGCGATATCTCCCGAGGCCCAATCATTTCCGGCCTTTATAATTGATACAGAGTCTGGTAACATTCTCCATCTACCCACACATAAAAATCATGTGCTCCGAACAATCCCTGTTTATTGATATACCTCCTCCTCATGGATTCTTATTCCTATATCAAACCGATCCATCTCTTCTCTCACATCCAAGCAGAATTCATCCGCCAGCTTTGTGACAGAATATTCAGTCAGACAAATCTCCTTATCTGATAGAACTGAATGAGATTCGTAAATAATTTTGCCATCCTCTCTACGTCAATTCTGTATTTAACTCCACGAGAATAGCTGTCTGCATTGTGAAATGGTACCTTCAGTGGACAAGGGCACACACGCCTTGTCCACTGAGGGTAGGGCTGCTTCAGTCTAACACCGGAATCGGCTTTCTCTCGTCCCGTGTGGCCTCTGAATATATCCATGCCCCATAATCAGCATCCCTTTTTCACCTGAGCTGGTCACGTCCACTGCTATTTTGTATATGAAGAACTCCCCTAATCAAAAAGCCACAAAAGCTTTCTATGAATACATCTGTCAGAATTCTTGTAATACTTAACTTATATAGCTTGCGTAATAGAGAATTTATTTATTGTGCTAAATTTCAAAGAAATATCCCGTATTTTCCATATCTTTGCTTTTCAGACATTTGTCACCTATCAGTCACCTATCAATACTTTTTTCCCTGAAAATGCAAACCCGTACTTGTGTATTTTCTCTCCTGGAACTCCCTTTTCTATAAGAAGAGCCTCATACTGCTGCCTGTCAATCTGATTCAACGCTTCTTTTACCGTATCTGACAGTTCTTTCTCTTCCTCCGGATCTTGTACCTTGAATTCCAGAATAATCCCGTCTTCCTCTGGTCTTCTGGGCTCCAACATCACGTCATATCTACCGAATCCGCTTTCACGGTTGGAGGTCAGAATATATCTGTCCGCCAGTTCTACCATAAGCCCCAGTACAAAGCCATGATAGAATCGCTCCGGTTCCTCTTCCGACGGATTCTTTCCAGTATCAAAATAACTAAAAGTTGTCAATGCCACTTTGTTCATATATAGATTCATTGCTCTCACATTCCCGCACAACAATGCCTTCACAAAATCATTGTAATCATCATCTGTCCGGACAAACCAGTCCTGTACCATGGACTCAAACATGGAACGCACTTCCTGATTCGTCAGCGCCATCTGATACTTCCACCGCCCTCTTCTCTCTATAAATTCCGTTTGAACTACTTTCAAATACCCTCCGGCAAGCAGAAGACTCCAAATAGCATTTTTCTTTTCTGATAACTGATCGTAGACAATCTGCTCATCAAGTTCAGCCTCTATTGTCTCTCCTTTCAATAGCTGTTCAAACTCTTGCTTCAATCCTTTGCTGCCTTCCCTCAGCAATTTACTTACCAGACTGTTGGAGCTGGAATTAGCCCAATATGCGGAAATCTGCCCTTTATCCAAATAGTTTAGAATAGACCACGGATTATAAATATCAGTTCTCTTCCCAAAAGAAAAACCGTCATACCAGCTTTTTACCTCCCTCTTTCTGTCAGACATCCCAAATTCATCTAAAGCTGCAAACACTTCCTCCTCTGTAAATCCGAAGCAATCCGCATACTTCATCGAGGTTGTAGTCACCACTTCCAGATTATTGAGGTCTGAGAAAATGGACTCTTTGCTCACTCGCGTAATGCCCGTCATAATGGCCCTCTCCAGGTATGGATTGGTTTTAAACGTAGAATTGAATATTCCTCTGGTAAAGGAGGCCAGCTCTTCCCAATACCCATTCACATAGGCTTCCTGCATAGGCGTATCATACTCATCCAAAAGAATGATAACTTTTTTGCCATAATATTTTGACAAATAGAACGATAATTGGTGAATCGACATGGTTGCCGCCGTATCATCCATATCTTCTGATACAGATTCAAAAAATCGCCTTCCTTTTTCACCTAATACATTACTGTCCTGCAAAAACTCATGTTGTGAATACAAATTCGACAATGTCTGACAGATTTTTCTCCGCGCTGTCTTATAATCCTTTTCTTTTATATTAGCAAAGCTGATAAATAAAACCGGATATGTGCCCTGCAGTTTTCTGAATGTCTCATTCTTACATATAGAAAGCCCATCAAACAAGTCCTTTCTGCCGGCATACTGGACAGAAAAAAACTTCTCCACCATACTCATAGACAAAGTCTTTCCAAACCGCCGTGGACGGGTTATAAGAGTCACATGATCTCCACCTTCCCACCACTCTTCAATAAATTGTGTCTTATCAATATAAAAGTAATTTTCTTCTCGTATAACTTCAAAATCCTGATTCCCGATTCCTACTCTTCGTGCCATATCCCTTCCACTTCCTTTTCTTGTCTCTTCTTCATCCCTTTATACCTTCAGTGGACAAGGGGACACCTGTTCACTGAGGGTATCATTTTCTATAGTATAACGAATCTTCTCCTAAAACACAAATCCTTCTTTTGCCATCCATGTACCGCCTGAACCAAACTGGCAGGAAAGTAAGAATGTTCTATCACAGGAAGAAAACCCCTGATCCCCATCCTTTCCCCATCTGTCCAAAGCTCTATTGCTCCCTGTTCTGCGGTGATCCATATTCTGATCCCTAAATCCTTCAGCCTCTTTATGGTTTCCGGGTGGGGATGGCCGTAGGAGTTATCTTCCCCGCAGGAAATGATCACATCCCGGGGCTTCAGCCTGTCCAAAAGCTCCTGGCCTGTACTGTTCTTTGCTCCGTGATGGCCCGCCTTTAATACCTGGGCCTCCCCCAGGCTTCTCTCAGCCAGCATAGTATTTTCCCCGGAACAGTCCAAATCTCCTGTAAGAACCATTGAAAAACCTCTGTATTCCGCCAGGAGCACCAGGGAATGGCTGTTTCTGTCCTCTATCTGTCTCTGACCTTCTCCCGGCTCCCCGGGGTACAGGCAGGTCAGGATAAGTCCCGTCTTTTTTCCTGCTGCCAACTGATCCCCCCGGCTCATGTAAGACACCTGACTGCCTCTCTCTTCTGCCAGCTTTGAAAGCTCTTCATATACCTCCTGTCCTTTTCCGTGGGTTGGTAATATCAGGTGTTTCACAGGGATTTCCCCTTCTTCCAGCAATTCCCTCAGCCCATTTATATGATCCTCATCCCCATGACTGACCATTGCACAGGAAATCTCCCCGATCCCCCGGCTTTCTAAAAAAGGAGTAAGGATCTGGCTTCCCAATGCTTTTTTGTCTGTGCTGCCTCCGTCTATGAGAATTACTGTTTTCCCCTTTTGAAGGACAATCCCGTCCCCCTGTCCCACGTCTAAAAAGGTTACAGAAAGCCCCCCGGGCTCAGGCGTTTTTAATAAAAAAGCGCCCAGAAGAAGGGTCAAAGTAAGAACAGCGAAAGGGTTCCTGCCCTTTTTCTTTATCAGGTAAACGCCAAACATCAAAAGTCCATAGTATAGCCCCGTCTGCCACAATTCAGGCCTTCCAAGAAGCAGACTGTTACCCGGAAGGCTTACCGTCCAGGCGCTTAGCTTCTGGTACAGCTTAAATATCCAGCGGCCGGGCCAAAGAAGGATGGCTCCCGCAGTGGGAGACAAGCTGCCAAAACCGATTCCTGCAATCCCTGAATATAGAACATAAGCCATCAGCGGAATTACAATCAGGTTTAAAAATATGCCGTAAACCGGAACCCGAAAAAAGTGGAAGGCTACTACAGGCAGAGTGGCAGCCTGGACAACCAGACTGGCGCCCAATCCTTTGGAAATTCCCCCCAGTATCCTTATCTTTTCTTTTTCAGGCGCCTTCCTTCTGGCTTCATTGAAAAGACAGATCCCAAAAACCGCCCCGAAGGATAACTGAAAGCCGCTTTGGACCAGCTGGTAAGGCTCCTGACAGGTAATCAATACAGCAGCCAGCCCTAAAGCAGTGAGAGGATCATAGGTTCTTCTGAATACATCCCCCAGGAAGGCAATCAGCATCATAAAGACTGCCCGATTGGTGGACTGGGACGCCCCTGTCAGAACCCCGTAGCTGATTACCAGAATACCTGCGGTTATTGCCCCAAAACCGGTAGAAATCCCCGCCCTGCGTAATCCTTTATAAACTCCCATTCCCAATATAGACAGGTGGAGCCCGCTGATTGCCAGAAGGTGGGCAATGCCGCTTTGCTGGTACAGCCTGCGGATCTCCCCGTCCAGGTTTTTCTTTTCCCCTAAAAGCGCGGAGCGGAATAATCCTGCCTCTTCCTCCCCGCACAGCTTTCCCAAAAGGCGGCTCCACTGTCCCCGAAGCTTCCGCAGAAAATCATGAAAGGGAATATAATCCTGATTTAAAACCTTTATCTTGGCTCCTCCAATTTGTCCTCCAATTCCTTTGGAAAGACTGTAAGTCCGGTAGTCAAACTCCCCGGGATTTTCAGGAGGTTTAAAAGGACTTAAGTATCCGTTTACCTCCACCTTCATCCCTACGGAGAGTTCCCAGGAAGCCGGGGCGTCCGTTTCCGGTATCCGGGCGATCAGACGATCCGGAACCCTTTCTTTCCGGCAGTCCCCTCCTGCTCCCGGCCCTGATTCTGTCTCTTCTTCTGATTCCATCCACGGTTCTGTCCCTTCTTCTAATTCCTTCCTCGTCCCCGGTTGCGTCTCCGGCCCTGTCTCTGCCTTCCTCTCCCTTATCTCCCGAATCCATATCTCCAGACCGTCTCCTGTTTCTTCTATCCTCTCCAGCCGGCCCTCTGCGGCAATTCTTCCTTCCCGTACCTGAACCCAATATTCCTGCTTTTCCAGGCTTTGGAGCCGGCTCCCCGCCAGCCCGGCTCCTGCCAGGCCGGACAGCAGGACAACGTAAAAAGGCAGAAACCTTTTTATGGCTCTGCCTGTGGGAATTTTCAGGAAATGTACGGCAAAAAATGTTGCCGGAAATACTCCGGCCCCCAGCGCTCCTGTTACCAAAAACGCCGCCGTAATAAGAGGAGTCCTTCCGGTTGTCAAAAAGGCTTCCCCCATTCCCGCCATCTTCATCTGCAGAGCAAATACCTCTCCAAGTACGAACCCCGCTGCAATCACGAAAAATGGCCGTCTCATATTCAGTTTTTTCCATACTCCTTTGTCAATAATAATTCCACTGCCAGGCGATCCGAAAGCTGCCCGGTCTTTACGTCCTCTTCCATCTGGGCGCAAAGCTCCACATAGGAAAGCATCTGATCCCTGGAAAATGCCCTGGCCTGAGGGAGTACCTTTCCCACCACAAAGGGCTGCAGCTTAAGCCTCCCTGCAATGGCCCCTTTATCCATTCCCTTTGCAGCCAGTTCTTTTACCTGAAGAATCTGATTAAACTGCCTGGCAATGAGAAAGAGGATCCGCATAGGCGGCTCTTTCAGGGTCAGAAGATCCTGGTAGAGATCCAGCGCCTTTCGGGTCTGCCTGGCAGACAGGGCTGAAATCATTTCAAATATCTTGTTGCTTGCCTGGGCTGTAGAGATTTCCTCCACATCCTGATCCGTAATCACATCCCTGCCCCAGGTATAGCTGATAAGCTTTTCCAGCTCCATTCGGATGTTCTCCATATCCTCCCCGGTTTTGCTTAAAAATAAATCCATGGTATGGCTGGTAATCTTCCGCCCTTCCTTTGACAGAATCCCGCCAGCCCATTTGGCTAACTGTGCATGATCCTGATGATTCAGCTCAGCGGCGTATCCGGCCTTTTTTACTGCCTTATACATCTTACCCCGTTTGTCTACCTCTGACTCCACAAACAGCAGGCAGGAGCTTTCCGGAATGGCAGGGATATAACCAGCCAGCTGTTCGGCAGCGCTTTTAAAAAAACCGCTGTCCTCAATAAGAATCAGCCTTTTATCGGCAAAAAAGGGCATGGTTTCCGACAGTCCTATAATCTCATCTACATTAAGGCCTTTTCCCTCATAATAATGGTAGTTTATGGTATCGCCGCCGGTAATGGCGTCTTTCAATCGGTTCTTATAACTTTTTTTTAAAAAATCTTCTTCCCCGAATAAAAGATACACGGTTCGGAAATTTCCGGTTTTTAAATCTTCATTCAGCGTCTGCATAGTCTCACCTCCCCTGGATGATAGTATCAGCTTAAAGCAGACTATTCCCCAATCAGATCCACATTCCGCTCAAACACCCCGTTGATAGAAAATACTTCCTTTAACATCCCTTCATTAGCCCCGTTGACAGTAAATTGTACCCGGCTGATTCCGGCGTTTTCGGTCAGGCTGTTGACAATGGAATAGATTGGGATATATTCTTTCACATCCAGGGTATTGTTTAAAAAGCTGGCGTCAAAGTTTATATAACACACGTTGTCGGTTACGGAAATATTTAAAATTTTGGTATCCGGAAGCAAAGTGGCCTGAAGTCCTTCCACCCCCGGTCCGGCAATCAGCTGCTCTACCACCAGTCTCTCCAGGGAAGTATTGATACTGTGGATCACCTGCCGTTTTTCCGCTTTTAAATATTCCCCGGTGCTGTCGGCAAAATACAGGGTAAGCTCCGATTCTTCAAAGGTATTGACATCACTGATGCTTTCCACAAAATCTGATGCCGTAAGCATCCCCACGGGAGCTCCGTTTGAATCCATAATCGGTTGTTCCCCACTATAGATGCTAATATAATCCACTCCGGCAATCTGGGTAAATACCTTGGCCAGGCTCGCCCGGCACAAAATCTCCCTGGCAGAACTCATCAGCATGTAGTTCCCGTCAAAGTACAGGTACAACACATTTCCGTCCAGGACACACTTTTGTAACTCCACTTTTTCTCCCAGGGCCGTCTGACCGTCAAAATCTGCCGGTACCTGGATAAATTGTATCATCAGCTCTTCGACGAGCCCTGCTGTGTCCTCTGATCGGGCCTGGTACTCTGTTGGCAGCAGCCTGGTTCCGGAGGAATTCAGATAATAAATCTGGTATACCCCTTCCGCCTCCTCCATTTCCTGCCTGTCTTTGCATCCTCCTGCTAAAAGCGGCAGAATCAGGCAGAGAACGGCTATCCAAATCCGTCTCATAATAAGCCTCCCATCCATCAGACAATATAGGTTAGGGGGATCCGCACCGTAAAAGTAGTGCCTTTCCCCTGGCTGCTTTCTACCTTTATGTTTCCCTGATGCATTATAATCACGCTTTTGGTAATGGCAAGCCCCAGGCCGGTTCCCCCGGTCTCCCTGGATCGGGCTTTATCCACCCGGTAAAACCGTTCAAAAATATGTTCCTGAAATTCTTCCGGGATGCCAATCCCCGAGTCGGAAACCCGGACATAAAAATATTTGTGATCCGCATCCAGGGTAACCCGGACCCAGCCGTCCTCCACATTATATTTTACTGCGTTTTCCACCAGATTGTTTAATGCCAGAGACAGTTTCACCTCATCTACCTCGGCGCTTACCTCGCGAATGCTCTCCAGAATCAGCTCAATATTTCGTTTTTGGGCAATGGGGCGGATACGCTTTAATATAAGTCCCAGAAGCTCATTAATGCTGACCTGGGAAATGTTCATTTCTGCCGCCGACTTGTCCATCTTAACCAAAGACAGAAGGTCATCGATAATTTTGCTCTCCCTGTCAATCTCGTCAGAAATGTCCTGCATGAATTCCTGGTACAGCTCTATGGGGACCTCCTCCATCCCCATTAGGGAGTCAGCCAGCACCCGGATGGAGGTAATAGGGGTTTTTAACTCATGGGATACGTTAGATACAAACTCCTGCCTGGATTGATCCACAGCTTTCAGCTTGCGGATAGTCCGTCTCACCGCCCCTGATATTCTCTGGGTTTCCAGGTAAGTATTTTCCCGAATCTCTGTATCAATATATCCGTCTGCCACCTTATCCAACATTCCTATGAGATTCCGGAAGGGCAGCAGCAAGAGCCTTGTAAGAGCCAGGGCCACTACAGCAATTGCACAAAAGGCTATCAAATCAAAAAATCGGGATCGTTCACTGAGGGAAGCTTCTATGGAAGTGAGATTTTCTGTGGAAGCAGTCACGACCATAACCCCGTCAATCCGCTTTTCTACCAGATCGTTATAGATGGGAATGGTCTGGGCAAAGTAGTTTTTTTCTTCATTGTAAATATTGCTGGTTTCGCCCTGAAAACAGCGAATTACTTCTTCCGCAACATGCATCCGGCCTTCTGACAGGCCAAACGTGTCCATTACTATCCGGTAATTTTTATCTACAATGACGATACGGCCGTTGAAAATATCGGCCGTAATTTCCATCTCCATATTAATAGAAGTATTTTTATAGTCCGGCAGAAAATAGCCGGATCTGGTCATTTTGCTGCTTATAATCTGACACTGGTTCAGCACCTCGCTGCGCCGGTTATCAATTTGATTCTGCCGTACCGACCCTGACAGAAGCCTTCCCTGGAGCAGCATGGGAAAGGTCCCTACTGCCAGTATGACCAGTATAAAGGGCACTGCCACACTGAAGGTAGGAGGCCAGCTTTTCCATTGTTTTTTTATCCACGGAATCATCTATCGTTCCTTCTTTGCTTAAAGCTTTTCCACATCCAGCATCTTTGTGCAGGCTACTGCCAGAGAGCCCGGTCCAATGTGGCAGGCAATACTTAAGGACAGTGGATCCATATGGACAGGCGCCCAGGGATACAGGCTCTCCATCTCCTTTTTCAGTTCCTCTGCCGCCTCCCGGTTGGCAGTGTGGGCAATCTGAAGATTCATATGCCTGGCATCCTTGTCTCCAAGGCGTACCTCCATCTCATGAGCCAGCGCTGTAAGCATGGTGGTCTTTGCCTGCTTGGCGGTCCGTGCTTTGGAGAAAGCGTCCAGTTTTCCCCCTTCAATAATTAGAACCGGTTTAATGCGGAGCAAGGTTCCCAGAGCTGCTGCCGCCGGGGTAATCCGTCCGCCCTTTTTTAAATATTTTAAGGTGTCCAGGGTGATAAAAATAACACTGTCCGCCTTGGTTTCTTCCAGCTTTTCCTTAATCTGCACAGCAGAATATCCGTTTTTTGCCATCTCTAAAGCATCCAGGGCCGACTGGCGCTGGGTAACAGAAATCCTCTGATTATTCACCACTTGTACCTTTCCTTCATAGTCCTCTGCCAGCATCATTGCGGTCTGGCAGGAACCGGAAAGAGAGCTGGACATAGGGATATGGACAATTTCATCATATTCCTTTAACAGGCTGTCCCACAGATCCGTAACCGACTCCGGAGAGGGCTGAGAAGTAGAAATATCCGCGCCCTGGGCAAGCTTCTCATAAAACTGCTCCTGGGTCAGAGTAATGTCTTCAAAATAGGTCTCCCCGTCAATCATAAAGGGCATGGGAAGAACGGAAACTCCCAACTCCCCGGCCTGGGCCTGTGTAATGCCGCTGTTGCTGTCGGTAACAATCGCAATCTTCATGAATTTATTCTCCTTTTATCCATTTATCTGATTAGCGGATGTATAAAGCTGATAGTACATCCCCCTTTTTTCCATAAGAAACTGATGATTCCCTTCTTCCACAATGTGATTGCCGGAAAGCACCAGGATTCGATCTGCGTTTCGAATCGTAGAAAGCCGATGGGCAATGGTAAGAGTGGTTCTTCCTTGGGCCAGCTTATCTAAAGAGCGGGATACCAGATACTCACTTTCATTATCCAGAGCGGAAGTGGCCTCGTCCAGCAGCAAAATAGATGGATTCTTTAAAAAGACTCTCGCAATACTGATCCGCTGCTTCTGTCCTCCTGACAGCTTTACTCCTCTCTCGCCTACATAGGTATCATAGCCATCCTTCAGCTCCATAATAAAATCGTGGGCTCCTGCCATCTTTGCCGCCTCTATAATCTCACCCCTGGCAGCTCCGGGCTTTCCGTAGGCTATATTTTCCGCCACAGTCCCGGAAAACAGGTATACGTCCTGTTGCACCACTCCTACATTGGACCGCAGGCTCTTTAAGGTTACATGGCGGATATCCTGACCGTCAATGGAAATGGTTCCGCTGGTAGTGTCATAAAATCTGGGAATCAGATTACACAACGTGGTTTTTCCTCCGCCGGACGGTCCCACCAGGGCTACCTTTTCTCCTTTTTTGATCGTCAGATCAATGGTATCCAACACCTCATTGTGGTCGTCAGGATACTCAAAGCTTACTTTCTCAAAACGAATCTCGCCCTCAACGTCCTGCAAAGGCTGGGCACCCTCCTCGTCAAAAATATCAATCTCCGCATCCATAATCTCCACAAACCGTTCCACGCCGGTAATTCCCCGCTGAAACTGCTCGGCAAATTCAATAATCCGCCGGATGGTTGCCAGCAAAGTGGTGACATACAGGGTATAAGCCACTAAATCTCCTGGCGCAATCAGCCCTTTCACCATAAAAATACCGCCTGCCAGGATTACCACCAGATACATAATTCCGTCAAAAATCCGCACCGTATCCTGAAAGGACGCCATATAGAAATACGTCGTCTTTTTAATGTCCAGGAAATTCACATTGTCTCTCTGGAACTTCTCAATCTCCACATCCTCATTGGCAAACGCCCGCACTACCCGGTTTCCTAAAAGGCTGTCCTCGATCCGGGCGTTTAATTCCCCCACATGGTTTCTCTGTTCCTTAAAGGCTTTGCGAACCCGCAAATTAAAGTAGGTACAGGAAACAATCATAATCGGGATAAATACAAAGATAATCACTGTCAAAAGCAGATTAATCCGGGACAAAACGAAAAATGACACTACAATCTTTACAAAAGCAATAAAAAATTCCTCGGGACAGTGGTGGGAAAATTCTGTAATATCGAACAAATCGCTGGTGATCCGGGACATGATCTGCCCCACCTTGGTGTTGCTGTAATAGCTGTCAGACAGCTTTTGCAGATGTTTAAATGCATCTCTTCTCATATCCGTCTCAATTTTGGCTCCCATAATATGGCCGGTGTAAGCCATGTAGAAAAAGGCTATCGCGTCAATAATCCGGAGAACCAGATACAAAAGGGCGGCCTTTCCCACTACGCCCACGGTCAGGGAAGCCAGATCCCGCATCCCCTCATTAGTAATATAGCGCAGAATCAAAGGAAATACCATCTCGCAAACAGTGGTCAGAGACGCACAAAACAAATCCATAAGCAGGATGCCGGTATACTTTCTGTAATATGGGATAAATCGTTTTAAAATCTTGCTTGTTTTCATGAATCATTCCTCTTCTGATGCATTTCGATATGTTTTCCTATTGTACCATAAATATGGACTTTTTTCCAGAAGAAAAATAGGGCTGCTTTGTATTGACTCTTCCTTAAGAAAATGCTATTATAAACTTGTAATTGAAAGGGCGGTGATAAAAGCTACCGCCCCAGTGGTGATTAACGATTGCTTAAGCAATCGTCTTTCGACCCATCAGATGCCGGTAAGCTCGCTGATGGGTCTTTTTCTGTCTTCTGGCTCTGTATGTAAGACTTGCTCTTTTCGGCTAATGTAAGTACGCCTACAAGGCTGCTTACAATTCCGCCGAAGATGCTTACCATTCTTCCAAGTAAGAGTTTCTCTGCCGACTTTCTCTAATGTAAAACTATTATAATGCTTTTGATGACAGAATGGAATACCTGAAAAACCGACATTTATTGACATTTGTCGGAAAATAGTTGCTTTTCACGGAATTGGGCATCTTCTTGCCCGTCAACTCTAATGGGAAATAATCCGCTTTCCCTCTGGACGAAATCTTCTTTACCCGTTATAATATGAATGTTTGCGAAACATAAGTTTGGAATACGTTCTGACGAAATGGCAGGTGCCGCATAGCGGTGCGTGCCGATACATTTGAAAGGAGATTACACTATGCCCTACTGCCCCAAATGCGATATGGAATTTGTTGAGGGAATTACTGCCTGCACCGACTGCGGCGGCCCTTTATATGAATCGGAAGAAGCTTATAAAATGATGAAAAAGGAAGAGGACCTAAAACGCCGCTCCCAGGAAGCCGCCCAGATGGCGGCTTTCCATGAGATGATGGAAGCCAGAAGCCAGGATATGGAAAGTATTTCCGCAGATCTGTCAGAAATTTCTTCCAATGACCGCCCGGAAACCAGCGCTGTCCTGCCCGGTAGTTCTGCCGCTCAGGCCCAGGAACTTGCCAAAAAGTCCTATGTCCATCCCGGCGTCTATGTGGATGCGGCTCAGCGTTATGATGATATGAAGTCCTCCGCATCCGCTTTTTATTTAGTCGGCGGCATTGCCGCTGTGGGATCGGTTTTATGCTGGATGTCCATTATCCCTCTTGCAATGGTAGCCAAAATCGCCATGACTGCCATTGCCGCAGGCGCTCTTGTGGTGGCGGTTAAAACCACCCAGTCTGCCAAAGCATTTCTGCCTCAGGTGGCAAAAGAAAAAGAGCGAACAGAGAGCATCATCCGCTGGTTTTTAGATACCTACACTGCCAGAGACTTGGATCAGATCCTGGAAAGCGCCTCCCCGTCACTGTCCTCTGAAGAATTAAGCCTGAAACGGTATGAGCTGATCCAGGATTACCTCATCACCAATCACGATCTTCCGGATCCGGCTTATGTGGATTCTCTGGTAGAAGAAATTTATGGAAAATTGTTTGATTGAGATGTTTTATAAGTTCTGAAACGGGGGCTGCAAAACAGAACAGGGATCCTTCTTCTGTTTTGCAGCCCTCGTTGTCTCTTTACAGCAGGCTGAACGTTTTTCTGCGTTGCAGCGTTACCTCATATCGTATCAGTTCAGACGGGTGTTTTCTTGCCCGTCTGCGCCAGACAAAAGCTGGGATGTCTATCCCCTCTCTGCAATCAGCTTCTCCACTTCTTCCCGCCCCGGCATAACTCTTAAAGCGCCTTTTCTGGTAGTAATCAGGGAGGCGGCGGCGTTGGCAAAGGTAAGCATTTCCTTCAGTCCTTCCACGCTTAAGTTGTCCAGGCCGTGATCCAATACGTAATTTAGTACACAGGCGCAGAAAGTATCTCCTGCTCCGGTGGTCTCAATGGTATTCTCCTGAATAAAGGGCTTTCCCTCTACAATAATACCGGTGCCGTTCTCTTTCTCATCCTGTTGATAATAAGCCCGGCTTCCATCCCGGCCCATGGATACCAAAATCAACGGAATGGAAAACTCCCTGCGGATCTTCTTTACGCCCTCCGTATAGCTTTCTTCGCCGGTAAGCCACTGGATCTCATTATCCGAAATCTTTAAAATGTCACAGTATCCCAGGCCCCAGCGCACCTGCTCCTTCGCATCCTCCAGACTTTCCCACAGGGGAGGGCGCAGGTTGGGGTCAAAACTAACCAGGGCTCCGCTTTTTCTAGCCTCTAAAACCGCAGCCTTGGTAGCTTCCCGGATTCCTTCATGGGTCATAGACAGGGTGCCAAAATGGAAAATCCTGGTGTCATTTACCATGCTCATGTCCACATCCTGCTGGGAAAGCATCATATCTGCCCCTGGATTGCGGTAGAAGGAAAAGTCCCGGTCTCCGTCTGCAAAGGTGTGAACCAATGCCAGGGTAGTATGGATATCATGATCATAGGCCAGATTGCTGTCGTCAATTCCCACTTCCCGAATAGTCTCTGCCAGCATCCGTCCAAAAAAGTCATCTCCCACCTTGCCGATAAAAGCGGTCTTTTTCCCAAGTTTTGTAAGCATGGCCAAAACATTACAGGGGGCTCCTCCCGGGTTGGCTTCGAACAGGCCATTCCCCTGCTGGCTCAAACCATTCTGTGTAAAATCAATAAGAAGCTCGCCTAACGCTACAACATCAAACATAATCTTATCCTCCTTTAATATGTATCGGCACGCGACGCCCTGCGTCACCTGCCAAGTCGTCGGAAGGCATTTTGAGAAATGCTTCGCATTTGCCTTCCTCCTCTAATCCCTGCCCCTCTCCTTTGGGGAAACCAGTTCATTTTCTCTTTATTTCTACATTAGCAAACTTAAGCCTGCCTGTCAAATGTTTCCGCAGAAAATCCACCCTCAGTAGACAGAAGCATCATCCCCCTGTGGTGGAGAAATGCTGATAATCCTTGCAGGTAGTCCAATTTCCTCCCCACTGAAAACCGTGGTTTGCAAAAGCGCGGACACAGATATCCCCTTCCTCAATTTTATAAAGGAACTCGCTTTCCCTGTCTCCATAGGGCTCGCTTCCTTCCGGGGAGCAAAGGATCTTCCCTTCTTTGCCTGTTCTTACATAGGGGTTGTAAAAAGGATTAATATCCACTGCGATTCCCAGACTGTGGCAGGACAGCTTTTCCTTTCCCGGAACCCGCCGGAAATTAAAGCAGCTGGAATTATTATCTGCCATAGACCTTTCATCGTCCGCATCATAATCATCAATGAGGCGCATACGCTCAATGGGATATTTCTCCCGAAACAGTTCCCTGAAAATTTCCAGCAGAGACTGGCTGACGCTTTGATGACACACCATCTCCCCCACAGTCGGCCCTTCCTTCCCCCAGTGGAGAACCCTGAGATACCGCAATTCCTCTCTGGGCACAGTACAATCCTTTTTAAAGGACTTTCCCTTCATCCGCTGATACAGTTCATCCCGGATCTGGTCCTCAAAGAAAAATTTGTCTGCATTTTCTTCTGATTCCAGGTTTTTCAGAGCAATGATATCTCCGGCTTTATATTTTTCTAAATACTGATTTTCCATGGTCTTCCCTCCTGTTTTATAATCGGTAACGGTTGGAATTTCCCGCCGTCTGAACGGTTACTAAAACTGTGCGTAAATAAATGCTGAAGGGTCATACCCTTTTCCATACCAGCCAAATATTAAAACTACTGACAACAGCGCCAGACTCCCCATCAAAATCCGGGACTGGTCAGGTTCTTTTTCTTTGGCATGCTCCTTTTTATAAGAAACCAGCCCCAAAACTGCCATAGCCGCTGCCAATACCTTCAGATCTGCCGCTGCCAGACCTGCATTTAAAATCCCTTCCCGGGAAAACAGGCCCATGTCTCCTGAAAACATATTGGTGAATATCCCCCAGGCCATTTCAAGGGAGTCAGACCGGAACAAAACAAATCCGGCTCCCACCAGTATAAAGGTTCTGATTCTCTGGAAAAGAATCCAGAGGAGATGATTCTGTGGGATCTTAGTCTTTTGATAGAATTTCTTTGCCGCCGGTTCTGCAGCCAGGGCAAGGCTCATCAATACCGCATGGTACAAGCCGGAACCGATAATAAAGGTCCATTTTCCGCCATGCCAGAGTCCCAGCAAAAACCAGACAATGAGAAGAGCCGCTATGACAGGAACTTTTTTTCCCTGTTTTTTGCCAAACTTCTTCCTTCCCCAGGCCCCCAGTCTCTGAAAACCGCCGGTTTTCAACAGAGGATACATTACAAAGTCTTTAAACCAGCCTCCCAGGGTTATATGCCACCTGCGCCAGAATTCCGCCACAGTTCTGGAATAAAAGGGCTGACGGAAATTTTCCTCCAGCTTTACCCCAAACATCCGGGCGCATCCTGATGCAATGTCTATGGCTCCCGCAAAATCCGTGTAAAGCTGGAAAGCAAAGCATACAGCCCCAAACACCAGAAAGCTTCCTGTATAAGTCTGGTAATCTCCGTAAACCGTATTTACAATCACACCCAGGCGCTCTGAGATCACCAGCTTTTCAAACAATCCCCACAGGATCCGGTAAAAGCCCTGAAAAAGATTCTCTTTGTGAAAAGCGCTTCCGGAAAATAGAGAAGGTCCCAGACGGTCATACCGGGCAATGGGCCCCATAACCATCTGGGGAAAGAATCCCCCAAACAGCCCCAAGCGCGCCAGGCTTCGTTCCGCCGGAATAGCCCTCCAGTAAACCTCGGTCAAATATCCGGTCAGCGTTAAAGTGTAAAAGGAAATAGCCACTGGCGCTATCCGGGAAACCGGCTCCCATTCCCACTCTGTCCCCATAATCCAGTGAAGCTCCTCCATGGTATAGCCCCAAAAGTTCACATACTGAAACAGTGCTAAAAGGGCCAGGTTAAGGGTCAAGATACTCCAGTAAATTACTGCCCCCCGTTTCCTGCATTTTTCTATTCCCAAAGCGCCGCCCCATACTGTTATCACAGAAAGGGCGTAAGCCGCCAGGCTCCCTGCGCCGCCGCAAAGCCACAAAAACGCGGCGCTGACCACAATCAGCACAGCAATTTTAAATCTCTGCCTGCATCCATAGTAGAGCGCCAGGGCGGCCGCCATAAACCCTATAAATTTATAAGATACAAATGTCATGTCCTAGCCCAGCTTTTCTAAAATAATATCCGCCATCTCCCCAACATTTTTCATCTTGGTTACCTGGCCCATACCAAATTTGATCCCAAAGGCGTGTTCTACTGCCACAATCAGATTAATATGTTCCAGGCTGTCCCAATCCTCAATATCTTCTGCCGTGGTTTCATTGGAAACGTGGATTTCTTCACTGTCGAATACATCCTGAAACACCTCGTCCAGTTTTGTAAACACTTCCTGTCTTGTCATGCGTTAATCTCCTTTTCTTTCTCAATATCCGGTTATTTGAATCACCGTATTCCGCGGCTTATAATCCTCTATATTCAGCTCCCATATACGGCTGCCGTCCTCTTTCTCTTCTATTAATGTAAATCCCATCTGTCCGTAAAATTCCTTCACCATACGATTTTTGGCGGTGGGGTAGTAGTAACCTGTCAGGGTCTTAATCCCTCTTGCGGTAGCTTTTGCCGCCACCTGATCCAGCATAGCTTTTTCCATATCCCGTTTTAGTACCCGGCAGGACATGAGCCACAGCTCAAGATAGAGCTTTTCTCCCTCCTGCCTGCCCAAAACCACTGATACCACGCCATTATCTCCAAACTTATCTCTCAGTCTGCCATACAAGGTCAGGTATTGATTGTCCGCCCCAAAGTTCTCAATTTCCGCCTGGCTGCATCGAAGAGTAGTCAGATTAAACTGATTGGATTTATTGGTAAGCTGTGCAATCCGCTGCATATACTCTGGCGCAAAGCTTTCGATCTCTGCCCTCATCTCCAATGAGAGAAGATACTCCCGGTAATCTGCAAAAGAATTTTCCAGCTTCTTCCTCATAGCGTTGGTCCGATACATATTGCTGCGATTTAAATCATCTCCTGACAAACTTACCGGCTCAAAGAATCCGGATCGGTCAAGAACTTTTATATATTGTTCCGGCTGCGGTTCCTGCCCTTCTGTCATCTCCGGAACCGCAGCCGCCGGCACGTTAAGCCGTACCCGGTGGCGCTCAGATGGATTGTCGTCTACAAATACCAGAGAATCTTCTCCAATATTTAATTCTTCTGCAATCCGGCGCAGGTTTTCATCTTTGGGATCCCAGTTTGCCTTGATTACAATAAAATCCTCCGGCTTTAGCACCGTGTCAGGGCGGTTTAACCCTGCCAGGGCATTGTCTTCCTCATTTTTTGAATTGATGTTAAGAAGGATTCCCATATCTTTATGAGCCTTAAGATAGGTCTGAAATTCTGAATAAACCTGGCCCACTCCCGTCTCCTGGCCAATCTCAATATTTTCCGGCCCGTCATCTCCCACAATGCCGCCCCACAGGGTATTGTCCAAATCCAAAACCAGGGCTTTTTTATTTTGACCGTAAATTGCCTTAATGATATTGGCCAGATTAAACGCCAGCTCCGGAATCGCTCCCACTGCCGGGCTGTATTTATACATATGCCAGTATAAGGGATCATTCCACTTGCTTAACCCGTATTCTGCTGCCAGCCAGTCGATATCCTGGATAAAAAAGTTTTCATGGCTCTGGGCATATTCATGAAATCTCTGGTTTAACCGGCCTAAAAACCATTCTCTTCCCCGGTAATCCCAGGCATCCATATTGCCCAAAATGCGGTAGGACGGCTTTTCAAAATTATTCTGGATCACCGGACATGCATACCGCCGCTCCAAAGCTTCCCAGACCTGTAAAAATTGCTGAAAAAAATTTTCTATCTTCTCCTCTGACTGTTCCCTGGTATCGCCAATTTGAGGAAATCCATTATCCGGTACATTTCGGCTGGTGGTATGAATATAAACAAGATCTGGACCAAATCTGTCCAATTCTTCATTGCCAAACACTGCATCCTCATAATACCGGTTGTATTCTGATTGGTAAAACTCCGGTTCTATCCCCATGTCCAGCAGAAACAATTCCAAAAGCTTTATAATATCATGGGTTGTGGAACCTCCCAAAACCGCCACTTTTTTGTGAAGTCTCTGGCGGTTCTCCGCCAGAAGAGCCTTTCGTAAGCTTTTCTTCTTTTTTAACAGATACTCCCCATCAAAGGGATACTTAAGCTCCTGCATTTCCAATACTCCTTATGGATACAGGCGGCGCGGCGCCCATACCTTCCGTGTATTCCCTGACACCAAAAAAGCAGGAATACCATTTCTGATATTCCCGCCTGCATGAAACATGATTATTTTGCAACGTAATATTCGTAAGAAATGTCTACTACCTTATCGTTTTTCATACCGCAGTCAATAATAATTCTGGAGTTTCCAAGAGTTACGGTATAAAGGCCATAGCTCTCCACTGCATTGGGATATGCCGCTTTAACCTCCTTTGGAGTCTGCCCCAGTTTCACGCCTTCTTCCGTGGCTGCCTTATCGGTTTTTAAGACAACAGACTGGATAATTGTAGCCTTTTTCTCATTCTGGGTGGTGTAAATATCAAAGTTCTCGTACAGATACACCTTATCTTTTCCGCTATTGGCACAATTGGTTAAGGTTTTGCTCTCCTTGGCCTCCCCCAGACTGTCTAGCACTGGTTTTGCCTCTGCCCCTACAGCTATTTGAACCTTATCTGTGGTAAAGGTATAGGCTGTTTTCTTTTCTGCTCCCCATACGCACAAAGTCATGGACAACGCTGCCGTCAGAGCCAGCATCGCTGCTGCTGCTTTTTTTAACATTTTCATAGTCTGAATCCTCCTGATATTTCTGTTTTTCCTGTATAAAAAGTCCAGGCCTTTTATATTTCTCCGGCCAGGCGCTTAATATATCCAAATTCTGCAAATTCCGCTTCCTGGCGGGCTTTCTCTTCCTTATATGCTGCCAGGCGCTGATTGTAATAAGAAGCTGTCTCCGGATCCTGGCGGTAATCGGAAAGGCCAAACTGTTCTTTTAAAACCGGCCCCAGATAAGCAGAAACCTTTTCAGCCCCATAAACGTTAAGATGAAGGCCCTCGTCATAAGTATCCCGGGACATATCCAGTCCCACCTTATCCGCGTCCGCCAGCAGGTTCCAATAAGTAAGGCCATGCTCTGCGGCGTAAATCAAAATCTGGCGCTCATAAGGGTCTGCCCACTCCGGATACAGGCTGGGAGCTTTCATAAGAATAAGCGGAATCCCTCTGTCTTCACATGCTTGGCGGATCAAATCCAGGTATCGATAATTTTCCTCTGGAAATGTGTAATCCTCTTTCCGCCTTTCCCTGGGAAACTCTCCGGCTGGGCGCACATCCGCCCTCAGATAGTATCCGTTAAAGGAAGTAAGAGGCTTTTCCTTCACTGCATAGAGAAAATCTTCTTTCTCCAGGTCCTGCCATCTGGAATGATAACGAAGCAAGGGAAATAGATACTCTATCATCTCTTCTCCCTCCATGGCAGAAGCCCGTATACCTTCCCATTTATAGCGGCTCCAGTTCATCCCGTCAAAAACCATTCGGTTATATTCCTCCGTGTCCTGGCTTTCCACCGTCATGGCCTGGACATTAAAGAGCACCGCCTTAGGCTGTTCCCGTTCCAATGCCTCCATCAGCAAATAATAAGACTGGGACACTAATTGGTTGGCATTGCCCCGGATATAGCTGGTAATGCCGAAATCCTCCCAGAGCTTCATGGTGGAAATGTTCTCATAAGATTCACAATTTCCAATAATCAAAAGCTCATGCCAGGTAGGATCCCGATAATATTCTTCTGTAAAATTCCCTTCAATAACCGCGCCCTGATATTTTGGGATAAAAACCTGCGAAAGAGCGGCGAAAACCACTATAAAGGCAAAAGCAGCCAGCATCGGACCAGCCTTTAGCCTCAATCCTTTTTTATCTCTCATGACGGTTTATGGAGTTGCCGGATAGGCATTGACATCAAAATTGTGAGCCCCCCAGGATGCCTGAAGCTGTTTTGTTGTCACCAGGCACCATCTTCCTCCGGTTCTTCTGGGTGTGGTGTCAAAATGATACCAGGTCCCGTCTACATTTACCAGATTCCAGAAATGATCCCCGTCAGAGGCTCTTGTTACCATCATGTTTGGCATACCGGCGGCTTCCAAAAGGTATTTGGACATTGCGTAATATTCAAAGCAATTGCCATAATGACGGCGGAATCCATACAGCGCAGCCGCCCCTTCTCCCGCCTCAGGGTGGGGACCTCCGTAGGTGTAGCTGGTGCTTCCCCGGACATAATCATAAATGGCATTGGCTTTTTGTACCTTGGTCATCGAGTCATTAGTAATAGATGCCACTATCTGACCTGCAATGGCCCTTGCCTGCCGGCTTTCCTCAGTCTCAGGAGTTCCCACCTGTACCACGCCGTTTTCGTCTATTTCATATTCCAAACCATCTACCGAAATCTTTTGGTTTTTTAGCATACCGCCGTCTGAACCAACCCGGTAACGGACCCCTTCTATATCAATCCAGGCATCTTTTTTCATATATCCTTCACTGTCAAAATAATACCAGATCCCTTTGATTTCTTTCCAGCAGTCCTTTTCATAGGAACCATCAAAATTCTGATAATACCATCCTCTGCCATCCTGTTCCCAGCCTCCGGTTCCCGGCCCGAAAGCCCGCTCTTCGTCAGAGTTTGTTGTCCTGACAGCGGCCTGATTCTCTGTCGGTTTTATCCAGGCGCCGTTTCCGTCAAATCTTTCCCTCTTGCCATCTATCAAATAGCTTCCTATTACCATATGGCAATTTCCGTCAAAGTAGTACCAGGTTCCGTCTATCTCTTTCCATGAATTGCAAAGATAGCTGCCGTCCTCTTCTCTATACCTCCAGGCATTGTTTGCCTCATCCTGCCTCTCCCAGGATCCTGCATAGCCGGTAATTGTAAAGCTGCCCGACAACACGGTTATTGCAGCTGCCAATACCATCTGTTTCCTTTTCATACCTTTCTCCCTAATGTCTGTTTTTGTCAATTATTGACAATTCCGCTTTTTATAATTTTACTCCTCCTGGAAACCAGTGTCAATCTCTTTTGTTCCTTTACGTTCTTCTAAGTAACAAGGTTAGGATCCACGGGTCAGGGAAAAGTAACATCACAGCTAAGATCTTTTCGACAAAGTTCGGTAAAACATAGACAATAATTGGATAATATAGTATAATCCTATCACCAACTATTTTGGCATTTCTATCATTGAAAAAGGAGGATGTCTATGACGAAAGAGGAAATGCAGATTTTATCTGAGATGCTGGATCAGAAGCTGGAAGAAAAGCTGGAAGAAAAACTGGAAAAAAAGCTAGAGGAAAAGTTAGCGCCTATACGGGCTGATATTTCAGAGCTCAAACAGGACGTGGCCGAACTCAAGCAGGATGTTTCGGTTCTCAAGCTGGATGTGGCCGAGCTTAAGCAGGATGTTTCGGTTCTTAAGCTGGATGTGGCCGAGCTTAAACAGAACGTATCCGTTCTCAATCAGGATGTAGCCGAACTCAAGCAGGATGTTTCGGTTCTTAAGCTGGATGTGGCCGAGCTTAAGCAAGATGTTTCAGTTCTCAAGCTGGATGTGGCCGAGCTTAAACAGAACGTCTCCGTTCTCAATCAGGATGTGGCCGAGCTTAAGCAAGATGTTTCAGTTCTCAATCAGGATGTGGCCGAACTTAAGCAGGACGTTTCGGTTCTCAAGCTGGATGTAGCTGAACTCAAACAGAACGTCTCCGTTCTCAATCAGGACGTGGCTGAACTCAAGCAGGATGTTTCGGTTCTTAAGCTGGATGTAACCAACCTGAAAAAGACTGCCAGCAGCTTGACTTCAGATATGGAAATTCTGAAGGAAAAAATTACTCAAGTGCAACTGGAAATTGAACATACTCTTACGCCTACTATCAAGCTTTTAGCCGAAAACTATGTTCCCGCCGCTACGCGTTATGAAACTGACGCTGCCGGGCTATACACCTTAAAGGCAGAAACCAATATGATGAAAATCACCATTGAACGGCATAGTAAAATTATCCAACGTCTGGTTAAAAAGCTGGGCTATTCCAGCGACATTGCTTTTCTATTAAATCCCATCTAAATTGTACTTCAACAAAAACCTTTCCTAAATAAAATATGCCGCTGTCCAATAAGAGCCAAAAGAGCTCTGGACAGCGACATTTTTTTATTTACAAGCAGGCTTGACGTAAAGTTCTGTACCACATTCCCTGCCGTCTCAACTGTTACATTTTATTTCAAACCGGAACGACTGGTATTCTTCTTCAGGCACCGGAAGCAAAAGCCCGCCGTACATCAACGCAGCGCCGGAATAACTCCGGCCGTTAATCTCATACCGGCGCTTTTTGTCCAACCCCTTCAGCTTAATAATCAAGGGGGCCGGGTTTGCCTGAAGGCGGGTGTATACCGCACAGAACAGGCCGTTTTTCTTCTCCTTATCCATAAACTGCCAGCAGGTAACCCTGTCGTTTCCATAGGGACCAGAGAGCCGATAGTAATCGCCCTCGTGAACCAGATGGTCGTATTTTTTATATTCCTCCACCTGCCGGCGGACAATCTCCTTTTCCCCTTGGGTCAGTTTGGTTAAATCCAGCTCATAGCCAAAGGTTCCGGCCATGGCCACGGTTCCTCTTGTCTCAAGGGGTGTGGTTCTCCTGGTCTGGTGGTTGGGGCAGGCGGAAACATGGCTTCCCACCGCTCCTATTGGGTAGCCGAAGGAGGTGCCATACTGTATTTTCAGCCGCTCAATGGCATCTGTATCGTCACTGCACCAGATCTGGGGTGTGTAATAAAGCATTCCTGCGTCAAATCGTCCGCCCCCGCCGCTGCATCCCTCAAACAGGATATGTGGATATTTGGAGGTGAGCCTCTCCAGCAAGTCATAAAGGCCCAGCACATACCGGTAAGAAATCTCCCCCTGGCGTTCTGCCGGAAGGGCGGCAGAAAAGATGTTGCACATGCTTCGGTTCATATCCCACTTAATATATTCAATATTAGCGGAATCCAAAATCCTGCTCATAGCCTGCTCAATATAGTCCCGGACTTCTTTTCTGGTATAATCCAGAACAAACTGCTCCCTGGCTATATTGCCAGCTCTTCCCGGTACTCTCATCATCCAGTCCGGGTGGGCACGGTATAAATTACTGTCCTCACAGATCATCTCAGGCTCAAACCACATGCCGAATTTCAGTCCCAGGCCATTTACCTGATCCACCAGCTCTTTTAAAGTACAGCCCAGTTTTTCTTCATTAACCACCCAGTCGCCCAGACCGCTGTTGTCCGAATCCCGCTTGCCAAACCAGCCATCATCCATAACCAGCATCTCAATGCCCAGCTCCTTGGCGTCCCTGGCAATATCCACAAGCTTCTTTCCGGTAAAATCAAAATATGTAGCTTCCCAGTTATTAATCAAAATGGGGCGGCGTTTATGAACCCACTCTCCCCGCATAATATGCTGGCGGATCATGTCATGTAATTTTAAAGACAAGGTAGACAGTCCTTTATGTGTATAGATCATAGCTGCCTCCGGAAGCACCAAATCCTCTCCCGGTTCCAAGTGGAAAGAAAACTGCTCCGGATGGATTCCCATTACCGCCCTGGTCTGATGGATCTGATCCACCTCTACCTCTGCCAGGAAATTGCCGCTGTATAAAAACATCAAGCCATAGGAGTCGCCCCGTTCCTCTGTAGCCTGCCTGTCGCAAAGAATCACAAAAGGATTGTGATGATGGCTGGATATCCCTCTGAGACTTCCAACAGACTGCTTTCCATGGTGTAAAGGCCTTCTCTCCATCTGGCGTTCCATGGTATGACGCCCATAGAAATGGATGAAATCCAACTGGTTATGGTTCATATCCAGGCACAGGGACATAGCTTTCTTAAGCTCCACCGGCGTCTGTCCTCCGTTGATTACCCGGACGCTTCTGGTGATCACATCTCCCTTTTCCAAAACGCCATAATAGAGCACTACCTGAACTCCGGTAACCGGATCCTCCATGGTAATCTCCAGACTGTCTCCTTCCTCTTCCTCCCAGAACATTGCGGGAAGACCCGGCAGACGGTATTTTCCGGGATAAATTTTATGGGATTTATATCTGAGATCCGTGACATTGCTTCCATCTGCATGTACCGTCTGGATACTGTCTGCCCGATAATCCCCATTTCCAAAACAGGAATACTCCTGGGGGAAATAATCCAGTGAAAAAGTTCTGTCATATCTGGCTTCATAAGGATTACCAGAAAATCCTCTGTCTGCTCTCTGGATCAAATAGGATAAATCCGAATCCTCTTCCAGCCTTTCTCCATAATACAGATGCAGCAAAAATCCAAATTCTCCTACTTTCATCTGGTAGGTGGAATACTCTGTTTCCAAATTAAAAACCTTTTTTTCCTCATTATAAATAATTGCCATAACATCTTGCTCCTGTTTGTTTTATGTAGTGACGGGGCATTTTCCTGCCCGACTGTCTAAACTGTTTATTCACATTCCACAGCCTGCAGCTTATAAATCCTGGAGCTGAAATCCAGGGCGATTTCTCTGGCTTTGGGAGTAAGCTCCCAGGATGAGCTGTCAGATACAATAAGTCCTGCCTGCATAAGCTCGGATCCCCAATAGGTTTCTTCCCCGCCGTTTATCTGATAGGAAATCCCCTCATCTAATCCTTTTAGATAAATTCTCTTGAACCGGTTATTTATTTCGTTAAGTATTTTATAATACCCCACGATTGCCTGCTTTTTGTCCTGGGAGACCACCATCCAGGCAGCTTCCCGGCAGTTATCAAAAGGACTTTTTATCCGGTAAAAAGTTCCCTTCTGAATCAGCTCCCGGTTCTCCTTCACCCAGGCAATCTGAGCCCGAACCTCTTCCTGCTCTTTTTCACTTAAGCCGCCAAGATCCAACTCATAGCCAAAGGCCCCAAAATATGCCACGTTAGCTCTGGTGGAAAGAGGCGTCACCCTGCCAATCTGGTGATTGGGGCAGACCGAAACATGGGCTCCCATGCTGCTGACAGGATAGCAGTAGGAAGAGCCATACTGAATTCTTAAACGCTCAATTGCATCTGTGTCATCGCTGGTCCAGGCCTGAGGCGCATAATAAAGCATTCCCGGGTCAAACCTGGATCCGCCGCTGGCGCAGGATTCAAACAATATATGAGGGAATGTGCTGGTAAGCCGTTCATACAGATCATAAACTCCCAAAATGTATCTGTGATAAATTTCCCCTTGTTTTGAGGCCGGGTAAGCCGAAGAATAGCACTCTGTAATAGAACGGTTCATATCCCATTTTACATAAGAAATCTTAGCGCTTCCCAGCACAGCCGCCATCTGGTCATAGATGCAGTCTACCACTTCTTTCCTGGAGAAGTCCAGCACCATCTGGTAACGTCCCACAGAGCGGTTTCTTTCCGGCGTCTGAATCACCCAATCCGGATGGGCCCGGTATAAATCGCTATCCTCATTTACCATTTCCGGTTCAAACCACAGACCAAACTTCATTCCCATGGCCTCAATCTTATCTGCCAGCCCGGCAATTCCGTCAGGCAGTTTGTCCTTATTGACAAACCAGTCTCCCAATCCTGCTCTCTCTGTATTGCGCGCTCCAAACCATCCGTCATCCAAAACCATCAGTTCCACACCCAGGTCTCTGGCTTTTCGGGCAATATTTAAAATTTTCTCCTCATCAAAGTCCATATAAGTAGCTTCCCAGTTGTTGATTAGCACCGGGCGGACTTTATCCCGCCACTGTCCTCTGGCCAGCCTGGTACGGTACAGCCTGTGAAAGGTCTGACTCATTCCATTCATTCCCTGATGACTGTATACCATTACCGCCTCCGGTGTCTGGAATACTTCTCCCGGCTCCAAATCCCAGCAAAAGCCTCTGGGATTGATCCCCATCATCATACGGGTAACGCCATAAGTATCCACCTCCGCCTGGGCCAGGAAATTTCCGCTGTAAACCAGGGAAAATCCCCAGGCTTCCCCCTGGAATTCGTCTGCTGCCGGGCGTTTCAGGATTACAAAAGGATTTTGGTGATGGCTGGAATGTCCCCTCATGCTCTCTACAGCCTGAAGCCCCATCTCCAGAGACCTTGCCCGGGCCTCCCGTTCTCTGCCCCATGCTCCTGAAAATTGGATCCATTGGTAATCCATATCCGGCAGATCCAGGCTCATACTCATTGCCCTGTCAAGGCACAGATGTTGATCCCCCAGATTCTCGAACCGGGCGCTTCTGGCAACGGCATTTTCCTTAGAGAAAATGGTGTACAAAAGGGTCAGCTTTACCTGCCACACCGGATCCTCCAAAAAAATCTCCAGAGTATCCCCTTCCTCTTCAGACTCCACATAGGTTGCCGGGAGCCCTTCTAATCCTGGCTTCCCCGGTGTCACCCGGTAATCTTTAAATTTGAAGGAACTGATCCGGCTCCCGTTTTCTCCCATTATCTCAAAAGCCGGCTGTCTGAAGTCTGTTGTCCCAAAGGCCGGGTATTCCTGTCTGGTATTTTCCAGGCTGTATGTGGGATTTTCCGCCGAAATATAAGGAGTCATGGGCCGTGCCGCCTCCTCATGCAAGTAAAAATAGGACTTTCCTGTTTCCAGACGCCTGCCTGCGTAGAGCTGGATTAGCTCTCCGGACCCGGTATATCCTATGATATAGCTTATTTCTTCATTATACAAATGAAATTGTCTGAATCTCCTGCTGCACTCAATACCCATATTGTACCTCTTATCTTCCATATAATTATAGAATTTGAATTGAAATCATTTAAAAAAAACGTTATAATAGTTCCATCCCCAGTAATATTTGCAAAAATATAAGGAGGCTATCCCCATGAATCTTTTTAGCAATGACAGCTTTCTCGGTCGGATTTTAGACCGGGTCAGCTCCTTTGTCCTTTTAAATCTGTATTTTATGGTCTGTGCTCTGCCGGTTATCACCGCAGGAGCATCTCTTACTGCCCTCTACTATTCAGTTTTAAAGCTTCATAAAGACGGCGAGGTTTCCGTAACCCGTCTCTTTTTCAGAAGCTTTCGGCAAAACTTAAAGCAGGCCACTGCCGGATGGCTGTTGATGCTTTTGCTGCTTTTGACTGCATGGCTGGAACACCGCTTCTTCCCTCAGGGCTCCTCTCCCTTTGGGTTTTTATTTTCCATCAGTATCCTGATCCTTTTGTTTGTGGATGTGATATTATTTTTATATCTGTTTCCAGTAATTGCAGCCTTTTCTAATTCCTTAAAGGCCCTGCTGCTCCACGCTTTTTATTTTGCTTTCCACAAAATCGGCTATTTAATTGCCGTGGCTGCCATCACGTTTCTCCCCATGTATTTTACCCTGGTAGACGCCCGAATGTTTCCATTATATCTCCTGTTTTGGCTTCTGTGCGGGTTTTCTGTTACTGCATGGCTCAACGCATGGTTTTTTTACCGGCTGTTCCGTCCCCATTTAGGCGGCCAGGATGCTGCAAAGGCCTCTGATTCCACCCCTGATTCTTACGTATTTTAACTCTAAAGTACATATTTTTCAAGTTCATAAAGGAGGTTTTTTTATGATTTCCATTCCCCCACAATCCCCTATTGAACCGGTAATTTGCGAGAAAAGGCCCGGATATTTTGTTACCTCCTCTTACCGGGTTATGGATCACGTCAACCGCCAGACCGATGATCTGGTTCTTACCTGCTGCGGCGAAGAGCACTGTATCAAAGGCAAAAAATTTGGTCCGGAGGCCCGAAACGGTTTCCATGTCCACTTTATCCTGTCTGGCAGCGGCTTCCTTCAGATCCATGGAGGCGAACCTATCCACCTGTCCAGAGGGCAGATTTTCCTTGTCCGTCCGGATATTCTAACCTCCTATTGGCCTGATGACGATACACCCTGGGCCTATTCCTGGGTTACCTTTGAAGGTAATAAAGCTTCTCAATATATGGAAAAAGCAGGATTTCCCGATGGAGTATATGTTCGTGACTCCATCCTCCGGCCAGAAGAATACGCCGCCTTGGTAGATCAGCTTCTTGCTGCTCCGGAGTTAACGTTTGCCAACGAATTAAAACGCACCGGTATCCTGTTTTCCATTCTTGCTTTATTGATTGACTCCTATATTTCCCGCACCTATGGAGCTGTAGAGCACCATGATTATTCCCCCAAAGTATATGTGGCTCACGCTGTAGATTACATCCATCACAATTATAGCAGCCTGACCATCAATGATTTGGCGCAGTACATCGGAATCAATCGTTCTTACCTAACCTCTATTTTTAAGAAATCTCTTGGGCTGTCCCCTCAGGATTATCTGGTAAAATACCGGTTGGATGAGGGGGCAAGGCTTCTTTCGGAAACCGATATCTCTATTAAAGAGATTGCCTGTCATGTTGGGTACGAAAACCCGCTGACTTTTTCAAAGATCTTTAAATCCCGCATAGGAGTCAGCCCTCAGCGCTACCGTCAAAAGCATCGGGATTAACAGGGGCTGCTCCTGTCTCATTACAGCTTTCCGCCGGAGGTTGCAATACCTTCGATGAACTGTCTCTGGAAAATCAGGTAGAGCACGATCATCGGGATACAAGCCAGCAGAGATGCCGCCATAAGCTGAGGATAATTGTTGCTGTACTGTCCCTGCATCTTTGCAAGAGCTGCAGACAGAGGCATTACGGTATTGTTACAAATCAAAGGCCACATCAGGTCCTTATACGCAAATACTGCGGTAAAGATACCCAAAGCTACCATACCGGAACGGGTTAAGGGAGCCATAATATAGAGGAATGTCTGACCAATGTTGCAGCCGTCCAGCCGGGCGGCTTCCTCTAAGTCTCTGGGAAGCCCCATGTAGGACTGTCTTAACAGGAACGTACCAAAAGCGGTTACCAGACCCGGAAATACCAATGCGAAAATGGTATCCAAAGCGTTCATTTTACTTACCATCAAATACTGAGGAATAATGAAAATCTGTCCGGGAACCATCATCTGGAACATTACCAGCGAGAACATTAAACCTTTTCCCGGGAAATTCAGCCTGGCAAATGCATATCCGGCCATGGTTGCGGTTAATACTGCACAGATAACACGGCCTGCAATTAGCAGGATAGTATTTAAATACAGGTGGAAGAAATCCATATTGTTAATAACCTCGGTAAAGCTGTCCGTTCTCCAGATGGACGGAAAGATTACAAAGGGATCTACACTGGTAGATTCTGTTACAGACTTAAATGCAGTAAGGGCCATCCATAAGAAAGGTACCAGCATGGTAATACTTACCAGTACTAAAATCACATGAATCAGCACAGTTATCATTTTCTCTTTGCGTTCCATTCTTCTTCCCCCTTTTAGTTGTAGTAAACCCACTTCTTCTGGGCGTACATCTGGAATACTGTAATCACCATGATGATAGCCAGAAGGAGAACTACGATAGCGGAGCCCATACCCTTATTGTTGTTAATGAATGAATACTGGTAGAACAGATAAACCAGGGACTGGGTTTTTCCTAATGCCGGGTTGTTCTTATCCATTACCATGAAGATAAGGTCGAATACCTGCAGGGCGCTGATGACTCTGGTAACCGTTACAAAGAAAATCGTTGGGGACAGCAGCGGTACGGTAATGTGGAAAAACTGATAAATACCGTTAGCGCCGTCAATACTGGATGCCTCGTAATAATCTCTGGGAATCTCCTGAAGTCCGGATAAAAACAGTACCATGTTGTAACCGATGATGGACCAGATACCGATAATCGCAATTGAGATAAAAGCAATCTTGGGATCGGAAATCCAATTGATCTTGGTGCCAAACAGGTTATTTAACAGACCAAATTCGGAGTTAAAGAGCCACCGCCATACCATAGCTACCGCTGCGGGAGCCGCAACCATAGGCAGGAAGAAGATGGTTCTGTAAGCAGCTCTTCCTTTCATCTTTCTGTTTAACAGAACTGCCAAAAGCAGAGCAATAACTAAAGAAAATGGAACTTCAATAATCGCGTATTTAAACGTGTTTACTAAAGACTGCCATACTTCCGGGTCGCCAAACAATTTCTGATAGTTGGCTGCGCCGATAAAAATGTTCCCTCTTCCAAAATCACCGGTTTTAAAGAAGCTTTCATAAATGGTTTTGAAAATCGGATAAATATTCAACACAATCAGACCAAGCATGGTCGGGAAAATAAATATCCAACCCCAGATACATTCGTTCTTTTCTCTCGGTGTCATTTTTGTTTTCATTCCCGTTTCACTCCTTTTCTTTTTGGAAGGAATGAGGCTGCCGTGTTATGGGCAGCCCCATTAGGTAAAGATATTGTATAAAGGTAAGGTTGGTTGATTAATATACGAAAAACTTGTGGATTTTATGGTTTATGTGGTTCTGCGTGATTGATGTAACTTAGATATCAGCAAATTACTGACCTTCCTCTGCCAGACACTGGTTCATATCGGCTGCTGCTTTGGCGCAGGCGTCTGCCATGGTAGTGTTGCCGTTCCATGCTTCTTTAAAATCATTTACTGCCATGTTCCACCAGGTCAGGGTTGCACGGGTGCTGGGACGGAATACCAAATCACCGTTTAACATATCCAGATAGGGCTGTAAATTAAACTTGTCGGTGTTGTTCTTCCACTCGTCTGATACGCCCTCGTAAGCTGCCATGGTAACGCCTAACTGAGCCTGCTTGTACTGATTGTCTTTGGTTCCGAACCACTCAATTAATGCCCATGCGCCTTCCGGGTTGTCGGTATTGGCTGCTGCTGCCCATCCAAGGCCGTTGTAAAGGGAAACTCTCTTGCCGGTTGCTGCATCCTTGGGAAGTACTGCTACATCACAGTTTGCCGCAATATATTCGTTTTCCTTAAATGCCGGCACCATCCAGGAACCCTGAGTCAGCATAGCAATCTTGCCGGATCCCAGTAATACGTCAGTACCGGTCTCTGCCATAACCGTGGTGGGAGGCATTACATTCTTTACCAGCTTATCTACAAACTCCATTGCCTTGATGGTGTTCGGGTCGTCAAAACCGGAGCTCTTCTTGTCCTCGGAAAGTACGTGTCCGCCCATGGAGTAGATGATGTTCATCCAGCCATCCTGCTCGTTGCTGGGGTTCATTGCGGTACCATACTGGCTGCCATCTTCCTTGGTCAGCTTTTCTGCTGCATCATAAAAATCATCCCAGGTCCAGGAATCATCCGGATAAGCAATTCCGGCCTCATCAAACATAGTCTTGTTGTACCACAGTGCGATGGTATCGATATCTTTCGGCACTGCATAGGTCTTTCCATCATACTGGTACATAGTCTTGATATCTTCCGGGAATTTATCCATCTCCAGCTTTTCGCTGGCTGCAATCTTATCCGTTAAATCCATCAGGATATCGTTTGCCATATATTTCTGAACTTCATTGGAGTGCATCCAGAATACGTCAGGCATATCGCCGCCGGAAGCGCCTGCCTCCAGAAGGGTCCAATACTGATCCCAGGTAATAACCTGAATCTCAGCCTGGTAGCCGGTAGCCTCGGTAAATTCTTTTACAATCTGATCCAGTCCCGGCTTCTGGCCGTTATCCCAGATTGCCACAGTCAGCTTGCTGTTAGAATTGCCACCGGAAGACGCCCCCCCTGCCTGTGCTCCTGCCTCTCCTGAACCGCCTCCGCAGGCTGCAAGGGAAGCTGCCGTCACTGCTGCCAATGTTAAGGCTGTCAGTTTTTTTCCTGTCTTTTTCATAAAATAAACCTCCACTGTTTTAATTTGTTTTGTTGCTTTTGTATCATTTCGTTGGGTAAATTATACGTTTTTTATATAAAAAAATACATGGTGTAATGTTGCGGAAGTATGGAATTATGTTGGGCAGATAAAAGTGCACAAAATCCGCTTGATTTTCTCCTGAAAAAGGCTTACGATTAATTGACCCCCAAAAAGAATGAATGTATTCAATTAAAGGAGAAGACTATGAAATTTTTTATTGACACAGCAAATGTAGATGAGATACGGGAAGCAAATCAAATGGGAATTATCTGCGGGGTAACCACTAATCCTTCTTTGGTGGCAAAAGAGGGAAGAGATTTTAAGCAGGTAATAGAAGAAATTGTTTCTATTGTTGACGGACCGGTCAGCGGTGAAGTAAAAGCTGATACCTGTACTGCAGAAGACATGATAAAAGAGGGGAGTGAAATAGCGGCGATTCATCCCAATATGGTGGTAAAGATTCCTATGACGGCGGAAGGCCTGAAGGCAGTAAAAGCGCTGGCAGCGAAAGGAATAAAAACGAATGTAACTTTGATATTCTCATCAGCACAGGCACTTCTGGCAGCGAGAGCTGGCGCTGCCTATGTATCACCATTTCTTGGACGTCTGGACGATATATCTGCTTCGGGAATTGAGCTGGTGAAAGATATTGCAGAAATTTTTATGGTTCACAATCTAGAGACAAAGATTATTGCGGCCAGTATCCGTAATCCGATTCATGTCATAGAATGTGCGAAAGCCGGAGCTGACATTGCTACGGTGCCATATAAGGTGTTGCTGCAGATGATAAATCATCCTTTAACAGTGTTGGGAATTGAAAAATTTCAGAGAGATTCAGAAGGTAAAAGGTAGAGAAAGTTATTTCTTTAAGAGCATCGCCAAAAATCCGGCAGACTCATCCGAAGGAAGAATCTGCCGGATTTTTAATAATCTTCTGCTATTACTTATAGCAAACGATTTTTCCAAAATCTGGCTTTAAGGAGGCTCCGCCTACCAAACCGCCGTCAATGTCAGGCTGTGCAAACAGCTCTGCTGCATTGCCTGCGTTTACAGAACCGCCGTACTGGATACGGATAGCTTCTGCGGTCGCCTGGTCATAAATCTCGCCAATGCATACGCGGATAGCTGCACAAACCTCTTCTGCCTGCTCCGTGGTAGCAGTCTTGCCTGTGCCGATAGCCCAGATGGGTTCATAAGCGATAACTGTGGTCTTGGCCTGATCTGCGGTTACATTCAAGAATGCGATCTTAATCTGCTGGCGGATCCAGTCAATGGTAATGCCTTGCTCTCTCTGAGTTAAGGTCTCGCCGCAGCAGATAATGGGAGTGATACCGTGCTCCAAGGCCTTTAATACCTTCTTGTTAACGGTCTCGTCGGTCTCGGCAAAATACTCTCTTCTCTCAGAGTGGCCGATTACTACGTATTTAACCCCAGCGTCCACTAACATCTTGGGAGAAATCTCACCGGTGTATGCGCCGCTGTCCTCAAAATACATGTTTTCAGCGCCGATATTGATATTGGTTCCCTTAGCTGCTTCCATTGCCGGGATAATGTCGATAGCCGGTACGCAGAATACTACGTCCACTTCGTCATTGGCTACTAAAGGCTTTAAGGTATTAACTAACTCAACCGCCTGGGTTGGAGTCATGTTCATTTTCCAGTTTCCTGCTACAATTTTCTTTCTCATAGTATGATTTCCCCCTGAAATTATTTGTCGCTGGCTGCTGCTACGCCGGGAAGCTCTTTTCCTTCTAAGAACTCTAAGGAAGCTCCGCCGCCGGTGGAGATGTGGCTCATCTTATCGCCAAAGCCTAACTGGTTCACTGCTGCTGCAGAATCGCCGCCGCCGATGATGGTGGTTGCGTCGGTCTCGGCTAATGCCTTTGCCACTGCAATCGTGCCTGCTGCTAAAGTGGGGTTCTCAAATACGCCCATGGGGCCGTTCCAAACAACGGTCTTAGCAGACTTAACAGCCTCTGCATAAAGCTCTGCAGTCTCAGGTCCGATGTCCACGCCTTCTTTGCCGGCGGGAATCGCATCTACGGAAACCGTCTCAACCTCTACAGGAGCGTCAATGGGGTTGGGGAATGCTGCTACAATGGTGGTATCAACAGGAAGCAACAGCTTCTTGCCAAGCTTTTCTGCCTTTTCGATCATTTCCTTACAGTAATCAATCTTGCTGTCATCTACTAGGGAGTTGCCAATCTCTTTGCCCTGTGCCTTTAAGAAGGTGTAAGCCATACCGCCGCCGATAATCAGGGTATCACATTTCTCTAACAGGTTGGAAATAACGTTTAACTTGTCAGCAACCTTTGCGCCGCCTAAGATTGCAACGAAGGGACGAACCGGATTCTCAACAGCATTTCCTAAGAAATCAATCTCTTTCTGCATTAAGTAACCAACTACAGAAGTATCTACATACTGGGTAACGCCTACGTTGGAGCAGTGTGCTCTGTGAGCGGTACCGAATGCGTCATTTACATGTACATCACACAGGGAAGCTAAATCCTTGCTGAACTCTTCGCCGTTCTTGGTCTCTTCCTTGCGGTAGCGGGTGTTCTCTAACAGGACAACATCGCCGTCTTTCATAGCCTCTACAGCTGCCTTTGCATTGGGGCCTACTACTTCAGCGTCTGCTGCAAATTTCACTTCCTGGCCTAACAGCTCAGTAAGTCTTGCTGCCACGGGAGCTAAAGATAATTCCGGTTTCGGCTCTCCTTTGGGTTTTCCTAAATGAGAGCAGAGGATTACTTTGCCGCCGTCAGCGATCAGCTTCTTAATAGTGGGAAGAGCTGCTACCAGACGGTTCTCGTCGGTAATTTTACCCTCTTTTAACGGTACGTTAAAGTCGCATCTGCAGAGAACGCGTTTTCCTTTTACATTGATATCATCTACGGACTTTTTGTTAAGCATTGGAATAACCCCTTTCATATTTTGAAATGTATGGATTTTGCTAATAATAATAGAAAGGGTCCGGCCCAAAAGACCGGACCCCAATTAGGTCAAAGGTTTGATTATGCTAATTCAGCAAAATACTTAATGGTTCTAACCATCTGGCTGGTGTAGGAGTTCTCGTTGTCATACCATGAAACAACCTGTACCTCATATAAGTCATCGCCAACCTTGGAAACCATAGTCTGGGTAGCATCGAATAAGGAGCCGTACTTCATGCCGATAACGTCAGAAGATACGATGGGATCCTCGTTGTAGCCGAAGGATGCGCTTGCTGCTGCCTTCATAGCTGCGTTGATACCCTCTACTGTTACATCAGCGCCCTTAACAACTGCGGTTAAAATGGTGGTGGAACCGGTGGTTACCGGAACACGCTGTGCGGAGCCGATAAGCTTGCCGTTTAACTCAGGAATAACTAAGCCGATTGCCTTTGCAGCGCCGGTGGAGTTGGGAACGATATTGGCAGCGCCTGCTCTTGCTCTTCTTAAATCGCCCTTTCTGTGAGGACCGTCTAAGATCATCTGATCGCCGGTGTAAGCATGGATGGTGCTCATGATACCGGACTGGATGGGAGCATAGTCATTTAAGGTCTTAGCCATAGGAGCTAAGCAGTTGGTTGTACAGGAAGCTGCAGAGATAATCTGATCCTCTGCGGTTAAGGTATTCTCGTTTACGCTGAATACGATGGTCTTTAAGTCGTTGCCTGCGGGAGCGGAGATAACAACCTTCTTAGCGCCTGCATTTACGTGAGCCATAGCCTTGTCCTTCTTGCAGTAGAAGCCGGTGCACTCTAATACTACATCTACGCCAAGCTCTCCCCAGGGAAGATCTGCTGCGTTGGGTTCTTTATAAATAGTAATGGTCTTGCCATCAACGATGATGCAGCCCTCGCCTGCTTCTACAGTGTGCTTGCCCTCGCCCATGTGACCACAATATCCGCCCTGAGCGGTATCATACTTTAACAGGTTTGCTAACATCTTAGGATCTGTTAAGTCGTTAATTGCAACAACATCATAACCCTCTGCGCCAAACATCTGTCTGAATGCCAGACGGCCAATACGGCCAAAACCATTGATAGCTACTTTTACTGCCATGATTAAATTCCTCCTATTGATAAACTTGTTAAATATTAATCAACCTATCAGTTATTGTACAAAATTTTCCTGGAAATAGCAAGTCCTTTTTTTGAATTTAACAGTGGTTTTTCTGTTAAATTCTGATATACTGAGGATAGTGTTCTACCATGTATAAAAAGAAAGGCGGATTTGCCATGACTTTGCTTCCTAATGCTTCAAGAGTCCCCCGGAAGACTGAAAAAATCCAGGCGGATACCCATGTTCACACAGAATTTTCCGGAGATTCCCAAACGCCGGTGCGCCAGCAGATTGATGAGGCTGTCCGGCTGGGGATGAAGGAAATCTGTATTACCGATCACCACGATCCTGACGCCCCGTCTCAAACCGATTTTAACCTGGATTTGGATCGGTATGTTCCCGCCATCCTGGCTGTTCGGGAGGAATACCGCGGACGCATTGCGGTAAGAATGGGGATTGAGCTGGGGCTTCAGCTTCATTTAACAGAAGAGTTGGCCCGGCTTACCAGTACCTATCCCTTTGATTATGTCATCGGCTCTAATCATTTCGTAGATCAGATGGATCCTTATTTTCCCATATATTTTGAAGGGAAGACGGAAGAACAGGGCTACCGGCGATATTTTGAAACTACTCTGAACCGGGTTCTGGGAATCTCTGATTTTGATGTCCTTGGACACCTGGATTATGTGGTACGCTACGGTCCAAACCAGAACCGGGATTACTCTTATAAAAAATACGGAGATATTATTGATCCAATCTTAAAGAACCTTGTGGAAACCGGCCGGGGCCTGGAATGCAATACCGGAGGTTATAAATACGGCCTTGGCCATCCCAATCCTTCAGAGGATGTGCTGAAGCGGTATCTGGAGTTTGGAGGCGAGATCGTCACCATCGGCTCCGACGCCCATGAGCCAAAGCATTTGGGCTTTGATTTTGCCCGGGCCCAGGCAGTATTACAGGATATTGGGTTCCGGTACTATGCAGTTTATGAAAACCGCAGGCCTCATTTTTATCCTCTTTAAAATTTACTGCTTATCATAATATTTACAGCGGAGGTCAGGTTATTTTATGAATGTATTTGATATTATCGGGCCGGTAATGATTGGTCCTTCCAGTTCCCACACAGCCGGGGCGTCCCGCATTGGCAAGGCCGCCTCACTTCTGTTGTCCTCCCCGCCTGTCCGGGCAGATATCCTGCTCCACGGCTCTTTTGCCAAGACTTACCGGGGGCACGGTACGGACAAGGCGCTGGTAGGCGGGATTATGGGCATGGAGCCGTGGGATCTGAGGATCCGGGAAAGCATGGAGCTGGCAGAAAAAACCGGGCTTAAGGTACATTTTTCCTCCGGAACCATTGATGGGGCCCATCCTAACACGGCCAGCATTGCCTTAACCGCGGCGGACGGATCCACCGCTCAGCTTACAGGAGCTTCCGTAGGCGGCGGCAATATTCTCATTACTCAGATTAACGGCATGGACGTTTCCTTCACCGGGCAGAATCCCACTTTGATTATCCTGCACCAGGATCTTCCCGGCGTTATCGCGCAGGTAACCTCTATTGTGTCCCGGCATCAGGGCAATATCTGCAATTTTCGCTTAAACCGTAAGGAAAAGGGCGGGGATGCGGTAATGACCATTGAGCTGGACAGTGTCTTCAGCGAAGAATTGGCGGAGGAAATCAGAAAAATAGCACATATTCGGGACGTGATTGTATTTCACTTGAATTGAGATTTTAAAAGGAGACATGGAAAATATGAAATTAGACTATCGTTCTGTAGAAGAATTGGTATCCGCGGCGGAAAGCTGTGGGAAACAAATCTGCCAGATCGTTATGGAAGAGCAGGCAGAAGCCATGGGCCTGACCTGCGATGAGGCATTTACATTGATGGCCTATGAATTTCAGGTTATGAAACAGTCCGTCACTGACGGCATGAACCCGGATCTTCGCTCCTTTAGCGGCCTGTCCGGCGGCGCTGCCGCCAAGATGCAGGCGGCGGTAAAGGAAGGGCGCAGTCATTTCGGCGCCCTGTTTGGAAATGCCATCGCCATGGCCATTGCAGTTGCCGAATCCAACTCCTGTATGGGACAGATCGTGGCAGCCCCCACAGCCGGATCCTGCGGAGTTTTGCCGGCTGCTTTGATTTCCGTAATGGAGGATCAGAAGATCGGCGAGGACACGGTTATTATGTCATTATTTACCGCTTCCGCCATTGGCATGGTAATCGCCAAAAATGCCAGCATTTCCGGCGCTGAAGGCGGCTGTCAGGCTGAGATTGGAACTGCCTCCGCCATGGCTGCCGGGGCGCTTACGGAAATTTTCGGCGGTTCTCCGAAAATGATTTCCACCAGTGTTGCCATTGCATTAAAAAACATTTTAGGGCTGGTCTGCGATCCTGTAGCAGGCCTGGTGGAGGTTCCCTGCATCAAGAGAAACGCTATGGGGGTTGCCAATGCCTTTACTGCCTGCGAGCTGGCCTGCGCCGGTATCACCAGCGCCATTCCCACAGAGGAGGTTATTCACTCTATGAAGCTGATCGGGCAGTCTATTCCGGCCTCTCTAAGAGAAACAGCGGAGGGCGGCCTGGCAGCCACTCCTACAGGGTGCAGGCTGTGTAAACAGATTTTTGGCAACAGCTAGACTGCATTCTCTACGTCTTTTAAAAACTGCTTCCAGGCGTCTTCATTTTCTACAAAGTATTTGGGACAGTTTTTCTCGTTTACATCGTAATGTCGGATTACATCCTTTTTAGGATTCAATTCCAGCTCTCTGCAAAGCCATGCAGTAAGCTTTACCATGGAATCATAAGTAGCTTTCTCATATTTGCCGCTCTCGTCAGGATGGCAGCTCTCAATGGCTATGGTATCGCTGTTGCGGTAGTTAGATGCATAGGCCATCTCGCTGATGGGAATCGCCTGAATCACTTCCCCCTCCAGGCCCACCACAAAATGGGCGCTGGCCGATGTGCCGTTTTCGCTCTGATCCGCCAAACTGTCAAAGTAATTGCGGTTCTGCTTTGCCGTGGAGCCCGGATTCGCCACATAATGGATCACAATGCCATCCACCTGCTTTAAGCTTACTGCAGGCCGGGAATAGATATTTTTCCGGATAAAGTCCTGCTCTATCCAGGAAGGCGCTTTCACGGCCTTTAAATCAATATTTTTTTCTTTCTCCGGTTTGCCCCAGAGAAGCCATCCGATCCCTATGCCAATCCCAATGAAAACCAGCAGAACCACAAGCCAGATTACTGTCTGCGCCACCAGGGCGGCTCCCTGGGACTGTCCGTCATTTCTTCTTGTCTGTTTTGTGTGCTGCTGTTTTGTCTCTTCCTGTCGCATTTTGTCAGCCTCCTTTTCCCCAGTTTAAGTCAGCGGGACTGTGAAGTCAAATTGTAACAGTTCGGACGGGCATCTTCTTGCCCGGCGTAGCCGGACAAGAAGCATCCGATGTCCATCCGATGTAAAATTTGATCGGAAAGCTTCCTTACAAGCAAGCTTGACGAAAGCTTTCCGATCAAATTTTACGCCGTCTGAACTGTTACGTCAAATTAAATTTCTCTTACTTTTTATATTGAATATTGGCAATCATGTATGATACACTAAAGGGTGTGTTTCCTACACATATACATAAAGGTCTACTTAAGTTTTTGAAAGGAGCATCTACTAATGGGCGGTATCTTTGGTGTTGTATCGAAATCAAGCTGTGTCATGGACTTATTTTTCGGCACAGACTATCATTCTCACCTGGGGACCCGAAGAGGCGGTATGGCTGTTTATGGCGCTAACGGTTTCCAACGTTCAATTCATAATATCGAAAATTCCCCATTCCGTACAAAATTTGAGCGGGATGTGGAGGAACTGGAAGGCAATCTGGGGATCGGATCTATTTCTGATACCGATCCTCAGCCCCTGTTAATTCAGTCCCACCTTGGCAGCTATGCCATTGTAACCGTAGGTAAAATTAATAATGAGGGAGAGCTGGTCCGCAGGGCTTATGACAACGGCCGTATTCATTTTCTGGAAATGAGCGGAGGCCGGATCAACAGCAGCGAGCTGGTGGCCTCTATTATCAACCAGAAGGAAAGCCTGGTGGAAGGGCTGCTTTACGCTCAGGAGAGCATTGAGGGTTCCATGACCATCATGCTGCTGGCCCCGGAAGGGATCTATGCTTCCAGGGACCGGTTAGGCAGGACCCCTCTCATTGTTGGCAAACGGGACGATGCTTTCTGTGTTTCCTCTGAAAGCTTTGCATATATCAATCTGGGCTACACCGACTATACAGAGCTGGGCCCCGGAGAAATTGTCCTCATCTCCCCGGATCGTATTCAGTCTTTAAGCAAGCCCAGGAGTGAAATGAAGATCTGTTCTTTCCTGTGGGTTTATTTTGGATACCCCACTTCTTCCTATGAGGGCGTCAATGTAGAGCAGATGCGGTATAACTGCGGACGGCTTCTGGCCCAGCGCGACAAAGGAGACGGCATCCATCCTGACAGCGTTGCCGGCGTTCCAGATTCAGGAATCGCTCACGCCATAGGCTATGCCAATGAGTCCGGGATCCCGTTTTCCAGGCCTTTCATTAAGTACACTCCTACCTGGCCCCGCTCTTTTATGCCTCAAAATCAGAGCCAGCGGCATCTGATTGCCAAAATGAAGCTGATTCCCATAGACGTCTTAATCCGTGGCCGGAGCCTGCTGCTCATTGACGATTCTATTGTCCGCGGCACTCAGCTTGGAGAAACTACAGAATTCTTATATCAAAGCGGCGCCAGGGAGGTTCACATCCGCCCGGCCTGCCCGCCGTTATTATTTGGCTGTAAGTATTTGAATTTCTCCCGTTCCACCTCGGATTTAGATTTGATTTCCAGGCGGATAATCCGGGAACGGGAAGGAGATCAGGTCTCGGACGAGCTTTTGGCTGACTATGCAAATCCGGACAGTAAGAATTATGCCGAGATGGTAGAAGAAATCCGCAAGCGCTTAAACTTTACCACTCTGCGGTTCCACCGTTTAGACGATCTGGTAGAGTCTATCGGGATATCCCCGTGTAAGCTCTGCACCTATTGCTGGAGTGGAAAGGAATAGTTTGTGACTCAACAATATATGCCTGCTGCATGCCAAAGATGAATGGCGGACAGCAGGCATTTCTGATTATTTCCGGCAACGGGCCAGAGGTTCTATTTTCCAAGCTTTATCAGCCGTAAAATATTATCAGTTGTGGCCTCCAGATTTTCTCTGCTTCTGCTGCGGCTGACAGAAAAATCCTGCGGCAGTCGGTTAATGGGAAAAACTGCGCTGACGCCTTCCTCATATACATTTTCGATTTCTTCATCCACAGCTCCTCCTACAATGGCAATAACCGGCTTATTTTTTGTTCTGGCCTTTCTTGCCACCCCTATTACTACCTTACCGCCAAGACTTTGTCTGTCCAGCTTTCCTTCTCCGGTAAATATGTAATCCGCATCTTCCATAAGGCGGTCAAAATCTGCCGCATCCAGAACCGTATCGATCCCCATCTGGAGCCTGGCCTCAAAAAACGCCAACATTCCGGCTCCCATGGCTCCTGCGGCCCCGCTCCCTGGAACCTGACTGAAATCCCGGCCTGAAGCTTCTTTTATGGCTTCGCTTAAACGGCGGATGCCCTGATCCAGTAAGGCTGCGGTTTCCATATCCGCCCCTTTTTGAGGACCAAAAACAAAGGATGCTCCATTGGGGCCGTACATGGGATTTTCAATATCGCACATGGCGATAATTTCGATTCCAGCCAGCCCGGGCTTCCGGCTTTTTAAGTCAATGGAAGCAATCTCCCTCACTGTGCCTCCTGTGGGGATAAATTCCTTTCCGTTTTTATTAAAAAATTTTACTCCCGCGGCGGCCGCCGCTCCACAGCCGCCGTCATTGGTACAAGAGCCCCCAAGGCCCAGGATAATCTTCCTGACTCCCTGTCCGGCTGCGTCCAGAATCATCTCTCCTACGCCGTAGGTGGTAGTAAGCAATGGATTTTTCCGATCCTCTACCAGAGGAAGTCCGGCGCAGGCCGCCATCTCGATTACTGCCGTTTTCCCGTCCTCTATCAGAGCATAGGCGGCTTTTACATCCTCAAAGTAGGGATTTTTCACGGTGACGAAACGCTTCTTTCCACCTGCTGCAGCCAGAAACGCGTCTACTGTCCCCTCTCCACCGTCTGCCACCGGCACTTTTACAACGGCACTGTCCGGAAACTGCCTGCGGATCCGGGCTTCCATAATCCTGCAGATTTGGACTGAGCTTAAAGTGCCTTTAAAAGAATCCGGAATTAAGATAAATTTCATACCGCCCTCTCCTTTCTCTGCTTTTTGTTCGTGTTTACTGAGGGTATTATAAAGCCATTTCTATGATTTGACAATCACTGACACGCCATCAGGGATTACCGTTATGCTGTAATTGCTTTTTCCTGTCAGACGTTTTGCCTTTTCCATGGCTTCTTCCATAGTACGGGCGGGAATCAGATGAAGATCTTTTACAATTTTATGGTCTGCTGACGAAACCAAGATCACTCTTGCCTTTTGCATCACCCTTGCAAAAATTTGCGACTGCCATTGATCCGCTTCCGTTTCTTCCGGCGTCCTGCTAAGAAATGCCTCCATAATACGATCTATATCTTTCTCGTTACGGAATGTTTCATAAAAGGTTTCCCCTCCATGGCCATCCTCTGCCGCGGACACCATGATAATCACTCCTCCGTCTTTTACAGTGGCCTCTGCCGCTGTCATTCCTTTTACAGACTGATAAATATTCTGATCCAGAGGATAACCTCCATTGGTGGAAATCACAATGTCTGCAAGAGCAGCCGGAACCTGACACCGGGAAGCAAGAAACTCCCGGCCTGCCTTGTGTGCAAGTTCACAGTCCCCTGCCACCGCAAAAATCGTATCATGAGCCCCATTGATAACTACATTGACAATAAAGTCCAATCCTGCTGCGCGGGCAGCATAGAGCATATCTTTATGAATGGGATTTCCTTCCAGGATTCCGGTTCTGGAGTAAGGGCTGTCAATAAACGCTGCGTTATGGTTATACATAACTGCGCTCCTGCTTGCCACTCCCGGCAGCACACTCTTTCTGCCTCCCGAAAATCCTGCAAAAAAATGAGGCTCAATAAACCCTTCGGCTATTAAAAGATCCGCTTCCACTGCCAGCTTATTTAATATCAGTTCCCCTCCTGACGGAAGGGTTCCAAGGCTTTTCATCTCATCCCTGTCGCAATCATGAATCCGGATTTTTTCTTGCTCCATAATCTCACAGCCAAATTTGGCTGTCAGTTCTTCTCTGGTACAGGCCCGGTGCAGCCCTGTGGAAATTAAAATGGTAATATCCGCATCTGGATTTCCTTTTCGGATTTCCTTTAAGATCAGCGGCATAATCACCTTGCTGGGAACCGGCCTTGTATGATCGGACGAAATGATTACTACTTTGTTTTTTCCCACTGCCAGCTGGCAGAGGCGGCGTGTCCCAATCGGGTTTTCCAATGCTTCCTGCACCAGCTCCTCCCCGCTTTTCTTCGGTTGGTATTGATGCAAATCTGACAGCAGTATACCGGCAAGATGATCTTCTTCTATCTCTACTGTTATGCTTTCTCTACCGTAAGGCAACTCTATTTTTTTCATGGCGTCACTCTATCCGTTCTTTTTTATTTTTGTATTTTATTGTTTTTATGCCGGAATATGGAGCATAGAATTTGCAACATTGATGGTCACAACCAGAATACAGCTAAGGCTTGCCCCCAGCCATACCTTGCCAGTCAGTTTAAAGAGATACCGATCCAAATACGGTACAATAAATAAAAGCACTAAAAGCTGGTAAGTCTGAATACAATTGAGGCAGGCGGTCCCATAAGGATTAATACCTGTCGCATACACATTCGTGTACATTACAGTCTGCATCAATGCCAGGCCCAGAATATTTCCCACCCCGTAAATCAACAGGTTTATCCACTCTTTCTGCCCCTCTACTCTCCTGGATGAATTTGTGGACACAGATACCATGAAGTAATAAGGGAAAAACATAGAGCCATAGCTTAATGCATAAATAATATGAATCGGCTTAAATACTTTAATGGCCAGCACCCAGATTCTAAAATCAACTACAAAGAAATAATTTGCAGCAAATACAATGCTAAAGAAGCATCCGGCCACCAGCAGAGTCAGGATCAGAGTTTTTCCCAAGGCTTTTTTCTCAATGCTCATTCCCCACTGCTTTGGGGTTACCCCGTTTTTCGATCCCGCCAGCTTATAGGTGAGCCCGAATAATCCCAGCCCTACAATGGCGTTAAACATTGCCCACACCCAGACAAAATTTGTCATTTTCTGTGGAAATAGCCAGGTCAACACATTCTGGCCTGCCTGGACCGGAAACAGCGCTGTGGAAATACTGATTGCCGGCAGGAAAAAACGCCAGGATAATACTGCGGAAAGGATCCAGGTTCCCCAGAAAATAAGCTTGCTCTTTGGAGTTTGAAGGGCCGGAAGTTTTTCCGGAACCGGGGTTTTTAACTCTTTAAAAAACGGAAGCCGCATTAATAAAGATGCAAGGGGTACTACCATTAAAAACATGCCAATAAATCCAAGAAAATTAAAACATTCTTTCATCAGCCAATACTGATTGCCTGACGGAATCGGATTTTCCATCCGGAATGCGGCCGTAAAAAATTCCGAAATACGTGCTGCTTCTGTAACAGAAAATCTCTCATATGCGTGTATTTCCGGCGGATTATATACAATTCTCAAAGTGTTGTTTTCCGCTGAACCGTAATACGTTTCCAACTGAATTGTCTCAACTTTTTCCTCCAGCACGCTGTTTACTAAAGAAATCATGTCCGGATGCACCGATAAATCATAGGCTTTACCGTCTATCTGATAATTTCCCCGGCCAAATTCATCATTAAAGCCATTATATACGGCTACGCTGGCATAAGCTCTCTTAGGCATCTCCTTGTCCTCCGGCGCGCCCTTAATGCCATGAACCGCAAAGGTATCATCCTTAATTCCAAATGCAATCTCACTTGTCTGAACACCGGATGCAAAGGCGGCCATAACCTTGTTTTCAGCTTCCGCAAAAGCCTGTTCTGATGCGGTAATCTCCGGGCCGCCGTCAGAATTTTCATCCCGAGCCGCTTCCAGCGCCTTCTCATATTTCACTCCATAATGGGCCAGCGTATTTGAGATAATACGTCCGCCAAGGGAGTGTCCGGTTACGCCAATGCGGGAAGTATCCACAAAATCCAAATTTTCAGAAGCAAATTCTACCAGCGCAATCATCCCTGCGTCTGTCCATGCAAATTCACTGTAGGGTTCCGTTCCTCCGCTGGAAAGTCCGTGCATATAAGGATCAAAGGTAATCACCGCAATTCCCCGGCGGGAAAGTTCAATTCCCGGAATGTCCATCTGTTCCTTGCTGGCATAAGTGCCTGCGGTGGCAATTACCAGGGGGACTTTATTCTTTGCTGTCGCCGTTTTCGGCCTGTACAAGTTGCAGGACAGATATTTTCCGCCGCTTGTGGGGACTTTAAAGGTATAAACCTGGGTTCTGTAAAAATTTGTCTGCAGAGCAGATGCGCCAAAGCAGCTCACTAAAACAAAAGCAAATGCGATCAGAAGCCATCTAACGGACCATTTTTTACTTCTGACTCTTTCCTCTTTTTCATTCCTTTCTTTTGTCATCCTTCTCATAGGCCTGCAGTTTCTGCAAACCATTCCTCCTTCTTTGATTTGGTTTACGCGGGTTCCGAAATCAAATCAACAGCTCTTGCATGGGCCCTGCTACAACTGTTCATTTCTGAAACAAACAGATATCTTTTTCTGATTTCTCTATTTGTTTCCTATAAAATATCATATTTTCTCTTTCTCATTCAAGATTTTTATGCTATAATATGTTTAATTTTGTTACACTCAATTATTCTGGACTGCGCCAAGAGACCTGGCAGTTTAAGGAGGGAAATATGAACTACAAAATCAAAATTTTAGGAATTGCGCCTTATAAAGAACTGTTGAATCTGATGAAGCTCTATGCTTCAACCCGGACAGATGTCCATTTTACCGCTGTATTGGGTTCTTTAGAGGAAGGTGTCCGGCTGGCAAAGGAGCATTATCAAGCTTATGATATGATCATCTCCAGGGCCAATACGGCAGATATGATTTCTCATGCTGTTCCGATTCCTGTCATTGATCTGGGAATCAGCTACTATGACATGCTTCACGCCGTCAAGGCTGCTGAAAATCTGGGGAAACGCACGGCATTTCTGGGTTTTCACAGAATGACCACCATTGCAAAAACCCTTTGTTCCCTTTTACAAATGCAGGTGGATATCTTTTCTGTCCAGACTGCCTCTGAGGCAGAGCAGACCCTAAGGGAACTGAAGGCAGCCGGTTATCAGGCTATCATCTGCGACACCCTTTCCTACAATGCCGCCAAACTAATGGGATTCGCCCCAATTCTTGTTATGTCGGGAAAAGAAAGCCTTGACCTGGCAATTGATGAGGCAGTCGCCTCCTACCGGAAGCATCAAACCTTAGTGGACTATCTTTCCACCCTTCGCTATGTGCTGGATACCAGCGAGGCCCTGTACTTTATCATCTCTGTTTCCGGGAAAATTATTTATCAAAGCATCTGTGATCAGGCTAACGCTTTAGTACAGCGGCTCTGCAAAGAGATTTCTGCATGTGAAGGAATTGAAAAACGCACTTTTTTTATCACCCTTTCCAACAGGCAATATTCTGTCATCGCTCATACCATTGACGACGCTGCGGAGCCTTATATTATTTTTCGGTTGATCTGTTCAGAAATTCCGGTTACCTATTCCAAATACGGCATTACCATTATGGACAAGCGCCAGGCCGAAAAAAGCTTTATGGAAAGCTTTTACAGCTGTACGGAACTGGCCCGTTCCGCGCTTCCGGAACCGGAAACTATCAGCGCGCTGAATTCCAGCATCATGATAACCGGAGAAGCCGGAACCGGAAAGGATCATTTCGCCCATATTTTATATGCCAAAAGCCGTTATCGGGACAATCCCCTTTACGTCATCAACTGTGGGCTTATTAATGAAAAAAGCTGGCTTTTTTTAATCAATCATTATAACTCCCCTTTTACAGACAATGACAATACCATTTATATCGCCAATCTCCATTTACTGTCCTCAAAACAGCAAAAGCAACTGCTTTCCATTATTATTGACAGCAATATGCATATTCGAAATCAATTGATTTTTTCCTGCGAAAAGCCTTATAATGCTCCTCTTCCCCATGTGGCTATGGAATACGCCAATATGCTTGGCTCTATTTTTCTCCCTATTACGCCTATGCGGGAGCAGAAAAAAGATTTGATTGCTTCCGCTGGTCTTTATATTGATATTCTTAATCAGCAAATTGGAAAACAAGTGGTAGGCCTGGAGGAATCGGCCGGAAAGTTATTAGAAGACTGCGATTGGCCCTATAATCACATTCAGTTTAAACGGGTCTTAAAGGAGGCTGTCTCAAAAACAGAAGGGCCATATATTTCAAAAGAAGTGATTCAGACAATTTTAAGGCAGGAAGCGGCCTTTTTAGGCGCTTCCTCTGACTGCAAAAACAACCTTCCTTCCCCTGATGCCGGTCTTCCCTTTAATCTTAACAAAACCTTAAATGAAATCAATCACGATATCGTTACTTACGTTTTACAGGCATGCAATGGAAACCATACATTGGCATCAAAAAAGCTGGGTATCAGCCGAACAACTTTATGGAGATATGTAAACAACGGAGAACCGAAAAAATGAGCCGCAAGGGGCATCTTTTGCCCGTCTGGACCATCAGACTATAAATTGGCAAATACATCCATCTGCTTTTGCAGCTCTCCTACAATTTCCTGATTGGTATCCATGCCTGTGGTAATACCAGCCATATCATCTACCAGAGTCCGGGTATTTCCGGCGGCTCCGGTAATACCTGAGGCCGCGCCATCAATAGCTCCGGATATGCTGGAGATGGAAGCGGCAATTTCGTCCATAGCCCCCTTGAGGTGAACCGTCCGTTCATTAAAGGATTCCATAGAGCGGCCTACATAATCCGAGTCTTCCCGATACTGCCGTCCTGCCTGGACGGACTGCTCTAATTGGGCCAAAACAGCTTTCCCCAAATAGTCAGCCAGTTCTTGTGCACTGTCAGAGAGATAATCTACTGCCCCTGTGACCACTGTGCTAACCTCCTGAATGTGGTTAGCAGTCTCCGCACAGGAATCGGCCAGATTGCGGATCTCCCGCGCTACCACGGCAAAGCCTTTTCCTGCCGCCCCCACCCGTGCCGCCTCAATAGAGGCGTTGATGGCGATAAGATCGGTTGAGGATGAAATGCTTAAAATGTCTTTGGTTAAAATTTCGATCTGGTTTACACTGCGGCTCTTTTCAATCGCCTGATCCAGAACAGACATAATCTCTGCTGTCTTGGCGCGAACCGTCTCCATCTCCTCCTGGGCAGACCGTTCCATCTCTTCTGCCCGTCCCCTCATTTCCACAGAATATGCCGTAATAGCCGCACACTCCTCTGCCATACTCTGGACATCTTCCTGTGTGCCCGAGGCGCTTCCGGTAATAGAGGCAGCGCTTCCGGCAATCTCCTCCAGAGTGGCGGAGAGCTGGTCTGTCAGGCCGGAAAGATCGCGAACACTGCCGTTTGAAGTTTTGGTCCGCTGGCGTACTTCTCCCACCACGCCGCTGATACGCTGGGAGCTATTCTGAAGCGTCTCCATAGCGCCATGAATAGGGGCAATGACATATTTCCGGATAATCCGGAAAGCTGCTGCCACCAAAAGCACTCCGATAAGCAACGTAAGAGCGCTGATAACCAGAGAGATAATATAAACAATAAACAGATGTCCCCTTGCCTCTCCTGTTCTGGCGCTGACAGAGGCATATAGCGTATCAATATTCTCCTCTACCGCAGCGCTCCAGCGAGCCGTGTCCCCGTTGGCCATAGCATAAGCCTGCTGAGTTTTACTGTCCGCGCTGGCACTGACCAGAAAGACCAGGGAATGTTTAAAGGCATCATAATTTGACAGAAGAGACTGGTAAACAGTCAGATCCTCTTCCGCCACAAAAGGCTCATAGGCGGCAAGTTTTTCGTCCAGGACAGCCTCCTCCGCCTTGATCTCCTGGACCAGCCGGATCATAGTAGCGTGATCCGCCGCCACAATGTGGGACAATGCCAAACGATGGATATCCATCATATCCCGGCGGATATCCTCCAGCTTTCCCTCGCTGACCATATGCTCATCTACAATAGTCCCTGCATTGGAGTGGACGTTATTGATGCTGAATACTGCCAAAATATTGGACAGCAGCGTCACCAGCCCCAATAAAATGATGGGCAATCTCAATCTTTGCTGCAGTGTCAGCCTGCCTTTCATTGAAAATTCCTCCTGATGATGTATTTTACCGTGCCGTCACGTCCTCTGCCATCCGATCCAGCTGAGTCTGGATGGGGACGCCAGAAGGGTTTCCCTCTGCCATACTTCCGGCAAATTCCGCCACAGGATCCCAGAATTTTCCGCCCACCCTCTGAAGCTGGGAAAACTCTGACTGGGCCAGCAATGCCGCAATAGCAGGGGATGCCTGGACCTCCGGGGAGTGAGCGGCACTGGTATTAGCCGGTCCCTGGCCCCGAAGCCGGAACCGCAGACGCTGGTTTTCCTCGTTGGTAATCCACTCCGCCAGCCGTGCTGCCCACTCCGGATGTTCTGAATAAGCATTTACGCCGATCAATTTACAACCGGAAAAAGAAGCCATCTGCACCTGCTGTCCTGCACAGGTATAGGCAGGCAGTTTCGCAGCCCCGGCATTTTCTCCCCACGCCTCTTCGATGGCCACTGAATTCCACACTCCGCTGACCCCGGCGATTACGGTTCCATCCTGTATGCCAGCCAAAATTTCTGTATCTGTCAGGCTGGCAAAAGCCGGACTTTCTGCTATGGACAGCATGGCCTGGCCTACATCTATCCCCCGAATCGCTCCATCGGCGCTGTTCCAGGTACAGTAGTTGGTCAAACCATCCTCATTCAGGCCCACCTCCAGGCCGGTGTTTCCAAAAAACGCATAGACATACCAGGCGGAGGACCAGTCCATTGCCACTAACTTTTCAGCCTGAGCCGCTACCTCCAACATCCGATCTAAGCTTTTTACATCCTCTTGTGAGAAATATTCTTTGTTATAGTATAAAAAGTATCCATTGTCTGCCGTCAGCGGGTAGGCATACAGAGTACCTCCCACACTGGCGGCCTCCACAGCCGCGGAAAGGCTGGCCGCCCTGATCCCGGCCTCGTCCTCAATGGGATCCAACCCGCCAGCTGCCGCTAAAGCGGCCACCTGGTCATCAGCGAAAGCAAACACATCCGCTCCTCCCTCCAGATCGCCTAACAGAGCATCCTTACAGTTAGACTCGCTCTGAGGCTGATAAGTAATCTGAAAATCAGCCTGGCCGGAGTAGTGGGTCTGGAATGAGGCAAAAATCTCTTGAAGCAGCGCCTCATCCTCCTCCGCTCCCCAGACGGTCAGTTGAATTAATTCCTCTGACGGCTGACTGCTTTCAGACGGCGGCTCCTGTCTGCTGCAGGCAGGCAAAAGGAATATCGCCGGTATGGATAAAAGCAGGAGAAAAAACTTTTTCATAGTATCCGATCCCCCATTGTTGATTTCAGCGGTATTATAGCATTTTTTGCACTGATTTTCAACTCTCCTGAAGCTATCTGTAAAGTCAAAAACGGAGCCTTTACGGCTCCATTTTCCAACTTACAAACAGCAAACCCGGATTTCTTTCTTAATCCCTGCCGCCATATTTTTCCAGGTAATCCGCCAGGCATTCCAGCTGAATAGCCATTGTAACTGCTCCTGGATCCAGATGTCCCACTCCTTTATCCGGCTGATTGCTTGCCCGGCCTTTCGCTGCCTCCATCCCTCTGGTGCTCTCCGCGCCCGCAAGAGCAAGTTCTTTCATGGCAGTCAATGCCTCCTGTTCCGTTTTTCCTTCCTTCAGCGCCGCCTCATAGCCTTCTGCTGCCGGCCAGATGGCATCCACCATAGTCTTATCTCCCGGTTTGGCATTGCCGCGGGCCATAAAAGCTTCCGCCCAGCTTTTCAGCATGACTGCCACCTGTTCCGCATCCATTTGAACGGTTCCGGCAAGAGCTTTTGCCGCGGACAGATACGCGCTTCCGTAAAGTGCTCCCGAGGTCCCTCCCATAGCCGGCATAACAGCCATGGCCAGCTTCTTAAAAAATTCTGTAAAATCCCGGGATGCTGACAGCTCTTCCCTCTGTGCCAGCACTTTATCCAATCCGATTGTCACATTCAGCCAGTGATCGCCGTCTGCAATCGCCGCGTCCAGCTCTGTAATATAATCTTTCTGCCTCCGGATATTTTCCGCTGCAATTGCCAAATATTCCAAATACTGCTTACAACTGATTCTTATCATGCTACACTCCTATCTAAATGTCTTAAAACCCGGCGTATTAGCAGGCGCGTCCAGCAGTTCCTTCAGCTCCTCATCCAGCTTAAGCAAAGAAATGGAGCACCCAGCCATATCAAGGGATGTCATATAATTTCCAACATAGACTCTCGAAAGGGTGATCCCCTTTTCTTTCAGCACCTTTGCAGCATCGCCGGCCAGCACATAAAGTTCCATCAAAGGAGTACCCCCCAGTCCGTTGACCAGCATTGCGGCTTCCGATCCGTTGTAGTCGTAATCTGCCAAAATCTTACCCAGCAAAATCTCTGCAAGTTCTTTGGAAGTTTTCATCCCCGTCTTTTCAATTCCCGGCTCGCCATGAATTCCCATGCCGATTTCGATTTCTTCCTCTCCCAAAGTAAAGCCGGGCTTTTCCAGTCCCGGAAGCGTGCAGGCTGTCATGGACATTCCCATGGTGCGAATTCTGTCAATGGCCTTCTGGGCTGTTTCTTTTACTTCCTTAAGGCTGGCCCCTTTCGCTGCCCTAGCTCCGGCGATCTTATGTATCAGTACAGTTCCGGCAATTCCGCGCCGCCCCGCAGAATACGTGCTGTCCGGCACAGCCACATCATCCTTTACTACCACACAATCTACTGTAATGCCTTCCATCTCGGCAAGCTCCTTTGCCATGGAAAAGTTCATCAGATCTCCTGTATAATTTTTCAGAATCATCAGAACGCCTTTTCCGGCATTGGCTTCTTCAATTCCTTTTAACATCTGGTCCGGGCTGGGGGAGGCAAATATATTCCCGGCTACCGCCGCATCCAGCATCCCCATGCCTACATAACCGGCATGAGCCGGCTCATGTCCGCTTCCTCCCGCTGTGCAGAGACCCACTTTGCTGGCCTTTTCTCTGCGGGCAATCACTCTCTTTTCGGGGAAACAAACCAGGGACGGATCGCTTAGCTCCAATCCTTTTAACATTTCTTCAACAATGTTTCCCGCCTCATTCATAATCTTTTTCATCTAATCTCCTTCTCTCCCGGATTGCAGCCGCTTTTGAATATAGGAATATAATCCGCCCCCGTCACAAACTTCTCTTATAAACGGCGGCATCCCGTGAAATTCATAGCTCTCTCCGGAAGTTTCATTTTCAATGATTCCCCGTTCCAAATTAACAGAAAGAAAATCTCCTTCCTTTATTTTACTTCCTGCTTCCGGAACCTCCAGCGCAAGGAATCCCCGGTTAATACAATTTTGAAAAACGTTCTTGCAAATGACTCTGCAACGATGCAGGAAATTCCCGCTCCCCGGATAGCTAACGGCGCGTGTTCTCTGGAACTCCCGCATCCGAAATTCCGGCCTGCAACCAGAATATCTCCGGCCTTTACGGTTTTTGAAAATCCCGGGCAATGATCCTCAAATGCATGACGTCCCAGTTCCTTTTCATCATCTGTCACCAGAAAGCGGCTGGGAATGATCATGTCCGTATCTATATGCTCTCCAAACTTTTTTGCTTTACCAGATAGGATTGTTTTCATTTCTTTTTCACCTCCCGGGAACCGTCAGATACCCTGCCACTGCCGAAGCCGCCGCCACCGCGGGGCCGGATAAATAAACCTGGCTTTCCACATGTCCCATACGCCCTTCAAAATTGCGGTTTGAAGTAGAAACGCATATTTCCCCTGCCGCCAGAAGTCCCATATGTCCTCCCACGCAGGGACCGCATGTGGGGGTGCTTACCACGGCTCCCGCTTCCACCATAATTTCAAGCAAACCTTCCCGCATTGCCTCAAGATAGACCTCCTGGCTTCCGGGGATGACAATCATCCGCACATTCTCCGCCACCTTACGGCCCTTTAAAATCTGTGCGGTAATCCGCATATCTTCCATTCGTCCGTTGGTGCAGGATCCTACAAACACCTGATCGATCACAATATGCTCCCTTTCCAGTTCTTCTGCCGGACACACATTATCCGGAGTGTGAGGTTTGGCTACCTGAGGGGTAAGATTGCTGATATTCCAGACATACTCCGCCTCATACACGGCATCTTTATCCGCATATACCGGAGTAAACGGACGGCTGCACCGCTCCTTTGCATATGCAATGGTCTTTTGGTCTGCCGGGATAATGGCCGTCTTCGCTCCACATTCTACCGCCATATTGCACATGGCAAACCTGCTGTCCATGGACAGACTTTCCACTGCTTTTCCGTAAAATTCCAGTGCTTTATATCTGGCGCCTTCCAGTCCCAGTTTTCCGATGGTGTAAAGAATCAAGTCCTTCCCGCCAATTCCGTCAGGCAGTTCCCCCTCAAATGTGATTCGAATGGTTTCCGGCGCCCGAAGCCAGATCTCGCCCAGGGTCATGACGCAGAGCATATCCGTGCTGGCCACCCCGGTGGCGAATGCTCCCATTGCTCCGTGGGTGCAGGAATGGGAATCTACCCCTATAATCAGTTCTCCCGGAGCTACATATCCTTTCTCGTGGAGCAGCACATGCTCAATTCCCATACGCCCCACCTCATAATAATGGGGCAGGGCCTCTCTCCGGCAAAATTCCCGTACCGCCTTACACTGTCCCGCCGAGGCAATGTCCTTGTTAGGCGCATAATGATCCGGTACAATTACTAATTTTTCCTTGTCATAAATGCTGGCATTTTCCAGCTTATCATACTCATGAAAGCACATTGCCGCGTTGATCTCATTGCTGATCAGGCAGTCCACCCTGGCAAAAATAATTTCTCCCGGGCTTACCTTTTCCCTTCCGGCATGTGCTGCCAGTATCTTTTCTGAAATCGTGGCTCCCATAACTGTCTCCTCCTCATTTTCCTTTTTTTCTCATCCGGGACAGCGCCTTGGGAAGAACCAACGCTCCAATGATTACCACCCACATAATCTTGGTAATTCCACTCTCAAAAAAGATGCCGAAGCTTCCTTTGGAGAGGCGGAACGCTACGATAAAATTCTCCTCCGCAATTTTTCCCATAACCAGTCCCAAAATCAACGGCACGTGAGGAAATCCATTTTCCGTCATAATGTAGCCAAGGATTCCAAAAATAATAAACAGGTACATATCCAGCATGAATCCTCTGGTAGCAAAGGAACCAACCATACAGATTGCAAAAATTCCCGGAACCAGATAAGCGGTGTTGGTCAGAGACAGCTTGGACACCAAACGCGTATAAATAAATCCAAAAGGCCACAGCAAAATGTTGGCAATCAGAACCGCCAAAAACAGCGCATACACTTCGTTGGAATACATTCCCATTACCTGGGGGCCCGGATTAATGCCATGAAGCGTCAGAGCCGCCAGCATAATCGCCGTTGTGCTGGATCCGGGAATTCCAAGGGCAATGGAAGGCACTAATGCTCCGGCGGCAACCGCATTGTTGGAAGCTTCCGATGCAAGTACGCCTTCCGGACTTCCTTCTCCGAATTTTTCCGGATGCTTGGACCAGGCTTTTGCCTGACCATAGCTTAAAAATGCCGCCACATCAATTCCCGCTCCTGGCAAAATACCGACAAACAGGCCAATCAAAGCGGAGCGGACCACTCCTCCAAAGTGGCGGAAGGTTTCTCTCACGCCCTCCATAATCTGTTCCAGCTTGCCTATGGCCTGATCCGTTTTCCTGGATACAGCTTCCTCTCCCACTAATGCAATCAGGGAAGGATATGCAAACAGTCCCACCAGAGCCGGAATCAATGGGATACTGTCAAACAGCTCAATCAGCCCAAAGGTCAGTCTTGGCCGTCCCAGGGTTGGATCTGCAGACATTGTCGCAATCAGCAGGCCTGTGGCTCCGGCCAACAGCCCCTTTGCCATATTTTTCTCGGAAGAGGTTACAATAATGGCAATGCCCAAAAGGGCCAGCAAAAAGATCTCGGCAGGTCCAAATTTCAGGGCAATCTGGGCGCTGGGCTTAATTACAAAAAGAGCCACAAATGCCGCAAGTGCACCGCCGATACAGGATGCTGTCAGGGAAATTCCCAGGGCATAGGTAGCTTTGCCCTGGCGCGCCAGGGGGTAGCCATCCAGGGTTGTGGCCCCTGCGCCTGTAGTTCCCGGCGTCTTAAACAGAATAGCCGGCACGGATCCGCCGTACTGGCATCCTACGTAAATTGCTCCCAGAAAAACCAGCGCTCCCTGGGTGGTCATACCTAATGTCAGAGGAAGCAAAATCGCGGTAGTATTAGAAGAACTCAATCCCGGAATACTTCCTGCGATAATGCCGATCAGTACACCGATTACAAGGATCAGAAAGGTATCCCAAGTAAACAGGTATTGAGCGCCGCCCATAATCATAGTAACTGCATCAGCCATATGAATTCCCCCTTTCTAAAATAAGATTCCGGCTGGCATTCGTATCTGAAGCCATAAAACGAAAATTCCGTAAACAGCTACTGTAAATAAGACGGAAAATAAAATAATTGCCACCGGCCGGCGGATTCCCAAATAAAAAGATAAAGCTGCCAGATATACTATGGTACATATGAAAAAGCCAACATACGAAATCAAGACGATATACGCCAGCGTGAGCGCCGTTACCACCACTTTCTGTTTGGTAATATGCAGGCTGCAGTCCCATTTTCCAAGGCTTTCCGCCTCTGCGTCAGAAAGGGTGGCCCGAAATTCTTTTACACTGTTTACCCCATTCCAAATAAAAAGAGGAATCAAAACCAGAAACAGTGCTCTTGGAAAATCTGTGGCCTTTTCAGGCAGATCCTTTGCACTTATCCAATATGCCCCGGCAAAAGCCAGGGCTATGAGTGCGAAAAGGTAGTTTTTAATTAAAAAGCGAATATATTTTACCAGCAAGTTAAAACCTCCTTTTCCTATGTTTTCCGGGCAGATTATTCACCGGCTAAAACCTCTTTATTCTCTTCTACAAAAGCAAGCAGGCCTTCCATATGAGCGGTTGCTTCTTCCGGAGATAATACGTTATAAATCTTATTCTCCTCTGTCTCCTCAAGCATTGCCACAAACTCCGGATTCGTCCAGGCTGCCTGGAACGCCGCAATCAGTTTTTCCGCCCGCTCCGGATACTGTTCCATAAATCCTGCCGGAGCAAGTACGCCGTAATCCGATGTAATGTCCGAAACCTCTTTTCCCAATACCTCATTGACCGTGGGGATATCTTTATACTTTTCAAAGGGATTTTCTGCAGTGTGAATCGCAAGAATCTTTACATCATTTAAAATCGCCTCGGATCCGAACAGGGAGAAATGTCCTACGTCTGCCTGTCCGCCAATCAAAGCAGTTCTTGCCTTGCTTCCGCTGTTAAATGCAACGGAATTAAACTTGACTCCCTCCGCTGCTTCAATATCTTTTACGCCAAGGGTATCGCTGCATGCCAGGTTCGTTAACGCCATAGATACGGTCTCCGGCGGCTGGGTCTTCATATAATCCAGCAACTCACGGAAGGTATCCCAGGGCGCGTCCTTTCGTACCATCACTGCCGTGGCGTCCTGCATGTTGATGCCTAATACATCAAAGCTATCCAGATTATAGGGAGCGTCAAGGGTTGCGATGGTGTTGCAAAAATCGAATCCCGACAGCATTAAAAGGGTATAGCCATCCGGCTCTGCCTCCGCTACCACATTGGTTCCGATCAATGTGCCGGATCCTTCCACAAACTCAAACTGAAGGGGAACGCCAATGGCTTCCTCAAAATACTTCTGCCATTTTCTTGCAGATTTCTCCATAGAACCTCCGGCTCCATTGGGAAGGACAAAACGGATCGGCTGATTCGGATAGTCATCCTCCTTTGCCGCTGTTTTGGTAACCTCTTTTGAAGTGTCCGCAGCCGCAGAAGAAGCGCTGGATGCCTCCGGGGCCGCTTTGGCACATCCGACTAACATGACTGCCGCCGTCATCACGGCTGCTGCTTGTTTTAAACTAGCCATTTTCATAAATAACCCTCCATTTTTGTGATTTTTTTATGCAACTCTTACGATACCTTTATGATAACCTTATTTTTTCCCGTTGTCGTCATACGAAACTATGGAAATTTTCTGTACTACTTTTCCGGAAAAAAGCGGCTTAAATCCCGGCGTTTCTGAATTTCTAATTTGGAAAATACCCGCGCAAGCTGAGTTTTTACCGTACTTTCGCTGATAATCAGCTTGTCCGCTATCTCTCTGTTAGAAAGGCGCATGGCAGCCAGCTGCGCTATCTCCAGCTCTCTGGCAGTAAGCCCCATAGGAGGTTTCACAAAGTGTTCGGAAAGAATCCGATCAATATTCTTTATATAGCCCTCTTGTCTTCTTTTGATCTCCGCAAGCAGAGAACCGTCCTCTTCTTTTAGAGAATCCATTGTTTTCGAAATATACCATCCCAGCTCCACAAAGGGCATTAAAATTTGATCCGGCTCAGCCAGATCCAAAGCCTGCTTCAGCTGAAGTTTGGCTTTCTCCCGCTCTGCCAGAGCTTCATAGGTTCCGGCAAGCAAAATATGGAGCATGATTTCCGCGTAAATATTGGGGTATATCCTGGAAGACTCTAAGTAGCTCTCCGACAATGCCAATAGTTTTAAATACTCTCCTTTTGCCAGAAGCGTTTCCGCCTGGACACAGTACAGCATAGGGGCTGCCCTGAAGCACAATATCAGGCTGGGCACTTCATTTCTCTCCAACTGCGCCGGTATTTTCTGCGGCTGCCTTAACTTGCTGTACAGAAAAATTTCTAAAATGTCCAGCACCGGAAAGACCCGGTATTCCCCCTTTAGCGATACCGAATCTTCTACTTCTCTTAACAGATGTTGGATTGTATGCCAATTTCCTTTTGCCAGCGCGATTCGGATCTGCAGCATCACAACACACAGCCAGGTATGCCACTGCCTGTCCCGATGAATTACCAAAAGCGCTTTGTAAACCGTGATTTCCGCTTCCTGAATCAGCCCCCTGATATAGAGGGCTTCTGCCTGCATCACCAGTTCTGCTCCGTCCAGCCTCCCGCCAATCAATACCGAATACAGGGGATTATACTCGGAAAACAGCCGGACCTCCTGTTCCAGATCTCCCGGTTTCCGGTGATACATATAAAGCAAAGACAGGGAATCATTCAGTCCTGTATCCGGCCACGGAATCGCTGCTCTTCTGGTATCCAGAAGCTGTTTCGCCTTATAAATATGGGGCAGCATTGCTGACAGATCATTATACTGGGCATAGCACAGTAAAAGTTCATAGGTTCCGGTCAGCCTGCTTCTGGTTTCTTCCTCCATATCTTTCCTGTTTTTCATGATCTCTTCAAATTCGGCGCACACTTCTTTTCCCATATCGTGGTGTCCAAAGGCAAACATCTGACGGGCAAAGGTCAAAATAGCTTTCGGATGTCTGGCGCGGATTTCCGCCGGACAGTCAGTGTAATAAGAGATAAATTCCTGCTCGTCCAGACCGTAAAGCACCAAAAAGCGTCTCCGCTCCACCGCGTCCATCAGCGCGTCAAAGTTTTTAATCCGATAGTACAGTCTTCTGGCCCTCTCATTTTCATCTTTTTTCAGGTACCATTCTGCCAGCCGGTTTAAATGCCGGTTCCGTATTTCCTCTGGCAAATGTTCATTTTTCCACGAAATGTATCTGGCAAATAACGGCACTATCTGATAACGATTTCGGGAGCGGTCAAAAGTAAGCAGAAGCCCCTCTTCCATCAGCTCCTTTATCAATTTCCCTGCGTCTCCCTTTTCCCACAGATACTCCGCTTTTTCTACGGAAAAAGAGTCCGCCGCCGCCATAACGGATAGGAAATCAAGGACCCTGGGAGAAATATGACAAAACACCACTCGTTCCATGAATTGAAACATTTCCTGCTCTGATAAAAAACTTTTTCGTTCCTGATACTCCCTTAAATTCATGTGCACTAAAACATTCCATCCCGCGCACATCTGATGCAGATCCTGCAGCGTCTGGCGGGACAGTACCACGCCACTCAGGCGGTAATATTGCTCCATATCTTTCATGGAGTAGGAAAAGTCTTCCTGTCCAATCTGATTTGCCAACCCGTAAATCTGATAAAACGCGTCATGTCTGGCTGCTGTTCCTCTTCCGGAAATCACCAGATGCACCCGATCCGGAAGATTTTTTACCAAAAAGTGAAAAAAGTCCCGGATTGGTGCATAAATCTCGTCTTCCATTCCATCCATCACGATAATGAGCGGCGCTTCATATGAGCGGCAAAACTCCTGAAACTTTTTAATAAACTTTCGCAATTCCTCTGTCTGTTCCGGCATAGGAGAAGAGTTCAAAAACCGGGAGAACTCTTCGCTCTCCGTTTGAAATAATCCTTGAAAATCTTCCCAGAATCCCTCTTTTCCACCTCCTAAAAGAGTTTGCCACAACACATGATATTTCATTTTTTCTGCGTCCATCCGCAGCAAAGTTTCTTTCAGCGCAGTGGTTTTCCCATACCCCATTGGCGCCGAAATCATCGTCAATGGAACTTGTGGAATCCGCCAAAGTTTCTCTTTTAAGCATTGGGTTAAGTACACTCTGGTCTCTGCCACCTGGCCACCTCCATTTTGACGTTTTATCCGCGCAATACCATCTCATACTTAGGGAGAATCTTAAAATAATTCCAGTTGCTGCTGCTCATCCAATGGTAATCTTCCATGCAGTTTTCATACCACAATGTTTCAAACTGGATAGCCTTTAAAAATGCTTCTTTTAGTTTGCCGCGCTCAATTACTTCTGAAGAAAATACCGCTTTCTTGGACTCACAGCCCACATGATACTCTCTGGGCATTGCCTCTAAAAACCGGATCGTCTCCATATTCAGAAGTCCTCCGATTGTACAGCTCTTTTCCGGGAATTTTTCATGCCATTTCCCACACATCTCCAGACAGGCCTGAAATACCTGGTTGCTGTTGCAGCTCTCTGCCCCAAGTCCCATAGAGCAGGCCATATCCACTCTCCCTATGTCCAGCCCTGCCAATATTTCCGCCTCCGGAATATCACAAATCTGATCAAAGTTGCGTATTCCATCCACAGTTTCCACATTAATTAAAAGGCCGACTTTTTCCAGCTCTTCTTTGCGAAATACTGCTTTTGATGCCCCAATAAATTTCGTGGCGGCAAATGCAGATTCAATCATCGGGGCCACGATATGAGAAGCTCCTGCTGATCGGGCATGCCGCATATCTGTAATAGCTTCACAGCCGCCGATTTTTACAATCAGCTCCAAATCCGCGGCAGATGCAATGTCCTTCAGCCTCAATAGTTCTTCAAACCGCGCGCCTTCCGCCTCAAACTCGCCTTTCACTCCAATCAGGCCATATTCTTCCCTCATATGACGGAGAAGGGACAATATCTTTTTCTCCACATTGTTCATCTACAACCGATCTCCTCCTTTAATTATTTGATGATGCCAGGGTCAAAAAGGCATGACTCAAACATCTTGTAGTTCTATTATATCTTTGGCATTTTTTTCTGTCATCAACCGAAAAGTTGTACTTTTTCTATCATACGATTTCTGTTTTTCTATGATGAGTGTTTGTCTGAAACTCCTGCAGGAGTTAGTTTTCTACTAAGTCTATGGCTGGAATATACTAGAACCTAAAAATACGGACTGATTTGTTCTAAAAAGATGAAAACAGCGCTGTTATTTATCGCCCTTTGTTTACATCTTTATGATTTATCAGGCTTCCTTTCGTCCATGCATAAGCGTTTTTTCAATAGCAGTTTAGAATATACGACTCCTTTGAATCACAGTTCCTGGCAGGAACTGGTTAATGACGATCAGTATCAGCATCTCATAGTTGGGGCAGCTCCGGAATGGAACTCTTTATTTCCATTAGCTAAATATGCTTTAGATAATGATCTTTCTATAAATAGATTTTATGTAGCTCGCGGGATAGACATTAAAATAAATATGTATGCAAGTCAAGCGCTTCAAAATGTTAACGACGATACGATATACGTCTGGGAAAAAAATAACACTTTAGGAGCAAAACCCAATATATTAAATTATTATGAACTAAACAACTATATTATTGGTATAGCTCCGTCTAAACAATTATCTGCCTCTCCTCCTGAGAGTAACATTTTAAACAGATATCAATACAAATTTAATGGGCAGTATTTGCAAGACGGGTTTGATGAAAATGGTATTCGTCATTTATACCCATCTGGTTTTTCGTTTGGACCATATATCGCTCTTAATAGCGGGACTTACCAAATTCAAATTACTGGGAAAGGATTATTAAACAATGAATATTTATTCTATTCTGAGCAAGGAGAGGTGGTATATGAGCCGCAAAACTTTTCAGGAAATGAGCAGCAAGTGGTATTTAATATTTGTTTAGAAAATAGCATAACTAATTTTGAAATAAAAATTACTAATTTCTCTTCTGATGAAACCGTAGTAGAGAATTTGCAGATTTTCCCAATTGATTCTACCAAATAATTATAAATTCTTTTATGGTAAGAGCTACTCTATTTTACGCTATTAAAAACCTGAGTTTTATAGTTAAGCGATAAATCGAATAATACACGGATTCTACCATCATAAGTGTAAAACTCAGGTCTTGCCATTCTGTTTCCCTGATGCTATAATTACAGGAAATCCTCTTGCGTCCAGCGGAGGATTTTCATAGCAATCACCCCAGTTCCGAAAGGAGTGCGGCTTTGTCTGTATCGCAGGTGTCCGGTCTCACATTGATAATCCCGGGAACACACTGTGGCTGGGGTGATTTCTTATGTCAAAGCGGAGTTTGCCTGGAGCGCTCCTGTCTCATCCGTTTTTAAATGTAATTCTCCCTGAAACAAACTGCCATCCCGGTTCAAACGGTACAAATTTCCTTTATCAATTATCCAGGTGTCTTTCTTCATCCTGCCATCAGCTCCAAGATAATACCATGTACCATCAACGCCGGTTTTCCAGGTTTCACAAACCATAAACCCTGCGCCATCATGCCAATACCACTCTCCATCCTTATCTTTATGCCACGCATTTCTTACAGGCTGGCCGGTATCTCCCTGATAATAGCGCCACCCGCCATTTTCCTTCTGCCACCCGGATTTCTTTTGTTCTCCTGGCTTTTTTGTATCCGTTTTTCCGACATCTGTTTCTTTATCGTCTGACTCTCCTGTCTCTGGATTTCCGTTTTCCGCCGCACATAGTTTGGCTGCCACATCCTTTTTGAATTGTTCCCAAGCATCCGGGTGTTCTGCAAACCATTTAGGGCAAATTTTTCCAGTTACATCGTAGTGCCGAATCAGGCCGCCATTTAGCGGATCCAGACCCCAGCGCCTGCAGATATCTGCACAGAGGGCTATGTATGCTTGGTAAGTAGCTTTCGTAAAGATCCCTGTTTTGTCCGGGTGGCAGGCTTCGATGCTAATGGTATAGCTGTTGGCCTGGTTGGTGCACCAGCTTATTTCTTCTTCCGGAATGAGCTGTAAAATCTCTCCGCCCAGGCCGATAATATAGTGGCAGCTTGCCTTTGTATCGTGAGTCTTGCTCAGACTTTCAAACCAATTCCGGTTGGCCTGAGCCGTTGTGCCGGGGTTTCCGATATAGTGACAGGCTACGGCAGTTGTTTTGGGCCTGGTGCTTCCAGGCCGGTTATAGCTGCTGATCGTTAAATATTGTTTTTGTATTTTCACTCTGTTCCTTCTATCCTTTCTCATTATTTTCCTGTTGCTCTTCTTTTGGGTTCTCTGTCCTTGGAGGCTCTGACGCTGATTCTATTTCTTTCTTGATAAGGTTCAGCACAGGGCTGAGGATGGGAATGGTGACTCCTGCTGACTGACAATTTTCTGTAATACTGATAAGTTCATTGATTACCAGCCATGAGGCCACCATAGCCGCAAATAGCATGGGAAATCTCATCTCAATATGCAATGTGATTGCTACATAAGAAATCATACAATCAATCCCAAATCCTACGAAAATCAGAATATACATCAACACTTTTTTCATGATCCCGTTAAAGGACTTGTCGCTGGTAATCTTCTGTCCATTGACCTTTGAAGCTGCCAGCCCGGTAAAGTAATCAATAATGTTACATGGGATGAGAAGAGCTAAGGGAATTGCAAGAATTCCGAAAAAACTAAAAAATGCGCCTGCGGCGGCGCTGATTATGTATTCCAGTGGATTGTTTTTCATTTCTATACTTGTTTCCTCCTGTGACGTTTATTGGCTTTGTGGCTTTGAGAAGATTACAGTTACTACCTCTGTACGGATTTCTTCTACCTCTGGTCCTGCTTTTTGAGGATTTTCTGTTTCTGCTGAAATTATCTTTTCTTCAACAAGGTAATCTTCCACTTCGTGAATCTGACCGGAATAAGTGTATCCTTTCAGAGAGCGCATAACCTGGCCTTCACTGCTTATAAGGTCAATGTTGTCATTGATTTTCACTGCTTTAGCAGTTTCCTGAATTTCTTCCAGGCTTTTTCCTTCTTTCAGATGACTGAGAATCAATTTGTCCTCTGTGAATGTGTCAAATCCTCCCGGTACGAGAGTGTATGTTGTTTTTCCATATTTTACTTTTTCCATTTTTATGTCTCCTTTTATTCATTTTTAGTGTATAAATATTTATGTGAAGGGCTGTTGTAGCCCTGGATGGGGAGTTGAGTGGGGTGGCTCAATTAAATAGTGATTTGGCAAAGGTTAATTCAAATCTTAATACATTAGGGGTGGTGGCCCCTGAATCTGGAACAGGAACACACAATACATATTATGTCAGATCAGGCTCAACTTTTTTTCGGAAAATTAACGGTGTTTGTTTTCTTTACTTCGATATAACAATAAATTCTACAAATACAGAGGGTGAAATTCTGATATCAAGCCTACCTTGGTGTGCTTTAGCAGTATATGAGAGGATTGCCAATGTAGATACTGACTCTGTTGCTACATTCTATACCTGGGGTGATGCGTTAAAATGTGGAGTAAGCGAGGCCGGAAGATATTTTGGATATTTTGCATACCCCACCCTTTAAATCATAAATTTGTAAGATTAATATATTTTATATAAATGGTTCCATCAATATAAATTTCAACCATTAACCTCCAGGGGGTAGTCTTATAATCAATGCTTAGATTAGTAATTCTTTGGTTAGGAGTGTCAGCACTACTACAGACAACATTAAAAATATCGTTCCCACTGGTTACTATTATTGGTATGGATCTATTAGATCCAAGGGAAGAAAAACTAAAACCAATACCTGTATTGATATTACCTAAAGAATTAATCATTCCTATTTGGCCGAAAGTGCTGATGTTGTTTGCTTTATCATTAAGCGTCCCAAAATCACTATTTAACTAAGTGCTTGTACCACCTCCTTAAATTTAATTTCTGCCTCTATTCTATAAAGTAGGGTAACCTTAATAAAGCGACCTTGATAGCCCGCTTAAAATCTTTCTTTTTCTTGACTATTTATGCATATTTTTTATGGGACGCCTGAACACTCTCCGTTTTAACTGTACAGTATATCATTGTCGTGTCCAGTTTTTCATGTCCTAGAAATTCTTTTACCTGTTCTATTGGCATCCCACGCCCCAAAAGGTCAGTTGCTATCGTACGCCGGAATCGGTGCGGGTGTGCTCCTGTTACTCCTGTTCGCTTCCCCAGGCTACGCAGCATATACTGGATCCCTGGCACGCTTAAACGCTCATGGGGACTGTCTGAGGTTACAAATAGCGGCCTACTCTGTAAATTATCCTCTCCGGCCCTTGTTTGCAGATACCGGCGCAGGTAGAACTTTGCACTGTCTGTTAAATACGT
>ERZ808046.47-NODE-47-length-172199-cov-10.307683_pt1 | contig 172199 bp, 160 predicted proteins | sample MGYA00380196_ERZ808046 | MGnify/ENA primary metagenome ERZ808046 (study PRJEB31490, sample SAMN06133421) | mouse gut metagenome | isolation source: Z6_2 | host: mice | place: China: Chengdu | collected 2015-05 ...
TGCGGAGAGAAAATTTATATAGAAACAACAAGGAAACCCAGTAAAATCAACGGGTATGGCAATTTAACAATTGCCTACATATAGCTTTAGGTAGGAGGGAAAATTTATATGAATCAAGCAGAATATGAGCGCATGGTAAAAATATACAATTATGTGTATTCCGCACCGCCAAACACGAAAGAAAGGGAGAAGCGGCTTGCAGAAATAGGGGAAGAAACTTCAAGTAAGCTATGGGATTTTTATTGTGGAATTTGTTCTGGACGAATAAAACAGCCTGAACACACAAACAGCGAGGTAGATACAATGGGCGAAAAGAAGATTACAAGCTATGAGGATTTTATAAAAGCGTTAAGATGTGGGGAAAATAGTAAACTTTTTAAATTCAGGCGAAACAATCCTGAAAGATATGCCTATTATGCTGAACAGATGGGAGCGGGTTTTGGACGTAAAAATCCAGCGAAAAAGCAAGATATTAAGCGGTTAGAAGAAGAAAAGAAAAAACGCAGTGAAATTTTGGCAATTCCAGACATAAGGGCAAGGCATAAGGCGATAGCTGAAAATATGGCTCTGTTTGGACGATAAAGAGAAAACGAGGTAGATCACATTATGGATAAGGACACACTTATAAACAATCTGCTTGCGAATTATGGCAAATATGGCGTTACCAGAGCAGAATTAGAACCGATTATAGATGATGGCATACAGAACTATGATTTGTCATTAGAAGCTATCTACAGCGGTTTGAGGATGAGCCTTGCATCCGCATTTAATGAGCATGAGTATTTCTCTTTAGATGATGTGATGGCGATAACCGGTGAGAGCCGGGAAGAACTTTTACAGCGGATAGAGCAATGCAGAAAGGAATTGATAGAAGCCGGAGAAAACCCGGACGAGTATTTCAAGTCTGTAGAGCCACAGAGGGCAGCAGTTTATTACTTCCCTAACGGTTTGCATTAACGGAATTTTTTCTTGAATTTATCCGGGGAGTATGCTATATTATAGATACAAAAGAGGAAACAACCGCCCACAAAGTGGTTGACCTCCAGATGACTATATAAGCCTACCTGTACCGCCAAGTAACAAGGTAGGCTTATTTATTTTCGCTTGTTCCTCTTATCGAGAAAGGCAAGCAACGCTATAACAAAACTACCAAAGGCAATTAGCAAAGCCAATATACCTATGAAAATCGAAATGATTTCAAAAGCTGTCATTTGCGCCACCTCCCCTTTTATGTACTCCGGCAAACCGGGCATGAAGTTTTGGGAGGCTACCACCTTGCAACACGATTGTTCCTCTCCGATATTCTATCATATTCTTTCTTTTATGACAATTCCCAGATTCTATTACAAGGTTATTTTCCTGTTTCTCCTAAAAATAGTATAAAAATATTATCGATTAAATTATACCGTTTTCTCTTGACAAGAACAGCAACAACAAGTATAATTTTGGTATAAATTTATTTATAATTATTTTTATACTATTTTGGAGAAAGAGAAGGTATAGCTTATGTGTAAAATATACGGTTATGTAAGAGTTTCTACAATCCAACAGAAAGTAGAAAGGCAGATAAACAATATTATAGGATTCAATGGGGATGCAATCATTATATCCGAAAAGCAATCTGGCAAAGACATAGATAACAGGGCAGAGTTTAAGAAGCTGCTGAATAAGGTTAAGCAGGGAGATACAATAATATTTGATGAAGTCAGTAGAATGTCAAGAAATGCTGATGAAGGCTTTTCTCTGTATATGGAACTTATGAGCAAGGGTATTTCCCTTGTGTTTCTGAAAGAGCGGCATATAGATACAGATGAATACAAACGCAGGACACAAAGGCATATAGAGAAAGTATCATCCAGTAATAAGAAAATGGATAATCTCATAAATGGAATACTGGAACTTGTGACAGAGTTTGAGCAGGAAAACTTGAAAGATAATATCCGGCTTGCATTTGAACAGGCAGAGCATGAGAGGCAGTTCCTTATTAAGAGGGTAACGGAGGGCAAAGCTACATCAAGCAAGAAGCAGGGCAGACCGGAAGGAAGTTGTAATATAAAGACAGATAAAGCAGAGCATATAAAACAGACGATAAAAGATTTATCAAAGGACTTTGACGGTAAGTATTCAGATGCTAAGATATTGAGGGAATATCTGCATAACACATCAAAAGGAACATACTACAAATACAAGAAAGAATTGAAAGAAGAAATAGCATAATAACACATAGACCTATTGAGGGTATCGGCTGCATAGATACCCTTTTGTTTTGCCTTAAATACCATGACGTGGGGGGCTTATAGGAAAACGCCGCATAGGGGTAGTAAGTGTGCCGAATTGCCGAGCATTTTCAAAAAGGCTTAGTCCTGCTGTCATTCTGAAATATTTTTGAAATAGGCAAAAAGATGGTTTTGTGATAAAATAAAAAATATTATTGTATGGAAGAGGTCGTTAAGATGAAAAATCAATCATTAGCTGCTGGCGTTATGAAAATTTCAATAGAAGATTCAATACATAAAGTTATGGACATTATAGAAAAAGAAGATGGAAGAACCTTTGAAGAAAAAAAGAAAGAAGCAATCAATTTTCTTAAGGATAAAGAGAATACGTTGCTGGCAAAACGTTTAATTGATATTGCTACAGATGATGAAATGGGGAAAAAGATTTATAAGAAGTTTTGGGCAATGGGAGAGTGTATTATTACAGGAAATGAAATTATATTGCGAAAAGTACAGGATTCGGATAAAGATATATTTATTGAATTGCAAAAGGAAAATAATATCGTTAAGTCAATGATGAAAGAAGAAGCTTATCGTAATATGTTATGGAATGAACATATAGAGTATAAAGCATTGATGTTTTCGGTAATTGTGGATAATGAATATGCCGGATATTGTGGTATAAAGAATACTACGCATGAACAATGGGAGATAGCGATAGAAATTTTGAATAAGTGGAAACATAAAGGAATTGGATATAGAGCAATTAGCATTATGTTAGATGAAATAAAAAATCGTCTGAATGTATCGGAATTTCGTGTGAGAATTGATGCTGAAAATTATCCAAGTCAAAGATTATTTGAGAAACTTGGGGCAGAGCCTAATGGTATTTCAGAATTTTTGTTGCATGAGGAAGCGGATATTCGTAGATGTGAGGAAGAAAATATTCATTTGCTGGATGAGAGAATGCAGCAATTAGCAAAGCAGTTTAATGTTGAACCAAGAAAATTGTTGAGCCATGTGTTGGAATATAAATTAACGTGGGATTAAAGAAAATGTCTGTAAGTGTTCAAAAATAGATGAAAATGTTTTTTCGTAACACACTTGTAGCACACAAATAGCCTGAAAAGCCTTATTTTATGCGGTTTGAAGTTCTGCAAGCGTTAATCGGCTGGCGGGACTGTATCAAAATTGCTCAAAGACCCCGGAAAATCAAGGTTTTCCGGGGTTTTCTTATACAGCGGCAGAAACAGCTTTGGGACGGTGTGCAGAAGATACTGACCCAGCTTTCCAAGCTCTCCTGACCGGACCAAGTGTGGAAAAAACTTCTGGATTATTTATCTGAACAGCTGCCTAATGAGTTTGGAAAGGGCTTTACTGTCTGTAATCTTCGGGCGATGCGTCAGTTCTATTGCTTGAGTTAGTCCTATTATCGGCTTTTGATGCATGTTCAGGATGAACTGGCAAGGACTTTCTATGCAGAAGAATGTGCAAAATCTGCGTGGCGCGTCCGGCAACTGGAACGGCAGATCAACACCATGTACTACCAGCGCATTTTAGCAAGTCAGGATAAATCGCTGTGTATGAGGGCGAATTGGGGCAAGCCTTGATTGACCATTTTCAGCACTTCCTAATTTGATCTTTTTCGTATCCCTTGCTTTTGCCAGAATATCTGATACAATAAAGGGGTAAGTTAATGGGGGATGTTAGTGGGGTAAGTTAATGGAGGATGTTCCACATCTGTCAGGAGGTTATTATGGCACTGCCAATCAATGTATCCGATTTAATTAACCGGCGTGTGATTGAGAGCGCGCGTATTGAATATAAGGGCGACTGGAATCCTGAACCAATTTTGCACTCTATTTGTGCTTTCGCAAATGATATTGACAACTGGGGCGGCGGCTACATCATTATTGGAATTGAGGAAGAAGATGGAATGCCGAAGCTCCCGGTCAAAGGTTTAAGCAAAAGTTCCATTGACCGGATCAATAAAGAATTGCTGCAAAAATGTAATCTGATTGAGCCGCGCTATATTCCGATTGTAGAGCAGGCTTCTTATGAAGGAAAAGAGATCATCGTTTTATGGATACCGGGCGGAGCTGACCGGCCTTATAAGTGTCCCATCGCTTTCCCAACAGAAAAAGTTGCAAAATCAGAAAAGGTTTACTATATCCGAAAAATGTCCAACAGCATCCGGGCAAACCAGCTGGAGGAAAAAGAGCTGTTTATGCTGGCGAATAACCAGCCCTATGATGACCGCCCAAATCCGGCAGCCAGACCAGAGGATTTGAAGTCAAGTCTGATTTCGGAATTCCTTTATGCGGTAAAGAGTGATCTGTATGAACGCTCGCTTACCCAGCCGGTTACGGAAACTGCGGCTTCCATGCGCCTGATTGGCGGGCCTTCGGAATGGAAAAGGCCGTTGAATGTAGGGCTGATGTTCTTCAATGAGCGCCCGGATGATTTTTTCCCGTATGCCCGGATTGAGGTGGTAGATAAGCCCGACCCAACCGGCATTGGAATGACGGAAAAAATTTTTGCGGGTCCTCTTGATCGCCAGCTGCGGGATGCGCTCAGCTATATTAAAAACTACATCATTAAAGAGAAAGTAATCAAACTTCCCAACCAGGCAGAAGCAGTACGCATTTTTAACCTGCCATATGCGGCAGTGGAAGAAAGCCTGTCCAATGCCATCTACCACAAGTCCTATCAAATCGGGGAACCGGTCACGGTTACTGTCACGCCGGACCGGATGGAAATTACCAGCCTGCCGGGACCGGACCGCACGATCAGCAATCATGATTTAATGAACCGCCGCCTGATTTCCCGGCGTTATCGGAACCGGCGGATTGGAGATTTTCTAAAGGAATTGAAATTGGTGGAAGGGCGCAATACCGGAATCCCCACAATTCTCCATGCTATGGAAGCAAACGGATCGGATATGCCATTATTTGAAACAGATGAGGACAGGACTTATTTTACGGTGGTTCTGCCCATTCATAAGAAATTCCTTATGCCGGAAACTGCTGTTGCCCCAAAGAAAAAGCAGCGCCGCAGTTTGCCGGAACTGAAAGATCTTGTGGTGGATGCTTTGGCGGAAAACGGAAATCTTTCCACTTCGGAGCTGGCGTCCGAACTTGGTTATACGAAAGTAACTTCCACCCTGTCTAAAGCATTAAAAGAACTGATGTCAGAAGGAATAGTTCAGTATTCAGAGCCGGAGAAAGTGCGTTCCAGAAATCAGAAATTGTATCTTGCAAAGGAACACGGAAATGAATGACAAAGAACTGATTGGAAAAGTACATTCAGCTGTCTATCACCAATGCAAGCGGCGGGGGTATGCGGCTCCAGTGGATGTGCTGATGGAAGTTGGCGTTCTGCCGAAACAAAAATATGAGGACTGGAGGTTTGGGCGCGTGGACTACCTGGAATGGGTCTGCATGGTCAACCTGCGAAGGCTCTCTTTCATTATGCGCCAGATACGGGTTTACGCACAGAAAACAGCAGAGCTAAAAGCACAACAAAATATCGAGAAACCGGATTGACCGAAGGACAGCTCTCATGTAGCTGTCCTTATTTTTTTGAGAGGAGGATTCCATCACGGCAACCACACGCATCATGCCGCTGCACATTGGCAAAGGCCGCACCGAAAGTCAGGCGGTCAGCGACATTATCGATGTATCCGATGTGAAAGCAGACGCCTATTACGCCCCTTATGTGAACTGGGCAGCGGAAAAAGGCATTGTGAATGGTACTACTGCCACCACTTTTTCCCCGGACACCAATATTACGCGGGAACAGATGGCAGTCATTACGGCAAATTATGCGAAAAAACTGGGCTATTCCCTGCCCGCAACCCAGGATGCCGTGATTTTTTCGGACAACGCGCAGATCAGCGGATGGGCGGCAGCAGAGGTCAAAGCCATGCAGCAGGCGGGCATCCTGGCCGGGAAAAGCGGAAATAAGTTTGACCCGCAGGGAACTGTCACCCGCGCAGAGGCCGCTACTGTCCTGCGGCGGTTTGCAGAGATCGTCATTGACCCTCAGACCGCCCAGGGCTGGGGGCAGAACCACAACGGTTCCTGGCAGTACATAAAAAACGGCAAACCCGCCGCCGGCTGGCTGCAAGACGGCGAGAAATGGTACTGGCTGGACAATACCGGCTGGATGTTTGCCAGCGGCTGGAAAGAGATTGGCGGCAAGTGGTACTACTTTAACGCAAACGGCGTAATGGCGGTCAATGCCACCATTGACGGTTACACTATTGGTTCGGACGGAGCCAGAAAATAGGGTGGTTTTATGAAAGCCATCTATATGTAAACGTCCCTTTTGACTTATCCCTGCCCTTATGGGACAGAGTCTTGAATAACAGCATAACCGATCCGTTCAGGGCGCAGATGATGCAGCAAGTATCTGCGCCCTGTTTTTACCGGTCCTTTTTCTGACCTATTTTATTTTTGTGTACCCCTTGTATTCAGTAGAATATCTGGTACAATAATGGGGGTAAGTTAATGAGAGTTGCTGTCTAAAATAGTGTGCAATCACTTTTCCAACGGAAAAAGCAGTAAAATCAGAAAATATGTCTTGTGAAAGAAGATGGCCATGAGAGAAGAATATAATTTTATAAATGGAAAGAAAGACAGACGCATAAAAAATGAAGTGAAGAAATTCCTGGATACCCATCGAGATGTAGAGTTCTCAGCGGCCAAGTTTGAATATTCTATATATCTACATGGTGAAGTAAGCCAAATGGCAATTGAATTTGCAAATGCAAGGTGTCCTAAGACAACAGCAGATTTGGAATTGGAAAAAGAAATTACAGAAACGGTAGAACCAGATAAATTGCTAAAGCTGATGCGGAAAGAAATGTCTGGTTCTAACAGGAGCTTGCTAAGAGAAAAAATAATGGAATATGAATCAGAACTTTTTCCAATGATAAAGGAAAAATGCATACGTAACAAACAAGATATCTTTATTGAAAACGCATTACATTTCTTTATGAAGAGCAAAATTAATTGTTGTGATTGGATTATTGAGACATACTCACAGTTTCAGAGTGAATACTTAAAATCTATGCTTTGTCTTGTTATTGGCTTTCGTGGAGATGCAAGCATGATTCCGTTTTTAATGAGAGAAGCAAAAAGAATGGAAAAAGAGTATCCTAATGAATACTATGATCAGGGACCGGCATTAGCGGTGCAGGAATTGTCGGTTCGTTATTTGAATTAATTTTCAAATCAGTAACAGATTAGAATTTCTAACTTTATGTTTGACAGAAGGTGAGCGGGAGAAAAATTGGAATTTGCGGAGGAGGATATAGTGTCATTTAATATAGCAGAAACATTTGAACTATTGTTCGATAAAAATAATAATATTGCATACAAGGCATTACAGGAATTGCAAAAAGAAAGTGAAGAAACAGATTGCATTTATTTATATATGGATAGACTAAGCGATATGCTTGATAGTGATAATTCATATATTCGCACAAGAGGGCTTACTCTGCTTGCCTGTAATGCAAAATGGGATAAAGATTACAAGATTGATGAAATCATTGATAAATATTTAAAGCACATTACAGATGTTAAACCCATTACGGCAAGACAATGTATCAAGTTGTTGCCGGTTGTTGCAAAGTATAAGCCTGAATTAAAAAATGATATTCTTTCTGCACTTAGTAAAGCAGATATAACTGTGTACGATGATAGTATGCAGCCATTAATTTATAAGGATATTCAAAAAGCGTTGAAGGAAATTCAAAAATTATAAAAACACAATTGGAATTTATTAAAGCGAAGCAATAATCGGAAGGGAAGGAGCTTGTATGATTTTGTACCACGGAAGTAATGTGACTGTAGACCATCCGAAGTCCATAAAACAAAATCGCTATTTGGATTTCGGCTTCGGTTTCTATACCACTACCAACTACGATCAGGCCGTGAATTTTGCCAGTAAAGTTACAGAACGACGTAAAACTGGTGAAGCTACTCTGAATATTTATTCGATTGATGAAACAGTGGCATTTCAGGAGTGTAGCCTGCTTCGATTTGATAGTCCCAATGAAGCATGGTTAGATTTTGTAGCAGCAAATCGTCAAGGTTCCTACCAAGGGCAACAATACGACATGATTTATGGTGCAGTTGCTAACGATGATGTGTACCGTACTATCACCTTGTATATGACTGGTGTATTGAATAAAGAGCAGACGTTGACTGCACTCAAAATTCGGAAACTGTTCAACCAAATGGTATTTGCAACGAAGAAATCTCTACAATACTTGCATTTTGAAGGGAAGGAGCTTGTATGAATGAAGACCAGTTCAGCGCGATGCTGGTAATTATTGTTCCCCCTATCATTGAGCAGATTACGAAAAACAGCAATATAGACGATGATAAGGCTATTTCCCATTTTTATCAGTCCAGGCTTTACAAAGAGCTTTCAGATGAAAAATCGAAGCTGTGGCACTATGGCCCCATGACTTTGTATACTATGTACCAGGATGAGCTTTTAACAGACTTTTATGATTATCCGGAGGAGGCTTGAGCAATGAGCAAGGAAACAAATTTTTTGATCTACTGTATGGAGAGGTATCGCCATTTTAAAGGACTTTCTGGTGCAGATGTGGCAAAGATTTTTGAAGAATACGGCATCTATGAGTATATCGCGAAATACTTTGAAGCCTTGCACACTATGGGGGAGCATTGTATTGTGCAGGATATTGACAATTATATTAGTGATATCAAAAACAATTCACAGACCACCTGAATGGAACCATATACAAGAAGGAGGAAACCGCCATGGACAAAGAAGGCAGCGGTAAAATAATCAAAAACGAGAGAGGAAGCTTTTCCGGAAAGATGGGCTACGTGCTGGCTGTGGCCGGTTCTGCCGTAGGCCTGGGAAATATTTGGAGGTTCCCATATCTAGCAGCTAAATTCGGAGGAGGAATGTTCCTTTTGGTTTACCTGCTTCTGATGCTGACCTTTGGATATACCCTGATCGTAACGGAGACGGCCCTGGGTCGTATGACAAAGAAAAGCCCGGTAGGAGCCTTTGGGGCTTTCGGGAAGAGCCTTCCCTTTCAGGTGGGGGGCTGGATGAATGCGGTGATTCCTATGCTGATTGTGCCTTATTACAGCGTAATCGGCGGCTGGGTAGCCAAATACTTGTTTGAATATATCAAAGGAAATGCTCAGATCTTAGCAGCTGACGGATACTTTTCTGACTTTACGTTAAATGCCGCCAGTATGGAGATTTGGTTTTTGGTATTTTCTGTTTTGGTAATTGTGGTAATTCTGGCTGGTGTAGAGCATGGCGTGGAGAAGGTTTCCAAAATCATGATGCCCCTGCTGGTAATCCTGGCAATTTTTGTGGCGATCTATTCAGTGACCCGGCCCGGAGCCATGGAGGGCGTTAAATATTTCCTTTTGCCGGACTTTAGAAATTTTTCCTGGATGACTGTGGTGGCAGCCATGGGCCAGATGTTTTATTCCCTGTCCATCGCAATGGGTATTTTATATACCTATGGCTCTTATATTGGAAAAGATGTGGACATTGAGCAATCTACAAAACAGGTAGAGTTTTTTGATACCGGCATTGCCATGCTGGCCGGCCTGATGATCATTCCGGCGGTATTTGCATTTTCCGGAGGAGATGCCAGCACTTTGAAGGCCGGACCATCCTTGATGTTTATTACGATCCCCAAGGTATTTGCCAGCATGGGTATGGGGACCTTAGCCGGAGTCATGTTTTTCCTTATGGTATTTTTTGCTGCGTTGACCAGCGCCATTTCCCTTACCGAGACCAGCGTATCCACACTGACGGATCAGTTTGGGCTAAACCGTACTGCCGGGTGTCTGCTGATGGGAGCCATTATGGTGGGATTGGGCTCTGCATCTGCTTTGGGCTTTAACGTTTTGGATTTCGTCAAGCCTCTGGGAATGTCGATTTTGGATTTCTTCGACTTTTTGACCAACTCTGTCATGATGCCTGTGGCGGCTTTGGCTACCTGCGTGCTGGTTCTTCGGGTAGTGGGAATCAGACGGATTGCGGAAGAAGTGGAGATTTCTTCCGAATTCCGGCGCAAAAAGATGTACAATTTTTTTATCAAATATCTGGCGCCGGTGTTTTTGATTATTATTCTTTTAAGCTCTGTTGCCAATGTGGCAGGCTGGATCAGCCTTTAAATGAATAAGCGTTAGTTCCATATACGCCTGGCCTGTTATCAGGTCAGGCGTATGTCGCCGTAAGGGAAAGCCTGGAGAGAACCGTCTGCCATGCGGCAGGTCAGACTGCCGTCAGCTTCAATGGCCATGGCTTTTACTGGCTGAGTCTGCCCGTCGGGCCCGGTAAGAAGCCCGTCTTTTCCAAGCACAAGATTGCGGCTGCGGTAGATTTCCGGAACAGCGGTGCTGCCGGCAAGATCCAAGAAACAACAGCGGATCTGGGCCGCCAATTGACTACGGTTGACCGGTACACCATCCGCAGTACAGCCATCTAAGGTAATGGCTCCCATCTGTTGGATGTTGGAAGGCGGAAAGCCGCCTGCCGGTTCTTTTAGATTCAGTCCGATTCCTACAATGACAAAATCTATTTCTCCGGTTTCAAAGCTGGAAACAGCCTCGGTCAGGATACCGCAGACTTTTTTTCCCCGAAAATACAGATCATTCACCCATTTAATATCTAAATCAATGCCGCAGATCCGCGACACAGCTTTATAGACGGCTACAGCGGCAGCAGCAGTAATGACCCGGCTCTGGCTTAAGTGGTGTTTTGGATGATACAGGATACTAAAATACAAGCCGGCATCTTTAGGAGAGTAAAACCCCCGGCCTAAATGGCCCCGTCCGGCGCTTTGGGACTCTGCCAAAACCATGGCCCCGTCAGAAAGAGGGCAGCCCTGACTATCAGATTCCATCGCTTTCCGGCGAAGCACCAGATTGGTGGATGAAACCTCCGGATATACCCATACAGGCGCAAAACACCTGTCAGAATAGGCCAGAATGGCTTCAGAAGAGAGAAGGTTGCTGTCCGGCTCTAAAATGTACCCTTTATTGGTGACTGCATCAATAGGATATCCCTCTTTCCGGAGGGCAGAAATCGCTTTCCACACTGCAGTCCGGGAACAGGAGAAACGGGCAGCCAGGTCTTCGCCGGAAATATAAACGCCCTTTTGTTCTTCCAAGAATCTTAAAACAGATGACTTTACAGACATTTCTATTCCCCCTTTTCTGTTTTGATGATACACAAAATACGGAAGGATTGTCAAGACACAGCCAAGATATTCAAACCTCTTTACTTGACTTTTACACTAATAATAGGTAAAATGAAACTTAATTATGTGTAGTGAGTATTTATACACATTCCACCGCACCGAAGAAACAGGGAGGAATGACAATGATCAAGTATATTTTAAAGAGAATCGGCGCAGGCATTCTATCTGTGTTTGTTCTGATTACGATTACATTCTTTTTGCTGCATATCATTCCCGGCGGCCCTTTTAGCCCGGCTGAGAACCGAAATGTACCACCGAAGATTCTGGAGAAGGTCTCTGAGCAGTATGGACTAAATGATCCAATCCCGGAGCAGTATATCCGATATCTGAAAAATCTGGCCCAAGGTGATCTGGGCACCTCCTTTAAAAAGCAGGATACAACTGTAAATGAGCTGATTGCTCAGGGATTTCCGGTTTCTGCCAGGGTCGGTTTCTGGGGTGTGTTGATTTCCCTGGCCGTGGGAGTTCCTTTGGGCGTAATTGCGGCAGTGAAACGGGGAAAGTGGCCTGATGGAGCGGCCATGGTTTTTGCCACCATAGGCGTGTCGGTTCCATCTTTTGTAATTTGTGTCCTTATGATGTATTTCTTTTGTGAAAAGTGGAAGATTTTCCCGTCTTATGGGTTAACTTCCTGGAAACATTATGTACTGCCGGTATTTTGCATGGCATTTTCCCAGATTGCCTATATTACCCGTCTTATGAGATCTTCCATGCTGGAGACTATGCGCCAGGACTATATCCGTACCGAGCGGGCAAAAGGAGTGCCGGAATTTACCGTTATCAGCAGGTATGCCATGAAGAATTCCCTGCTGCCCGTTATTACTTATGTAGGTCCTATGGTAGCCGCCCTTTTAACCGGTACTTTTATAATTGAGAAGCTGTTCTCTGTACCGGGACTTGGCCGCTACTTTGTGTCTGCCATCAATGATCGTGACTATTCCGTGACTCTGGGACTTACCTTGTTTGTAGGGACATTGATTATTATTGTTAACATAATCGTGGATATTATGTATGCAGTAATTGATCCCAGAGTAAAGATCGATAAATAGGAGTGTTTAGCATGAAGAAGAAAACAATGGTCCAGGCTTTGGCTGTGGAAACGGCAGGGCCTTCTTACGCCATGACAGATGTCATTCCGGATGAGCTGATGGAGCCTCTGGAAGAGTCGGATCGGGAGACAGAGAGTATTGAGAGGGAGAGCATTTCCTATTTGCAGATGTGCTGGAGAAGACTGAAAAAGGATAAGCTGGCAATGTTTGGCCTGGCAGTAATCGCAGTCATGACTCTGCTTGCTGTCTTTGCCCCTATGTTTTCACAGTATACTTATGACCAGACAGATTTTGCCCACATGCTGGAATGGCCCAGCAGGGCTCATTGGTTTGGCACAGATAAGCTGGGAAGAGATATTTTTGTCCGCACCATGTACGGAGCAAGGATTTCCCTTACTATCGGATTTACCGCCGCCTTTATTAATATGATTATCGGCGTGTTATACGGCGGTATTGCCGGTTATCTGGGCGGCAGAACAGATATGATTATGATGCGTATTGTGGACATTCTCTGCGGGATTCCCAGCTTAATCTATTTGATTTTAATTATGATGTATCTGGGAAATACCATGAAGAGTATTTTAATCGCCATGTGCCTGACTTACTGGATTACTACTGCCAGAATGGTCAGAGGGCAGATCCTTACTTTGAGGGAACAGGATTTTGCTCTTGCCGGTAAGGTCTGCGGCTTAAGCAAATGGCAGATTTTGATTCACCATCTGATTCCAAACAGTATTGGGACGATTATCGTTACAGTAACCTTTTTAATCCCATCCGCCATTTTCCAGGAGGCGTTTTTAAGCTTTTTGGGTATTGGTATTGCGGTGCCCAAAGCAAGCTGGGGAACTCTGGCTAATGATGCCATTGAATATTTGTTTTCTTATCCTTACCAGATGTTCTTTCCGGCAGTAGCTATCAGTATTACCATTTTTGCACTGAACTTTATCGGCGACGGCCTTCGGGATGCTTTGGATCCCAGACTGAAAAAGTAGGTCTGAAATGCCAGGCAGATATATTGAATGATTAGGAGAACCGAAGATGAGCAACACGGAAAATAAGGTACTGCTGGATGTGAAAAATCTTCACACTGGTTTTGCCACAGATGACGGACAGGTAAAAGCAGTCCGGGGAATTTCTATCCATGTAGATCAGGGCGAGAGTTTAGGGATTGTAGGAGAATCCGGCTGCGGAAAGTCGGTGAGCATGCTGTCTATCATGCGCCTTCTGGCAGACAATGCCAGTCTTACAGCAGATGAGATTACCTTTGACGGAGAGGATTTGCTGCACAAATCCGTTAAGGAGATGCGGAAATATCAGGGAAATGATATTTCTATGATTTTCCAAGATCCTATGACCAGCTTAAATCCTTTGTTTACCATAGGAGAGCAGATCTGCAACCCACTAATGCGTCACAGAAAACTGACGAAAAAGGAAGCGCTGAAAAGAGCCGTAGAGGTTCTGGATCAGGTAGGAATTCCGGATCCGGAGAAAAGGCTAAAGCAGTATCCTCATGAGCTTTCCGGCGGTATGCGCCAGAGAGTTATGATTGCCATTGCCATTAGCTGTGATCCCAAGCTTTTGATTGCAGATGAGCCTACAACGGCTCTGGATGTGACGATTCAGGCTCAGATTCTGGAGCTGATGCAGAAGATGAAGGACGAGTACCACATGTCTTTAATCCTGATTACCCATGATCTTGGAGTGATTGCCAGCATGTGTACCCGGGTGGTAGTAATGTACGGCGGATTAATTATGGAGGAAGGATCCTTAAGGGATATTTTCTACCGGACCGGTCATCCCTACACCCTGGGACTGATGGAGTCTGTTCCCAAGCATGATAAGCAGCGCCTGGTGCCTATTTACGGCACACCGCCGGATTTGTTAAGCCCGCCTAAGGGATGCCCTTTTGCGGCCAGATGTAAGTATGCCATGAAGCTGTGCAAGGAGCACGTGCCGGAACTTACGGAGATTGGAGAAGGCCACAGAAGCGCCTGCTGGCTTCATAACCCTTGTGTAAAAGCCAGAAAAGGGGAGGTGAAGCTGTCATGAGTATTAGTAGCAACAAAGAGAACTGTCTGGAGGTTCAGAATTTAAAAAAATATTTTGAACTGAAGGCAGGGTTTTTCAAAAAGCCCAATATTTTAAAGGCTGTTGATGATGTGAGCTTTTCCATTGCAAAAGGCGAGGCCATGGGTCTGGTTGGAGAATCAGGCTGCGGCAAGACTACCATTGGGCGCACCGTGCTGAAGCTTTACGAGCCTACCGGCGGCAAGATTTTATACCAGGGCGAGGATATTACCAATCTGGATGACAACCAGATGCTTCCTTACCGGAAGAAGATTCAGATGATTTTCCAGGACCCTTACACCTCTCTGGATCCCAGAATGAATGTGGCCCATATTATTGCGGAGCCGATTCGATTTATGAACCTGATGCAGGGCAAGGATGTGATGGATCGGGTAAAAGAGCTGGTGGAGCTGGTTGGACTAAAGCAGGATCACTTAAACCGTTATCCTCATGAGTTTTCCGGCGGTCAGAGACAGCGTATCGGCATTGCCAGAGCGCTGGCGGCGGAACCGGAGTTTATTGTGTGTGATGAGCCTATTTCCGCTTTGGACGTGTCCATCCAGGCACAGATTATAAATATTTTGGAAGATTTGCAAAATAAATTCAATTTTACTTACCTGTTTATTTCCCATGACCTGGCTATGGTGCGCCATATTTCCAACCAGGTGGGAGTGATGTATCTGGGTAATCTGGTAGAATATGCAGAGGTTGACGAGCTCTACGACAATATGCTGCATCCTTATACAAAGGCGCTGATCTCTGCAGAGCCGGTGGCGGATCCGGATAAAGCGGAGGCAAGCAAACGGATTGTCCTTCAGGGCGACGTGCCTTCCCCCATTAATCCGGGGCCAGGCTGTCCGTTCCGTTCCCGCTGCCAGTACGCCAAAAATGTTTGTGCCAGCCAAAAGCCTTGCTTAAAGAAAATAAATGAGAAACATTATGTGGCCTGCCATCTCTATGAGATTTAAGGATATTACACTATAAAATGCCTTTCAGGCAACAAAAAAGAGGAGGAATGATTATGAGAAAAAGATGGATAAGCGGAATTCTTGCATCTGTAATGGCAATGTCCCTGCTTGCAGGATGCGGCGGCAGCCAGAGTTCCACAGGGGACACGGCGGCTTCCACGGCGGCTGTTGGTACTGAGGCAGCGGCAGGCAGTGAAACTACCGGGGGAACAGAGGCGACAGGTAATGTACTGCGTTATGTTATGAATGGCGAGCCGGAGACTTTGGATCCCAACATGAATAACTATGCAGCATCTTCTAATGTACTGTTAAATTTGTTTACCGGTTTGTATCAGTACTCTACAGACGGCACCAGCGTAGAACCGGGGTGTGCAGAGAGCCATACCGTATCGGATGACGGCTTGACCTATACGTTTAAGCTGAGAGAAGGCTTAAAGTGGTCCGACGGCTCTCCTTTAACTGCGGCAGACTTTGAGTATTCCTGGAAGCGGGAATTAAAGCAGGAAACCGCTTCCACCGCTGCATGGCAGTTATATTACATTAAGAACGGCGAGGCTTACAATAACGGTCAGTGTGAGGCTGACGAAGTAGGCGTTAAGGCGATTGACGATACTACCTTAGAAGTTGTATTGAACAATCCTACTCCCTACTTTGTAAATCTGACCGCTGCCAACAACTTTGCGCCGGTTAAGAAAGATGCGGTAGAGGGAGCAGAGGTCTGGACCAAGTCCGCAGAGACCTATGTGTGCAACGGCCCCTTTATGATGGCGGAGATTAAGCCCCAGGAAGGCTATTCTTTAGTAAAGAACCCCAATTACGTATTTGCAGATACCGTAGCATTGGACGGTATCGAGATGATCTTTATTGAGCAGGCTGAGGCGGCCCTTTCTGCATACAATGCGGGTGATGTGGACGCCATGAGCGGTAACTCTATTGAAACCCAGGCCATGACCCAGTATGACGGTAACGAAGAGCTTCACAGCTATGATTTAATCGGTACCTCTTACTACGATTTCAACTGCGAGAAGGAGTACATGACCAAGGAAGTGAGAAAGGCCTTGTCCATGGCAATCAGCCGTGATACCATCAACCAGGTAGCCGTTCCTTCCAAACCCAAGTCTGCATATGCATTTGTTCCCTTCGGAATTCCCTATGCAGAGGAGACAGAGGACTTCCGTACCAAGGTTGGAAATACCCTGATTACCGAGGATGTGGAAGCAGCAAAGCAGCTGCTGGCAGACGCAGGATATCCGGGGGGAGAAGGCCTTCCTACCTTACAGCTGATTATCACCAATACCAAGGAAAACAAGGATAAGGCACAGATCCTTCAGGCAGTCTGGAAAGAGAATTTAGGCGTTAATGTGGAGATCGTTACCTTTGAATCCAAGGTTTACTGGGATGAACACGGCGCCGGAAACTTTGACATTGCATTTGACGGCTGGACTGGCGACTATCCGGATCCCAACACCAACTTAAGCATTTTCAACAAGAGCCGTATGGAAAAAGAGTGCCGTTGGAGAAGCGAGGAAGCGCTTCGCTATGACAGTTTACTGGAGGAAGCAGCAACCTTGACAGATAACAATGCCCGTATGGAATTGTTTGTTGAGATGGAACAAATCCTTATGGATGAGATGCCTGTAATGCCGGTATACTTCCGCAACACTATGGCGTTAGTAAAGCCGTATGTTCAGGGATTTACCTGTGACAACTCCGGACATCCGCTGTTCAGAGCTGTATCTATGGAGAAATAGCCAGCGATGATATATCCAAGAACTTTACATGCCGGGGGCTGCATAGGAATTGCCGCCCCGGCATTTCCTATGGAAAGAGAACGTTTGGAAAAGTGCGTAAACCGATTAAAAGGTCTGGGCTATCGGGTGAGGACAGGACAAAACCTGGAAGAAGGAAAGGATTCCCACGGCTATTTATGCGGCGGCGGGAGAGAGCGGGCCGCTGCTCTGTGCAGCTTGTTTGCGGATCCGGAGGTAGATGCCATTATCTGTATCCGCGGTGGCTACGGCAGCGCCCAGATGATGAAATATCTGGATTACGATTTAATCCAAAAGAATCCGAAGGTGTTTGTGGGGTACTCAGATATTACCAATCTGTTAAATACCTTTGCATTAAAGTGCGGCTTTATTACTTACCATGGTCCCATGGTCAGCTCCAATATACTGGAAAATTATGATGAATATACACAGACCAGCTTCTTAAAGGCTATCGGAGATTGGGAGGAGCTGGAGTTTATGAATGACAGTTTGACATCGGTTCCATTTGAGACGATTACCGGGGGCCGGGCAGAAGGACGGTTGATTGGAGGAAATGTAACGGTAGTGGGCCGCATGATGGGAACTTTCTATCAACCGGATTCCAGAGGAAAGATTATCTTTCTGGAAGATGTGGATGAACCTATTCCATCTCTGGATATGTATATTACCCAGATGGAGAACGCCGGGTTTTTTGACGAGGCAGCAGGGATACTGCTGGGAGACTACTCAGGCTGTATAAACAAATACGGGGAAGAGTACCTCATTGAGGAGTTCCTAAAGGATAAATTTGCACCTTTGGGCATTCCGGTATTGTCAGGACTTCAGGTAGGGCACCGTAGTCCCACCGGAACTCTTCCAATCGGCGCTTGGTGCCGGTTGGATGCAGACAATAAAAAGATTACATTTGTAAAAAAATGACAAGGACGAGACAGAAACTTTTATAGATATGAGGGAAGTTTCTGTCTCATTTATTATAAGAGTTTATCATCGGACGTAAACAGATTGCGTTTTAAGGGATATTTTTTATGTAATTTTCCGCTTGCTGTCCTGAGACGTTTAGTATTTCCTGCAAAGATTTGGAAATATTTTCATCGGAGATTCCAAGGTTGCGGTAGGCTTTAATAATAGCGAAAGCCTGGGTATCCATTTGGATCTCTTTCCGAAGTTCAGCTTCCAACTGGGATCTGAGTTCTTCCGTAAGCTGGGGTCTCAGCTCTTCTATAAGCTGAGGCCGGAGCTCTTCCTCTACTTCCTTTTTTACTTCCTCCCGCAGTTCAATCCTCATATACTTTCGTTCTGTTTTTCGAAGTAATTCCAAATCCCTTTTTGCATCATACTCAAATATACTCACTGCTATCGCCTCCGTTTTCCAAGTGGAAAGAAACTCTGACAAGATACCCTCCTGAATACATTCATTCACAGCACGTTCCACCGCATAATTTAAAGTCATGGTTTGAGCATAGGTCCTTACTCTGTCCACATATAGCATATATTCTTTCAATGTTTTGCAGGCATCCGCCAAGTGCTTGTTGTGCCCTAAGTTAATGTTTAGCAGGGTTACCTTTAAATCCAGGTCAGGGGAAGCTGATGGGATCTGATAGGCATCCGACAGTTTCAGAGTAGTTTGATCTCCCATAGGCCGCTTGCCATTATAAAAAATAACAAAATGGGGCGTGGGGATCTTTACATGGCTTTCAGCATAAAGAGACTCATTTTTAATAAGTTTTTGATACTCTTTCGCAACATACAATAGGTATCGAAGGGGCATATTGGGGTTATAGCTGGATTGATGCTCGTAAAGGCTTAACTGAAAGTCAATAATAAATGCCAGATCATTTTTCAGGTTCATATAAATGGCATTTTCCAAAGTAACTATCTCTAAATCTTGTGGATCTTTATACGCAGATCCATTTACTGCATTAAACAGGCTTAAAAGTTCCTCTTTGTCATGAAACAGCATCCGAAACAACGTATCCTTGTAGTTGCGTTTGACATCAACAGGCTGATGGTTCTGAAGCCGTCCTTCTTTCTTTTGCTTCATTTGTCCTCCTTTGCAGGAGAAATGTAGAAAATCTCCTGCTTTTTCATTAAAGTGGAAAAGCATAGATTTTCTGATAGAGATAAAGAATATCGTAGATAGCGCAGGGCCGGAATATTAGAAATATATGCTTTATGTGGATTTGTTCATATAATACCATTCCCACTAAGCTCGTGAAAGACCTCGCTAAGTGGTCAGGTATATATTCTCACTAGACTCGTGAAAAACCTCGTCAAGTGTTCATATAATATTTATACCACAAAAAAGGTAAAAAGCCCCTCCGTAGACATTTCTCGACATTAAAAGACTTTACAGGAAGAAATGCCCAGGGAGGGGCTGATAGGATGTATGAAATTTCGAAGGTCAGAAAGAATTACAGAGCCAAGTTTTCTTTAAGCTCCCCTTTTTCCACTACCAATGCCGCAGCCGGAGCTTCCTGGCTCAATACAACCTGGTAGCGATCTGCCCAGGCTTTCTTTCTGGTGACATCAATCTCCATAACCGGATAGGGAGACTGAATCTTTCCGATAGCCTCGATGCTTCCCGGATATTCAGGACTCCAGAAACCTAACACCACAGGGGTTTTACTCTCAATGACTCTTTCGCGGAAATAGTCCATATCCTCAATATAACGCTCTGCTGCGGTAGCGGCTACAGCGCCGTCGGAAATAGCGGTGGAAACCTGGCGGAGATATTTATCTCTTACGTCGCCGATAGCGTAAATACCGGGAATATTAGTTTCCATCTGCTCATTAACATGGAGCCAGCCCCGGGAATCTTTATATAGCTCATCCGGGAGCCACTTGGTTTCCGGAATCATTCCCACAAAAAAGAACACGCCATCGCAGGCAAAATCTGTAATTTCTTCTGTTTTCATGTTCTTAATCTTTACGCCGGTAACCTGTTCCTCGCCGCAAACTTCAGACAGAACACTGTTCCAAACAAAATCCATTTTGGGATGGGAGAGGGCTTTTTCAGCGGCCTGCTTATTGCAGTCTAAAACTCCTTCCTCGTGGAGTACAATCACGGTAACCCGGCTGGCAAATTTGGTAATAAACATTCCTTCCTCAATGGCCTGGTCGCCGCTTCCCACCACTACAACATGCTGATCCTGAAAGAATTCTGCATCGCAGGTGGCGCAGTATGCCACACCCTGCCCGGTAAGTTCACGCTCTCCGGGGATCCCAAGGATTCTGGCAGAGGTGCCGGTAGCTACAATAACGGCCTTAGCGCCGTATTCATGGCGTCTGGTTTTTACTAATTTTACATCGCCGGATACATCCATGGATTTTACTGGCTCTCTTTTGATCTCTACGCCGAAACTCTCAGCATGTTCCGCCATTTTCTTCGTTAAATCCGGGCCGGAAGTAGAAGGAATGCCAGGATAGTTTACAATCTCTCTGGTAGTGTAGGCCCGCCCGCCTACGGTACTTTTTTCCAGAATCAGGGTGTTTAAGTGGGCCCGTCCTCCATAAATTCCGGCGGCCAGTCCGGCCGGTCCTGCTCCAATGATAATTAAATCGTACATTGCATCCATTCTTGTTTCCTCCATTTTTTCATACTATACAAACTAATCTCTAATAAACTCACAGATAATTCTATTTTAACATATTTTTCTGAAATTACTATAACATATATTATTGTCCCATGACAGATTTCATGGTATACTTCTATTAGATTTAAAAACAAGACAAAGGAGGCGCAATTTTATGAAAAAATTGAACTCACGGGCATTTGAAGAGTACATTGAAAATGACGGCGAGACCTGCCTGGTGATCTTTTCCAGAAAGAGCTGTCACGTATGCAAGGGTGTCCATGCAGTGCTGGAGGATTTGGAAGGCGATTACAAAGGTAAGATGCCGTTTTACGAGGTAGATGTAGAGGAAGAGGCGGCGCTATTTGAAAAAATGATGATGAAAGGGGTTCCTCAGGTTATCATTTTTGATAACGGCGAGGTAGTAGAAAAACTGGCGGGTAACCACGAAGAGGATGATTACATTGACGCCATTGAAAAATACATTTAATCATTATCCGGCATTAGCCGGTTAATAAAAAGGAGGTTATATCATATGGGACTTTATAATGTATACCCTATGGGAACAACAATTTACAACCCGGAGAAGGCATGGAATGGCTACACTCTGATGCAGTGTCAGGGCATCGGCGCTGTTCTGGTGGACATGAACGGTAATGTAGCAAAAGTTTGGAAGGATGTACAGGGCTTCCCCAACAAGCTGCTTCCCGGCGGATATTTGATGGGCAGTTTAGGACTCCGTGATCCCAAGTTTGGATATCAGGATCAAACGGATGTAGTTCAGGTTGACTGGGACGGCAAGGTTGTCTGGAAGTTTGATAAAAAAGAGCTGGTAGATGACGACGGAGACAAGAGATGGATCGCACGTCAGCACCATGACTATCAGAGAGAGGGCAATCCGGTTGGTTACTATGTACCCGGCATGGAATGTAAGACTGACAGCGGCAATACATTAATTCTGTGCCATGAGGATATTTACAATAAGAAGATCAGCGAACACCGCCTGTTAGACGATGTATTTATCGAAGTAGACTGGGAAGGCAACATTGTCTGGGAGTGGCATGCTAACAAGCATTTTGCAGAACTGGGCTTTGATGAGATTCAGAAGAACGTATTGGCCCGCAATCCAAATAATCACGAAAACGGCGGCGGACAGGGCGACTGGATGCATATCAACTCCATGAGTGTATTAGGCCCCAATAAGTGGTATGATGCAGGCGATGAAAGATTCAATCCCGAGAACATTATCTGGGATGCCCGTGAGTCCAACATTCTGGCTATTATCAGCAAAAAGACCGGCAAGATCGTATGGCAGATTGGCCCGGATTTCACCAAGACCAAAGAGCTGCGGATTATGGGACAGATTATCGGACAGCATCACTGCCACATGATTCCCAAGGGGCTTCCCGGCGAGGGCAATATTCTGGTATTCGACAACGGCGGCTGGGCTGGCTACGGTATGCCAAGCAGAGTCAGCAGGGACGGTACCAAGGCGGACATCCGCGATCATTCCCGTATTCTGGAATTCGATCCGGTTACCTTAGAGGTAGTTTGGGAGTTTAAGGGACTGACATTCGGCGGTATGCTGGGTCTGGTTGCAAATTCCAAATTCTACAGCCCGCTTATCAGCTCCGCTCAGAGACTGCCCAACGGCAATACCCTGATTACCGAAGGCTGCTACATGCGTCTGTTTGAGGTTACTCCTGAGAAGGAAGTTGTCTGGGAGTATATTCCTCCGTTTAAGGGCATGAGAGAAATGGTATACCGTGCATACCGTTATCCTTATGATTATGTTCCCCAGCTGGAGAAGCCGGTTGAGACTCCGGTGGAAAGACTTGACTGCCATGACTTCCGTGTACCGGGAGCAGCAGAAGGCACAATTAAGGATATAACTCCTGTAGAGGGAACCTTAGGCTACAGCAGTAAGATTGATGCTTGTGTAACTGACGGACAGGTATAACTTTCGTACATAATGACAGCCGCCCAAGGGCTTTTGACCCAAGGGCGGCTGTTTTTTTGGCGCGCCCGGCAGGCGCTTGTTTCTAATCTCTTTTTTCTGGCAAGAGGCGAAAGAATCAGCTACAGTACAAATCTCCCTTCCAGCGCCAGAAATTGATCCAGCATCATCCGGCTGACTCTGGCGCCAAACCGGGTGGCTGGGTGATTGGAGTAATACATAGGATCGCTGAAATTTTTATGCATCATCACAATCACATAGGGACCATAAGGGGTGCAGACAATGCCTCCGTCATTACGGCATTCATCCATGCTTCCGCTTTTGGAGGCAACCTGGATAGAATTCTCTTCCCCATTATCCTCCCCGTCCATGTAGTACACGGGAAACTCTCCGGTAATCATAGAGTTGTAGTGCTGCTTCTTGAAAATTTCAATCATAGCCTGATCCGCCCCGGGACTAATCAGTTGATGTTTTGCCAGCCTGGTAAAAATACTGGCGTAATCCCTGGGAGTGGAGGTTCCCAGCCGCCCAAGCCCTGGGCTGTCAAATTGAAGAAAACGGTGAAGCCTGGTGGAAGAGCAGCCTAACCTTTGGATGCAGGCGTTGATAGTATCAATGCCCAGATATTCAATGATCATATTGGTAGCAGCATTGTCGCTGACAATAATCATTAAAGTGGCAGCGTCCTTGACCCGCAGGAGCGCCCCAAAATCCAGAGAATGGACGAGACCGCTTCCGGAAACCTGGTGCTGTTTCCGGTAAGTTAATACATCCTCCAGACTGGCCTTTCCCCGCTCAATCTGCTCAAAGAGACATACTAGAATATAGGTTTTAATGGTGCTGGCAGTCTCAAAATCTTCATCTGCATGGATGGAGACTACATTGCCTTTCAAATCATCAGCATAAAAGCCCATGTGGCCGTCGTAGCTTTTCAGCTCGGCGGCGATTCGGTTTTCCAGAGTAAATTTAGGATCCATAGGAAACCTCTCCTTTGTATATGAATGATGTGGGTTTAAGAGACAGGAAGCTTATCTAAAAGCTGAACCAATTCGTCGCACATATAGTTTAACTGGTCAGTGGCAGGGATCTCGATACCGTGAATCAAATAGTTGCGAACCCCTAAAAGCCGGGAAAAAACCTGGAATTCTTCCCTGGAAAAGATTTTCGTGCGTTTGACGCTGCCGGGCTGAAGAGCGTCCCCCTTGGATTTAGGAGAACGGCGAATCAGACGGTTTAAGGAAGCTTCCAAAACCACCCATAAATCCACGAAATGTCCCAGAGCCAGCTGCCGGTCCTGCGACATATTATCTGCCAGAGGATGGAGATCCAGGTACAAAGCGTACCGTTTGCCGTTTCCCAGGATTATCTGATCCGTAAGCTGCTGGCATACGGTGCGCCGGTCATTTTGCAGACGCAGGGATTTTAAAATATGCTCTAAATCCCGGGCGCGATCCAGCTTTAAACGGTTTAGCAGGCGAAGCAAAAGCTCTGCGTTTCCAATCCGCACCTTAATATCCGGGGCCGGGGGATGGTTGTTAAGGTGGTTGTACAGATAAGCAGCCAGATCGTATTGGTTTTCAAAGGAGGACGCAGTGCTCTGAATCCGCTTGTTACCGGCAGCCTGAAGACGTTCTAAGGCGATCTCGCCCGCAAGAACCAGGCCGTTTAATTCGTCCAGAATGGCCAGCTCCTCGTCGGACAGAGCGCCCTGGAGGGGCTTGTAAATCAAATCATGCTCCACTTCGGACCAGGCGTGCATGAGAACCGATGCCACCTGAATTTCCAGACGGACGCGGGAATACTTTTTCTGTTTGGATTCCAGGCTGTCCTCCCTCATCTGGACCCGATAGTGGTTGGCCCAATAACCGGAAAAACGCTTATTGTAGCTGGGCGGTTTGGATTCACTGGGAAACCGGCGGATCTCACTGACAGAAAAAAGAGTATTGATGACCCGATCCGCCATATCCCGGTCGCCGGGAAAGTAGAGGGATACCCGAATACCCGCCAGGTCTGCGATGTCATTGTAGATCTCGGTAAGATTCTGATAAGGAGTCTCCCGATTTTCTGCCCGTTTTGCCACCTTAACCTTTAACCGGGCCGGATTTTTGGCGCGGGAAATCACCATGGCGCGGATACCGGAAGAGCGCAGGGCCTCATCCAGAAGCTGGGCTCCCAGCCGGGCTGCCATGTCATAGTAGCTGATCCGTTTTTTGTAGTGTTCAACAAACTGATTGATTATGTCCATAGAGTGATCCTTATGAAAAAATTCAGGGAGAAAACGATCCGGTAAGACAAAAGCCCCACAACCTTTCGATTGTGAGGCTTTCTTTAAGCGCGCCAGAGAAGATTCGAACTCCCGACACTACGGTCCGTAGCCGTATGCTCTATCCAGCTGAGCTACTGACGCACACTACTGCAAGTCCACCTGACAGGTTTCTTTAACAGCGCAAAAGTAATTATAAACGAGAGATCCAGAAAAGTCAACAGTTTTTTGGAAAAATCTCCGCCGCCTATACAGTTTACTTGCAATTTCCGGTAAGAATGCATATAATTGGAGGCATGAATACACTGCCAATTTATCGGGAAACGGTAATCGAAGTAAATTTAGACAGAATTGCATACAATATGGAACAAATTCGGGCCATGGTCGGAAAGGACGTAAAAATTGCAGCCGTTGTGAAAGCCAACGGTTATGGGCATGGGGCGGTGGGAATTGCCCCAGCGATTATGGAACATGGCGGCGATCTGCTCTGTGTGGCGACTCTGACAGAAGCTATAGAATTAAAAGAAACTTATCCGGAATATCCGGTACTGATTATGGGGCTGACGCCAAAGGAAGGCTTTCCGGCGGTGCTGGATTACAATATCCTTCAGACCATTGATACCCTGGATCAGGCAAAAGCCCTGGCATCCCTTGCAAGAAAAAGGGGAGCAGCTGCCGGCATCCACATCAAATACGACACAGGTTTTCACCGCATTGGCTTTCCGGATAATCCAGAGAGTTACAGGGCCATTGAGGAGATCAGCCGGATGGAAGGACTTAAAATAGAAGGGATTTTTTCCCATCTGGTTCTTCTGGATGATGAATCCAACCGGCGGCAATATGAAGCATTCTGCCGGGCTGTGAAGGCGTTAAGAGAGCGGGGGGTGGTTCTCCCCTGCTGTCATCTGGCAGACTCCATTGCTTCTGTAGATTACCCGGAGTACCGGATGGATATGATCCGGGCCGGAGCAATTATTTATGGCTTAAAGGGGTTCCACAAAGGCCGGCTTGACGTCCGGCAGGCTCTTACCTTTAAGACGAAAATCAATCATATTACAGAAATAAAAGCCGGGGAAGGAGTAAGCTACGATTTTATGTGGCGGACAGAGAGGGATACCCGAATCGGTACTCTGCCCTTTGGCTACGCCGACGGCTATCCCAGGAATTTAAGGGGAAAAGCGAAGGTGACCATCCGCGGAAAGCAGGTCCCGGTGGTAGGCGTACTATGTATGGATCAATGCATGGTGGATTTGGGAGATGTGCCGGAAGCGCAGATCGGGGACGAAGTTATTATCTACGGGGACGGTACAGGAAATACCCTGGATATTCAGGCCATCAGCGTTCTGGCAGAGACCAATAAAAATGATATTGTGGCCCGCCTTAGCGCCAGACCGGCCAGAATATATTTAAAAGATGGTAAAATGTAACAGGAATCATAACCATGGTTGGGAGGAAATTTACATGACAAGGACAGAAAATGAGATTTGGTCGAACTCATGGGTCATGACCCATGCAGAAGAAATGCTCCCTATGCTGATACAGATTCGCAGAAGGCTGCATCAGCACCCGGAGTTAGGTACGGATGAATATGAGACAGGAGCCATTATCCGGGAATATTTGGATCAATGGGGGATATCCTATCAATATCCCTGTGCAGATACCGGCCTGGTGGCCCTGGTGAAAGGAAAGAAGACGGCAGCCTGCCCTGAGACGGCAGGAGGAGAGAATCCGTCTTGTCAGGGCGGAATGGTAACAGTGGCGCTGCGGGCAGATATGGATGCGCTTCCGGTCCAGGAGGATGAAAGCCGATCCTACTGTTCCAGGAATCCGGGAGTAATGCACGCATGCGGTCACGACGCCCATATGACCATTGCCCTGGGGGCAGCCTGGCTCCTGAAAAAATATGAAAAGGAATGGGCGGGAAATGTAAAAATTTTCTTCCAGCCAGCTGAGGAAACCTGCGGCGGAGCAGAGCGGATGGTACAGGAAGGATGTATGGAGAATCCCCATGTAGATTATGTTTTAGGCCTTCATATGATGCCATCCTACGAATACGGGGAGGTAGAGTTAAAATACGATGATTTGAATGCCTCATCCGACGAGGTGCGGCTGATTATTACAGGAAAGGGGTGTCACGGCGCTTATCCGGATGGGGGCATTGACGCGATTACAGCGGCGGCAGCCCTGATTCAAAGCCTTCAGAGCCTGGTAAGCCGCCGGATTTCTCCCTTCCAAAATGCAGTGCTTTCCCTGGGAACCATAAAAGGGGGGACAGCCGCCAACGTAGTGGCAGAACGGGTAGAGGTGGAAGGAACTCTCAGAACTACAAACCCTCAAACCCGCAGAATGGCAAAGGCTTACATCAGGCAGATGACAGAAAACATTTGCCGGGCTTACGGGGGAGAGGGGGAAACCATATTCAATCCGGGTTACGATGCTCTTATTAATAACAATGAAATTGTAGACTTGGTTGTGGAAACGGTTTCCCAGACCCTGGGAAAGGAACATGTTCATTTTAAACCATTCCCAAGCCTGGGAGTGGAGGATTTTTCCTTTTTCTTAAATAAAGCGCCGGGAGCCTTTTATCATTTGGGTTGCGCCTGCCGGGAGAAGGGGATCGGAGCGCCCCTTCACAATAGCCAGTTTGATATCGATGAGCGGGCTCTGAGCCTGGGGGCCGCCCTGCAGGTTATGCTGGTAATAAAGCTTTTAAAGCGCGGATAACCCTTTTTTCTTGTATTATACTACAAAATTCGCTATAATAGACGTATTCCGGCCTAGGAGAGACTATGAGAACGTATTTAAAGAGTAAGATGACCATTAAGAACCGCCTGATATTAATCGAAATTATCAGTATTTTGGGGATGATTATCATAGGTCTGGTTGCCATTGTGACCAGCAGGGATATTAATCAGGCCAGTACAGATATTGCAGATTTCTGGGTCCCGTCTGCAATTGCAGTGGAGCAGCTTAATACGGACACGTCAGATTACCGGATTGCTGAACATGATCATATCCTGACAAAGAATCGGGATGAGATAGATACGCTGGAGGCAGATCTGAGTCTGAGACGCCAAAATATTGGAGAAGAATTTGAACAGTATATCCGCTTTTATATTGGAGGCGGTGAGGAGGATGCCCTGATCCATCAGGCCTGGAAGCTGTGGCAGCAGTATGCCGCTATCAGTGAGGAAATTCTGGAGATCAGCCGGGCAAATCAGCCGGATAAGGCGTTAGAACTCTTAAATGGGCAGTCAAAAGAGCTGTTTGATGAGTACAGCAGGCTGCTAAAGGCCATTGGCAATGAAAAGCAGGCCGGAGCCAACAGAGCCAGTGAATACGGAAATCAGTTGTACAGCCGCCTGATTGGCTGGAAGATTGCATTGATTTTGCTGTTGGCCCTGCTGCTGTCTGCCCTGATTATTTCTTTGATACGGGGAATGGTCAAGTTTATTACTCTTTTAGTAGACGGAATTACCCGGGTGTCTGCGGGCGATCTGGATTTTCGGTTAAACTGCGATGGAGACAGGGAGATGGAGACGGTTGTCCGGTCTGTCAATTCCCTGGCCGCCAGCTTAAAGGCCATGGCAGATGATGAGAAACGGGTTTTGGGGGAGATTGCATCCGGCAATTTAGAGGCTTCTTCCAAAGCAGAGCCCTCTTACAGAGGGGATTTTGCGGCTATTCTTTATGGAATCAAAAATTTGGAGACGCGTCTGAAAGAGCGGGAAGGCTCCCAAAACGAAGAGAGGATCAGGGAATAGATGACAGATACGCACACAGCTGCCCCCAGCCAGTGGATGGTGCAGACGAAACGGGCGGATTTTTCCGGGATTGCACAAAAATACGGCATCACCCCAGTAACTGCCCGGATTATCCGAAACAGGGGAGTGGTGGAGGATGAGGAGATACGAAGGTATTTAACCGGTGATCTTGAGGACATGTACAGCCCGTGGCTGCTTCCGGATATGGAGAAGGCGGCGGCGATTATAAAGCAGAAGACAGAAGCCGGGGCTTCCATACGGGTGGTTGGAGACTATGACATTGACGGAGTCTGCGCTACTTATATTCTGCTTACCGCTTTAAAGGAGATAGGAGCCCGGGGAGATTACCGGATCCCTGACCGGATAAAAGACGGGTACGGGATCAATGAGGCGATTATCCGCCAGGCGGCAGAGGACGGAATCGACACAATTTTAACCTGTGACAACGGCATTGCTGCTGTAGAACAGATTACCCTGGCAAAGGAGCTGGGGATGACGGTCATTGTCACAGATCACCATGACATTCAAAAAACAGAAGACGGAAAAGATATCCTTCCATTGGCAGACGCAGTGGTAAACCCCAAACGTCAGGACAGTCGTTATCCATACCCGGATATCTGCGGCGGCATGGTGGCATATAAACTGATGAGGGCATTGTATGAGAGATACGAAATCCCCCTGAAAAAGTGGGAAAACATGCTGGAATTTGCCGCTATCGCCACGGTTGGAGATGTGATGAAGCTTCAGGATGAAAACAGGATTGCAGTGAAGGCCGGGCTTAAGCGCATTGCCTGTTCCGCTAATCCGGGCCTTAGAAGCTTGATTGAAAAAAACAATTTGGATCCCAAAGCCCTGACCGCCTACCACATCGGGTTTGTGATCGGCCCATGTTTAAACGCGGGAGGACGCCTTCAGACTGCCAGGCTGGCATTAGAGCTTCTTCTGGCAGAAGAACAGGAAAAGGCCGGCCAGCTGGCAGGGGAGTTAAAGGATCTGAACGAACAGCGCAAGGATATGACTCTGAAAGGAACGGCAGAGGCCATAGAACAGGTGGAAACGCATTACTTGAAGGACAAGGTGCTGGTAGTATTTCTTCCCCAATGTCACGAGTCTCTGGCAGGTATTGTGGCTGGACGTTTAAGAGAGCAGTATCAGAAACCGGCTATCGTGTTGACCAGGGCGGAAGAGGGGGTGAAAGGTTCCGGACGCTCTATTGAGGCCTATCACATGTTCCAGGGGCTGGTAGAGGTAAAAGACCTGCTTACCAGGTTTGGCGGGCATCCCATGGCGGCAGGGCTGTCCCTTCCGGAGGAACATGTGGAAGAGCTTCGCCGCCGTCTGAACGAAAATGCCATGCTTACAGAGGAGGATTTTATCCGCAAGGTGTGGATTGACGTGCCTATGCCCGTGGAATACATAAATGAGTCCTTTATACAAGAACTGGAGCTGTTGGAGCCGTTTGGAAACGGCAACGAAAAGCCTCAGTTTGCCCAAAAAGACCTGACGGTTAAAAGCGCCCGGGTACTGGGAAAGAACCGCAATGCAGTCAAGCTTTCCCTGGCAGCTCCGGGAGGGTTTGTCATAGATGCCATGGTGTTTGGCGATGGGGACCGATTTATGGAGGAAATGGGAAGCCAGCATACTATGGATGTTATCTATTATCCCACGATTAATGAGTACAATGGAAACCGGTCTTTGCAGATTGTGATTAAAGAATACCGTTTTTCAAAAAAAGCATGAAGCCCACAAAACAGGGCAAAGAAGGAGGAACCACAACATGGTCAATGAAGTAATGGAATTTTTAAGTAGCCAGGATCCGGAGGTGGGCGCTGCCATAGAGAAAGAATGTGCCCGTCAGAGAAGAAACCTGGAATTAATTGCATCCGAAAACATTGTATCAGAAGCAGTTATGATGGCAATGGGGACGGTGCTCACCAACAAATATGCAGAAGGTTACCCGGGCAAGCGGTATTACGGAGGCTGTGAAGTGGTGGATCAGGTGGAGACCATCGCCATTGAGCGGGCTAAAAAGCTGTTTGGCTGTGACTATGCCAATGTACAGCCCCACTCCGGAGCACAGGCGAATATGGCAGTGTTTGTGGCAATGTTGAAGCCGGGAGATACAGTTATGGGAATGAACCTGGATCACGGCGGTCATCTTACCCATGGAAGCCCTGTAAATTTCTCCGGTCTTTACTTTCACATCGTTCCTTACGGCGTCAATGATCAGGGCTTTATTGATTATGATCAAATGGAGCGTTTGGCAGTAGAGAACAAGCCGAAACTGATTGTGGCAGGGGCCAGCGCCTACGGCCGTACCATTGATTTTAAGCGTTTTCGGGAAGTGGCTGACAAGGTAGGGGCCTACCTGATGGTAGATATGGCCCACATTGCCGGACTGGTGGCAGCAGGCCTTCATCCCAGCCCCATTCCCTATGCGGACGTAGTGACCACCACTACCCATAAGACATTAAGAGGCCCCAGAGGCGGTATGATTTTGGCCAATAAGGAAGCGGCTGAAAAGTTTAACTTTAATAAGGCTATTTTCCCCGGCACTCAGGGAGGTCCCTTGGAGCATGTTATCGCAGGCAAGGCCGTATGTTTCGGAGAGGCATTAAAACCGGAGTTTAAAGAATATCAGGCTCAGGTTGTAAAAAATGCCAAAGCATTGGCTGCAGCACTGGAAAAACAGGGCTTTCGGGTTCTTACCGGAGGAACCGATAATCACTTAATGCTGGTAGATTTAAGAGGCATGGAAGTAACCGGAAAAGAGCTGCAGAACCGCTGTGATGAAGTTTACATTACTTTAAATAAGAATGCAGTTCCCAATGATCCCAGAAGTCCCTTTGTCACCTCCGGCGTCCGTATCGGAACACCGGCGATTACCTCCAGAGGACTGGTGGAAGAAGACATGGACAAGATTGCTGAGTGTATCTGGCTGGCGGCCACAGATTTTGAGGCTAAGGCAGACTATATTCGGGCAGAGGTCACCAAGATCTGCGATAAGTATCCCATTTACCAGTAAGATATAAAAAAACCCCGTATGGCCGCAAACAAAGCCATACGGGGTTTTTTGACTATTTTATCGGGAAGGACCAAATTTAAAGTCTTAAGAAGACAAGCTTGCCGCCGCCATATTGGCCGCTGTGCCGGTTTCCTGCCTGCCGGGACTGTCCGTGCCGGGGGTAGTTGTACCGTTTCCCGGGCGGTCATCCGAATCCGGCCGCTGTGGGGCCTTTTTACTTAAATTTTTCTGGGCAGTAGCCAGCATCAGCTTAATACGGTTTAACTGGTTTACCTCGCTGGCTCCGGGATCATAATCCACAGCAATGATGTTAGATTCAGGATAGCTGCGGCGCAGTTCCTTGATTACGCCCTTGCCCACAATATGATTGGGCAGGCAGCCAAAGGGCTGGGCACAGACAATGTTTTCCACACCGCTGTGAATCAGCTCCAGCATTTCGCCGGTAAGAAACCAGCCTTCTCCGGTTTGATTGCCCAGGGATACAAATTCCTTTGCCATATTTGCCAGGTCCCGAATGTTGGCGGGAGGGGCAAAATGACGGCTCTGGGCCAGCTCTTTTCTGGCGCTTTTGCGGAAATATTCTAATAAAGCAATGGCCATGTTGGACAGCCGGGCAGAGGAGCGTTTACCGCCTAAGTGGTCGGCTTTAAAGTTGCTGTTGTAGAAACAGTATAGAAGGAAATCCATCAGATCCGGCATAACTGCCTCGGCTCCTTCTGCTTCTAAAAGCTCCACCAGATGGTTATTGGCCAAAGGAGAAAATTTAACCAGAATCTCTCCTACAATACCCACCCGGGGCTTTTTCGCAATCCGTCTGGGCAGGTTGTCAAAGTCCTGGATAATGCCTCTTAAATTCCGGCCAAACTCCATCATCGACGGAGAACGCCTGGACAGAGAAGCAATGCAGCGCTTTTTCCACTTCTCATGGAGCTCGTCAGCGCTTCCGGCAATGGCCTCATAGGGTCTGGTAGCGTAAAGCACCCGCATAAACACATCGCCATATACAATGGCCTGCATGGCCTTTGTCAGCAGAGGAAGAGTAATGGTAAAGCCCGGATTGGTTTCCATGCCGTTAGCGTTGACGGAGATTACCGGGATCTGCTCCATCCCTGCTTTTTCCAAAGCTCTGCGGATAAAACCGATATAATTGGATGCACGGCAGCCGCCGCCGGTCTGGGTCATAAAAACAGCGGTGCGATCCAAATCATACTGGCCGGAAAGCAGGGCGTCCATGATCTGACCGATGACAATAAGGGACGGGTAGCAGGCGTCGTTATTCACATATTGAAGTCCCACATCCACAGCATTGCGGTTATGGTTCTGAAGGATCTGAATCCGATAGCCGAAAGAGCGGATGGCCGGTTCCAGCAAATCAAAATGGATAGGCGACATCTGAGGACATAAAATCGTGTAATCCTTTTTCATGGCTTTTGTGAACACCTGCCGGTTGTAGGAGCTGGAGACCACCTTCCTGCTGTAATGCTTCTGATCCCGAACTCTTAAGGCGGCAATCAGAGAGCGGATCCGGATTCGGGCCGCCCCTAAATTATTGACTTCGTCAATTTTTAAAACTGTGTAAATCTTACCGGATTTGGTAAGAATATCATTAACCTGATCCGTGGTTACCGCATCCAGGCCGCATCCAAAAGAATTTAACTGGATTAAATCCAGTATATTGCTGGTCTTTACGTAGCTGGCAGCGTGATAGAGGCGGGAGTGGTACATCCACTGATCCGTTACCATCAGAGGACGTTCCACCTTGGCAAGGTGGGATATGGAATCCTCTGTAAGGACGGCAAAGCCGTAGGAGGTAATGAGATCCGGAATTCCATGGTGAATCTCCGGATCAATATGATAGGGCCGGCCGGCTAAAACAATGCCTCGTTTTTTGTGTTCCTTTAACCAGGCAATGGTTTCCTCACCCTTTTTCTCAATATCACGGCGGGAGTCTAACAGCTCCTCCCAGGCCAGGTGAGCGGCCTGTTCTACCTCTTTGGCAGTTATGGGAGCAAAAAAACCGGACTCCGGGCCAAACTCCTTTACAAACTCTTCTGTCAGAGCCCTAGTGAGAACCTCTTCATTGGTAAATGCCAGGAAAGGATTTAAGAACCGGACATGATTTTCCCCCAGCTCTTCCATGTTGTTTTTAATGTTTTCCGCATAGGAGGTAACCATTGGGCAATTATAATGGTTGCCTGCATCCGGCGTTTCATTGCGCTCGTAAGGGATACAGGGATAAAAAATCAGTTTGACCCCCTGCTTAATAAGCCAGTTAACATGGCCATGGGCCAGCTTGGCCGGATAGCACTCGGATTCGCTGGGGATGGACTCAATACCCAGTTCATAAAGCTTTCTGGTAGACTGGGGAGATAATACTGTGGAAAAGCCCAGCTCTTTAAAAAACACGGCCCAGAAAGGATAATTCTCATACATGTTTAAAACTCTGGGGATTCCTACCACGCCCCGAAATGCCATATCCATGGTGAGAGGCTCATAATCAAATATCCGCCTGTATTTATACTCAAACAGATTGGGAATTTCTTTCTTCTTTTTCTCCTGGCCCAGTCCCCGTTCACATCGGTTGCCGGACACAAAACGGCGTCCGCCGCCAAACTGGCTGACCGTCAGAACACAGTTGTTGGTACAGCCCTTGCACCGGGTCATGGAGGTAGTATATTGAAGTCCCAGGATTTTTTCCAAAGAGAGCATGGAAGAGCCTTTGGCAGCATCAAACCGCTCCCTTGCAATAAGGGCGGCGCCGAAAGCGCCCATAATACCGGCAATATCCGGCCGGACAGCCTCACAGCCTGCAATCTTTTCAAAGCTTCTGAGAACCGCATCATTATAAAAGGTGCCGCCCTGAACCACCACGTGAGATCCCAAATCAGAGGCAGAAGCAATCTTGATCACCTTAAACAAGGCATTTTTAATGACAGAATAAGCCAGGCCGGCGGAAATGTCGGCCACGCTGGCGCCCTCTTTCTGAGCCTGCTTTACATTAGAATTCATAAAGACAGTGCAGCGGGTTCCCAGATCTGTAGGGTTTTTGGCAAATAAGGCTTCCCTGGCAAAATCCTCTACGCTGTAATTTAGGGACTTGGCAAAGGTTTCAATAAAAGAACCGCAGCCGGAGGAGCAGGCCTCATTAAGCTGAACGCTGTCTACCGTGCCGTCTTTGATTCGGATACACTTCATATCCTGACCGCCGATATCTAAAATGCAGTCTACATCCGGCTCAAAAAATGCGGCGGCATAGTAATGGGAGATGGTTTCCACCTCGCCCTCCTCCAACAGAAAGGCGGATTTCAGCAGGGCCTCGCCGTAGCCGGTGGAGCAGGACCAGGCAATCCTTGCCGTGGGGGGAAGCTGAGTTTTGATCTCCCCCATAGCCTCAATGGCAGTTTTTAAAGGACTTCCGTTGTTGCTTTTATAAAACCGGTATAAAAGACTTCCGTCTTCGCCTACCAGGGCAACCTTGGTGGTGGTAGATCCGGCGTCAATGCCTAAAAAACAGTTGCCTTTATATGTAGATAAGTCTCCTGTTTTTACACGGCTGGCCTGATGGCGCTCCTGGAAACGGCCGTATTCCTCCTGGCTTTCAAACAAGGGCTCCATGCGTTTTACTTCAAAACCCATCTGAATACCGGAAGAGAGAAGGGCGATGAGAGAATCCAGACTGCTTGCCCGTTCATCCTTTTCTGCGTTCATGGCGGCTCCCATAGCGGCAAACAAATGAGAGTGATCCGGCGCGATAATCTGATCCGGCCTGAGACGCAGGGTGCGGATAAAAGCGGCGCGAAGCTCTGAGAGGAAGTGCAAAGGACCGCCAAGGAAAGCTACATTACCCCGGATAGGCTTGCCGCAGGCTAAACCGCTGATAGTCTGATTGACCACCGCCTGAAAAATAGAAGCGGCCAAGTCCTCTCTGGTAGCGCCCTCATTGATCAGGGGCTGAATGTCCGATTTGGCAAAAACACCGCACCGGGCTGCGATAGGATATATGGCCTGATAGTTCTTTGCGTATTCATTTAATCCGGATGCATCTGTCTGAAGTAAAGATGCCATCTGGTCGATAAAAGACCCTGTGCCTCCGGCGCAGATGCCGTTCATCCTCTGATCAATACCACCGGTGAAGTAGATGATTTTCGCATCCTCTCCCCCCAGCTCAATTGCCACGTCAGTCTGGGGCGCATAATCCTGAAGAGAAGAAGCAACCGCCACGACTTCCTGAACAAAAGGAACATCCATATGGTGGGAGAGGGTCAGGCCGCCGGAACCGGTAATGACCGGGCGGACATCTATGGAGCCAAGCTGTTTTCTGGCTTTTTCAAGCAGCCTGGCCAGTGTTTCCTGGATATTTGCAAAATGCCGCTCATAATCGGCAAAACGTATATGGAAATTTTCATCCAAAATTGCGATTTTAACTGTGGTGGAACCAATATCAATTCCAAGAGTATTAAATAAATTCATACTTTTTGGGAGAATCCCTGCCTCCTTTGTAAAGCCTTTAGGCAACATTCCATTTTAGTCTAACATAAAAAAGAAAAGAATACAATTAGTAGGTTCTGTTAAAAATCTGTAAAGAATGTATGAAAATTTAATTTGTTTGACAAACAACAGGACGGTTAGTATAATGGAAAACGTGTTAGAATGGGAAAAATAGGCAGAAAAAGGGGGAAAGGCATGATTCAGATTTTTAAGACCGATGAGGGTGTTGTACGTCAAACAGATGAGATTGAGATGAATTCCTGGATTGCGCTGACGGATCCCACAGCTGCTGAGATTCTGGAGATTGCAGATGCATTCCAAATTGAGTCGGATCACTTAAGGGCCCCTCTGGACGAGGAGGAGCGTTCCCGTTTGGAGATAGAGGATAACTATTCTCTGGTGCTGGTGGACATTCCTTCTATTGAAGAGAGAAACGGCAAGGACTGGTATGTGACCATCCCTATCGGCATCATTATGACCAGCACCAATATTATTACGGTGTGTTTAGAGGAAACACCTGTGCTCAACGCATTTATGGACGGACGGGTCCGGGACTTCCATACCTATATGAAAACCCGGTTTATCTTACAGGTTCTCTACAAAAATGCATCTCTGTACCTTCAATATCTGAGGGTGATTGAGAAAAAAAGCGAGGTGATTGAGAAAAAGCTTCACAAGTCTCAGAAGAACCAGGAGTTAATCGAGCTTTTGGAGCTGGAAAAATCTCTTTTATATTTTACCACCTCCCTTCGATCCAATGAGGTGGTTTTGGAAAAGCTGATGCGGAGTGAAAGAATCAAAAAGTATCCGGAGGATACAGAGCTTTTGGAGGACGTTATTATTGAAAATAAGCAGGCCATTGAGATGGCAAATATTTACAGCGGTATCTTAGGCGGCACCATGGATACGTTTGCATCTGTTATCTCAAACAACCAAAACCTGGTTATGAAGTTTCTTACCACAGTAACTATCGTAATGTCTATCCCCACTATGATATCCAGTTTTTATGGCATGAATGTCAATTCCCGGGGGATGCCTTTTGCGGCAAGCCCTTATGGATTCCAAATTATTATCGGCTGTTCCGTGGTAATTTGTCTGATAATTGCCTGGATTTTTTCAAAAAAGGATTTATTTTAAAATTAGGAGAATTCAATGAAATTTTTTTATAAGCTGGAACGCAAATATGGGAAATATGCAATTCCTAATTTAATGCAGTATATAATAGTTTTGTACGGGGCAGGACTGATTATCTCCCTGTGGAATCCCCGGATTTATACACAGTATCTGGCTCTCAACGGCCAGGCTATCCTTCACGGCCAGATTTGGCGGATCGTTACTTTTCTCTGTTATCCGCCGGTTCAGGGAATCTTTTTTGGGATTCTGGCTCTTTATCTGTACTATTCTATGGGCCAGACCCTGGAGCGGGTCTGGGGGGCCTTTCGGTTTAATGTGTACTTCCTGCTGGGAGTGACAGGCCATGTGCTGGCGGAAATTGTGATTACCTTGATGTTTGGGGTAAGCCCCAGGCTTTTGCCGGTAGCTCTGGATTTCTCCCTGTTTTTTGCATTTGCGCTGACTTTTCCGGACGTGGAGTTTCTTCTGATGTTTCTGATACCTGTTAAGGCCAAGTGGCTGGCAGTGGCGGAGGGAGCGGTTTACCTTTATTATCTGATTGCAGGAGATGTGGTAACCAGAATTGAAATCGGCATGACCATGGCCAATGTCATAGTGTTCTTTTTATTGACCCGCAATTATAACCGGATTAATCCCAGGGAAATAAAGAGAAAACATGACTTTAAGGCTCAGGTCCACATAAAGCCCCAGGGCAGAACCAGGCATAAATGTGCAGTGTGCGGCAGGACAGAACAGGACGGACCGGGAATGGAGTTCCGCTATTGCTCAAAATGTCAGGGCAGCTATGAATACTGTCAGGACCACCTGTATACCCATCAGCATGTGACGAAGGGATAGGGCTGCAAATTTGGAAATAAACGAAAATTTGGAGGGAAATGTGATGAAAAAGACAAAGATTATCTGTACAATGGGACCGAATACAGACAATTATGAGGTAATGAAGGCGCTGGCATTAAATAATATGGATGTGGCACGCTTTAATTTTTCTCATGGCACCCATACAGAACATAAGGAGCGCTTAGAGCAGCTTAAGAAAGTGAGGAAGGAGACGGATCGCCCCATTGCAGCTCTTTTAGATACCAAGGGACCGGAGATCCGCACAGGACTATTAAAGGATCACCAGAAAATTACGCTGACAGAAGGACAAACCTATACCCTGACTACCCGGGAGCTGGAGGGCGATAATACCATTGGACATATTAATTACCAGGGATTAAATGAAGATGTTTCTGCGGGAAATAAGATCCTGATAGATGACGGCTTAATAGAGCTGGAGGTAAAGGAAGTAAAGGATACGGACATTATCTGCACGGTAATCAACGGCGGCGAGCTTGGGGAAAGAAAGGGAGTGAATGTGCCCAATGTTAAGATTAAGCTTCCGGCTTTGACAGATAAGGACAAAGAAGATATTTTATTCGGAATTAAGGAAGGCTTTGATTTTATTGCGGCTTCCTTTGTCCGCACTGCCGGCGCTATCCGGGAGATCCGGCAGATATTGGAGGAGAACGGATCCGCAATCCAGATCATTGCAAAAATTGAAAACGCCGAGGGTTTGGACAATCTGGATGAAATTATTGAGGCCAGCGATGGAATTATGGTTGCCCGTGGTGATCTGGGTGTGGAAATTCCGGCCCAGAAGGTTCCTTATCTTCAAAAACAAATTATTCATAAATGCAATGAGGCAGGAAAGGTGGTAATTACTGCCACCCAGATGCTGGATTCCATGATCCGCAACCCCAGGCCCACCCGGGCGGAGGTGACGGACGTTGCAAATGCCGTATATGACGGAACGGATGTGGTTATGCTGTCAGGAGAGACTGCCATGGGAAAATATCCGGTGGAGGCATTAAAGATGATGGTTCAGATCGTGGAGGATACAGAATCCCACCTGGATTATTCGGATTACCGGAAGAGAAAGGTCTACGCAAGCAAGAATCAGAATATTTCCAGCGCAGTCTGCTATGCTTCCGTTTCAACTGCACATGATTTGGAAGCTGTATCAATCGTAACCCCGACTATTAGTGGATTTACCGCAAGAATGTTGTCCAAATGGCGTCCTGCGGCTCACATTATGGGAATGTCCCCCAGCATGTCGGTTGTGCGTCAGATGATGATTTATTGGGGAGTAAAGCCCATCTGGTCCCGCCGTGCAGACTCTACAGATGAGCTGATTGAATCTTCCGTAGATGAATTAAAGAACCTGGACTTGGTAAAGACAGGAGATTTGATTGTGGTTACTGCAGGCGTGGTAAGTTATGCCAACCGTCACGAACCGGCAGCCCAGACCAATATTATGAGAGTAGTTCCCATTGAATAAAACGTAACAGCTCAGAGGGCGTGGAAATGGAAAGGAAGTTTTACGTCAAGCTCGCTTGTAAGTAAAACTTCCTTTCCATTTCCACATCGGATGGACATCCGATGCTTCTTGGCCGGCACAGACGGACAAGAAGATGCCTCGCATGAATTGCTGCAATCAAACAAACAGACAGGAACAGAGAGGTACGCGTTATGGAGAAAAAACCATTTGTTAATCTTGAGCAGGTGCAGGGGATTGTACAGGCTTACCCCACTCCTTTTCATCTCTACGATGAGAAGGGAATTCGGGAAAATGTGAAACAGTTAAAGGAAGCCTTTTCCTGGAATAAAGGATACCGGGAGTATTTTGCCGTCAAGGCCACCCCTAACCCGTTTATTCTGAACATTTTAAAAGAATACGGCTGTGGAACCGACTGCTCATCCATGACAGAGCTGATGATGTCGGACGCATGCGGCTTTTCCGGCCATGATATTATGTTTTCCTCTAACGATACGCCGCCGGAAGAATTCGCTTTTGCAGAGAAAATGGGAGCGATCATCAACCTGGATGACATTACCCATATCGCCTGCCTGGAGGAGACTTTGGGCTATATTCCGGAGACTATCAGCTGCCGGTACAATCCGGGCGGTTTCTTTAAAATCAGCAATGATATTATGGACAATCCGGGGGATGCCAAATATGGTATGACTACGGAGCAGATTTTTGAGGCCTTTTCCATTTTAAAGGAAAAAGGAGCGAAAGATTTCGGTATCCACGCATTTTTAGCCAGTAATACAGTGACCAACGAGTACTATCCCACCCTTGCAAAGGTGCTGTTTGAGCTGGCGGTAGAGCTTCAGGAAAAGACCGGCGCTCACATTAAGTTTATTAACTTGTCCGGGGGAATCGGAATTCCCTACCGGCCGGATCAGGAGCCCAATGATATTTACGCCATCGGAGACGGGGTACGCAAGGTTTATGAGGAAATCCTGACCCCTGCCGGGATGGGAGATGTGGAGATTTATACGGAACTTGGCCGTTTTATGTTAGGCCCTTACGGATGTCTGGTGACCCGGGCTATCCATGAAAAGCATACCCACAAGGAATACATCGGAGTGGACGCATGCGCGGTAAACCTGATGCGCCCGGCTATGTACGGCGCATATCACCATATTACGGTTTTGGGGAAAGAGGACGCCCCTGAAGATCACAAATATGACATCTCCGGTTCCCTCTGTGAGAATAATGACAAATTTGCCATTGACCGGATGCTGCCAAGGATCGAGAAAGGGGACTATCTGGTTATCCACGATACCGGGGCTCATGGATTTTCTATGGGATACAATTATAATGGAAAACTGAAATCTGCCGAGCTTTTGTTAAAAGAGGACGGTACAGTGCAGATGATCCGCCGGGCGGAGACGCCGAAGGATTACTTTGCTACATTTGATTTCTGTGATGTGATGAAGGAATACGGGAAATAGTACAGGGAACGCCGTAAGAGCCCCCTGCAGGCCATAAGCCGGACGCCGTCTCCACGGACATTGGCTCAGGGCCTGCGGGGGGCTCTTTAAAACGGAAAAAAGCCTCGTGTGTGATGGGCACGAGGCTTTACGTTTCTTCCGAATTTCGATTTCAAAAGGATTTAGGATTCACTGCATTTCTTATGGTCTTAGTATAGCATAAGCTGGAAAATAATGTTTGAATGTTCTTTGAAAAGATTATTAAGAAATTCTTAATTTTCCTTTTTTGGAAATTTTGTAACAGCTTATGCCTGAACATCAATGAGAATCTTCATAGAAATTTCCCGATTGGCATCAATATATTCATAAGCTTTTTGATAGTCCTGGAATGGGAAGGTTTTGGTCATCAGCGGTTCCAGAAGGATCTTTCCCTCTCCAACCAGGCGGATCGCTTCTACATAGTCTTCATGGCGGTACATCATGCTGGTATTCAGATCCAGCTCATGGTCGTTGAGCACAGCCAAATCGACGGAAGCCATTCCCACATACACGGCAACCAGGATAATGGCGCTTCCTTTTCTGGCATAGCGGATAGCCTGCCCCATGGTAATGTCATTTCCGCAGCAGTCGTAAATCACATCAGCTTTGTCCGGGCCAAAGGCCTCCAGCATGGCGTCTCCAAAGTCAATCTCTTTCGTATTATAAGTAAAATCAATTCCACATTCTTTCGCTTTTCCTAAACGGAAGTCCGATATGTCTGTAATCATGACGGACTCTGCCCCCATTGCTTTGGCAGCCTGTGCAACCAGATTGCCGATAGGACCGGCGCCGATAACGGCAATCTTTTTCCCCTGAGGGCTGCCAGCGCGGAGAACGGAGTGGACAGCCACCGCTGTAGGTTCAATCATAGCGCCCTGATCAAAAGTCATATTGTCCGGCAAAGGGGTTACTTTGCTGGCGTCCACTGCAAAATACCGGGATGCGATTCCGGTAGTCTGAAATCCCATAACTTTTAATTCTTCACAGAGATTGTATTTGCCGTGGCGGCAGGGATAGCATTTGCCGCAGACAACCTGAGGCTCCACCGTAACCTTTTGGCCTGGTGTAAAACCGGTAACGCCTTCCCCTAACTGAACTACCTCACAGGAAACCTCGTGTCCCTGAGTTACCGGGTAGCTGGTAAAGGGATGCTCCCCGTGGTAAACGTGGATATCGCTGCCGCAGATACCGATTTTCATCACTTTCAGAAGTATCTGGCCGGAGCAGGGGATGGGAGTGTCTACCTCCTGAAATTCAATTGCGCCTGGTGCAGTCATTACTTGTTTTAACATAGTTTTGCTCCTTTTCTTCTGGTTTCATTAAGAATAGATTATTCGGTTCAATAAGAAATTAAATAAAATATTTTATCTAAGTAATTATAGAATACAGTATAAAAAAGAAAAAGTCAAGAGAAAATAAATAAAACATTTTATAAAAGACGAATAAAAAGCTGTTGATTTTTTTTTCGGAGTTTGTTACACTCAGTGTTAGAAACGGTTGTCAAATGTCTGTACATCCCCACGTAAAGCTCCACAGCTGGTACAGCTATATGACAAACGCTTTTATTAAAATAAAGGCAGGTAGACAGAATGCAGAAAGATTCCATTGTAAGTGATGTGAAACGACAAAACAGACAGAGAATCGCAAAGTATATTTTGGAAAAAAAGCAGACTTCCAGACAGGAGCTAGCCAAGGCTTTGGGCTACAGCATGCCTACCGTATTTGCAAATGTAAATGAACTGATAGAGCAGGGATTTGTGTGTGAAGCGGGAGAGTATGGTTCTACCGGAGGCAGGAAGGCGAAGGTACTGACTATCAACAGAAACCATAAAAGCGTAATGGGACTGGATATTACCAAGCGCCATATCCGTATGCTGCTGTTGGATATTACAGGAGAAATTTTAAAAGAAGATTATTTCCGTTTTCCTTATGAGGATGAACTGGAGTATTATCAGAAACTGGGCCAATATGTCTGCCAGTTTATTGAAAGCGGGGAAGAGAATACAGAGAACTTAATTGGAGTGGGAATTTCCCTGCCGGGTATTATTGTACCGGACAGAGGGCTTTTACAGCGTTCCCATATTTTAAATGTAACGGACGTAAGCCTGAACCGGTTTACCCAGAATATTCCCTATCCGGCCATATTTGACAATGATGCCAATTGCGCCGCCTATGTGGAGATTTCCGGGGAGAGTAAAAGCACCGCATATTTTTCATTGAGCAATACGGTAGGCGGGGCTATCTATTACAATGGAAGACTATGCACGGGAGATAATTATAAAAGCGGCGAGTTTGGTCACATGATTATCCGCCCGGGAGGGAGAACCTGTTATTGCGGAAAAAAGGGGTGTCTGGATGCTTATTGTGCGGCCCTGACTCTCACCAATGGAATTGACGATCATCTGGAGGCGTTTTTTGACAATCTGGCGGACGGGAATACCCACGCTCAGGAGGTTTGGGATGAGTACCTGGACAACCTGGCCATTGCAGTCAGCAATATCCGGATGGCCTTTGACTGTAATATTGTCCTGGGAGGCTATATTGGCGGCTATGTAGAACAATATATGGTTCCTTTTACAGACAAGGTGAGAATGTATAATAACTTTGACACAGATACCAATTATATTACAACAGGAAAATATAAACGCCTTTCTTCCGCTATCGGCGCGGCGCGGTTGTTGGTGAACCAATATGTAGACTCTCTGTAAAATAGCCAGAAAAAGGAGAAAAGGTAAAAGCCCGGGTTCGGTGAAAATGTTCAATTTTCGTTGAATCCGGGTTTATCTTTTATCAAAAAGAAAAGTTAAGAAAAGTAATTGACAAAAGTTTTTATTAATGATATTATAAATACATCAATTAAAAGCATCACATTTGCAACTATTAACTTATTTCCAATAAAAGGAGATGCACCATATGTCGATTCATAAAACAGAAGCATCCTACGATGTGATTGTTGTAGGAGGCGGATTGTCCGGAGTATGTGCAGCAGTTGCTTCCGCCAGAGCAGGAGCAAAAACCGCCATTGTGCAGAACCGATCCATGTTTGGCGGAAACGCAAGTTCAGAAGTCCGGATGCATGTGGTAGGCGCCAATTGCCATTCTTCCAAGCCCAACCTTCGGGAGACCGGAATTCTGGAAGAGATTTTGCTGGAAAATAAACGGCGGAATCCATACGCCGCCTTCCCTGTATTTGATACCATTATTTGGGAAAAGGTTTATATGGAGGAGAATTTAACTTCCTATCTAAACACCAATATGGATGAGGCAATCGTGGAAAATGGCAGGATTCAAAAGATTATTTGCCATCAAAATTCTACGGAGACTGAGATTACCATTTCCGGTAAAATTTTTATAGATGCTACCGGGCATGGTACTCTGGGAGTTATGGCAGGAGCGGCAAGCCGTACAGGCAGTGAGAGCCGGGCAGAATTTCAGGAACCTACAGCGCCGGAGGAGGCCAATCAATACACAAATGGCAATACCATTATGTTTATCGCCGTAGATCGGGGGGAGCCGGTAAGATTTATCCGCCCAGCCTGGGCAAATCAGTACAGTGAGGAGAACTTAAAGTACCGTCCTCATGATACAGGAACCAGCGTCATTGCCACAGGCGGCGAGATTGTAAAGGATGGTCAGGGAGGCGGCCTTCCGGAATTTTCCGCAGTGGATTCCGGGTACTGGTGGATTGAACTGGGAGGCGACGATGAGGACATTGTCAAAAATGGCGAGAAGATTCGTGACGAGCTTTTAAAATGCGTATACGGAGTATGGGATCATCTGAAAAATGTAGGGGACCACGGCATTGAAAATTACGACTTGGAATGGGTCGGCATGGTTCCGGGATACCGGGAGAGCCGGAGGCTGGAAGGAGATTACATCCTCACCGAGAATGACATCCGAGGAAACCGGATATTTGAGGATGCAGTAGCTTACGGCGGGTGGCCTATGGATAACCATGTGCCTGGCGGCCTGAAGGATCTGGGACAATACCCGTCTAAGGTTTACAATTTTGACGGGTGCTACACCATCCCTTACCGATGCTATTGCAGCAAGGACATATCCAATCTGATGATGGCAGGCAGGGATATCAGCGCTTCCAAAATGGCGTTTAGCTCCATCCGGGTTATGGGATCCTGCGCCGTAGGCGGACAGGCTGCAGGGACAGCGGCAGCCATGGCAGTTGAATATGATTGTTCTCCCCGCCAGGTAGGGGAACTCCATATCAAAGAGCTCCAGCAGAAACTGTTAAAAGAAGACTGTTATATTCCCGGATTTGCCAATGAGGATGAAAGGGATTTGGCCCGAACCGCCGCAGTGTCGGCCAGCAGCCAGACGGAAAACGGGCCTGCGGAAAATGTTATCAACGGCGTTTCCCGAACCGTGGGAGAAGCCTCCAACTTCTGGGAATCAAAAACCTTAAAAGAAGGCGGGGAAACCCTGACGCTCAAGCTTTTAAAGCCGGAAAAAGTGAATCAGGTGAGACTGACCTTTGACACCGACTTAAGCCACGAGATTATGCCTTCCATATCAAAAGTAGTGCGGGAACGCCAGGTAAAAACTCTCCCGATAGAGCTGGTAAAGGATTATGATGTGACGCTTTTGAAAGACGGAAACCTTACGGCCCAAATACAGATCCGGGACAACGGACAGCGGTTAAACCGGCTGGATTTTTCCGGCGCAGAGGCTGATGAAGTCCGGATTACGGTATTCGGAACCTATGGATTAGAAAGAGCGAGGATTTATGAAGTTCGGATTTACTGATTTGCATCAGGATGAAGAGGCTCAGGAATTTGGCTGGAAACATATGATACAGGTTCTCTGGAGGGAACTGTTTACCCTGATAAAAGCGAATTTATGTTTTTTCCTGTTTTGCATCCCCATTGTCACCATCCCGGCAGCCGTAACCGCGATCCACAACATTTGTGTGGACGCGGTTCGGGGAAAGCCGGTGAAGGTGATAAGGGCTTATGGAAATGCATTAAAGACCAGGTATCTGGCATCCTTTGGGGCGTTGGCAATGCTGGCAGGACTGATTGTGCTGGGCTGTTACGGAACAACGTTTTACTGGGAGTGGCCTTTTCCGGTTCCGATGATGCGGATGATTATTCTTCTCCCCGCAGCCTTTGCGGTGGTGGGAATATTGATGATTCCATATTGCTTTAGTATGCTGGCCTGTATGGATCTGCCCCTTGGAAAGGTATTAAAGAATTCCTTTTTGCTGGTATTCTTAAATCTTCGCTTCAGCATCTGCGGCGGAGTAATTGGCACAGCGATGATTCTGCTTCAGATTCAGTTCTGGCTTCCATTGCTTCCGGTTATTTTATCCTGCGGGATTGCCATTGCGGTTTATGTATCTTCGTATTTCGCTTTTTATGGAATTGAAAAATTTGTAGTAATTAAAAATGACGATAAGGTAAAGGAGAATATGGTATGAAAAAATTAGTTTCTATTTTAATGGCAGCAGCCATGACCACAACTATACTGGCAGGGTGCTCAGGGGGGGCTGATAATACGGCGCCTGCATCTTCGGCAGCAGGAGGAGAAGGGACAACTGCGGCTTCTTCCGGAAGTTCCACAGAGCTGAAAATTGCCATGTGGGGAGATGAGGCAAGGGCAAATGCATATAAAGAGACCCTGGCTCCCTTCTGTGAGGCCAATAATTGTACCGTAACCATTGACTTAATCCCCATTTCCGATTATTTTGATAAGCTGGCTTCCCAGCTAAGCGCAGGCACGGCTCCTGACGTTTTCTGGCTGGCAGATGCAAAGGAGGCTACCTTTATTCAGGGCGGCTGGTGCGTGAACTTAAGAGACAAGCTGGAGTCTGATCCGGAGTATGATCTGGCAGATTTCTATACAGATGCCATTAACTCTACAGATTACGGCGATGGCGGTATTTACGGCGTTCCTTTCTCCTTTGGCGCAAGAGCGATTTTCTACAACAAGACCCTGTTTGAAGAGGCAGGGGTAAAGACTCCTCAGGAATGTGTGGATGACGGCACCTGGACTTATGAGACCATGTTCGATCTGGCGGCTCAGATTAAAGAATACGATGCTACCAAGACAGGCGTAAAGCTGTGGTGCGTAGGACAGGCAACCAATGGAATTCAGAACTTTGCGGACATTTTACTGGCATATGGAGCAAACCTGGTAAATGCGGATTCTACAGAATTTATCCTGGATACTCCTGAAGGAATAGCAGTTACAAAAATGGTTTATGATGCTATGTACGGAACCGGCGCCCACGCAAAACCCGGCGATGACACCGCATTCCTTTCCGGAAATATTGCGATGGCCCGGGAGACCTATTCTTATATGACATCTATGGCAAAGGGAAATGTGGAATTTGAGTGGGATGTAGTTCCTCAGCCCTATGGTTCTTTAGGAAAAGACGGAAAACTGTACACAGGCTATGCCTACTGGTGCGCCAATGCCAGCAGTAAAAATTCTGATTTAGCAGCAGAATTAGTAAAATTTATCAGTAATAAGGACAACTATTTAGAGTGGTGCAGTACCTTTATGTCTCCCCGTACTTCTATTATGGAATCCGAAAAAATTATTAATCTGGGAGAAGGATATCCGTCCCCGGAGCATGTAAAGGCATCCTTTGTTGACTGCGTTGGAGAGAGGGGATTGTTTGCTTACCGCGGAACTTCTCAGTGGACATTGCTGACCACTACAGTTCAGCAGAACTATGAGATGATTTGGGCAGGCGCTACTTCTATTGAAGACGGAATTGCACAGATGAAGGCGGCAGTAGAAGAGTACTTAAATTAGTGAAAACAGATAGTGGCGGCAGCCGATGAATAGCCCCTGGGATGCAAGGATACAAAAGCCTGTGCATCCCAGATGCGTAAGGAGAAAAATTCATGGAGAAAATTACAAAAACAGCAGGGAAGCAAGGGAAGCGCAGGCCGCTGGAATACCGGGACAGCAAATGGGGATACCTGTTTATTATGCCTATGCTGATAGGATTTCTTATCATTACGGTACTTCCCATTATTGCAACCTTTGTATACAGCACTACCAATAAAAATATGATGAGTCGTACAACAGACTTTATCGGGCTGGGAAATTATATCAAGCTGTTTGGCGATAAAATCTTTCAGAGCACCATGCTTCAGACTCTGGAATTTACCGTTTTGCTGCTGCCTACCAACCTGATACTCACTTTGGCGCTGGCTGCGCTTTTGAAAGATAAGTTTAAAGGCTGCGGATTCTTCCGCACCGCAGTATTTACCCCGGTAGTCACCTCTGTAGTGGTTTGGGGCGTTCTTTGGAAATACATTTTCCAGACCGATAACGGACTGGTAAATGCCTTCTTAAAAATGATCGGAATACAGGGCCCTCAGTGGCTGATGAATGTGGATCTGGCAATTCCGGTGGCTGTGTTTGTCACCCTGGTAAAGGGCCTGGGAATGAATATGGTTATTTTTATCGGCGCTATGCTGGATGTTCCCCAGGATTATTACGAGGCTTCTTCTCTGGACGGAGCCACAAAGATGAAGCAGTTTCTTCACATTACCCTTCCCAATATCGCGCCAAGCATTTTCCTGGTACTGATTTTGACAACCATCGGCTCCTTAAAGGTATTCGGCCAGATTAAAGCGTTGACAGAAGGCGGCCCCGGCACATCTTCTTATGTAATGGTATATTACATTTACCAGCAGGCGTTTGAAAATTACCGGTTTGGGTATGCATCTGCGGCTTCCGTTATCCTGTTCCTGATGATTGTGGCCCTGACCCTGTTCCAGTGGAATACGAGAAAGAGGTGGATCCATTATGAAAACTAAAGAAATGACCAATAAACAGTTAAAAAACCGGAAGATCATGAAAAAGGTCATGAAGTATGTAGTATGTATTCTTGTGGCTCTTATTATGCTCTTTCCCATGTACTGGCTGGTTACCACTTCTTTTAAAACGGCGACCAATGTAGCCAAGTACCCGCCTCAGTGGTGGCCAAATCCCTGGACGTTGGCAAACTATGAAGAATTGTTTATGAAGCGCCCCTTTATCAAATATCTGTGGAACAGCGTATATATTGCGGCGCTGATGACCGGCGGGGTTATCGTATTCAGCGCTCTGGCAGGTTACGCCTTTGCAAAGATTAAGTTTAAAGGCAGCAACCTGATGTTTTTAATTATTCTGTGCGGTATGATGATGCCTATTGAAGTAACCATTATCCCGATTTACACTGCGCTGTCCGGCTTAAAGCTGGCAGACAGCCATATAGGCCTGATTCTCTGTCCCATGTTTGGCTACTGCGGCGCTTTTGGAACCTTCCTGATGCGCCAGTATTTCCTGACAGTACCGACCGAGCTGATTGAAGCAGGTAAGATTGACGGGGCAAGCCAGCCTTTGATTTTTACTAAGATTCTGCTTCCAATGGCCATTTCCTCCATCTCTACGCTGGTTATTTTCTCATTCCTCCAGAGCTGGAACGACTATCTGCTTCCGCTGGTACTGCTGTCAGACTCCACCAAGTTTACGCTGCCGCTGGGATTGTCCTTACTGTCTAATGAGGATGGAATGAAGTGGGAGCTGGTAATGGCGGCGGCAACTTTCTCTACGGTTCCGATTCTGATTGTGTTCTATATGTGCCAGCAGAAGTTTATGGAATCTCTGTCCATGAGCGGACTGAAAGGATAAAGCGAGATTATGAAAAAGGTTTATATTCCGCAGCTGACTCCCCATGGAGGGACTTTAACCGGGTATCTCCACGACCCGGATGACATTTACATATTCCGGGGAATCCGGCCGGGTATTTTAATCATACCGGGGGGAGGCTATCAAAAGCTGGCAGGTCGGGAAAAGGATCCGGTGGCATTTGAATATTTTGCAGAAGGCTTTAACACCTTTGTTTTGGAATATTCCATTCAGGAATATGCTCCGGGGTTAGAACCTCTGGGGCTTAAGCCTTTAAAAGAAGCTTCCGCGGCCATCATTGCCATTCGGGAAAATGCGGCGGAGTGGAACACCAATCCCAATCAGATTGCAGCTCTGGGATTTTCCGCAGGAGGCCATCTGGCGGCCTCCTGCGCTACTCTCTGGGATTGTGAAGAGTTAAAGAGTGAGTTTGATACCAGAGGAGGAATGAACCGGCCGGATGCGGCAATTTTAGGCTATGCCGTGACTCTTACGGGAGAATTTGAACATGAGGGAAGCATCCGGAATCTGGCTGGCGACGGGGATCCGTCCCTCTACAACCTGGTGGAGCATATTGGGAGCCACACGCCGCCGGTATTTTTATGGACCACCGCCACGGACGAGCTGGTGCCTCCGGAAAATACCCTGATGTTTGCCCGGGGGCTTCAAGCCAACCACATTCCTTATGAGTTACATATCTATCCTCATGGAAGACACGGCCTGACTTTGGGAAAAATGGAGACCAACGAAGATCATCCCCATCTGGCCACCTGGGTGGGACTGAGCAAGATGTGGCTCAGTGAATTGTTTGAGTTTCCCATCAGCAGAAGCTAGTGTACGGTACCGTTCACTGACAATAGTCTGGGTGAGAAGCTATTTTACGAAAGGAATATTACTATGAAAAATTACAATGTTGTCTGGTTCTGTGCGGATCAGCTTCGATACGATACCATCAGCGGCTATGGAAATACTCATATTCATACGCCTAATATTGACCGTCTCATGGAAACCGGAACTACATTTTTGAGGGCCTATTCCCAGAGCCCGGTCTGCACGCCCAGCCGCGCCTCTTTCCTTACGGGGCGGTATCCCAAAAGCTGCCGTTCCAGCATTAACGGCAACCAGACTTTTTCCAGGGATGAGACTCTGGTGACCAAGATGATGCGGGATGCCGGTTATGTCTGCGGCCTTACCGGAAAGCTTCACCTTACCTCCAGCAGCGCCAAAGATCATATTGAGCTGCGGACGGACGACGGCTACAGCTATGTAGAGTGGAGTCATATGGGCTATGATCTGTGGGACAAAGGCGTCAACGGATATATGAATTGGCTGGAAGAAAAAGGCGTGGACTGGCATCAGGTTTACAAGGCTCCGGTTATTGACTGGCCGCCTAAGTCTGATTATCCCATTCCGGCCCGGATTCAGGGAATGAGGGACGAAGACCATCAGACTACCTGGTGTGTGGAGAAAGCCATGGAATTTATCGGGCAGAGCGTGGCTGAGGACAGCAAACGGCCATGGTGCGTCAGCATTAACCCCTTTGCACCCCATCCCCCCTTTGATCCGCCTCAGTCTTTTAAGGACAAGTTAAATGTGGAAGATATGCCCCTTCCTCTCTGGAAAGAGGGAGAGCTGGACAATAAACCTCAGAGCCAGAAGGATTCCTACTATATAGGAGCCCAGAGCGGTATGGTACGCAGCGCAGTGGGAGTTACGGACGAGGAAAAACGGGAAAATACCCTGGAATACTATGCCCTGGTAGAACATCTGGATTATCAGCTGGGCCGTCTCATTGATTATCTGGAGGAAACCGGTCAGAGGGAAAACACCATTATTATGTTCATGAGTGATCACGGGGAAATGCTGGGAGATCATGGAATGTTCTGGAAGGGCGGATTTTTCTATGAGTGCAACGTCCATGTGCCCTTGATCTTCTCCTGCCCGGGCCTGATTAAGCAGGGACTGCGTTCCAATGCCCTGGTAGAGCTGATGGATGTGGCGCCTACCATTCTGGAGCTTTTGGGGATGGAGATTCCTCAGTACATGCAGGCAAAAAGTCTGGCAGGGATTCTGACGGGAAAGGCAGATCCGGATGTCCATAAAGACTGCGTTTATGCAGAATATTATTATTCTGCATTGCTGTCCAACAAGGTTTACGCTACTATGTACTTTGACGGCAGATACAAAATGATTGTACATCACGATGATCCCATCAGCGAGTTTTATGATTTGCAGGAAGACCCGAAAGAGTTCGACAATCTTTGGGGAAAAGATGAGTATAAGGATCTGATTTTTGAGTATTATCAAAAGTGCTTTAATCACGCCATTATGGCAAATGAGGATACGGTTTTGGGAAAGAAATCGATTTTCTAAAACTCGTATGCACCCGCCGTATATCTGGAAGCTCCTGTGGGTTACCACAGGAGCTTTTCTATATCTAACAGCCCCCAGCCCTGCTGGTTATGGGGCAGTCCCAAATCCGCGGAGGACTCCCGGATTTTTAATTTTACGTCCCGGTTGGTCATTTCCGGATATTTTTGGAGAAGAAGGGCAATGGCGCCGGAGACGATGGGGGTGGACATGGAGGTGCCGCTTTTGCTCTGATAAAGCCCCTGGGCATTTTTACAGCTTATAATCTGGGAGCCCGGGGCCACTACATCGGGCTTTCGCACACAGGCCACAGTGGGGCCGCGTCCGGAATAATCCACCATCCGGTTTCCGGAAACCTGCACTTCCTTATAATCGTCGGAACAGCCTACAGTAATAACTTTTCGGCTGATGCCGGGGGTAGTGATGGTCATCCTTCCCGGCCCGTTATTTCCGGCAGCTACCACTACCACCAGGCCGTCGTCCCAGGCGGCGTTGACGCCCCGGACTAAGAGGGAGTTTTCCGTCATCCCCTTTCTTGAAAAGGAGCCTACCGATATATTTACAATGCGGATGCCATACTCTTCTCTGTGGCTTCGGATCCAGGAAAGACCGGCCAGAACATCGGAAGCAAAGCCATTGCCCCGCTGGTCTAAGACTTTTATATTAATAATATTACATTCCGGGGCCATTCCCTGGTATTTCCCTTCTGACGCAGCGCCGCTGCCTCCGATAATTGCAGAAATATGGGTGCCGTGTCCGTTGTCGTCATAGGGAGCGTTTTTGCGGGCTACCATGTCCTGAAAAGCCAGGAGCCGGTTTCCAAAATCCTCATGGGGGAAAATTCCGGTGTCCAAAACCGCCACCCCTATGTTCTTGCCGGTAAGACCCTGCTCACTGGCAGCAGACCAGTGAACGACAGATTTCACCTGATTCACATGCGGGTACCATCCTCTTTTTTTATTAAGATATGTAAAAACAAAGTTATCTGTCCCCCGGACCTTGAATCCCGAAGAGATATGGGGTATAATATGAACACTTGGCGAGGTTTTATCGAGCCTGGTGAGAATACATGCCTGGCCTGCAGGATTTTCTTCCTGCCAACCCTTCATCGGCGTTCCGCCGGAAGATTCCAGAAAACATCAAGTAAGAGAATAAAAGAAAGGACGGTGATGCAGCTTGCCTGTGGAAAAAAGGATGAAATAAATAGTTGACATTTTGGCAAGGGTATATTATAGTTATATCTATCAGAAGAACATTTGTTCGCATTGGAGGAAGCTATGAATAAGGATGATAAATTAAAAGCATTAGACGCCGCCCTAAATCAGATTGAAAAGGCTTATGGCAAGGGCTCTGTTATGAAACTGGGAGAGTCCGGAGCTAATATGAATATTGAAACGATTCCTACCGGCTCTTTGAGTCTGGATATTGCGCTGGGATTGGGAGGAGTGCCCAGAGGGCGTATTATAGAGATTTACGGACCCGAGTCCAGCGGTAAGACTACGGTCGCCCTTCATATGGTAGCTGAGGTACAGAAGAGGGGCGGGATTGCCGGATTTATTGATGCGGAGCATGCCCTGGATCCGGTTTATGCCAAGGAGATCGGCGTGGACATTGACAATCTTTACATATCACAGCCGGATAACGGTGAGCAGGCTTTGGAGATTACCGAGACCATGGTACGCTCCGGCGCTGTGGACATTGTCATCGTAGACTCTGTTGCAGCCCTGGTTCCCAAGGCAGAGATTGACGGCGATATGGGAGATTCCCATGTAGGCCTTCAGGCCCGCCTTATGTCCCAGGCATTGAGGAAACTTACTGCTGTTATCAGCAAGTCCAACTGTATCGTAATTTTTATCAACCAGCTTCGTGAGAAAGTAGGCGTTATGTTTGGCAGCCCGGAGACCACAACCGGAGGCCGTGCGCTGAAATTTTATTCCTCTGTCCGCATGGATGTGCGCCGGACAGAAACCTTAAAGCAGAGCGGCGAGGCCATCGGCAGCCGGGTTCGGGTCAAGGTGGTAAAGAATAAGATCGCCCCGCCTTTCAAAGAGGCAGAGTTTGACATTATGTTTGGAAAGGGCATTTCCAAAGAGGGAGATATTCTGGATCTGGCGGTGAAGGAGAATATTGTTGAGAAGAGCGGCGCCTGGTACGCTTACAATGGTTCCAAAATCGGTCAGGGCCGGGAAAATGCCAAGATCTATTTGCAGAACAACCAGGAGATTTGTCAGGAGATTGAACAGAAGGTAAGAGACAAGTACAGCCTTCAGAAAACAGCCAAAGAAGCAGGCGAACCCACGGCAGAAGAGACGCCTAAGAAGCCAGATACACCCAAAAAGCAGGAGAAGGAGGAGTAATGGGAGCACTCCGGATCTTAAGCATTACGGAATTTGATAAAAAGAGACGCAAGGTCCTTCTGGAGGGGGACCTTGCATTTGTCTTATACCCCGGCGATATCCGCAAATACCGGATAGAAGAGGGAGAAAAGCTGGAGCAGGAGACATTGGAACTGCTGCTTCAGACCTTGTGCTCCAGAGCCAGGGAGAGGGCCCTTCATCTTTTGGAATTTTCAGATAAGACCGAGGCGGAGCTTCGGGCCAGATTAAAGAGGGAAGGCTATCCGGAGCCGGCAATAGAGTCTGCCCTGTCCATGGCTCTGCGCTTTCGCTATGTAGATGATGAGTCTTACGGCGCCCACTACGCAGAGTCCCGATCCCAACATAAAAGCAAACGCCAGATCCTGAATGGTATGCTTCAGAAGGGAATTGATAAGGAGCTGGCAGAGGAGATTCTGGAACGGCAGGATATCGATGAGAAAGGGCAGGTGCAGGCTCTTTTGGAAAAAAAGGGCTACTGGGGCCGGAAACTTGACAGGAAAGAGCGGGATAAGGCTGCCGGAATGTTGGCCAGGAGGGGATATTCCTTTGATGTGATTTACAGTGTAATGGGAGATATGGAAGACGATAGTTGGGCAGATTGACTGCAGTGGTAACAGTTCAGACGGCATCTTCTTGCCCGGCGTAGCCGGGCAAGAAGCATCGGATGTCCATCCGATGTAGAACTTGAGATAAAATTTTACTTACAAGCGAGCTTGACGTAAAATTTTATCTCAGGTTCTCCGCCGTCTGAACTGTTACCGTAATTTGTGGAAAAGAGCCTATTGGACTTGACACATTACCGGAAACCGTATAGAATTATACTGTTGTAGTTCGTACAATGAAAACTAAATAAGGAGGTGCTCCTGTGTCACCAGTAATAGCTGCATGTATAACAGGCGTGATAGTAGCTGTTATTACCTGGGTTGTGGCGACCCAATATCGGATTAAGACTTACGAGAGTAAGATTGGTTCCGCCGAAGAAAAGTCCAGGGAGATAATAGATGAAGCGTTAAAGGTAGCAGAAACCAAGAAGCGGGAAGCTCTTCTGGAAGCAAAGGAAGAGTCGTTAAAGACTAAGAATGAGCTGGAAAAGGAAACGAAAGAAAGAAGAGCAGAGCTTCAGCGTTATGAACGAAGAGTGTTAAGTAAGGAAGAAAACGTAGAAAAAAAGGCAGATGCCCTGGAAAAGAGGGAGGCAGGATTACTTGCAAGAGAGGATTCTCTGGGCAAGCGTTCTGCAGAAGTGGATTCACTTTACGAAAAAGGGATACAGGAACTGGAGAAAATTTCAGGCCTAACCTCCGAACAGGCAAAAGAATATCTTTTAAAATCTGTTGAAGAAGACGTAAAACATGACACCGCAAAACTAATTAAGGAACTGGAAAACAAAGCAAAAGAAGAAGCCGATAAAAAGGCAAAAGATTACATTGTGACAGCCATCCAGAGATGTGCTGCCGATCACGTAGCGGAGACTACGGTCTCTGTTGTACAGCTTCCCAATGATGAGATGAAGGGCCGAATCATTGGCCGTGAGGGCCGAAACATCCGTACCTTAGAGACCATGACCGGCGTAGAACTGATTATTGATGATACCCCGGAAGCAGTGGTATTATCAGGGTTTGATCCCATTCGAAGAGAAGTTGCCCGGATTGCTTTGGAACGTTTGATTGTGGACGGACGTATCCATCCGGCCAGAATCGAAGAGATGGTTGAAAAAGCGCAGAGAGAAGTAGAAACTATGATGCGGGAAGAGGGAGAAGCCGCTACCCTGGAGGTAGGAATTCACGGCATCCATCCCGAATTAGTGAAACTTTTGGGCAAGATGAAATTTAGAACCAGCTATGGACAGAATGCGTTAAAGCACTCCATTGAGGTAGCTCAGCTTTCTGGCCTATTGGCAGCCGAGACGGGGTTAGATGTCCGTCTGGCGAAACGTGCCGGTTTATTACATGACATTGGCAAGTCCGTTGACCATGAGATGGAAGGTTCCCATATTCGTCTGGGCGTTGATCTATGCCGCAAGTACAAAGAATCTGCCATAGTATTAAATGCAGTGGAATCCCACCATGGCGATGTTGAACCTCAGAGCTTGATTGCATGCATCGTTCAGGCTGCAGATACGATTTCTGCCGCAAGACCGGGGGCAAGACGGGAGACTCTGGAAACATATACCAACAGATTGAAACAATTAGAAGATATCACCAACTCCTTTAAGGGAGTAGACAAGTCTTTTGCTATTCAGGCAGGCCGGGAAGTCCGAATTATGGTTGTTCCGGAACAGATTAACGATGACGGCATGGTATTGCTGGCACGTGAGATCTCCAAGAGAATTGAAGATGAGCTGGAATATCCAGGACAGATTAAGGTGAATGTGATTCGGGAGTCCCGGGTAACAGACTACGCAAAGTAGGCCTAATCAGAATCCAGAAGAAGACAAAGGCGTTTGCATGACCATAAACATGGTATGTCCAGGCGCCTTTTTGTGTTGCAGGCAATGGAATGAAAGAGACCTGAGAACCAGGATTTTTGGCAGAAAGGAGAAAAGGATGGAAAAAGTTGGATTTATTGGCATGGGTAATATGGGATACGCAATTTTAAAGGGCCTGTTAGCCTATATGCCAAAGGAAGAGCTTACCTTTTGGGAGGTAAACCAAAAACGGGCGGCCTGGGTTCAGGAACAGACAGGGGTGATTCCTGCCCCGGACAGTAAGACCTGTGCAACTCAGGTAAAATATCTGATTTTAGCGGTGAAACCTCAGTATTTTAAACAGGTGATGGAGGAAATAGGGGATTTTGTCAGTCCGAGACAGGTGATTATTTCGATTGCCGCCGGAATCGACAGTCAGTATTTAAAAAGCAATTTGGGCCATGAGATGCGGGTGGTTCGAACAATGCCCAATACCCCTGCTTTGGTGGGAGAGGGAATGACCGGGGTCTGCCTGGAAGAAGAGGAGTTTAGCCCGGAGGAAATCCGGGAAATAGAGAAGATTTTTAATTCTTTTGGAAAGATGAAACGGGTGCCGGAGCGGTTGATTGATGCGGTAGGCTGTGTCAGCGGTTGCTCTCCTGCTTATGTCTATATGTTTATCGAGGCGTTGGCAGACGGCGGGGTAAAGTATGGATTGCCCAGAGAGGACGCTTACGAAATGGCGGCCCAGACGGTTTTGGGAAGCGCCAGGATGGTTCTGGAGACGGGCTTGCATCCCGGTCAGTTAAAAGATATGGTGTGTTCCCCGGGAGGAACCACCATTGAAGGAGTATCTGCCTTGGAAGAAAGCGGTTTCCGCAGTGCGCTGATTAAAGCCTGCGATGCCAGCTATGAGAAAAACGCAAAGTTGAAGAAATGAAAGGGAGGGATTCTTACATGAACAATAATCAGGATATTCCGGTAATCCGCAAAAAGCGGGAGTTGAAATATACCGGAACCATATTAAAATTTTATGAGGATACAGTAATTGCCAATGGCCATGAAGCTCATTGGGATTTTATCCACCACGATGGAGCTGCTGCAGTGGTTCCGGTGACAGCGGAAGGGAAGATTTTGATGGTGCGTCAGTACCGCAATGCTCTGGACAGATACACGTTGGAGATTCCGGCAGGCAAATTGGATGCTCCGGACGAACCAAAGATAGATTGTGCATACCGGGAGCTGGAGGAGGAAACCGGATACCGGTGTGAAAAGCTGGAATACCTGCTGAGCATTAATACCACCATTGCATTTTGTGATGAATATATTGACATTTTCCTTGCGCGGGATTTAATTCCTTCCAAACAGAATTTGGATGAAGACGAGAAAATTGATATCGAAGAGTGGGAGTTAAAGGATCTACAGGAATTAATCTATTCAGGGAAAATGACAGATGGAAAGACAGTAGCCGCTATTATGACCTACGCAGCCAAGTACGGAAATCAGAAATAAGAGAACGGCCTTTTGCATACACTGTGATAGACAGTGGCAAAGGGCCGTTTTTGTCCGCTTCCGGAAGGGGGATTTCTATGAAAAGAGTTGGCATTTCCTATGAAAAAGGGCTTTTGGCTGCATTTCTTGCAGGTACGGCGGCTGGTACAATCCTGGTCAATATGATGAGCAGTGAAATGCGATCCGGATTAAGCGCATTTCCTTTCTCTGCCGGAGGCGCCATGCTGGAGGCGACAGAAGGCGTGAGAGAGGCCGGGTTTAGCGCCAGAGAACAGCTTCCATTATTTTTTCACTTATTCCGATCCAGAAGCCTGTCAGCGGCCATTGGCTGGCTGGCAGGGCTGACTCCCTATGGAACCGCCTGTTTTTTTCTGGCAGCCGGGTATGCGGGATTGACGCTGGGAGTCAGTCAATCTGTTTTCACCTGGCAGAAGGGCCTGGCCGGTCCGGGTTATTTTTTGCTTACTCTGATGCCTCACTGCCTGTTTTACGGTATAATTTGGGCAGCGTTGGCAGTTTGGGCAGGAAAACAGACACCCAGGCTGCGTCTGCTTCCTTTTCTATGCCTTTTAGCAGTGTGCGGGGCGGGAGCAGCGGCAGAGTGCTGGGTGTTTCCGATTGTATGGAGAGTGGGAACCAGTATATTAAACGGATCTTCGTATTGACAAGTAGATAAAATCATTCTATACTTATATTAGTAATAATATTAGTAATATTAACAGAAAAAGAGATACAGGAGAGGCTATGGATAAAAGGACATATGATGCCTATATTGAGATATTAAGACAAGAGCTGGTGCCCGCTCTGGGCTGTACGGAGCCCATTGCCATTGCCTTTGGCGCTGCAAGGGCGAGGGATGTATTAGGCTGTTTTCCGGATCATATTGATATTTGCTGCAGCGGTAATATTATTAAAAATGCAAAGAGTGTAAAGGTGCCCAATTCAGGAGGGTTAAAAGGAATTGCCGCAGCCGCGGTTTTGGGATGTACAGGCGGAGACTGGACTAAAGGACTGGAGGCGCTGAACTCCATTGACGACAGCCACAGGGAGCGGACAAAAGAGCTTTTGAGACAAGATTTTTGCAGCTGCAGCTTAAAGGAGAATTCCCCCAACCTCTATATTAAGGTGACTGCACAAAAGGGAAAAAGCCAGGCCAGCGTTACCATTGAGGATTATCACACAAATATTACGGAAATCTGCAAAGACGGAAAGCTTCTTTTTCAAAAAGACGGAGTCCGGGGCCAGGAAAGCGAAGATGGAAGAAGCCTTCTCAATCTAAAAGATATTGTGGAGTTTGCCGAGACAGTGGACTTGGAAGAGGTTCGGGAGATTATAAAAAGGCAGATTGATTATAATCTGGCTATTTCCGAGGAAGGCCTGACTCATGACTGGGGCTGCCAGGTGGGGCGGACGATTCTGGATACCTGTAACAGACAGGAATTGGGAGTAATCGCAAAAGCCCGGGCAGCGGCAGGATCCGATGCCCGGATGAGCGGATGCTCCCTGCCGGTTGTCATTAATTCCGGAAGCGGAAATCAGGGAATGACGGCTTCTCTCCCGGTAATTGAATATGCAAAGGGAATGGACGTAGAAGAAGAAAAATTGTACCGGGCCCTGTGCATCAGTAATCTTCTGGCTCAGGAACAGAAAAAATGGATCGGCTCTCTATCCGCATACTGCGGGGCAGTATGCGCGGCGGCGGGAGCGGGCGCTGCGATTACCTACCTGTGCGGGGGAACTTTGGAACAGATTGGCTCTACAGTAACCAATACCATATGTAACATTGGGGGGATGGTGTGTGACGGCGCAAAACCTTCCTGCGCCGCTAAAATTGCCTCTGCAGTAGATGCCGCGGTGATGGCCCACAATATGAGCATGAAGGCCCGCAGCTTTGTAAATGGAGACGGGCTGATGCAGGAAAGCGCGGAAACCACCATTCAGGCCATGGGATATGTGGGAAGAATCGGAATGAAACAGACGGACGTGGAGATTCTCAATTTAATGCTGGGAAACACAGAAATGGAAAAAGACGCGTCAGCTCTTTAAATATTAAAAAATTTCTGTTATAATATGAATACTTGGCGAGGTACTTTCGGGCTTGGTGAGAAAATATACCTGGCCGTTTAACAGGTCCCGGCGTAATATTGTAATAGTTCAGACGGCGGGGAATGGGAGATTGCTCTCAAATATTATATAGAAAGAGATTCAACGAATATGACCATAAAAGAAAGAGTCTACAAAGAAATCTATAGCGATATTTTTGACGGAAAATATGGCCCTAATGAGATTTTGACAGAAAACAAGCTGGTAGAAAAGTATGCGGTCAGCAAGTCGCCAGTCCGGGAAGCGCTTCTGGAATTGTGTAAAGATCAGGTGCTGCAGAGCCTGCCCAGACTGGGATATCAGGTAAAGCCCGTATCTTTAAAAGAGGTGCTGGATATTTTAGAATATCGGATTGATATGGAAATCAGCGGTTTAAGAAGGGCGTTTCCCTACATAACAGAGCAGGACATTTTAATTCTCGATGAAATGTCGGATAAAACTCCCGAAGAGCTAATTGATCCGGATTGGAGCCGGAATGAATCTTTCCATTTGAAATTGTATGAGTTAAACAGCAATCATTATGGCTACCAGGAGCTTCAAAAGACTTTAAAGCAGAGCTCGCGGTTTATTACCCAGTATTTCCATACTGCATGGCAGAAGGCCAATGAGATGAATAATCAGTGCCACAAGGAAATTGTCAATTGTATCCGGGACGGCAATTTGGAGGGAGCTTGCAGGAAGCTGAGTCATGATATTGCATCAATAAAAGAAGAAATTCAAAAAATGCATCGTTTTTAGAGAAATTCTGAGGGCTGCAACAGGCAGAAGAAGGAAAAATTCCAAACCTTCTGCCTGCTGCAGCCCTTTTGTGCGCTTGCCATGAAAAATAAGATGATACTTGACGAAAAATATAAAAAATGCACAGATATGTGTTGACAAGGAGAGGCCAATATAGTATACTCTACTCATAATATTACTGATATTATTACAAAAATACCGACATAAGGATAGTTTGAAAGGAAACTTCCAAATCTACCTGCATGGCGTAGGAAACACGCCAGGAAAGAGGAAAGTATGAAGAAAAGAGAGAGGGTAATTGGAGCAATTAAAGGGGAACCGATAGATAAGATTCCGTCAGGTTTTTCTCTGCATTTTCCGGCTGGAGAGGCCAGAGGGGAAAAGGCAGTAGACGCCCATATCCGCTTCTTTGAAGAAACGGATACAGATATTATCAAGGTCATGAATGAAAATCTGGTTCCCAGAGCATCTGGAGTAAAGAATCCGGAAGATTTTGACAAGATCCCTGAGATTTCTATGAAAGACGAATTTATGAAAGCCCAGGCAGAACTGACCAGAGAAATTTTAAAGAGATGCGATCCGGACAGCTTTTCCCTGGGAACCCTTCACGGGATTGTTGCCTCCTCAGTGCATCCTTTTGAGGCAGATGGTATAGAATATCTCCATGCAAGAAAATTAGTTCTGGATTCCTTGAGGAAAAATGAGAAGCCTGTTCTGGCAGCATTTGACCGGATCACAGAGGGGATGTGCCAGCTTGTCAAAACCTATGTCGAGCTGGGAATAGACGGCATTTATTATGCAGCCCTGGGTGGAGAGACGGATCTCCTTACAGATGAAGAACATGAACGCTGGTTTAAACCTTATGATTTAAAAATTATGAAGGCCATTAAGGATGCAGGGGCCTATTGCTTTTTGCATATCTGCAAGGATGGGCTGAACATGGAACGATATCGTGACTATGCCCCTCTTGCAGATGTAGTGAACTGGGGAGTATATGAAGCGCCCTTTTCTTTGGAAGACGGGAAAAAGCTTTTTGCCGGAAAAACCATTATGGGAGGCCTGAAAAATCGGAGCGGCGTACTGATTGACGGAACCAGAGAAGAAATATTTGAGGCTGTAAAGGAAGCAGCAGAAATAGTGGGACGGACAGGCTTTATTTTGGGAGCGGATTGTACCCTGCCTACGGAGATTCCTTATGAAAGGATCCGAATGGCAGTGGAGGCAGCAAGAGAGCTGTAACAGAAATATAGCAGGGAGAAAAAGGAGGAAATGCGTTATGAGGAGCAAGAATTTAGTAGCATTAGGATTAGTGGCAGCAATGTGTCTGACGGGCTGCGGTGGAGGCGCAAAAACAGCAGAGACTACCGGGGCTGCGGCGGAAACGACCAGCCAGGCTGCGGCGCCGGAAAATAAGGAAGAGACGGAAAGTCCTTCATCTGAAGCTAAAGTTTATCCGGCAGGAACCGTTACTTTTTATATGAACGGAAATCCCCAGTTCCGTCAGCAGTATTTCGAAACCTGGCTGGAAAATCACAGAGATATTGCGCCGGAGGTGTCTGTTGAGTTTGTTCAGGTAGAGAGCAATGCGGACGCAAGAGAAAAAATAACCATGACGGCCCTTTCCGGAGCAGTAGAGGATCTGCCGGATGCTGTCTTCTTAGACCGGTTGAATTTAATGGATTTAGTTCAGGGCGGGCTTCTGGTAGACGAGACCGAATTTTTATCTCCCCTGGCAGAGAAGATGGTAGACGGCGCTCTTACAGAAGGAATGGTAAGCGGAAAGATGTATGGCCTTCCCGATTCGGTACGTCCCCAGCTTTTAATGTACAATAAAGAAATTTTTGACAAATACGAAATTGATCCGGCTTCTATGGACACTATGGATGGTTATATCGAAGCAGGACGCCAGTTAAAAGAAAAGAGCGGCGGGGAAACCTATTTATCCTGGATCGGTTCCAACAACATGACCTGGAAGTGCTGGGGAAGAAGAGGACTGATGCCTCAGGCTAACGCAAAGGTTTGGGACGAGGAAGGAAACGTAATTATCGGAAGCGATGAGGGAACCAAGCTGGCTTTAGGCGCGCTGGATACCATGTATTCTGAAGGGCTGTTAATGCGTGTGGAAATGTATGATCCGGCTCTCTATGACGCTATCAACAGCCAGAAGATTGCAACCTTTGATATCGGCGCTTACTGGGACGAGTTTATGCGTCAGAACTGTCAGGCAACTGCAGGCCAGTGGCGGGTTATGTCTGCTCCGGTATTTAAAGAGGTAGGAAAAGCGGGCGCTCCCGTATCCAGCTACATGTGTATTGTAGAAAAAGGCGATGACGGCGTTTACAAAGAGCTGATTGAGCAGATGTGGTATGACTTTACCTTTGATACCGAATCCAGACAGGCATGGGTAAATTCTATGGAAGAGCAGAATGCGCCCTATACCAACCCCATTTCCCTGGAAATGCTGGAGGATGATTTCTGGAAAGAGCCCTCAGACTACTATGGCGGACAATCCTTTAGAGAATGGGAAGGATTAACTCTGCAAAACGGCGCAAACAATATGATTGTAACTGCCCAGGATGCAGAAGGCGACGAGATTATTTCTGCTGAGATTGAGAAATATGTGGCCGGTGACCAGACTATGGAAGAGGCCATTGCCAATATGGATAAAAACTTAAAGGCAAAGATCGGAAAGGCAGAGATCGTGGACTAACAGATTACAGGAGAAGGGAATGCTTAAAAACTTCAAAAAATATCGCGCCCCATATTTATTCATTTTACCGTTTTTCATTTTATTCGTTGTGTTTCAGCTTGTCCCCACTATCTGGACGGTTTATATCAGCCTGACCAAGTGGAGAGGAATTGGAGCGCCGGAATTTGTGGGGTTTGAAAATTACTCGAAAATGGTAATCGATGATATGTTTTGGGAATCCCTGCTTAATACGGCCATCTACTGGATAAGCGGACTGGTTCTGATTCTGTTTCTGGCAGTGTTAATTGCTTCATTGCTTAACAGCAAGTGTTTAAAGGGCAGGGCATTTTTTAAAACCGCTACGTTTTTGCCCAACATCTGTGCGGCAATTGCCATGGGACTTATTTTCAGAATGTTGTTTGACGAAAACGTAGGACTAATCAACGAGGTATTGGCAGCCGTGGGACTTGACAAGGTTCCATGGCTTGCCGGAACCAAATATTCCAAGATACCGGTAATCCTTTTGATTGTCTGGAGAAATACACCCTGGTTTACCATGATTGTACTTTCAGGCCTTTTAAATATTTCATCGGATTACTATGAGGCGGCCACGGTGGACGGAGCAAACGGATGGCAGAAATTCCTGTTTATTACCTTGCCGTCTATCAGCAATATTTTGTTCTTCTGCTCCGTTACCCTGACTGTGGATATGTGGAAAGTATTTAACGAACCATATATTTTACCAGGACCGGGAACGTCCAACACATCCTTGTTCCAGTACATGTATGAGTCAGGATTTAATGTATTTAACATGGGCTATGCGTCAGCTATAGGAGTAATTATCATGGTAATGCTGACAATTGTTTCCGTGGGTCAATTCCTGGTAAGAAAGAAACAGGGGGAGGTGGCGTGATGGATTACAGAACAAAGAGGCGTGCGGCATCCCTGGCCGTCCATTTCCTTCTGGGGCTCATTGTACTGGTATGTTTGTTCCCTATTTTGTGGATGTGTCTGATTGCATTTAAGGACACCAAAGAGAGCCTTACCGGATTCCATTCCCTGTGGGTGGATAACCCGACCCTGGACAATTTTAAACGGCTTTTTCAACTGATCCCAGTGTGGCAGAACACGTTTAACAGCGTGTTTACCACCATCATCGGAACGGTAACATCCCTGTTTTTCTGCGCCCTGGCCGGGTTTGCATTTTCCAAATACCGGTTTCCGGGAAGGAATTTCCTGTTTTATTTTATCATTGCTACCATGCTGGTACCGGCAGAGGTGGGGGCGGTTCCCCTGTTCATTATTATGAAAAAGCTGAATTTAGTCAACAGTCTTTGGTCGCTGATTATCCCAAAGATTGCTACGGCTATCGGGATTTTCTACATGAATCAATATATTTCCGATGTGCCGGACGAGCTGATTGAGGCGGCAAAAATAGACGGCTGCAGCGACTTTGGTATCTTTACCAAAGTGGTGGTGCCGATTATCAAACCGGCTTTGGCATCCTGGGGTGCGGTAACTCTGATTTCCCGTTGGAATGATTTTTTCTGGCCTCTTTTGTACCTGCGTAAACAGAGTAAATACACGCTGATAGTGACCATCTCCCTGTTGCCTATCAGTGAAGGACTGTCTACCCCATGGCCGGTTATCCTGGCAGGCACTACCCTGGTTACTATCCCGATCATTGTGCTTTACCTGATTTTAGAGCGGTTCCAGAAAGGCGGAAGCTTCGCCGGAGCAGTGAAAGGTTAGTGAAAGGTTAGTGAAAGGAACAAATTATGGAAAAGGCAGAAGATAAGAAAACACAGAATCGAATAGAAAAAATTCAGCAGGCATTAAGAGAAAGCCAGGCAGACGGGTTGCTGATAGAGGACAGAAGCAACCGCCATTATTTAACAAGAGCGGATGTGTGGCAGGGAAGCCTGATCGTGACAGAAGAAAAGGCGGTTCTGCTGGTAGACTTCCGATACTATCAGATGGCCATATCAGGAGTAAAAGGCTGTGATGTAAAGCTGTGCAAAAACGTAGATGACGGTATTGGCCAGATAGTAAAAGACTGGAATATTGGCAGGCTGGGGTTTGAGACAGGAGTACTGTCTTATCTGCGCCACAAAAAGCTTGAGGCTGTCATTGGAAAGGCCAGGCTGGACGAGGAAACCTGCGGGGACAGGCTGGTAAAAGAATGCCGGAAAATAAAGGATGAGGAAGAACTGTCTTATCTGCGCCAGGCCCAGGAAATTACGGACAGGGCCTATGAGCATATACTAAATGTGGCAAGAGCAGGCATGAAGGAGTCCGATATCCGGATGGCACTGGGAACATATATGATTCGCCAGGGATCAGAAGGCTTTGACATCGGTTATATCTCATCTTCCGGGGAGAAAACCTCGTTGCCCCACGGAGGTTTTGGGGATAAGGTTATCGAAAAAGGGGATTTGCTGATGATAGATTTCGGCGCGATCATCAATGGCTACCGTTCCGATATGACCAGAACCTTTGGATTCGGAACCCTTTCCTCTAAACAAAAGGAGATTTACCAGATTGTGCTGGATGCCCAGGAGAAAGCTCTTTCAGGGATTCACCCTGGCATGAAGGGAAAAGGGGTTGACAAGATTGCCAGGGATTACATCCATCAAGCCGGATACGAGGGATGCTTTGACCACGGTCTGGGGCATAGCATTGGCCTGGACGGACATGAAAATCCCCGGTTTAACGAAGTAGAAGAAGAACTTCTCAGGCCGGGAGTGGTAATGACCGTGGAACCGGGGATTTACCTGCCGCATGAGTTCGGAGTCCGGATTGAGGACATGGGTGTGGTAACAGAAAGCGGATTTGAGAATTTTACCAAAGCAACCAAAGAGTTGATTATAATTTAAAGAGATTTGGGCTAAAAGCAGGACAGCAGATAAAAAGGTTGTCCTGCTTTTTTGATGATCTTATGTAAAATCCTACAAAATTTGTCATAAAGGTATTGTTTTCAACGGGGGGTATTTGCTATAATAAAAGTAACTGGTTTAAGGGGGAGCCAAATAATGATGAGAAAGAACAAAACTCCAGAAGAGCGAGCGGAGGAGATCCTTCGCCGGGCTGCCAGGAAACGAAATAAAAATTCTGCCGGTAAATCACATTTGACAGGATTGGCAATATGGACAGTGGGGATTTTTGGGGGACTTTTATTGTCGATAATGTTTATCCGGCAAAGCGCTGCATCTACCGATGGCCCCAGGCCAGCCGTATTGGTGGAAGAAGGACAGCGGGAGCCGGGCGGAGAAGAGATGCAGGAACTTAAAATTCTGCCGGCTCAGAGCGAACTTTTGGATATGGAAAAACTGGAAGAAGAATATATGGGGACGATGGAGGTGGCAGCATATTGCGGCGGCAGACGTACATACTCGGGAGATATTCCTGAGGCGGGAAGGACAATTGCCGCAGATCTATCTAAGTTCCAGATTGGAGATCAGCTGAGGATAGGCGATACGATTTATTGCGTAGAGGATCTGGTACCCAGCGATGCAAATGAAGAGTTAAGAGTATATTTTTCCAGCTATGAAGAGGCTGTGGCTTTTGGCAGACAGGAGCTTAGCGTATATCGCATTGAAAAAGAGGAGGAAGAAAAAGAAGGATTATTAGGAGAATTTGAAGTGACCGGTTATTGCAGCTGCAGCCAATGCTGCGGGTACAAGGCCACGAAGCTTACAAAAATGGAAACAGTTCCCAGATCCTCCTATACGGTTGCAGTCGATCCGGAAGTGATCCCCCTGGGGAGTAAAATTGAGATAGACGGAATCGTTTATTTGGCAGAGGACACGGGAAAGAGTATAAAGGGAAACATTGTAGATATTTATTTTGATACTCATGAAGAGGCGCTTATCTATGGAAGAAAAACCAAAAAGGTATATCTGGTTCCATAAAGAAGCGCGCAACAGTTGAAAATGGGGCTGCTGTAGGATGAGATAGGGCGGAGCCGGAGAGGCCAGAGGTTTTATCCTGCAGCAGCCTGTTGTGCTGTAAAGTATCCGGTAAAAAGTGCCAGTGACGCAGTTTGCCGGATTAATTTTTGTTTAAGGAAGCGCCTTTTTCGAGAATTCTGTAGTTACCAAATCCTCATAGGGAACCCGCTTGGGAAGTTCACCGGCTTCTTCCAGGATATTTTGCAGAAGATCAAAACTGGATTCCTCAAAGATTGTATCGCCTTTCCAGGTGTCCTGATCCTTGTAGCGGCCTACGATGACGGTTAAGCTGTCTAAATCCGTATCTGGAAACTGAGGCTTTATGACCTTGGCGATCTCTTCCGCAGAATGAGAGTTTACATAATCCAGCCCCCGCTGGGTGGCGTTGGTAAAGGCCTGGATGATTTGAGGATTCTTTTCAATATAGCTTTTTTTGGCGCTGTAGGCTGTATAGGGAACGTAGCCTGACTCCGTACCAAGGGAAGCTACTACATAGCCGTTCCCCTCTTTTTCCAGAGCTGTGGCAAAAGGTTCAAATTCTACTGTATAGCTGGCCCCGCTGGAGGGAAATGCGGCGGCGGTAAGGCCGAAGCTGATGCTCTGATCAATGGAAAGGTCGGCGGCAGGATCCAGGTTATGCTTTTTTAATATGAACTCAAAGACCATCTGCGGCATACCGCCTGCCCTTATTGGTACAATGTAAATATTCTTCCGATAACTGCCCAGCAGTCATTTGAACTGGTAAATCCGGCTGATATCGTTGTATAAGCAATGCGATTTCTTCTTTTGATTTTACAATCTTATAAGGTTTCAATGGATTATCGGTATCTTCAAGAATCCTAAGTTCTTTCATCAGATTGATGTAAGGCAGAATACTTTGTTTGGCCTTCTTAAATCCCAATTCTGTGATATGTTCGGATAAATATTTTGCCGAAGTATAACCTCGCTTATCCTCTAAAATTAATTTCATCACAATAACAATTACTGTATTCTCCCATCGGTTCATCTCATCAGCAAGACTATAATTGATTAGAGGGGATAACCCATATTTCAAAGTGATTTCCGGCATACCTTCTTTGTCTACATCAATTCTCTCAACCAATAATTCAATGTCTCTTCGGTCAAGGGTTCTATCTGCAATAATTTTATCAAGCACATCCAAAGCATTTTTAAATTTATCTTTTATATCTGGCGTTTCTACGGTAGTTTCATTAAGTCCTTTTTCCTGCATCTCCAGACTATGAATCTGTACTAACAAATCCTTTTGCATAGAATCATAGGTTTCATTGATCAAATCTTCAGTTTCAGATGTTATGGATAAATCCTTTATTTTTTGTGTGAAAAGTATCTTTAACTGCTTTTTTCGACTTTGAATTTCTTCCTCAATTTCCAGACGCTTTTCTGCCAGCGTTTTCTTTTCCGCTTCAAAATCCCTCATATCATACATGGAAATCCCTTCACAAAGTGCTTCTCCACATATCTTAATATAGTTCAGTACATCCTCCATCAAATCATCTTCCTCAATCAGATGCGCTTTTTTACAATAACGTTTGCCTTTTGTATTATAGGTGGTACAAATATAATATTTTTTTTCCCTGCTGGAGGTTTGGCGCTTAATCGGTGTAAGACGGCTTCCACAATCTTTACAGAACAAACAGCTTCCAAAAGGATTCGGAATTTCTGAACCGATCCATTGGCCCCTGCTGCCACGGTAATTAGTACGATTACGCTTTTCTTTTAATTCCTGTACAAGAGAAAAGGTGGCTTTATCAATGATAGGCGGATGATGATCTTCAAAAATACACTGTTCTTCTTTGGGAACACGTTTATCTTTTCCATGCACTGTATTTCTGGCACGTTTTTTCAAGCGAAAAGTTCCAATATAAAAATCGTTATCCAATAATTCCTTAACCATGCCATCAGACCAAATGGTTGCAACCCTTTTATGGCTAATATGGCCTTCTTTAATTTCTCTTTCCCGCTGCATCATAGATGGTGTGGGAATTCCCTGGCTGGTCATATAATTTGCAATTTTACGATATCCTGATCCAGAAATGTAAAGCTCATAAACCATTTTTACAAAGCCAGCTTCTTTGGGAACGATTTTAATGATACTTTTATCTTTCGTATCCCGACAATATCCAAAAGGTGGTTTTGTCATAAGAGTACCTTCTTTTTGTCTGGCTCCGATAGCTCGTTTGATTTTCTTGCTGGTATCTTTTACATAACGCTCATTAAACCATGTTTTAATTCCGATGGTGTCATCGCTGGAATCCATAGAGTCATAATTATCATCAATTACAATAAGATGTTTTCCCCGTTCCTGAAATTCATCCAAAAGTAAAAGAACTTTCGCATTATGCCTGCCTAATCTGGAAAAATCTTTCACATAAACCGTATCAACATCCTGTTCCAGATCTGCCATCATCTGTTGAAATCCCGGTCGATCAAAAATATAGCCTGACACCCCGTCATCTTCATACCATTGATCAATTACTACACCATGATCAGCTGCATATTGGTTAATGATTAACTTTTGATTTTCTATGGAAACATAATTTCTTTTGTCATCATCTCTGGAGAGACGTACATAACCTGCATTCATATTCTCGTCCTTTATAAAATAATCATTTTCATAAACATCCCATAATTCGTTAATTAAAAAAGCAAGAGCAGGAGAAAAATCCCGCCCTGGAAAAATTACGGATTGATTTCTTTTATGTGGTTTCTAATTAATGCTTTTATTCCATGATGTATATTTTTATCAGCCTGCCCGTCCGCAAATGTTACAACCCGAAAACCGATTTTTGTATATTTCTCTTTATCTGTTTCCAAGGCTTTTAATGACGCATAATCTGTTTGCCAAAGATAATATGTAGGTTTCTGCAGAGCCATCACACACTTTCTGTTTCTATGATCTATATTAAGATATAATCATTAGATGTTTTTTGTGCCTGTCTGCTCTGCAATATTTTCAGTTTGATTTAAAATGTTTTATAAATCAGAAATCAAATGCGGTTTCTCTCAATAACAGGTATTGTGAAACAGGCATCCTTATATTATAATTGAATTATGTCAAAAGGTAGGCTTATGATAATGTCAGAAAGTTGTTGAATAGTGAGGGAAAACCTTCTTATGTCAAATTCAAATTATAAATCTACAGATGCACTTATGAGGCATCTTCGGAATAATGGGATTGCTATTTCAGGCAGTTCACAAAAACAACAATTAATTAACGCAGGATATTTTCACGGATGACAATATTAAAAAATGTAATCTGATCTATTGCATATTCTTTGTTATTGTAGTATATTATTAATAGCAATTGGGGTATGTGTTTGCGGACACATACTTGGAGGAGCCGGAGAAATCTGGCTCCTCTTTTGATATGTCGTAATAATTTTCTATTGTATTCTAATGTTCTGAAAACCCCTTGCACGATTCATTCCGTCCTCTCGTTTACACAAAATCATAAGCGTCTCATAATTTACATTAATATATGTGCAACACCTGCCCTACCCCCAAGAACCGAAGCGCCGGAAAGCTTCTCCCAGGAAAAGTCCGGATCCGGCTCTTTGGCCACCAGGAAGTTTCCGGCCCGCTGGGTAAGCTGTGCAAAGTTGACTGCATAGTCCTCAGCGCCGTTGGCATAGGTATAGATGCTGGCCTCTGATCCCATAAAGCCGATGTCTGCATCTCCGGATACCAAAGCGGTCATAACCTTGTCGGCTCCGGCGCCATTTACCAGGGTTAAATCAATGCCCTCTTCATGGAAATATCCCAGCTCAATGGCGGCGTACTGAGGGGCATAAAATATGGAATGAGCTACTTCACTTAAGGTAACAGGAACCGTTTCCCTGCCATCGCCGGAGCGATTGCTGCTGCCGGGGGAGCAGGCAGTGAGGGTAAACAGGGTAAGAGCGGCGGCAAGGCCAAAGGAAAGCAGCCTGGAACCTAAAAAGTCAGAATGTTTCATAAAACCTCCAAGTGGTGAATTTTCTAATTCTATCTTATGTGGGAAGATGTGGGCGGGTGTCAGTTAAGAGGGAAGAAAGGGTGATTCCTTCTCGTATGCTCTTGTAAATTTACCGCATTAATGTTATAAATAAAGAAGTTGCTTTGCAATTTACACGGACTAGGAGGAATTGATATGGTATCATTATATGACGGCGGCGTGTATCTGGTAAACGGCTCCACCCTGATTCCGGAAGGGGAACCGGCAAAGGTGGAATCTATGACCGGAAAGGCTGCAGATAAAGAGACAGCAAAAAAAGGCACAATTGCCTATTCGATTTTAGAGGCCCACAACACCGGGGCAGATATGGAACACTTAAAACTTCGGTTTGACGCCATGGCATCCCACGATATTACTTTTGTAGGGATTGTTCAGACTGCCAAAGCATCGGGTATGGAGAAGTTCCCGATTCCTTATGTATTGACCAACTGTCACAATACCCTGTGCGCCGTAGGCGGTACGATCAATGAAGACGATCACATGTTTGGGCTTTCCGCAGCAAAAAAATATGGCGGCATCTATGTTCCGCCCCATATTGCGGTTATCCACCAGTATATGCGGGAAATGATGGCAGGCTGCGGCAAGATGATTTTAGGCTCTGACAGTCACACCCGTTACGGCGCTTTGGGCACAATGGCTGTAGGAGAAGGCGGCGGCGAGCTGGTAAAGCAGCTTCTCTGTGATACCTATGACGTGGCTTATCCCGGCGTGGTTGCGATTTACTTAGACGGAAAGCCAAATCCAGGGGTAGGCCCTCAGGACATCGCTTTGGCCATTATCGGAGCTGTATTTAAGAACGGCTATGTGAAGAACAAGGTAATGGAGTTTGTAGGCCCCGGCATTGCATCCATGGACACGGATTTTAGAAACGGCGTGGATGTTATGACTACTGAGACTACCTGCCTCACTTCCATCTGGAAGACGGACGAGGATACCAGGGCTTACCTGACTATGCATGGCAGAGGCGATGATTATAAAGAATTAAATCCGGCGGATGTGGCTTACTATGAAGGCTGCGTTTATGTGGACTTATCTACAATAAAGCCTATGATTGCCCTGCCCTTCCATCCCAGCAACACCTACGAGATCGATGAGCTGAATGCAAACCTTTCTGACATCTTAAGAGAAGTAGAAAAAGAAGGGGAAAAGATAAGCGGCGGCAAGGCTGGCTTTACCTTAACCGATAAGATCAAAGACGGTAAGCTTTTGGTACAGCAGGGAATTATTGCCGGTTGTGCAGGCGGCAATTATACCAATGTTATCCAGGCGGCCAATGCTTTAAGAGGCAAGAACTGCGGCTGTGATGAATTTTCACTGGCTGTTTACCCGTCCTCCCAGCCGGTATTTGCGGATTTGGTGAAGAAGGGGGCGGTATCGGATTTGATGGCAGCGGGAGCAATTATCCGTACTGCATTCTGCGGCCCCTGCTTTGGCGCAGGGGATACTCCCTGCAACAACGGGTTAAGTATCCGTCACACTACCAGAAACTTCCCCAACCGGGAAGGTTCCAAGCCGGGAAACGGACAGATGGCGGCAGTGGCTTTAATGGATGCCCGCTCTATTGCGGCAACTGCGGCTAACGGCGGTATCCTGACTTCTGCAGAGGGAATGGAGTGCTTCGGAAAAGTACCGGCTTATGAATTTGACCGGACCTCTTATGACCACAGAGTATATTTCGGATTTGAAAAAGGCGATGAGAAGGCAGAGCTGATTTATGGCCCCAATATTAAGGACTGGCCGGAAATGAGTCCCCTGGCTGACAATATCCTATTAAAGGTCTGCTCCAGAATTATGGATGCAGTGACCACCACGGACGAGCTGATTCCTTCCGGAGAGACCTCATCCTACCGCTCCAATCCTCTGGGACTGGCAGAGTTTACCTTATCCAGAAGAGATCCGGAATATGTAAGCCGCACCAAAGAAGTGGACAAGCTGGAGAAGGCCAGAGTGGCCGGAAAAGATCCTCTGTCTCTGAACCCTGAACTGGAGGACGTATTTGCTCAGATTCGCACCATCCCCGGCAATGAGGCGGTGAACGTGATGGACACGGAGATCGGAAGCATGGTTTACGCAGTAAAGCCTGGCGACGGCTCTGCCAGAGAGCAGGCGGCAAGCTGCCAGAGAGTAATCGGCGGCCTTGCCAACATCTGCAAAGAATTTGCCACCAAGCGCTACCGCTCCAATGTGATGAACTGGGGAATGTTGCCCTTCCAGATGGAAGGGGATCCGGAATTTCAGGTAGGAGACTACATTTATATTCCGGGCATCCGAAAGGTCCTGGATGGTGATCTGAAAAATATTAGGGCTTATGTATTAGGAAGCCAGATTAAGGAACTTACCCTTTTCATTACCGATATGACTCCGGAGGAGCGGGAGATTGTCAAGGCTGGCTGTCTCATTAATTACAACCGAAACCGGGCAAAAGCATAAGGGAAAAGTGATTGAGTAAAACTATGAATTACAAAATGATTGTGCTGGATTTGGACGGCACACTGACAAACCGGGAGAAAAAGATTTCCCTGAGAAACAGGGAAGCTCTGATGGAAGCCCAGAAACGCGGTAAGATTGTGGTTCTGGCTTCCGGCCGCCCTACTCAGGGGGTAGCGCCTTTGGCCAGGGAGCTGGAGTTGGGAAAATACGGAAGTTATATTCTCTCCTTTAACGGAGGCCTTATTACCAATTGCAGCACCGGGCAGGCGGTGGCCTCCGCCCTGCTTCCTTTAAATATTAACCGGCGGATAGTGGAACTGGCAGAGGAGCATCGGGTCAATATCTTGACTTATGAGGGAGACACAATTATCACCTTAAAAAAAGACGATCCGTATGTAGAGCTGGAGGCAGGAGTGAACCATATGGATGTCCGGGAGATGGGGGATATGAAGGAATATGTGGAGCATTTGCAGGTTCCCAAATTCCTTATGGTAGATGATGCAGGATATCTGTCTACGGTAGAGCCGAAAGTGAAGGCAGCCCTGGGAAGAGATTACAGCGTATACCGGTCCGATCCGTTTTTCCTGGAAATCCTTCCCAAAGGAATTGACAAGGCCCAGCGTCTGGAGGTGCTGTTGGGACTTTTAGGGTTTTCAAGAGAGGAAATGATAGCCTGCGGAGACGGTTACAACGACTTGACCATGATCAAGTATGCCGGTCTGGGAGTTGCCATGGAGAATGCTGTACTTCCGGTACGAAAAGCAGCAGACTATATAACCGCGTCCAATGACGAAGATGGAGTGGCTCTGGTAGTAGAAAAATTCCTGCTTTCTTAAGTTAAAACTGTGGACTTTCAAACTTTAGTATGCTAAAATAGCAACATAGGAAAATGAAGGTCAAAAGGGGCGTCAATCCATGAATAAAAAACTTAGAACAGAAGCTGTCAGCCACTTATTTCAAGCTATTTTAACATTAAAGTCACCGGAAGAATGTTTCATTTTTTTTGAGGATGTGTGCACTATCAATGAGTTGCTTTCCCTGTCTCAGCGCTACGAGGTGGCCAAGATGCTGCGGGAGGGCAAGACCTATCTGGAAATTGCCGAGAAGACCGGGGCCTCCACTGCCACCATCAGCCGTGTGAACCGCTCCCTGAATTATGGAAATGATGGATATGATATGGTATTTGCAAGATTAGAGGAAAAGGACGAGTGAGAAGCGGCAGCTTTTTATAAAATACTCCAATATTTTATAGTGGTATGACTTTGGAACTCTTCCACAGAGGGATCCAGGAAATAATAGTCTCTGCCGGAGAGTGAGGATGGCGATGCTTTTAGAAAAATTAAAGGCTGCAGAAGGTTTTACCCATCAGGAAAAAGCGGTGGCTCAGTACATTTTAGACAAAATTGAACTTATTCAAAACATGTCTTCGGATGAACTGGCAAAAGCTTCATATACCAGTAAGGCAACAGTAGGGCGCCTTTGTAAAAAGGTGGGAATGTCCGGATACAAAGAGTTAAAATTCCAGCTTGTTTCTGAGATGGTGGAAAATGCTCGGATTAATCAGCTCCTGTCTCAGGAGCCCATTACGGAAAAGAGCGGCTACCGTGATATTTTAAATACATTGCCAAAGCTCTATGACAAGGCTATTACCGTTACACAACTATGTATGGATAAAAATGTGATGATTCGCATTTTCAACCGGATTAAGGCAGCGGACAGAATATTTATCTATGGCACTGGTATTAGCTACAATGTGGCGGAGGCAGCGGCTTTCAAATTTGCTACATTAGGGATAGAGTGCTACGCCTGCGATTCGATTAACTCCCATTATTTAGCGGCGACGAAAACCGAAAAGGCAGTGTCCTTTTTAATAACTTTAACTGGCGCTAACCGCAGCATGATTGATGTGGCCCACTATTTAAAGGAAGCCACAGACGCTTATGTGGTAGGAATCGTTGGACGCCACCATAAGGATATTTCCCAATGGTGTAATGAAATTGTAGAAATTCCTTCCCGGGGGTCCATTTTAAGCCTTCGGGTCATCACTTCTTTCATGGCTTCTATTTATGTGTTGGATATCTTTTTTTCCATGTACCTGTCGCTTCATTACCATGAACATGTGAGTTCTTCCTTATCAATGCTCAGTTACGAATCCCTGCGGACTGCAGAGGATTGCTGGGATCTGGACGAGCCGGAAGAGGATGGAGAATAAAAAAAGGATCGTTGTTCCAAAAACAACGATCCTTTTTTGTCGATTTTGGGAGCTTGGGCCAAACTGCATTAAAAATATAGTATTTCATGTGGAACCATGTTACATTACCCTCAGTGGACAAGGCGTGTGTGCCCTTGTTCACTGAGGGTATGCCCATCAAATATATCAGACATTCTAAAAAGGAGGTAATTATGGATTACAAAAAATTGGCACAGCAGATTTTGGAATACGTTGGTGGGAAAGACAATGTAACCGGATTAACTCACTGTGCAACAAGGCTTCGCTTTAACCTGAAGGACGAGTCCAAAGCAAATACCGAGGCTATTCAGTCGATTCCCGGCATTTCCGGCGTGGTATCCAAAGGAGGGCAGTATCAGGTCATTATCGGCAGCGATGTACCGAATGTTTATCTTCCCCTTTCACAGACTTTAGAGCTGGAAGAGGGTACAAAGCAGGCGCCTGCAGCGGAAAATCTAAAATGGTATGAAAAATTCTTTGACTTAATTACTGGTATTTTCACACCGGTTCTGACGCCTCTGACGGCGGCCGGTATGTTAAAGGCAGTGCTGGCTATTTTGGTGGCTACAAAGCTGGTAAGTTCCGCTAGCAGTACTTATCAAGTCATTAATTTTATGGCGGATTCTACATTTTACTTCCTTCCAATTCTCCTGGCCAACTCTGCAGCTCACAAGTTCGGCTGCAGTCCTATGCTGGCGATGATGCTTGGCGGCATTCTGGTACACCCTAATTTCGTATCTCTGGTAGCTGCCAGCAAGGAAACAACTGAGGCGATCACTGTGTTTGGGCTTCCTGTTTACAATGCCACTTACTCTAGCAGCGTTATCCCTATCATTTTAGGCGTATGGTTTATGAGTCTGGTAGAGCCCGTTGCGGACCGTATCAGTCCGAAAGCGGTGAAGTTCTTTACAAGACCTCTAATCACCATTCTGGTATCTGGTATCGCAACCCTTTGCGTATTGGGACCTGTAGGCTATATTATCGCTGCAGGCATCGGAAATGTGGTCAAAACCATCAATTCGGTTGCAGGCTGGCTGGTACCCACCATTCTCGGTGCATTCCTGCCTTTCCTGGTTATGACGGGAACCCACCATGCGCTGACCTCAATTGGCATTAATAATCGTATGACCCTTGGTTTCGACAGTTTTATCTATCCAGGCCAGCTGGCGTCCAATATTGCCCAGGGCGCTGCTGCTTTGGCTTTGTCTCTCAAAACGAAAAACAGCGCGCTGAAACAGATGGCATCTGCAAATGGAATCACGGCGGTTTGCGGAATCACCGAACCAGTCCTTTTCGGTGTTACCATGAAATACAAAACGAATCTTATTGCTTCCAGTATTGGCGGTGCAGTAGGCGGATTCTTTATGGGTGTCATGGGGGTTAAAAATTTCAGCGGCGGCTCACCGGGACTGCTGACTTTGCCAAGTTACATCGGTTTAGATTATCCGATCAGCAACTTCTATCTGGCTTGTGCCGGAGCCGCCATTGCCTTTGTGATCGCCTTTATTGTGTCCTATGTGCTGTATAAAGACCCGGCGGAGACCAATGCAATAGAATGATTAGAATTGAAAGGAGAAAAAATGAGTTTTCCAAAAGGATTTTTATGGGGAGGCGCTACAGCAGCCAATCAATGCGAAGGCGCTTACAATGAGGATGGCAAGGGGCTTGATATTGAGGATGTGCTTCCCCACGGCTTAAAAACGCCCCCCACAGATGAGCCTACTGAGGACAATCTGAAGCTTCGCGGCATTGATTTTTATCACAGATATAAAGATGATATCCGCCTCTTTGCCGAGATGGGCTTTAAATGTTTCCGCATGAGCATTGCATGGAGCCGTATTTTCCCCAATGGGGATGACGCAGAGCCCAATGAAGCCGGGCTGAAATTTTATGACAATGTATTTGATGAGTGCCGGAAATACAATATTGAGCCGCTTGTGACGATTTCACACTATGAGACTCCACTACATTTGGCCAGAGAGTATAATGGTTGGAGCAACCATAAGCTTATTGACTTTTATCTGCGGTACTGTGAGACCATTTTCAAGAGGTATAAGGACAAGGTAAAACTCTGGATCACTTTTAATGAAATTAATTCCATCATCCATGCGCCCTTTATGAGCGGGGCTATTAACACGCCGCCGGAAATGCTGACGAATCAGGACCTTTATCAGGCTATTCACCATGAGCTGGTGGCATCGGCTAAGGCTGTAAAGCTTTGCCATGAAATAATCCCAGGCGCAAAGATTGGATGTATGATTCTGGGGGTTACCGTATACCCTCTCACCTGCAAGCCGGATGATGTAATTGCCATGATGAATGTTGACAGGGATACACTGTTGTTTTCTGATGTTCAGGCAAGAGGGTATTATCCCAACTATGCGAAACGTATTCTGGAGGAAAAGGGGGTAGTTCTGAATATTACGGATGATGACCGGGAAGCGCTGAAGAGTACTGTGGATTTCGTGTCCTTAAGTTATTATTCTTCTTCCTGCATTTCTGCCGATCCCAATGCGGGAGAGCCTACCAAGAGCAATCTGACCCGGAATTTGAAACGGAATCCTTATTCTAAATCCAGCGAGTGGGGCTGGCAGATAGATCCTCAAGGTCTGCGCTTTACGCTCAACAAGCTTTACGACCGCTACCAGAAACCTCTTTTTATCGTCGAAAATGGACTTGGCGCGAATGATGTGTTAATAGACGATGGAAATGGCGGAAAAACGGTTGCCGATGACTATCGTATCGCATATATGCGCCAACACTTGCTTCAAGTGGAGGAGACATTAAAGGACGGGGTAGAGATTATGGGGTATACCTCGTGGGGATGTATTGATCTTATTTCCTGCGCCACTGCGGAGATAAAAAAGCGGTATGGATTTATCTATGTAGACTTGAATACCGATGGCACCGGGACAATGGAACGGTATAAGAAAAAATCTTTTGAATGGTATAAAAAGGTTATTGAGACCAACGGTGAGTCGTTGAAAGAAGAAATACAGTAAACCTGCTGCTGCCTGTTGGGCGGTGGAAAATGTTTAAATAAGGCATCAGAAATTATTATGAGCTTCTGATGCCTTATTTTTTACCTTCAAATGCAAAAAACAGGAAAAGGAATTTTTTAAAGAGTCACTTTTTCTTTTTAGAAGAATCACCATGCTCATCTCTCAGCTGGTCAGTCAGCATTTCGATCATCTGATTCTTTAAATACACATCAAAAGAAAGTTCACAGATAAAGGCAAATAGCTGAAGATACTCCTGATCCTCAGGAGCAGCGTCCTGAAAGGTCTGGGTAGCCAGGTTGAATTTTTCCTTAACGTCAGCCTTTAAATTCTCCATTTGACCGTGTTCTAAGGCAAAAACCTCATTGTAAATCCTTTCCAGAGAAACACCGGACAGATCGTCAAAATGCTCCCCTGTAATGGGGCGGAATAATTCCTCAATATCGTTGAAAGAGAGAAGATTCTTAAAGTAGTAGATGAAAATCAGCATTAACATATGCTCTTTGGAATACTTCTTCTTCACCGGAGGAGGCAGAAGGTTATTTTTTGCGTAGTTGTTAATCATGGTTTTGGTTAAAACCTTGTCATCGGGATAGCGCTTGGTATGCCCAAGATGTTCATCCATAAAGGTGGTCACCTGATCCATATATAAAGGAATATCCGGAATGGTATCCGGTTTAATATAGGACATAGAATCCAGCCGGGCAAACAGCTTTTTTAAACGTTCTTCATTGGTTTTGCTCATGTTGTCACCTCTTTGCTTTATTATATAGTATTCAAAACTAGATAGCAAGAGGAAAAAGAATTTTATTTTTGCTTTATTTTTGCGGTGCTACGGAGGCAAGCTGGCTAAAGTCAATAGAAAAGTCTAAAGGTGAAAAATATAAAACACTGGTTCAAGCGCAAGAGATGTGGTATAATGTCCACGAAACACTTACAGACAAGGAGCAGTTTATGAGCATTTACGATACCTTAAACCCGGCCCAGAAAGAAGCAGTATTCTGCACAGAAGGGCCTCTTTTAGTCCTTGCGGGAGCCGGCTCCGGAAAAACCAGAGTCCTTACCCACAGGGTAGCCTATTTAATAGAGGAAAAAGGTGTGAACCCCTGGAACATCATGGCCATTACCTTTACCAACAAGGCAGCCGGAGAAATGCGGGAGCGTGTAGATAAGCTGGTAAGCTTTGGAGCAGAAAGCGTTTGGGTCAGCACCTTTCATTCCTCCTGTGTGCGGATTCTGCGCCGCCATATTGAAGCTCTGGGATACACCGGAAATTTTACCATATATGACAGCGACGATCAGAAAACCCTGATGAAGCAAGTATTAAAAAAACTGGATGTGGACACCAAGCTTTACAAAGAACGGGCTATGCTAAATCACATCTCATCAGCCAAAGATCAGCTGATAACTCCGGAGGAAATGGAACTTAACGCAGGGGCGGAGATGCGCCAGAAAAAGATTGCCCAGATTTACAAAGCCTATCAGGATGAACTGAAAAAGAACAACGCGCTGGACTTTGACGACTTAATTGTTAAAACCGTAGAACTTTTTCAAAACAACGATGACATCCTGGACTACTACCAGGAAAGATTTCGCTACATAATGGTAGATGAATATCAGGACACCAACTATGCCCAGTTTAAGCTGGTAAGCCTTTTGGCAAAAAAGTACCGGAACCTCTGCGTAGTAGGAGACGACGACCAGTCTATCTACAAATTCCGGGGAGCTGACGTCCGGAATATTCTGGATTTTGAAGAAGCGTTTCCCGGCGCAAAGGTAATCAAGCTGGAGCAGAATTACCGATCCACCCAAAACATTTTAAACGCCGCCAATCAGGTAATCCGCCACAACCGGGACAGAAAAGATAAAACTCTGTGGACCGCCAATGGGGAAGGAAACCTGGTAAAGATCCGTCAGTATAATACTGCTGACGAAGAAGCAGAGGCCATTGCCAGATCCATAAAAAACACCGGCAGGCCCTGGAAAGACATGGCAGTATTGTACCGCACCAATGCCCAGTCCCGCCTTTTGGAGGAACGGTGCATTGCCCACAATATTCCTTACCGGCTGGTAGGCGGCGTCAACTTTTACCAGAGAAAAGAAATCAAGGACATTTTAGCCTATTTAAAAACCATATCCAACGCGGTAGATGATCTGGCTGTATTGCGGATTATTAATGTGCCCAAGAGAGGAATCGGAGCCACTACCATAGGACGGGTAACTGCTTTTGCGTCAGAACATGGATTAAGTATTTATGACGCTCTGGAAGAAGCCAGAATGGTCCCGGATATTGGAAAGGCGGCCGGGAAAATAGGCGCGTTTACCAAACAGATAGAAGATCTTCGCCGTATGATAACAGAGGAAAACTATACCATTAAGGAATTAATCGGGGCAATTTTGGAAGACACAGGCTACCGAAAGGAGCTGGAGGCAGAGGGCGAAGTAGAATCCGAGACCCGTTTAGAAAACATTGAGGAATTAATCAACAAGGCCGTGAGCTACGAAGACGGCAGCGAAAATCCTACCCTGGAGGAATTTCTGGAAGAAGTGGCTCTGGTGGCAGATATAGACCGGATGGATGATTCGGAGGAACGGGTGACTCTCATGACTCTTCATAGCGCCAAAGGTCTGGAGTTCCCTCTGGTTTACCTGGCCGGTCTGGAGGACGGGCTTTTCCCGGGAATGATGTCCATTTCTTCTGATGACAAATCCGAGCTGGAAGAAGAGCGCCGTCTGTGCTATGTGGGAATTACCAGGGCAAAAGAAGAATTGGTAATGACCGGAGCCAGGATGCGTATGATTAACGGAGAAACCAGGTACTCCAAAGCCAGCCGGTTTATAGAAGAGATCCCGGAGGAATATTTAGATAAAGAACTGCTGGAGCCCAGGCTTGCGGGCTGGGAAAGCAGGCAGGATGATTTTGACGACAGCGGTCTTCCCTGGGAAGACGGGACATCAAAATCCTGGAACAAAGAAGGAAACCGCGCCTGGGGCTCTGACAGTCAAAACGGAAAGCTCAGAGAAGAGAGCGGGGCAAGAGGCTGGGGGAGAAGCGGCGGCACACTGGGCGGCGGCTTTGGCGGTGGATTCAGCGCCGGATCCCACAATGCCTATGCATCCAAAACTGCCTCACCGGCTGCAACGCCCGGCTTTGGGAAAGCCTTTACAGTAGAGAAGGCAGGAGCTTTGGATTATGCAGAAGGAGACCGGGTCCGCCACATCAAGTTTGGCGATGGAACGGTTACCGCCATCCGGGATGGAGGAAAAGACTTTGAAGTAACTGTTGAATTTGACGGAGCAGGAGTCAAAAAAATGTTTGCTTCCTTTGCCAAGCTTAAGAAACTGTAAAGATATAAAAGAAGTCCGCATTTTTTTCGCAATTTTGTATAAAATAAGATAGAAAAAATAGTCATTTAATGATATACTAAGAACAAACAGATTGCCAAAAGGAATCAGATAGAGAAAGGACGTGCCACTATGAACAAATTTGATTTAATGGGAAAAGAGGCAAAGGAAGCCCTGGCCCGCATGGAAGAGATGATGACTACCAGCAGATTAAGCGATCTTCTTCACAAAAAAGAAGAGGAAGAAAAAAAGAAAAATTGTATTTTATGGATACTGGCTATTATCGGCGCAGTAGCAGCAGTAGCAGGAATTGCATACGCAGTATATCGTTTCTTCACACCGGATTATCTGGAAGATTTTGAGGACGACTTCGACGATGATTTCGATGACGACTTCTTCGAGGACGAGGAAGAAGAGAGTGCTCCGGCAGCAAAAGAGGCAGCTGCAGAGGAAGCAGAAGCATAAATTTCAAAAATGGAAGAGAGCCCTGGGAATGTCTTTGAGAGACAAAGCCCAGGGCTTTTTTGATGGTACGCCCGGCGGCGCACGTTTTCCTTGAAAAACCAGTCCCACACGGTTATAATACCCTCAGTGAACAAGGGCGTCCCCAGCAGATAAAGAATGCAAGCCCTTCCTTATGTAAATCATCATACATAGCGAAAACGAAAAAACCCAGTATAAGGAGCAGATCAAGTGAAAAAGGGAACAATATTAGAAGCCACTGTAAATAAAATTCAATTTCCCAATAAAGGGATTGTGGAGATAGACGGAGAAAAAGCAGTAATAAAAAATGCCCTTCCGGGCCAGAAAATCCGCTTTGTGGTAAGCAAAAACCGGAAAGGAAAAGCGGAGGGATGGCTTTTAGAGGTGTTAGAGCGCTCTCCCATAGAATGGGACAGGGAAAGCTGGGAAAAGCAGGTTTGCCCCCATTTTGAAATGTGCGGCGGCTGTCTTTACCAAAGCCTGCCCTATGAAGACCAGCTTGTAATCAAAGAAAGACAGGTAAAAGAGCTGATTGACAGCGTCTGTACCAATCTGGATTATGAATTTCAGGGTATTAAGGCCAGCCCTTTGGCAGAAGGATACCGCAATAAAATGGAATTTTCCTTTGGAGATGAATTCAAAGGCGGGCCTTTGTCCCTGGGGATGCACAAGAGGGGAAGCTTTTACGATATCGTATCCACCCCGGAATGCCGCATTGTTCATCCGGATTTCCGAAAGCTTTTAACAGCCACAAAAGAGTATTTTTCCAGAAACAACATTGACTTTTACAAAAAATTAGCCCATACAGGATATCTGCGCCATCTGCTGGTTCGCCGGGCTGTAAAAACCGGAGAGATCCTGGTGGTTTTGGTTACCAGCAGCCAGATGGATGAGCGGGAGACAGAGCTTTTGGAAGGCTGGAAAGAAGCGGTTTTGGCCCTTCCTCTGGACGGAACCCTGTCCGGAATTCTTCATACCATAAATGACAGCCTGGCAGATGTGGTTCAAAGCGACCGCACCGATATTCTTTATGGAAGAGACTATTTCTATGAGGAACTGCTGGGCCTGAAATTTAAAATTTCTCCCTTTTCCTTTTTCCAGACCAATTCTCTGGGCGCCGAAGTCCTTTATGAGACCGCCCGCAGCTATGTGGGGGAAACAAAAGATAAAGTGGTATTCGACCTGTACAGCGGAACCGGCACCATCGCCCAGATCCTGGCCCCGGTGGCGCAAACGGTAGTGGGTGTGGAAATTGTAGAAGAGGCTGTGGCCGCCGCCAGAATCAACGCAGAACTCAACGGCCTTACCAATTGCCGGTTTATCGCCGGGGATGTGCTAAAAGTTATTGATAATGTAGAGGAAAAACCGGATCTTATCGTAGTGGATCCGCCCCGTGACGGCATCCACCCCAAGGCCCTGCCCAAAATCATCGCCTATCAGGTTCCAAGAATCGTCTATATTTCCTGTAAGCCAACCAGCTTGGTAAGGGATTTGGTGACGTTTCAGGAAATGGGGTATGCGGTGGAGAAGGTTTGTGCAGTGGATATGTTTCCGGGGACTGGGAATGTGGAAGTCGCGTGTTTGCTTTCAAAACTTAGATCTGAAACATATCGAGGTAGAACTTCACTTTGACCGAATGTCAAAAGATTTGAAAACAGCTTTTCCAGAAATGTCAGGGTTTTCGCCGCGTAATATTAAGTATATGCGTAAATTCGCACAGTGTTGGGCAGATTATGAAATTGTGCAACGGCTCGTTGCACAAATACCATAGCAGACAAATATTATTTTGATGGATAAATTAAGAACGCATATGGTATGCCGGCAAAACAATAGAAAATGGTTGGAGTAAAACAACACTTGAGTTACAGATAGAAAGCAGATTAATGGAACGGTAAGAGGGGGATGCAAGGTGGAGAATAAGAAAGATAATTCAAGGATTGTTGAAAATGAAATTCTTATTTATCAAACGGAAGATGGACATACCAAAATTGATGTGAAGTTGGAAGGCGAAACTGTTTGGCTTACACAAGCACAATTATGTGAACTTTACCAAACGAGTAAATCCAATATTAGTGAGCATATTAGGCATATCTTTGAAGAAGGAGAGTTAGAAGAAAATACAGTTGTTCGGAAATTCCGAACAACTGCTGCGGATGGAAAAAATTATAATACAATACATTACAATCTTGATATGATTATTTCTCTTGGATATCGCGTAAAATCCAAAATTGCAACTAATTTTCGGCGTTGGGCTACAGAACGACTGAAAGAGTACATGATTAAAGGTTTTACTATGGATGATGAGCGCTTGAAAGGAAACGCTGGCGGGAATTACTGGAAGGAGTTGCTCGACCGTATTCGTGATATTCGTTCATCTGAAAAGGTCATGTATCGACAGGTACTAGATTTGTAGGCAACAAGTGTTGATTATAATCCAAAGAGTAGAGAATCTATTGCATTTTTTAAAATGGTGCAAAATAAATTGCATTATGCGGCGCATGGACATACAGCGGCAGAGGTTATATATGAGCGTGCAGATGCAAATCAGCCTTTTATGGGACTAAAAAGTTTCTCAGGTGATTTCCCCGTATTGAAGGATATAGGTATTGCAAAGAATTATCTCAATGATGATGAGTTAAAAATTTTAAATAATATTGTGTCAGGATATTTTGATTTTGCAGAAATTCAAGCTACACGTCATAATCCTATGTATATGTCAGATTATGTAAAACATCTGGATAATGTTTTAAAAACAACGGGTGAAAAGATATTACAGGGAGCAGGCAAAATTAGTCACGCACAGGCAATTGAGAAGGCAACAGAGGAGTATAGAAAATATCAAGTACAGAACTTGTCTCCAGTTGAAGAGGCGTATTTGGAAAATATTAAAATTATTCACAGTACAGCAAAGAAAAAGGTAATAACGGATAGAAAAATACCTTGAGACTGAAAATTATAAGTTTGGACAATGATGAACATGTAGAGATGTGCGTACTTTTGTCCCAACAACATATCAACGATTATATCGGGTGCTTATTTTGATAAATGAATGGCTTATTTGGGTGATAGAAAAGTTTTAAAATACACTTTGTAAAAATTTCCCTTTTGTACGATTAATCGGATGAGCGTTATTGCATTTTATAGCATATAATATAAATGGCAAAATATATTCGGAATATGTTGTTGAGAATAAAGATATATCTGTAACTGCTCAGAAAGGGTGTGAAAAATGTGTTAGCAACCAAACCACAAATAACTGCAGAAACGTCGGATACTGCAAAATTGGAGTTATATAGATTAATTGGTGAAGGCTATAAAGCAATGCAGGAAGGTAGAACCAGTACAATTGAAGAAGTAAGGGAAAAACTGGAAAAGAGAAGAAAAGAACGTGGCTAAGGTGGTATTTACTGAGCCGGCAGAGCATGACCTGCTGGATATAGAATACTATATCTTTGTGGATCTTTGTAATCCGCAGGCGGCGCAGAGGATATCCGTTGGCACTTTAGATGCAGCAGGTAAGCTGGAAGAATATCCGGAAGGACACCCGTTAGTAGGAGATGAACTACTGGGGCGTGTGGGGATACGCATAAAATACTTTGATAATTACAACATTTTTTATTATTATGATATGCAAAATGACGTAGTATACATAATCAGGGTTTTGTATAATAAAGCTGATTGGCAGAATATTCTCAAAAGATAAATTTATAGTAATTTGAATGATACCCCCAAATTTAAAAGAGTTGGGGGTTTTTACAATGTATCGTAATTGTTTGGCATAAATTGAGTATTTGGATAGCTGAAAAAAGGATAAGTTATATACGAATTATGTGAAAAGAGGCGCAGCATATGGTGATGCCATCTAAAATAATAAAATTGAAGACAGGGCGCTTGGCACGCTGAGAAATATTATAGATGATCATGCGGTAATGGGGCATGAGTTCCATTCTATGGATAAAGAAATGAGCTGGGATAACAGCAATTTGGAGCATAAGGGAGGAAATATTGGTACTTTTAAATTACAAAAGGTGATGTAAATATAGGAGACCATTGTTAATGAAATGCATGGATGATAGGTGGAGGTGTGTATGGTATTGAGGAAGAGTGGATTTGCAGAAGATAATTCTGCGAGTTTTTTGTTTACAGAAAAAGTGGTAAGTGATCTTTTATAGATAAACTTGTTGTAGCATTTGTGGCCAATGGAAATAAAAAACTTGGTATGACACTTCCAAAATGAGATGTTAGACTATGATAAGCCACAGCATTTGATTACAACAGGATACTAAAGACTACCTGGCGTTTGTTTTGTAAGCGTCAAATATTAATACCACTCCTTCACCTGGGGGAGGAGCTTATCCGTGATTTTGCGGACCATTTCGGCAGATAATTTAATCCTGTAAAGATCCTGGAGCTGATCATAGATGTCCCTTGTACCCATACCCTTTGCATAAAGGGAAATCACTTTTTCTTCAATGCCGGATACATCCCTTTGATATTTAGGAATGAGCCTGGGCTCAAACTCACCGTTACGGTCTCTGGGAACATCCACCTGGAATTGGCCATACTGGCTTTTAAGGGTCTTTGGGGAATGCCCGTTGCGTTTGTTATCCGTGATGAGATCCCTTTTTTGTTTTTTTTCATAGCCGAGGGAAGCGTCCAACTCAGCCTCCATCAGCTCCTGCAGAATATCTTTGAAGCTTTCCTTGAGAAGGGAATAGATATCGGCCACACTGTTTAAGTTGTTTGGAGAAATAATTTGTCGAATTTGCTCTTTAGCAACTGCCATAAAAATACTCCTTTTCGATAAGAATTGTCATATCAGAATTCTTACCAAAAAGGAGACATTTTTTTCCGGAGACACAAATTTTTTTACACTACATCAGCCACCAACAAGCGGGTGCCGCTACTATCAGCCCTTCTTACACGATCTTCTGATAATTTGCGCCCCAAACTTCCATCGCGTCCAAAATTGGCCGCAATGTTTCTCCTAATTCATTCAACGCATACTCAACACGAGGCGGCACTTCAGCATAAACAGTGCGGTCAATGATACCATCAGCCTCCATAGACCGCAGGCTATCAGTCAAAACTTTCTGACTGATTCCCTCCAAATCCTTTTTTAGCTGGTTAAACCGCCATGGACGCTGTAGCAAATTACGCAAAATCAGCAGCTTCCATTTGCTACCGATGATCTGCACAGTGGTGGCAACCGGACAGGTGGGCAATTCTTCTTTTGTCAGCATAGCTATGTACTCTCCTGTAAGTTTACCCCTGTTCACTGAGGGTAAAATAGAATGTTACACTCAAATTATAGTGCAAGCCGGCGAGCTTTGCAATAGGTTACCCAAAGGTGACTGAGTAATAAAAAAGTGCGTACTTGTTTTTAAGCTGAGGATAAATTAGGATAAAAGTGCGAACCGGGAAACAGGTTCGACAAACATCATTGGAGGTACACAACTATGGCACTCTCTAATCTGTCTGGCTGGGCTGGTACTGCCTGCGGCGCGTCCGGCAAGCCAGAGGAAAAGCCCGCCGCTTGCGGTACTGCCTGCGGCGCGTCCGATAAGCCGGAAGAAAAGCCCGCCGCTTGCGGATCCGCCTGCGGTGCGTCCGGCAAGCCGGAAGAAAAGCCTGCCGCCTGCGGTACTGCCTGCGGCGCTGGCGACAAGTAAACTCTACGCTGACCCCGGTAAGGTCATCCCTTGCCGGGGATTTCTAAATGCAACCGGCTCCTGTCGGTTTTCATAAAAGAGGAACACAGCATGAAACAGTATTTTTCTTTTCAATGGCACATCACAGACGAGTGTGACCAGCGGTGTAAGCACTGCTACATTTTCTCGGAGGACAACTGTAAGAAGCTGGACGCCATGACCTGGGAGCAAATGCAGGATGTAGTCGCCAACTGCTGTGATATGTGCGAACTATATGGCCGCCTGCCCTACTTCTACATCACCGGCGGCGATCCCATCCTGCACCCGGACTTCTGGAGTCTGCTGGCTCTGCTGAAGGAGCGGGACATTCCTTTTACAATCCTGGGTAACCCGTTCCATCTGAGCGACGAGGTGTGCCGACGGCTGAAATTCTATGGCTGTCAGAAGTATCAGCTCTCTTTGGACGGGATGCGGGAGACCCACGACTGGTTCCGCAAGCCCGGTTCCTTTGACTGCACCCTTGAAAAAATATCCTGCATCAAAAATGCCGATATTCGCAGCGTGATTATGACCACCGTATCAGGCACGAACCTCAAAGAGATTCCCCACATCATAGATACCGTGGTAAAGCATGGCGTGGACGTGTTTGCCTTTGCCCGGTACTGTCCTACCAGTGAAGAAAAGGACACCGGCATCACGCCGGAGGAATATCGGGAGCTGCTGGCCGTCTGCGATGGAAAATTCAAAGCATACGAGGCAGCGGGCTGTGAAACCTACTTCAACAAAAAAGACCACCTCTGGACGCTGTACGAATATGAAACTGGAGCGTTCAAAATCCCGGAAACCGCCCAAGAAGGCATGATCTATGGCGGCTGCAACTGCGGCAACTGCCACCTGACCATCCTGCCCACCGGCGACCTCTATGCCTGCCGCCGGGTCCAGAACAGCAGAGTGGGGAACGTCTTTGAGGACCGGATCGCGGATGTGTGGGTCTGTGAGATGGAAGCATACCGGGATTATCAAAAGTTCAAAAAATGCGCCAAATGCGAGCTGCTGGCCTGGTGCCGGGGCTGTCCCGCCGTAGCCAGCGGCGCTCACGGGGATTTTTATGATGTTGACCCGCAATGCTGGAAAGAGGTATGATTATGGAAAACGAAGTGATGAAAACGATCCTGCACCGTCGGTCCATCCGGCGCTTTGCAAAAAGACAAATAGGGGAAGAAGTCTTGCAGCAGATCATACAGGCAGGGCTGTATGCGCCCAGCGCGGGTGGGCGGCAGGGCGTCCTGTTTGCTGTCTGCCAGGATAAGGAGGTCAACGAGCGCCTGGGTCGTATCAAGCGGGCCAACTCCCAGCCTAGGATGGCTACGGCCACCAGCTATGTTTCCAGAGAACAGCCCAGCATCGCGGACGACCCTAACTTGAAAAACGCCTTCTATGACGCGCCCACGGTCATTACTCTGTTCGCCCCGAAGAATTTTTTGTTCTCGGCGGAGGATTGCGCGCTTGCCGCGGAAAATATGATGCTGGCGGCGGATTCCTTGGGCGTTGGCTCCTGCTATATCGGGCAGGGCTGGACCGCCTTTGCGGACCCTTATGGACAGAAAGTTTTGAAGGACTGGAACATCCGTACTGACTACCATGCAGTTATGCAGCTTCTGTTGGGCTATCCCAGAGAGGGAGACAGCAACCCCAAACCAAAGCCCCGGCATGAGGATCGGGTGCTGCGATTTTGAGAGAGGAGTGATACGATGGACGCAAAAACCTGTTTGCAAAAACTGAAATATGTTGGTGTGCTGGCTTTTGCCACGGTGGACGAGCATGGCGCTCCGCAGATTCGCAACATCAGTGCCATTCATTATGAACCGGAGGCTATGTACTTTTTCACGGCAAAGGGCAAAGACTTCTGCCGCCAGCTGCTCTCTGACGGGCGTGTGCAAATCCTGGGCTACACCAAGTACAAAGAGATGATCCGGCTGTCCGCCAGGGCAAAACCGGCTTGCGAGGCGGACCAGCAGAAGTGGATCGACGCGATATTCGCCGAACAGCCCTATCTGTCCAATGTCTACCCTGGCGACACCCGGAAGCTGGCCGGCATCGTGTTCGGGATCACAGACGCGGAGATCGAATATTTCCATCTGGGTGTCAATCCTATTTTCCGGGAGAGCTATACCATCGGCAGGGGAACTATCACGGAAAAGGGGTATCAGATCACAGACGCCTGTATCGGCTGCGGCGCCTGCGCCGAGCATTGTCCCCAACGGTGCATTGAGACGGGAACGCCCTATCAAATTCAGCAGGAGCATTGTCTGCACTGCGGCAACTGCCATGCGGTCTGCCCTGTCCAGGCGGTAGAAAAGCGAGGATAACATGACCCAGACAGAACGTCGAAATTATTTGATACGAGAACTGCTTGCCGAACAGCCCCAATATCGGGAGCTATCTATTCCAGAGGATACAGCGGGGCAAAAACGGCTCCTCCGTGCACTGATGAATGTCCGTTTACCCCAGACAATCAGCGAGGACTTTCTGGCGGCGCAGGATGAATATCTGAGAGAAGAACTGAAACAAAAGGGAGTAACCGATTTTGCGGACCTGACGCCTATATCCAAGGGAATCTATCTCTGGCAAGGTGACATCACGACCCTGCGCTGTGATGCCATTGTCAACGCCGCCAACAGCGGTATGACCGGCTGTTATGTTCCCTGTCACGGCTGCATTGATAACTGTATCCATACCTATGCTGGGATACAGCTGCGGCAGGAGTGCGCGGCGATCATGGGGACGCAGGGCCGGGAAGAAGAAACAGGCAGGGCGAAAATCACCAGGGCCTATAATCTCCCCTGCAAATATGTCCTGCACACTGTTGGCCCCATCATCACCGGGCCGCTGACCGGGCAAGACAAGAAACTGCTGGCTGCCTGTTACCGCTCTTGCCTGGAGTTGGCAGAGCAGCACAGAGTTGAAAGTATTGCTTTCTGTTGCATTTCCACGGGGGAATTTCACTTTCCCAACGACAAGGCGGCGGAAATCGCGGTACAGACGGTCAGAGAATACCAAGCAAGCCAAAATAGCAAGATGAAGGTGATTTTCAATGTTTTCAAGAATGTCGATTATGAAATCTACCGAACCTTACTCACAGCAAATTAAGCGGCTGAAAGCGGCGCTGGATACCGCTGACGCGGTTGTAATTGGTGCGGGCGCGGGACTGTCCACTTCGGCGGGATTTACCTATACGGGGGAACGGTTTGAACAGTATTTTTCGGACTTTGCCCAGAAGTACGGTTTTCGGGATATGTATTCAGGCGGTTTTTATCCCTATGGAACGCAGGAAGAATATTGGGCCTATTGGAGCCGGTATATCACTGTCAATCGCTATATCGAGCCGCCAAAGCCGGTTTATCAAGACTTGTTGGAGTTGGTGAAAGATAAGGATTATTTCGTGCTGACCACCAATGTAGACCACTGCTTTCAAAAGGTGGGCTTTGATAAAAAGCGACTGTTCTACACTCAAGGTGACTACGGGCTGTTCCAGTGTAGTGAACCATGCTGTCAGGAAACCTTTGACAACGAGGGTGTCATAAAAGCCATGATGGAGCAGCAGCGGGATATGCGTATTCCATCGTCCTTAATTCCCCGCTGCCCTCACTGCGGTAAGCCCCTGACGATGAACCTCAGGGCGGACGACAAATTTGTGGAGGACGAGGGCTGGCATATTGCCGCCGAGCGGTATTCTGATTATCTGCGCCGTCACGAGAATTTGACTGTCTTGTTCCTGGAGCTGGGAGTAGGCTACAATACTCCGGTAATCATCAAATATCCGTTTTGGAGAATGACTGCCGCGAATCAGAAAGCCATATACTCCTGTATCAATTTCGGCGAGGCAGTTTATCCGCAGGAGATTGAAAAGCGTTCAATCTGTATTGATGGCGACATTGGGACTGTGCTGAGCGCTATCTCGAAAAAATATAAAAACTAAATATCGGATAGATTAGAGATACCGCCTGTTGTAGCTATAGCAGACGGTATCTTTTAGTATAAAGTAACTCTTCACAAAAGTTCCCTGAGGACAATGTACTGAGCAAGCTGCCGGGCACGCCAATCGGCAGGTATGGATGCTGTTTCCGTATGCCGGGAATATCAGCCAGACGTAATTGTTTTGGATATTATGCTGTCGGATATTGACAGTATCGAGGTTTGCAGACAAATTTGGGAGTTCTTGCTGTCTGTAAAAAATATCGATCAACGGAGACATCTAACAGCATGGCAAGCTATGGTTAAAATATGAGATTGTGTTTAATAAGCCGGAAAGTGAGGTGGTAAAGCAGCTCTTAGAAATGCCCAAAAAGCATTAAGTGAAAGATAATGTAAGCATTTTACATATTATAAATCCAATGCTATGATGAATACATCAGAGGCGCGCCTGATAAAAAACGAAAGGCAGAGAGGGAAAATGAGTAAGGAGTATACGGGACTTGCCCAGGAAATTTTACAGAAAATCGGCGGCAAGGAGAATGTATTGGATGTTTATCACTGTCAGACAAGGCTTCGGTTTCAGCTGGCAGACGAGCAGAAAGCAGATCAGGACGGACTGGACGCAATGGACGGGGTAGCAAAGGTATTGATTAGCGGCGGCGTATTTCAGGTAGTGATTGGAACCCATGTAAAATATGTATATGAAGAATTGGAGAAGTTGATCGGGCCGCGGAAAGATGCAGGGGAAACGAAAGCAGCTCAGAACGGCAAAAAGAAAAATCCGGCAGAAGTTGTCATTGACTTTGTATCCGGAACATTCCAGCCTATCATTCCGGCCCTTTCCGGAGCGGGAATGGTAAAGGCGCTTCTGGCGCTGTTGGTGGTGTTTAAACTGATCAATACCTCTTCTCAGACGTATTATCTTCTGAATATGTTTGCAGATGGCGTGTTCTACTATCTGCCAATCCTGTTGGCAGTATCAGAGGCGCAGAAGCTGAAATGCAATTCGATTCTGGCAGCAGGCGTGGCCGCAATTATGCTCCATCCCAATTGGGCGGCGTTAGTTGCGGCAGGAGAGCCGGTTCACTTCTTCAGTGTGATTCCATTTACACTGGCTGGCTATACGGGAAGCGTAATTCCAATTATCCTGGTAATATTGGTACAGGCGTATGTAGAACGGTGGCTGGATCGCTGCATACCAAAATCTGTGAAGCTGGTATTTGTTCCCATGCTGACATTCCTGATTATGGGAACCCTGGCCTTCTCTGTTCTTGGTCCCATTGGAAGTATTCTGGGTGATGGACTGGCTGTGTTCTTTACCTTTTTAAGCACAAATGCAAGCTGGGCGCCAGCTGTAGTGATTGGTGGATTCCTGCCGCTGATGGTAATGTTCGGGCTGCACAATGGAGTTGCCCCTCTTGGTGTTATGCAGATGGCGGATCTTGGCTATGACAGCATTTTCGGGCCGGGATGTGTATGCTCCAACATTGCACAGGGTGTTGCATGCCTTGTGGTATTTTTAAGAACAAAAGATGCGAAAATGAAGCAGATTGCCGGTTCTGCCGGTATTACCGGCCTTATGGGAATTACGGAGCCAGCCCTTTATGGCGTAACACTTCCCAAAAAGTATCCGCTTGTAGCGGCTATGATTGGCGGCGGCTGCGGAGGATTGTATGCAGGCTTGACTCAGACCCACCGTTTTGCCACCGGTTCTTCAGGACTTCCGGCTGTCCTCCTTTACATAGGCGATAATTCCATGACCTGTTTTTACAACATCCTGATTGCTCTGGTGATTTCCGCCGTTGTATCTGCGGTTCTGACATATGTATTTTCCCTTAAATTTGAAAAGGGTGCGGAAAGTGTAATAATGGAAAAGAAGGAAAAGAGTGACGCTGCAATTTTAGGGAAAGAGTCAGGCAAGACAGAGCAGGCAGATGGCAGGATTTATAATCCTATAAAAGGAGAGGTCATTGCTCTGGAAGAAATCGGAGACGGTGTTTTTTCTGCTGGAGTTCTGGGGCAGGGCTGCGGGATTCGTCCGGAGGAAGGAAAGGTTTTTGCGCCCTTTGATGGAGAAATCATCTTAGTGGCGGATACAAAACATGCCATTGGAATCAAAAGCCATGATGGAGTGGAAACAATGATTCATGTGGGACTGGAAACGGTGGAGCTTAATGGAGAAGGATTTGACCCGGTTGTAAAGACTGGGGATCGGGTAACCAAAGGACAGCTTCTTATGAATTTTGATTTGGAAAAAATCGGAGAAAAATATCCCACAGTTACCGCATTTTTGATTACCAATAGTTTTGACTATCAATCCTTTGAACTGAAAAAGAAAGGCATGTGTCAGACGGAAGAATGGATTATGCAGGTGGAGAAATAGACCGGAAAGGAAATAATATGGAAAAATCAATGCCAAAAGGCTTTTTGTGGGGCGGCGCTACGGCGGCCAATCAATTTGAAGGCGGCTGGCAGGAAGACGGAAAAGGGATTTCTGTGCCGGATGTGATGACAGGCGGGACAAAAACCACGCCCCGCCATGTAACAGACGGCATCCTGCCGGAATACCATTATCCCAGCCATGAAGCAGTAGACTTTTATCATCACTACAAAGAGGATATTGCTCTGTATGGGGAAATGGGATTTAAAGTGTTTCGGATGTCTGTAAACTGGACGCGGCTGTTTCCCAGAGGAGATGAAGAAAAGCCCAATCCCCGGGGAATTGAGTTTTACCGCAATGTATTTTCAGAGTGTAAAAAATACGGAATAGAACCGCTGGTTACCATCAGCCATTATGAGCTTCCTTACTATTTGGCAAAGGAATATGGCGGCTGGAGCAATCGGAAGCTGATTGATTTTTATCTGAATTACTGCAAGGTGCTGTTTGAGGAATATAAAGATTTGGTGCGGTACTGGCTGACCTTTAACGAAATAAACATTTTGCTGATGGGAACTTACGGCAATCTTATGGGAGGCGGGATCCTGCCGCCAGGGTGTGATACGGCGGTAGGAGTCCTTGCAGGGTTAGACGAAAGCTGGGATAATGAACAGAGGCGGTATACGGCCCTTCATCATCAGCTGGTAGCCAGCGCAAAAGCGGTAAAGCTGGCTCACGAAATCAATCCGGGGAATAAGCTGGGCTGTATGCTGTTAAGCAGGATTGCCTATCCTTATACCTGCAGGCCGGATGATGTGCTGAAAGGGCAGCAGACCATGCAGTTAGCAAATTATTATTGCGGGGATGTCCATGTGCGCGGAGCATATCCGGCATTCGCAAAACGGTTATGGAAAGAAAAAGGGATCCAAATCCCCTTTGAGAACGGAGATGCAGAAGCATTAAAAGAAGGAACGGTTGATTTCATGACCTTCAGCTACTATTCCAGCAGTACGGCCACCAATGATCCCAATGTGCCCGTAGCGTCCGGAAACATGATGAGGGGGCCGGCAAATCCATATCTGGAACAGAGCCAGTGGGGATGGACGATTGATCCGAAAGGGCTTCGCTACCTGTTGAATGAATTCTATGGGCGCTATCAGATTCCACTGATGGTAGTGGAAAATGGCCTTGGGGCAGAGGATAAAGTGGATGAGGACGGGAACATCCACGATCCTTACCGGATTGAATATATGAGAGAACACATCCGGCAGATGGCGGAAGCAGTGGAGGACGGCGTAGAGCTTATTGGCTATACGGTTTGGGGCTGCACGGATCTTGTGAGCGCCGGAACAGGAGAAATGGCGAAACGCTATGGACTTGTCTATGTAGATAAAGATAATCAGGGCAATGGAACGCTAAAACGCAGGCGGAAAGATAGTTTCTACTGGTATCAGAGAGTGATTGCCACAAATGGAGCGGAATTGTAAAAAAGAAGAGGCGATTCATGGAATTACGTGTACTGGAATATTACCTGATGGTAGCAAGGGAAGAGAATATTACAAAAGCGGCGGAGCTTTTGCATATTACCCAGCCGACTCTGTCAAGACAGCTGGCTCAGATGGAGCAGGAACTGGGCGTAAGCTTGTTTAAGCGGGGAAAGCATAACATTGCGCTTACAGAAGAAGGAATGATTTTGAAGCGGCGGGCACAGGAGATGCTGGAACTGGCGAATAAAACAAAACAGGAATTGTGCCATGAAGGGGAAAACCTGAGGGGTGTCATCTCCATCGGCAGTGGAGAAACAAAGAGTATGCATCTTCTGGCAAATTGTATGACGGAATTTTATCAGCAGCACCCAGAGGTTACTTTTGATATCTATAGCTCTACAGCAGACCGGATTAAGGAGCGGATTGAAAAGGGCTTGACGGACATTGGACTTCTGACGGAGCCGGTGGATGTGGGGAAGTATCAATTTATTCGTCTGCCGGAGAAAGCAAGATGGGGAGTTTTGGTCTGCAATGGTTCGCCGCTTTCCCAAAAGGAATCTGTCTCTTCCAAGGATTTGCTGAAAGTTCCTGTTTTATTGCCGAAAAGAGATTCTGTTCAAAATGAACTGGCCAACTGGTTTCAAGAAGATTATGAGAAATTACAAGTGGTGGCAACCTATAATCTGCTCTATAATGCTGCAGTGATGGTGGAGAGTGTTGGCGGGGCAGCCCTTTGTATGGAGCATGATAAAGTGTATCAGAATCTTGTATTTGTGCCGTTTGACCCAATACTTTCTACAGGGGCAGTCCTGGTGTGGAAAAAGAGTCAGTTTTTATCCCCGCTTATGCGTCATTTTATAGAGCATTTAAGAACTATTTTTTATAAAGAGAGGAGCAATGAAGACTATGACGATGGAAGAGGTCAGCTGTCGGTATCAGATTCCTGAAAAGATCTTAAAGGAATATGAACACTTAAGCGGATCTGGGTCAGTAAAGAAGGGAAAGGAAGACTGGCAGTATGATGAGCAGGATCTGGAACGGCTGAGTCTAATTATGACCCTTCACGATATCGGGTTTGAGAAAGAAGAAGTGGAAGAATATATGATATTGGTAATTCAGGGGGCAAATACCGGAGATGAGCGCTTGCGTATTCTTCAGAAAAAGAGAGCCGGACTTTTAGATGAGATCCATTTCCGGGAAAAGAAACTGGATCATCTGGATTACCTGAGATATAAAATTAAACATAGGAAGTAACGTGAGGAATACTTTACGGGAATAATGGAAGTGAGGGTCAGGATATGCTTTACGACAAAAGCAGGAGTAGTGATTTGAAAAAAATACCGGGTGTTGGAGCCAATATGGAGCAGCATCTGCAGAATATCGGGATCCATTGTATTGCAGATTTAAAGGGAAAAGATCCGGAAGAATTATATCATTTAGATTGTCTAAAAAAAGGATTCCAAGATGACCGTTGCGTACTGTACGTATTCCGCTGTGCAGTGTACTTTGCAGAACAGGAGGAGCATGAACCAGAAAAATTAAAATGGTGGTATTGGAAAGATAAAGAATATCCGGAAAGCCGTTAAAATAAAGGTATTTGACGATATTGGATACCGTCAAATGCCTTTTCTTTATATGCGATTTTGAAGTGACAGGAAAGCAGAGACGCAAGACCCATCTGCTTTTGAAAGTCCGAATCCTCTAAAGGTAAAAATTTCAGAAAATATATTGACACGGTGTCAGTAGCGGTTTATAATACAGGAACTGACACGGTGTCAGAATAGAAGATTTTCTGTCATATAAGGAGGCGCAGGATGCCAAAGGGATCAGAAGAGCTGACAGCAGCGAGAAAAGAAGAAATCATAACAGCCTGTGCAGAACTGTACAAGACTATGAGTTTTAAGGAGATTACCCTTAAAGAGATTGGAAATGCAACATCCTTTACCAGGACTTCCATCTACAATTACTTCCAGACAAAAGAGGAAATTTTTTTGGCGCTGCTGCAAAGAGAGTATGGGTTATGGATTGACAGACTAAGGCAGATTCAGACAGAGCATGAGAAAATGACTTCTGAAGAGTTTGCGGATGCGTTGGCCCATTCACTGGAAGAACGGCAGAATCTGTTGAAAATACTGTCTATGAATCATTATGATATGGAAGAAAACAGCCGGATTGAACGGCTGACAGATTTTAAGATGGTTTATGGGCAGACACTGTCAGAGGTCAGAAATTGTCTGGATAAATTTTTTCCGGAGATGCCGGTTCGCGATAAGCAGGATTTTATCTATTCTTTTTTCCCGTTTATGTTTGGGATATATCCTTATACTGTGGTAACAGAGAAGCAGAAGGAAGCAATGAGACAGGCGGGAGTAAACTATGTGTATATGTCCATTTACGAGATTACTTATACGGAAATAAAGAAATTATTATCAACATGAAAGTAAGAAAGGAAAACGAGGTATGAAAAAATTAAATTTTATCACACTTGCAATCATATTCAGCCTTGCTGCCTGCGGCAGTGGAAACAATGCAGGAGAATCGTCCCGCGCCCCTGAGCCGGAAACCTCCATGCAGAGTACAGAGGAGCAAAACGTGATAAAAGAAGAATCCTCAGAGGAACCATCCGAAACAGAAGCCAGGGCGCTGGTCGTTTATTTTTCGGCTACGGGAAATACAAAGGCAGTTGCAGAGACACTGGCCAGACTGCAGGATGCGGATTTATATGAAATCGTGCCGGAACAGCCCTATACGGATGAGGATCTGAACTACAATGACCGCGCCACACGGGCCACGGCGGAGCAGAATGACCCGGATGCCCGTCCTGCAATATCCGGCAGCATAACGGATTTTGAGCAGTACGAAGTTGTCTATGTGGGATACCCGATCTGGTGGGGGGATATGCCCCGAATTCTGTATACGTTTTTTGATACGTATGATTTCAGCGGAAAGACCATCGCTCCATTCTGTACCAGCGGCGGCAGCGGGCTTTCGGGAACACCGGGGACGATTGCAAAGCTGGAATCGGGAGCAGAGGTTCTTGACGGTCTTCATATCAGCAGTTCTGCGGCAGATAGTGCAGAAAGCAGTGTGGCAGAGTGGCTTGGGGATATCAGACAGGCGGAGTAGGAGGTAGTATGAAAAAAGTTATAGCAGTATTTTTATCTGCAATGCTTCTCATATCGCTTACAGCCTGCGGACGGTCAGAGATGAAACGCCAGGAGAATACGCAGGCAGATGTTCAGTCTGGAAACAGTGAAAATAAGGTGTCCAATGCCAATGTGCAGGACAGCGCCGGACAGGAAACGAAAGTGGATGTGGAAGATGGCTTTATTCGTATTACAGGCGGCACGTTTAAGATGGGCAGCCCGGAGACGGAGAGTTGGCGCAGCACAGATGAAACACAGCATACCGTTACGGTCAGCGACTTTTACATGTCCCCCTATGAGGTGACTCAGGCGGAGTATGAGACAGTTATGGGAAATAATCCCAGCAATTTTGCCGGCAGCGGCCTTCCGGTGGAAAATATCTCATGGCTGGAGGCGGTTTCTTTCTGCAATGCTTACAGCGAAGAAAAAGGGCTGGAGCCTGTCTATTCCATTAACGGAGAGAATGTAAGCTGGAATCGCAGCGCGGACGGATACCGGCTGCCGACGGAAGCGGAATGGGAATATGCCTGTCGCGCAGGCACGGCAACCCCGTTTTATATGGAAAATTCTCCAAGCGCGGAAGAAGCCAATTATTATGGGCATTACCCTTATGGGATTGAAGAAAATTATTTCTCCCAGGGAAATCTCACCGTGAAACCCGGAGAGTACCGGCAGACAACGGTTGAGGTGGGCAGCTTTTCTCCGAATCCCCTGGGGCTTTATGATATGCACGGAAATGTAGGCGAGTGGACATGGGACATTTATGGAGCGTATTCCACAGAGGAACAGACGGATCCGGTGGGGGCAGATTCCGGGACGCGCCGGGTTTACCGGGGCGGCGGATGGAATGATTTTGCCAAAAATATGCGCTGCGCCTATCGGGCCATGATGGATCAGGATAAGGCCAGTTTCAACATTGGCCTCCGGCTTGCCAGAAATGGGGTTCCCGGTTCCGGCAATGTGGCAGGTACAGATGTGCAGCAGGGAGACAGCAGCGCTGGAAGCAGCATATTGATCGCTTATTTCTCGTGGGGAGGAAATACACGGGGAATTGCGGAGGAGATCCAGAGCCAGACAGGGGCGGATCTGTTTGAGATTACGCTGGTAAATCCTTATTCCAGTGATTACAATACGGTTCTGGACGAGGCGCAGCGGGACCAGAGCGAACAGGCAAGGCCGGAACTGGCATCCCATGTGGAAAACATGAACGCTTATGATACCGTCATCCTTGGCTATCCCAACTGGTGGGCATCCATTCCCATGCCGGTTGCCTCTTTCCTTGAAGAGTATGATTTTTCAGGAAAAACCATTATTCCTTTCTGCTCCCACGGCGGCGGACGTTTTGGGCAGAGCCTGACGGCAATTGCAAAGTTGGCGCCGGATTCTGAAATGGGGGAGGCGCTGTCCGTACACTATTCCGGAGGAAGCAGCCTGCCGGAGGATATAGCAGAATGGCTGGAAAAGAATGGGATAAGTGCAGCGGATACCGGGCAGTAAAAACGGGATAAGAAAGCGGCGTAATAATAAGTGCTTCGAGGATGCAGGAACGGATGGAGCGGGAGAAAGGAGCAGCAGATGAAGTATACAAAACTGGGAAATTCAGATTTGAAAGTATCCCGTATCTGTATGGGATGCATGGGGTTTGGCGCTGCGGGAAACGGGCAACATTCATGGACGCTTGACGAGGAACATTCCCGTGAAATAATCAGGCAGGGCCTGGAACTTGGCGTCAATTTCTTTGACACGGCAATCGGTTATCAGAGCGGCACAAGCGAGCAGTATGTGGGAAGGGCGCTGCGGGATTTTGCCAAGCGTGACCAGGTGGTGGTGGCGACAAAATTCCTGCCCCGCACACAGGATGAGATTGCAAGGGGAATTACAGGGCAGCAGCATATAGAGCGCATGATCAATAAGAGCCTTGAAAATCTCGGCATGGACTACGTAGATTTGTACATTTATCATATGTGGGATTACCAGACGCCGCTTTATGACATCATGGAGGGACTGAACAATATTGTGAAGGCGGGAAAAGCAAGGTATACCGGTATTTCCAACTGTTTCGCATGGCAGCTGGCAAAGGCCAATGGGCTGGCGGAAAAAGAGGGATTTGCAAAATTTGTTTCCATCCAGGGACATTATAACCTGATTTTCCGTGAGGAGGAAAGGGAGATGAAGAATCTGTGTGAGGAAGATAACATTGCCATGACGCCTTATAGCGCGCTGGCAGGCGGGCGTTTGTCAAAGGCTCCCGGCCAGACCTCAAAACGTCTGGAAGAGGACAGCTATGCAAAATTCAAATACGATGCAACCGCAGGGCAGGACGGCGTGATTATCGGACGTGTGATGGAACTGGCAGAGAAACATGGCGTGTCCATGACGGAAATTTCTCTTGCATGGCTTTTGTCAAAAGTAACGGCTCCGGTGGTGGGGGCAACAAAACCGCATCATATAGAAGGGGCGGCAAAGGCGGTGGATGTTGTTCTAACGGATGAAGAAGCCGCATATCTGGAAGAACCGTACGTCCCCCACGCCCTTGTGGGTGTTATGGCACAAAATACCGCGGCGGCGGCAAAAGAAAAGCACGTTTGGTCTACCGGAAACCAGAAGATATAAAAGGAGGATAAGATTATGGTAAAACAGACAGCAGGAAGAAATCAGCTTGGGGATTTTGCCCCGAAATTCGCAGAGCTAAACGATGACGTATTGTTTGGCCAGGTATGGAGCAGGGAAGAAAAACTCTCTTTAAGAGACCGTTCCCTTGTGACAGTAGTTTCGCTGATGGCGCAGGGGCTGGTAGATTCCTCATTCCAGTACCATCTGATGAGCGCAAAAAATAACGGGATCACAAAAGAAGAGATTGCCGAGATTTTAACCCATGCGGCATTCTATGCAGGATGGCCGAAGGCATGGGCGGCTTTTAAGATGGCAAAAGAGGTCTGGACAGAGGAGACACCGGCAGGCAGCGCCAGGGAAGCACATGAAAAGAATATGCTGTTCCCGATAGGAGAACCAAATGATGGCTTTGCACAGTATTTTATTGGCCAGAGCTACCTTGCGCCGCTTTCTACAGAGCAAGTGGGGATTTTCAATGTTACGTTTGAGCCGGGATGCCGGAATAACTGGCATATCCATCATGCGTCTTCCGGCGGCGGACAAATACTGGTCTGCGTAGGAGGACGCGGGTTTTATCAGGAGTGGGGCAAAGAGGCCCGGGAACTGAAAGCCGGCGATGTAGTCAATATTCCGACAGGAGTGAAGCACTGGCATGGAGCTGCGCCGGACAGCTGGTTTTCCCATCTGGCGATTGAGGTTCCCGGCACGGACAGTTCCAATGAGTGGCTGGAAGCGGTGGATGATACTGTCTATGGCAGTTTGAAGTAGGAAGGCTGGTGGGCGCGATATGAAAGGAAAACTGAAAATGGCCGTTGATGTGCTGATGACGGCTGCCCTGCTTTTTCTGATGGGATATCAGTTCTGGGGCGAAAAAGCCCATGAATGGATGGGCGCGGGGATCTTTGTTCTGTTTGCTGCCCACCACATCCTGAACTTTGTCTGGTATAAAAATTTGTTCCGGGGAAAATACACGGCATTCCGAATTTTCCAGGTCATCATTAATATGCTGACACTGATTTCTATGGCGGCTCTGATATATAGCGGTGTTGTCCTGTCAAGATATGTATTTGCTTTCCTGCCGGTTGAAAGCGGGCTGGCATTGGCGAGACGCCTGCATATTTTGGGTTCTTATTGGGGCTTTTTGCTGATGGGCCTGCATTTGGGCCTCCACTGGAATATGGTTCTTGGCAGGCTGAAAGGAAAAAGAAAGCCGGATTCCCGCAGACGCAAAACAGTCGTGTTTCTTGCCGGGCTGATGGTGGCATTGTATGGAGGGTGGGTTTTTGTAAAAAGGAATTTTGCCACCTATCTGTTTTTACGAAGCGAATTTGTGTTTCTGGATTATGAGGAACCCAAACTATTGTTTTATCTGGAATACCTGGCTTTAATGGGAACGTGTATTTTTATTTCCCATTTTTCAGGAAAAATGCTGCGGTTAGCATCTTCGGCGGTTTCCACGCGGTTTTTCTTGAGGAAATAGATAACCTTAAACAGGGGAAGATATGGCTCTCATGAGTCACATCTTCCCCTGAAGTTTTACCAGAAAATTGTTCAATGTAAACAGAATTTGAAAGATGAAAAGCAGAATTTGAAAGAAAGGGCATGGAGGAAAAGGATTTAACGAAAGAACCCAGCAGAAATACTTAGAAAGTTCGCAGGAAAAAATATGTTAATTTAAGCGGTGTTGGACTATAGTTAAGATGAAATTTATAAAAACAGATACGCCATTTTTATATGGGAGGTATGGAGATGAAGTATTATAAGGAACCGGAGCGGACAATCCCGGTAATAGCAGAAACAGACGTTTTAGTACTTGGAGCAGGGCCTGCTGGGGTGTCGGCGGCTATATGTGCAGCAAGAGAAGGAGCCTCTGTTATGCTTGTAGAGCAGCTGGGGACGGTAGGAGGAATGACCACCAGCGGTCTGATGAGCCATTGGACTGGAAATACAAAGGGCGGGTTTTTTGAAGAGATCTTAGCCCGTACCGCAGATCTTCCGGATTCAGAAAATTATGGATTTAATGGGTCTCCCAGGCAGATTATCAATCCGGAGAGAGTAAAAACAGAATATTTGAATATGCTGCATGAGGCAGGAGTGTCTTTACGGCTTTACACCTTTGTCAGTGATATGATTATGGAAGATGGAACGGTAATAGGAGCTGTTTTGGAAAGCAAATCCGGAAGAGAAGCTGTTTATGCTGCGATTACTGTAGATTGTACAGGAGATGGCGATGGGGCGGCAAAGGCAGGCGCAGAATTTGTTCTGGGTAGGGAAGAAGATGGTTTAATGCAGCCGGCTACGATTATGTTTAAGGTGGGCGGCGTAGATTATGAGCGCGCAGTTTTCCCGGGGAAGTTTGAAGATCATATTCAGATTCCGGCTGGAGATATCCAAAAATTGGGAAGCGAACATCTTCCGTTTCCAGCAGGACATGTGTTGCTGTACCGCACGTCTCTGCCGGGGGTTGTTACATGCAATATGACCAACTGTATTAATATTGACGGAACGAAGGCAGAAGATCTTGCAAAAGCTACTTTTGTATGCAGAAATCAAATAGTGCCAATTGTAGAATTTCTTCGGGAATATGTGCCGGGATATGAGTCATGCTATTTATTAGATTCAGGTTCACTTATTGGAATTAGAGAGACGCGCCATTTTAAAGGAATGAAGACCATTACAGAACAGGATATTGAGTCGGCAAGGGTTTTTCCAGATTGGGCAGTTACAAAAGCCGCATTCAATTTTGACGTTCATAACATGACGGGAAACGGACTGGATGAAACCGGCGCTCAGGATGCATTTCATCAATCAGAAGGGTACACGATTCCTTATGGATGTCTGGTCCCGGAAAAAATAGATGGCCTTCTTCTTGCTGGACGTTGTATCTCAGGAACGCATATGGCTCATGCAAACTTCAGAGCTATGCCAATTTGTGCAAATATGGGACAGGCGGCAGGCACTGCAGCGGCATTATGCGTAAAAAATAAACAGCAGCCCAGGGATTTAAACGTCAGCCAGCTGCAAAAGGTTTTGATGGATAATGGGGTTTCGCTAATGGAATCTTGAAAAGGCCTGTCAGAAATAGGGGGATTTTAATAATGGCTGTGATAAAAGAAATTATCCAACAGTCAAAAATAGAAAAAATGATAGGAATGGTATTGCTGGCTTTGGCCAGCAGTACCATTATTGTAATATCTACCACGCAAATCGCAATTCTTTTAAATCAGTTATATCAGGAGCTGGCCGATTATAAAAAACCTCTTTAAGCTGGAAAATCAAACAAAAACATGGCATAATATACAGGAAAATAGCAGAGAGGGAGCAAACAGGATGAAAACGCAATTTGCAGATAAGATCATAAATAAATTATCCAGTTTTTCCGTGAAGATGTTTCTTCTGATCGTTGTCTGTGTTGTGCTTCCGCTGTCTGCTGCCAGTATTTATGTAGAAAAATCCATGAAATCGGTGCTTCAGAGCAAGATTAGTGATAGGATTCTTCAGAACCTTTCCCGAAGCGAGCCCGAGATTGTAAAAACGCTCCAGAATATGGCCGTGCTTTCCAATACGTTTGCCCTGGACGAAGAGCTATTAGCCCGGATGCAGGACAAGTCTTACACAGAATATGAAAATGTCCAGTACTTTAACCAGATTGTGGATAAAATGATTGTTACTTCCACAGATGATTTGGCAGATTCGGCAAACATCATTATTTTTGATCAGTTTGGCCGCGTATACTCCAACTGGAGTCTGAACTACCGGGATTATGCCTATCTTTTGGAAGAAGAATGGGTAAAGGAGGCGCAAAAAGCCAAAGGGCATATGTCCTGGTCCATGTTCAGCCCGGTGTATGCCGGTGAAGCGGATTCACAGAAGAAAAATTACGTTTCTCTGGCCAGAGCTGTTTTAAAGCAGGGAACAACAGGCGCTCCCATTGGAACCATGATCCTCAGTATTGAGCAGTCCAGCTTTTCCAATCTGCTAAGATCCTATACTGGTCCTGAAGACGAGGCCTTTGTTTGTATCAGGGATGGAGAGATGCTGTTTTCTGCCAATAAACAGAACCTGATCAGCCAGGAGCAGCTGAAAGAAGTCTACCGGCAGGTGAAAGATAAGGCCTTTGGCAATAAAAAGCAGAAGCTGGGAGAGGAAGAATACCTGATTAGCTATTACACCATTCCACAACCGTGGCTGTTTGACAATGAGCCGATGAAGGTATTTATTTTCACCAATTACAAAGAAGTGCATAATGATATAAAAACGCTGACAGATCGGATGCAGGCAGTTATCCTTGCTTCCGTGCTTCTGGTTGTAGTTCTGGCGGCCGTTTCTGTAAAAATGCTGGTGAGACCCATTGGGCTTTTGACAGAGAAAATGAAAGAATATACGCTTGAACAGGAAATTACCGGCATCGATATAGAGAGAAAGGATGAGATTGGCCATCTGAACCGGGCGTTTATCCGTATGTCTGGCAATATCCGAAATCTCTTTGCAAAACTGGATAAAGAGAGCCGGGAGAAGGAACAATATCGTTACGAGTCTATGAGGGCGCAACTGAATCCACATTTTTTGTTTAACACGTTGACATCCATCCGCTGGATGGCCCTGATCCGTGGAGCTGACAATATTGTAGACAGCATAGATGCTTTAGCCAGTGTATTAAAATACAGTTTAAGCTATAACAACGAAGAAGTGACTCTGAAGGATGAACTGGAAAATATCAGGAGCTTTATCTATATCCACAATCTGCGTTATCAGGAGCGGTGTGTGTTGGAAATCCTTGTGTCGGAAGAAATGGAAGACTTAAAGATGATGAAGTTTATACTTCAGCCTATAGTGGAAAATTCCATTATCCATGGTATGGATAAAACGAAGAAGGAGTTAAATATCCGGGTGTATGGTTACACAGAAGATGACATTTTGCTGCTGTTTGTGGAGGACGACGGAATCGGTATTACCAAAGAGGCAATGGAGAAATTCAGCTCAGCTGAGCATAGAGGAAGAATGACCGGTATCGGCTTGAAAAATGTAGATGCCTGTATTCGAATGACTTATGGGGAGCAGTATGGACTTACCATAGAAAGTATGAAAACAGGAGGAACCTGTGTTACATACCGTCTGCCTGTGCGAAGAGGGGGAAGCGAAAATGAAAAAGATCATGATTGTGGATGATGAGACACTGGTGCGAATAGGAATTAAGTCTCTTATTGTGTGGGAGGACTATGGATATACCGTTGTGGCAGATGCTCAAAACGGAGAAGAAGCCTGGGAGAAAATCAGGGAATGTCGTCCGAATATTGTGTTGACGGACCTGAAAATGAGCCCGGGAGACGGTTTTGAGCTGATGGAAAAATGCCGGACAGCGTATCCGGATATCCGGTTTATTGTGTTAAGTAATTACAATGATTTTGAAAATGTCCGCCAGGCTATGAAACAGGGGGCCTCTGACTATATTTTTAAGCTGACGGTCAAGGCGGATGAGCTTTTGAAGATTCTGGAGGAGGTGTCCGGCAAACTGCCGGACAGAGAAGAAAAAAACAGTTCTGAGCAACATTCCTCTGAAAACCGGACAGCAATAAAAAACAGCTTAATCAGACAAGCCCTGAGCGGGGAACCGGTGCTGCTATCTAATATTCAGGAACGGCTCAACAGACTTTCCCTGGAAACGGATTTTTCAAAAACTTATTTTGTCATTTCGGTCCGGATTGATAATTACCGGGTCATACGGAGGCGGGGAGATTTTCTGGAAACGGATCTGTTGGTTTTTGCCATGATAAACATGATGGAGGAAATTTTTAAGCAGGATTTGAAAGCAGAAGTTTTTCACGAGTCAGACAGCCGCTTTCTGATTCTGGCAACCGATCAGACTGGGGCAAGAGATGCGGTAGAAAAAGCATTTTCTATTTTGATTCAGTCTGTTAAGCAGTACTATGGGCTGGAGATCAGCGGGGCGGTCAGCAGGACCGGGCGGGGATTCGGCTGGCTGAAAACGGGGTGGGATCAGAACAACTTGACACTGGAACAGCGCTTTTACAGTGAATCCGGAAAAATAAGCTGGTACCGGGAAAAAGAGTGGAAGAAAATGCATCTGCCGGATCAGTTGAGAACAGTGGTATTTGGAAATCTGCTGGAGCGCATGGAATTTCTGCAGATAGAATCTTATCTGAAAGAACTGCTGGATCATATGGAACGAATGGAATATGCGCCTGGGGAGGTACGGAAGAAATTTAGCCGGCTTCATAGTTTGATGGTTATTTATCTGGAACGCCATGAGATCCGCAGTGCAGAAATCTGCGACAGCAGAGGTGTAGAGCTGGATACAACCGTGGAAGAATATGACTTTTTTGAAGACCTGAAAAGGTCGGAGCTGGAGATGATTCGTGCGTATGCACAAGTGTTCCAAAGTAAGGAACCAGAATCGGGAAAGTACGGGCAGCAGCTGAAACAGGTAAAAGCATATGCGGAAATGAACCTGGAAAAAGAATTGTCTGTCGCACAGGCGGCATCTATGCTGAATATGAGCGAGAGCCATTTCTCACACATTTTTAAAAGTGAGGAAGGGGTCAGCTATATGGAATATATAAATGCCTGCCGGATGCAGAAAGCCACTGTTTTGCTGGAAAATACAGACTTGATGATTAGCGAGATTGCAGAAAAGGTCGGAATCGAAAATCCAAATTACTTCAGCGCTCAGTACAAAAAGCGGACAGGAAAATCCCCCAGCGAATTCCGAAGAATGTTGGAAAACAGAAAATAGCAGGATTTGAAAGGTGAATCGCAGAATTGGAAAGGCGGCGATTAAGCCTTAAATCGAAAATAGCAGTAAATTGAAGAAAGACAGCAGGCAGAAGCATGGCTTCCGGCTGCTGTCTTTGCTATAGTAAATACAGAAAGAAAAAGAGTTTATGAAAAAACAGGAGGAGATGTTTATGAGACGTATAAGAAAAGTAACTACGGCTGTGATAGCCTCTGCAATGGTCATGTCGGCTTTGGCCGGATGTTCCGGCGCTTCTAAGGAGACCTCTGCACCAGCTGCCGCAGAGACGGCTGCCGAAAAGACAGAGGGCGGATCCGGGGAAACTCCCAAAGAGACTGTGACACTGAGAATGTGGGGAGGCGTGCCGGCAGAGGCAGGCCCTCAGAAAGCCTGCGACAACTTTAATGAGTTATATAAAGACAAGGGGATTCAGGTTGAGTATGAGCGCTTCGTAAACGATGACACCGGAAACTTAAAACTGGAGACAAACCTGCTGTCGGGAACAGGGGTGGATCTTTACATGACCTATACTCCGGATGTGCTGGGAAAGCGGGCCGGCGGCAACATGGCTCTGGATCTGTCAGAACTGATGGAGCGGGACGGCTTTGAGCTGACGGAATACTTTGGTTCTATGGCCGAAGCATATTATGTGGACGGAAAACCGTATTCCATTCCTACAAAGCTGGATAAATACGGGATTGTTATCAATAAGGATATATTTGATGCAGCCGGAATTGAAGTTCCCACCGAGTGGACCTATGATGAGTTCCGTGAGATCGCCAAGAAGCTGACTCACGGCGAGGGACAGGACAAGGTCTACGGAATGTTCTGGAATTCCCAGCAGGATCTGACCTACTTATTCCAGTATCTGGTAGCTCAGACAAACGGTGGCGACCCTATGTATTTGAGTGAGACAGAGAGCAGTTTCCAGGATCCGGTTGTAATAAAGACGGTAGAACTGCTGAACAACATGATGAATGTAGACAAGACTTCCCCGACCCATACGGATTCCATGACCCAGAAGCTATCCCAGGAGGGGATGTTCTTAACCGGCAAGTCAGCAATGACGGTAGGCCCGTGGATCGTAAGAAGTATAAAAGACACTGCCACTTATCCTCACGATTTCACAACTGCATTCGCGCCCTATCCGGTAGTAGAAGAGGGCCAGAGAAATTACACCCAGGGCGGTTACGGCGATCACCTGTGCATTAACCCGAAATCGGAACATGTTGAGGAAGCATGGGAGTTTGCAAAGTGGTATGCAACAGAAGGCATGCTCCCGGTAGTAGAGGGCGGACGTGTCCCGGCATCCAACACCTATGACGCAGAAGAAGTTACCAAAGCATTCTTAAGCGGAGGGGAAGACCACATCGATCAGGAGAGCACTATGAACGTGTTGATTGCCCCGGCAGAAAACTATGCGGTGCCGTCCATTAGCAACCACACTGCTGAAGTTAAGAAAATTGCTGTAGAAGAACTGGAAAAGATCTTTATCGGCCAGCAGACAGTAGAAGAGGGAATGGCAGCGGCCAAACAGAGAGCAGATGAAATTCTGAAACAGTAATATAAAAAGACAAATGGGCAGACAGATAAGACCGGTCAGGCGCTGTCTGCCCATAATAAAAAGAGAAAGGAGGCGTATAGAAAATGAAGTGGAAAATGTCAAAGCAGTTGAAAACAGATCTGGTAGGATATTCCTTTATCCTTCCCAACATTTTAGGCGTGTTGCTGTTTACGCTGTTTCCCATGATCTTCTCTCTGATAATCAGTTTCACGGACTGGGATTATACCCAGGGATTTGGAAACTGGAATTTTGTTGGACTACAAAATTTCATTGAGATGTGGAGCGATGAATGGTTTACCAGTTCTCTGATTAATACGCTTATTTTTGCAGTTACAGTCGTGCCGCTTACCGTATTTTTGGCATTGGTGTTGGCCGTGATCATTGATAAATACTGTTTTGCAAAGCTGCCTATGCGTCTGGCATTTTTTATGCCGTATATTTCCAACGTGGTTGCGGTGGCCATCGTTTGGGTAATGATGTACTCCCCATGGGGACCCTTTACCCAGCTGGTACGGACCCTGGGTGTGGAAAATCCGCCTCAGTGGCTGGGGGATCCGAAATGGGCGCTGGCGGCAATTGTTCTTATGACTATCTGGTCCGGCGTAGGCTACGCAAACATGATCTACACTTCAGCGATCCAGGGGCTTCCCAAAGATGTGTATGAGGCGGCTGATATTGACGGAGCCAGTGAAATTGCAAAGTTCTTTAAACTGACTGTTCCGTTTCTGTCACCGACTACATTTTTTTTGATTATTACCACCTTTGTCACTTCATTTCAGGTGTTTGCACCGATTCAGATTATGACAAGAGGGGGCCCGGGAACCTCTACCAACGTGCTGGTATACTACATCTACACGTCGGCATTTACCTTCTATAAGATGGGTTATGCATCTGCCATGGCCTGGATATTATTTGTCATCCTGTTTGTCATCACCATTATCCAGTGGAGAGGACAGAAAAAATGGGTGAGCTATTAGGAGCGGGGGTGGAAACATGAAAATTTTGAGAAATTGCAGAAAAGAAGTAATAAAAAAGCTGATTCCCCGGATCCTGTTTACAATTATTATCGGAGGAGTGGCGATTTCCATGGTGACGCCGTTTATCTGGATGCTGTCGGCCTCCATGAAGCTGCCGCTGGATGTTATGAAGCTTCCTATTGACTGGATCCCGGATTATTTTTACCCGGATAACTACAAGAAGGTCTGGAACATAGGCGATATTGCTGCCAGAGATTACCATTTTGCACTGGCTTACCTGAACTCTATAAAAATTGCAGTGATTAATCTGGTTGGTTCAGTGCTTACCAGCACTATGGCTGGCTATGCATTTGCAAAGATTAAGTTCAGAGGAAGCAATGTGCTGTTTTTGTTCTACCTGGCCACCATGATGATTCCCAGCCAGATTACCCTGATTCCCAAGTTTGTTATGTTTAACAATATGGGACTGACAGGCACCCATCTGACCTTGATCCTTCCAGGCCTTATTACCATTACCGGGACATTCCTGATGCGCCAGTATTTTATGCAGATACCAGACGAACTGAGAGAGTCGGCCAGAGTAGACGGAGCCAACGAATATGTGATCTGGGCGCGGATTATGGTACCCATTGCAAAGCCCAGCATGGCGTCTCTGGCTATGGTAGTATTTTTGTGGAACTGGAACAGTTATCTGGAACCGCTGGTATTCTTAAGCGACTGGAGACTGTATACGATTCCTATTGCGCTGACCAACTTTATTGAGGAAAGCGTAACCGAATATAACCTGGTTATGGCAGCAGCGGCATCGGCGCTGATCCCGGCATTTCTGGTATTTTTGTTCGGTCAGAAATTCCTGGTAAAAGGCTTAGTAAACGGAGCAGTGAAAGGATAATAAAAGGAAGGGATAAATATGACAGGGAAAACGTCTTTACTGATAGGAATGGGCGATTTTGATTCTTACGGCGGATGGAGTTTAGATACCCAGTTTATCCGTCAGATGGGAGTCCCGTATCTTCTGGCCCACGGCATTGGAACACCGGTTTCCGATGCCGTGACGCAGGTAAAGTTTCCGGAGACCGGCCTTTACTATGTTAGTGTGTATACATATGACTGGACAGGACCGTGGAAGCCGGATCTGCCTGAGGATGAGAAACCGGGACGATTTCAGATAAAAGTGGGAGAGGAAACTCTGGAGACAGTATTTGGCACAGAAGGAATTCAGTGGGGATGGCAGGATGGAGGCGCCGTTTTGGTTGAACAGAAAGAGACAACGGTTGCCCTCCACGATCTCACCGGATTTGAAGGAAGGTGCGGGCTGATCTATTTTTCCAGGGAAAAAGAGGGGCAGCTCCCCATTGGCGCTGAGAATGTACGTAGATTTTATCGGGAAATGTCAGGAAAAGAAGATGGAGAGCAGAAGAGGCCGTATGAATTTGTAGTGTGCGGCGGCGGAATTGCAGGAATGTGCGCCGCTCTTTCGGCCGCCCGCCGCGGCGTAAGGACAGCCCTGGTGCAGGATCGCCCTGTTCTTGGAGGAAATAACAGCTCTGAGGTGCGGGTATGGCTGGGCGGAGAAACAAATTTTGAACCCTATCCTGGAATCGGAAACATTGTAAACGAGCTGGAACAGGAGCGCGTAGGCCATTATGGAAATACCAATGTGGGCGAGATTTACGAGGATGGCAGAAAAGAACAGCTTTTAAGAGACGAAGAAAATATAACCCTTTACATGAACCATGTGATGACAGATGTGATTATGAAAGAGGGGCAGATTGAACAGATTGAGCTGTATGATGTAAAGCAGAATCAATACCGCAGGATTTCAGGAGTTCTGTTTGTGGATGCAACAGGAGACGGAACTCTGGGGTATTTAAGCGGGGCGGATTACGAGGTTACAACCAACGGCCACCAGGGAATGACCAACATGTGGTATGTGGAAGATACCGGGGCTTACACAGAGTTTCCGGAGTGCCCCTGGGCCATTGACTTAAAGGGCGTGGATATTCCGGGGCGTACCGGCGTGAAGGATGTTTATGGAAATGAAAGGGAAAAATCTCTGGGCTGTTGGTTTTGGGAAAGTGGAAATGAGTTGGATCCGATAGAAAAAGCGGAATATGCCAGAGACACAAATTTACGGGCTATGTATGGGGCTTGGGATGCGCTGAAGCATGAAGACGGAAGTTACCCCAACCACAGAATCGGATTTGCCGCTTACATCGGGGGAAAACGGGAGTCCAGAAGACTTTTTGGAGATGTGGTGCTGACAAAATGCGAGGTTTCCAAAGGTTTGGCCTATGAGGACGGGTGTGTTCCGTCAACCTGGAATTTTGACGTCCATTATCCGGACCGGCGTTTCTATGAAGCATTCCGGGAAGGGGATGGATTTTTGACCAAGGACTATCATGAACCGTTTGACCGTCCCTACTGGATTCCGTACCGGTGTCTGTATTCCAGGAACGTTCCAAACTTATTTATGGCTGGCCGGGACATCAGCGTGTCCCATGACGCCCTGGGCACTGCCCGGGTGATGCGTACCGGCGGAATGATGGGAGAAGTCGTTGGCATTGCAGCTGAAATCTGTAAAAAGCACCGGATTTTACCAAGACAGGTGTATACGGAGCATTTGCAGGAGTTTCTTCAGGAATTAAAGCGTATAAAAAAGGATATGAAAAAGTCGCTGTGCTCCAATACCCACCCGGATTGATGGGAAAATTTGAAAAAACATATACATTGATTGTACCAAATGCCGCCGCATGGATAAAAGCCCAAGCAACGGCATTTTCTGATTATTTTTGTCTTTTTGTATAAGACACATTATAATGATGAATACAAAATATTTATTGCCCGGGTTATTACCCATGTGTTATATTATGGGTGGGTAATAACCTGGGCAATAAAATATGGTGGGAGATAGAAAATAAGATCTTTAGTAGAGATCGTCAACGAATTAAGAGTATATAATGCGGAAAGAGAATGGTTTGAATTTAAAAAGAATTGGTTTGAGGCTAAGGTATTGGGTGAATATATTTCGGCATTGTCTAATAGCGCAGCTTATGAGGGTAAGGAAATGGCATATTTTGTTTGGGGAATCAATGATGATACCCATGAAGTTGCCGGCACACATTTTAATCCAAATCAAAATGTCAATGGTGAACCTTTAAAACACTTTTTGGCAAGACAGATTTTTCCGGATATAAATTTTCGATTTGATGAAATAACTATAGAAAATCAAAGAGTTGTTGTGTTATCTATACCGAAAGCAAAAACCATTCCAACAGCATATGCCGGTGAACGTTTTATACGCATTGGATCCGGTAAGGAAAAATTACGTAAATATCCGGAAAAGGAATCCTTTTTATTTGCAATTTTAAAGGATGGATTTCCTACAATCGAAAATACAGAAAGCGAATATCAGGATTTGACATTTGAAAAGCTTAAAATTTACTATGGTGCAAAAGGCATTAAAGGTTTTTTAGTGCCTAATTATGGGATTCTTCACACTCAAAGCACAAAATATATTGTTGAAGATATCAAAGAATACTTTAATGTCAGGGGGATATCTGTATGATTGTTTACCATGGCTCAAATGTGATTGTGAATTTTCCTGACATAGAACATTCTTTTCGCCCGTTGGATTTTGGGAAAGCGTTTTATGTGACGGCGATACAGGAGCAGGCAGAACGATGGGAAAGGCGGATTTTTGAAAGAGGAAGATGTTATTTTGATAGAATTGTGCAATTAGAAAATGTCGGTTTGAATGTCGGTTTAAATGTCGGTTTAAATAAAACCGAAAGGAAAGTGGTTTCTCTGCTGATAGAAGATTCGGAATATACTTCTGACGAATTGGCTGCAAAGATAAAAAGGTTTTGGTATTGGATATTGATCCACAGAGTTCATTGAGTGAAATTTTGGTATCTAACGGCGGTTTTGGTTTGCTAAAAACCTGGCAAAAAGAGAAGACACTTAATTATATATTTGATTTATATATTTCTAAGATTGAGAAGTATCCATGTATAGAATTAAAACTCGGAGATTCTGTGATTGAATCTTATAAGGATCTGTATGACTTTGTGCCATCAAGTCTTTTCTATCGGAACAATATGGGACTTGATGCATTAGCGCTTATGATGAAAGATGATATTCAATATTTATCTATTCTCAAAAATTGGGTTGACACTATCAGAGAAGGGTATGATATTATCTTGATTGATTGTCCGCCTGCCAATAATTTAATCACCAGATCAGCTTTTTTAATGTCAGATTATTATATTATTCCAACTGTTTTAGATGGATTGAGCACAAATGGAGTAATACATTATATCAATACAATTGAAGAGACGTATGAGAAATACTGCGGAGATACCGATGATGGAATAATCGCAAAGCATTTTTTTGGAGAGAAACCTCAGCTGGTAGGCATATTCTATAATTTGCTTCGGGCCCAGGTAAATTATGATGATGCAAAAGCAGATTTTGAAGATGAGATAGACGGACAGACATCATATAGTAAAAGTATAATTTTAAATAGTGAGATAAATAACTATATAGATATTGCAAGACGGACACAGGAGGGAAATGTGTCTATTGATAAAAGCGATTTTGAAGTACTTGCGAGGGAGATCTTAAATAAGATTTAGATACATACAATATAAATCGAAGGGAGCGATGGTATGTATTTCACAGTGGAGAATATTAGAAGCTTGAATGATATTATATCGGGTTTAAATACGATAGAGGATGAAATAGAAAAAGAACGATTTCTGAATGAACATATAGAAGATACTGCCTTATTTCTGGACACACTGAAAAAATTAAACAAGAAAAAAATTCCTTTTAAGAATGAAAAAACTTTAAAACAGAAAGTGGATGAAGAAAAGAGTTTATATCAGGAAGAAGAAATTTACAGTATTCTTTGCGAAAAAAGCAATACAGAAATAATGCAGGAATATTCTCTGGCAGATTTAAAAGGGATGTATGCATCTGTTTATAACAGAAAACCTACCAGTAGTTATACAAAAGAAAGAATAATAAGTACTTTACGCAACAGGATGCATACGATGAAAAGAGCGGAGTCTTTTGGTATGTTAGCAGAAGCGCGAAAAAAAGAGGGCAGCGTTTAAATAAAAATTGAACGAACATTGGCTGTTTTAGAAAAAGTATTTGGGATAGATAGTTAACTTCCGATTGTACGCCTAAAAACTGAATCAGAATCACCTAAAATGCCGCCGCATGGATAAAAGTCCAAGCAGCGGCATTTTCCGATTTTATTTGTCTTTTTGCATTAGACACAGTATAATGAAAAATAGGAATTTATACTTGACGATACAGACGGAGGAAAAGACGCATGATTACAGGCGCCATCAAAAATAAAGTAGATAAAATCTGGACGGACATATGGGCGGGTGGAATCACAAACCCTTTGACAGTGATAGAGCAGCTGACCTATCTGATGTTTATCCGCTCTCTGGACGAGAAAGAGCTGGAAACGGAAGAATTTGAAAACATGACTGGCGAGAAGATGGATAAAATTTTCCCCCAGTCTGCGGTGGGACAGTCTATGCGCTGGAGTAAATTCAAAAATAATGATCCCCGTGACATTTATGATATTATTGCCCAGCGGGTATTCCCTGCCATTAAAAATATGAGGCATGGCTGCCTGCCGGATTTCACCCAGCAGGGAGAACTGATGGAAACTGCCGGTGAGTCCGGAAATGATGAGCAAAATAACACGGCGTTTGCCCGGTATATGAGTGACGCTATGTTCTTGATTCCCACACCCCAGGTGCTGCAGAAAATCATTACCGGTCTGGACGACCTGTATGAACACGATATAGCGGATCTGGATATGCAGGGCGATTTGTATGAATACATGCTGGGTAAGCTGGCGACTGCCGGTCAGAACGGACAATTCCGGACGCCCAAGCAAATTCGGGAAATGATGGTGGAACTTTTGCGGCCTACTCCGGATGACATGATCTGCGATCCGGCCTGTGGCACAGCCGGATTTCTGGTATCTGCTTCAGAGTATATCCGAAAGAATTACGAAGACACCATGACTACGGAACAATGGGAGCATTTTGCCGGGGATGCCTTTACCGGATTTGATACCGACCGTACCATGCTGCGTATTTCTGCTATGAACTTGATGCTGCACTCCATCAGCCGCCCGGAAATTGACTATAATGACAGTGTTTCCAAGCAAAACCAGATCAGCGACAAGTTTACCATGTGTCTGGCAAATCCGCCATTTAAAGGCACTGTGGATGCCGAGAGCATTGACGATAACCTGAAAGCTGTGACCAACACGAAAAAGACAGAGCTGCTGTTTTTGGCGCTGTTTCTGCGGATGCTGAAAAAGGGCGGCCAGTGCGCTTGTATCGTGCCGGACGGCGTGCTGTTTGGTTCATCCAAGGCCCATAAGGCCATTCGTAAGGAACTGGTGGAGAATCACCAGCTGCGGGCGGTGATCTCCATGCCATCCGGGGTGTTTAAACCTTATGCCGGTGTTTCTACAGCAGTATTGGTGTTTACCAAAACCGGCGCAGGCGGTACAGAAAATGTGTGGTTCTACGACATGAAGGCCGACGGTTTCAGCCTGGATGACAAGCGCAGCGAGATCGGGGAAAATGATATTCCCGACATTATCAGTCGGTTCCATAATTTAGATCAGGAAAGCGGCCGCCAGCGTACGGAACAGAGCTTTTTTGTACCGAAACAGGAGATCGCAGACAATGATTATGACCTGTCTATTAACAAGTACAAAAAGGTGGAGTATGTGCCGGTAGAGTATCCTTCCACCGCTGAGATTATGGCAGAACTGCATGAGTTGGAAATGGAAATCACTGCGGGGCTGGCGGAGTTGGAGAAGTTGCTGTGATAGCGGAGGCAGATACTTATAGCGAGATTGAAAATAACCCAAGCAGAGGAAATGGAATGTATCGCTTAATGCGCCATTAATGTAGAAGAGGAGGAATATGTTTCCTAAAATTGTTCAGGTTGTTCCTACGGAAGAACATACCGTATATATTTATTTTGAAGATGGTAAAATAGTATGCTATGATGTGAAACCATTGCTGGAGAAAGAAGCATTTGCTGCTCTAAAAGAAATGGATTTTTTTATAAAAACCTGTACGATAATGAACGATACTCTGGCATGGGATATATCTGGGAATAGGGATAAGACGAAATGTATTGATATTGATCCGGATACATTGTATATGCTGGATGCAATAAAAGAGAAGATAGCATAATACGCAGATTGGATATGGAAATATGAAATCAATTCAGAAAGGGAAGTGGCTCTATGAATCAAGATACGTTTTCGTTTGTTATATATATGATTCATGCCTGTGCAAATCATTGGAAGCAAACTCCATCAGAGGTATATAAGAACATGAGAGATACAAATTGTATTAAAGGTTTTTTAGTGCCTAATTATGAGATTCTTCACACTCAAAGCACAAAATATGTTGTTGAAGATATCAAAGAATACTTTAATGTCAGGGGGATATCGGTATGATTGTTCATCATGGCTCAAATGTGATTGTAAATTTTCCTGACATAACACATTCTTTCGCCCGCTGGATTTTGGGAAAGGGTTTTACGTGACGACGATTCAGGAGCAGGCAGAACGATGGGCAAGACGGAAAGCAGATATTTGCGGGGCGGATAAAGCGATTGTTACAGTTTATAATATGGTGGAGGAGTTCAAGGGACTGATTTATGTATCATTCTGGTATCTGGGACAAGAAAAGGGCTTTGGAAGAAATGAAAGTGTATCCTAATTATGATCAGATTGCTTTTATAAGCCAAAGAGCAATAAGTCAATTATTACAGTACGAATCATTTTATGAGGTAATGGTATGAATGAAGAGGCGTTAGAACGAGTATATCAGGAAAATCTTGAAGAGCGGCTCATAGCATATTTGGCAAAGATATGTAATTTTTCCTATGAAAAGGCAATGGATGTATACTATAACAGCAAGTTGTCTGACAAAATTCATCTTGGGAAAGAAGGAATACAATATTTGGATTATAAAGTGTTGGTTCAGATATTGCTTGACACGGAGAAAGAGCTGTTTGGCTGAATGTTGTGAGGGGAGATTATGGACTATTTTAGACTTATGAGGAAGAACAGATGGCAAGAATTAGAATGTGTGATGTAGCTGAACAGATAAGGGGTGTTTCATATAAACCAGAAGATGTTTTGGATGGGCCAAGAGAAGATGCAGTTGGAATTTTTCGGGCAAATAATATTTCAGATGGGATTATAAATTTTAACGATTTGGTTTTTGTGAAGCGAGATAAAGTTTTGCAGAAACAAATGTTAAGAAAAGGGGACATTCTAATATGTGCTTCGAGCGGCAGCAAGCATCTTGTCGGAAAAGCGGCACAAATTGAAGCTGATTGTGAGTATAGTTTTGGTGCCTTCTGTAAAGTTGTTCGTCCTCAAAAGATTAATGAGTTGTTCCTTGGAATGTATTTTCAAAGTGATTTCTATCGGAGGTATATTTCAGATATTTCACAAGGAGCAAACATTAATAATATAAAAAATGAACATATAGATGCGATTAAATTACAGAGGTATTCTGAAACTGAACAAGTAGAAATTGCTAAATTGTTACAAAAGATTATTACCATCATAAGACTTCATAAAGAGCAACTTATTATGCTTGATGAATTGATTAAATCCCGATTTGTGGAGATGTTTGGAGATCCGGTATACAATCCAATGGAATGGCCTATAAAGAAATTAGGTGATTTATCGCTTCAGATAAACAGTGGTAATACTCCCAAAGGTGGGGAGCAAGTCTATGTTGATGAAGGCATCACATTTTTTAGAAGCCAAAATGTATGGAAAGATAGGCTTGAGATGGATGATATTGCTTATATTGATGAGATTACTCATGCCAGTATGAATAGAAGTAGTCTTAAACATGGTGATATCCTTATGACGAAGACCGGAAGAATAAATACTGAGAATAGCTCACTTGGTAGAGCAGCATTGTACATGGGTGAAGATGATGCAGCCAATGTTAATGGGCATGTGTATTTTATAAGGTTAAGAGCAGGAGTTAACAATAAATTTATCCTGAGAATACTTGTCTCTGACGAATATAGAGATTATATCAGAAGTGTATGTGTTGGTGGGATTGATAAAAGACAGTTAAATAAAGATCATATCGAAAATTTCCCTATCATATGTCCACCTGAAAGCATGACAGAGGAATATATTATGTTTGTTGAACAGATTGACAAATTGAAATTAACAATCCAGAAAAGTCTAAAAGAGCTGGAAACTCTGAAAAAGTCACGAATGCAGGAATATTTTGGGTGAGGTATATAAAATGGAACAATACAAATTAACCGTAGGAATAGAACCTACAGACGAGTATAAAAAAGCAAAACAGGATTTGATTCAGGCGATGCAGTCATTTCAAAAATTATCGCCTCAACAGCGACAGCTGTTGGCAGAAGAGCTATTTGGAGCCTATAATGTAATGGCATTGAGTCAAATATTATATCAATATTTCCCTAGATAAATATAATGCAGCAAAAGAAAAAGGCAACCGCAGAACACGAGGTAACCCCATGTCAAACTTCCAATTTTTAGCCCCCCAAAAACAATACAAACTATTCTCCCCCGCCTGCATGGAAGCAGAAAAGATCTATGCCACTGCCCCAGCCATGTGTGCGGTAGGCTGCCGCAAGGCGCTGGAGCTGGCGGTAAAGTGGGTTTATTCTGCAGACAAGACCATGAAAATGCCTTATAAAGACAATCTGCAATCCCTGATCCATGAGCCCACCTTTCACTTTGCTGTAGATTACAACACCTGGGGCAAACTTCCCTTTATCATCAAGCTGGGGAACCTGGCGGTACATACAGAGCGCAGCGTACAGCAAAGCGACGCCCTTGCCTCCCTGCGGGGCCTGTTTGAGTTTATCCAGTGGATTGACTACTGCTACGGGGCCGATTACCAAGAGCGCGCCTTTGACGAAAGCCGGATCCCCACGGAAAAAGTGGTTGTGGATACCAAAAAAATCAAAGAGCAGGAAAGCCTGTTAGACGAAAAAGAGGCCGAGATCGAGGCCCTTCGCAGACAGATTGAGCAGATGGCCGGTTGGTATACGGCTGAAAAAGTTCAGCATCAGCAGCAGCGTACTTTCCAGGCGGAAGACCTCTCCGAGTTTAACACCAGAAAAACCTATATTGACGTGGATTTGAAGCAGATGGGCTGGAAGTTTACCGGTGCGGATGCCGATGTGCAGGAAGAATATCCGGTAAAAGGCATGGCTGGCGTTGCCGGACAGACGGGATACTGCGACTACGTCCTGTTTGGAAAAGACGGCTTGCCCCTGGCTGTAATAGAAGCAAAGCGCACCAGCAAAGACCCGAATATGGGGCGGAAGCAGGCAGTTTTATATGCAGATTGCCTGGAACGGAAGTTTGGCCGCCGCCCTATGATGTTCACCACCAATGGCTTTGAAACTTATTTCTGGGATGATGAGAGCAGTCCCCAGCGAAGGGTCAGTGAGATTTTCAGCAAGGAAGGTCTGCAAAAGCTGATGAACCGCCGGTCTGAACGAATGGATTTGATGAGTATTCCCATTTATGATAAAATCACGGATCGGTATTATCAAAAAGAAGCCATCCGGGCGGTTTGCGGGCAGATTCAACAGGGATTTCGGAAACACCTGCTGGTTATGGCCACCGGAACCGGAAAGACCAGAACCGCCTCCAGCCTGGTGGATGTGCTCAGCCGCGGAAAATGGGTGACAAATATTTTGTTTTTGGCTGACCGTACTGCGCTGGTAAAGCAGGCAAAGGATGACTTTAAAAATTATCTGCCGGATATGTCCCTGTGTAATCTGTGTTCCAATAAGGACGACAGAAACGCCCGTATTATTTTTTCCACCTACCCGACAATTTTAAATGCCATCGATGATACCAAATCTAAGGATGGACGGCAGTTGTTTACTCCCACCCATTTTGACCTGATTATTATCGACGAGAGCCACCGTAGTATTTTCAAAAAATACCGGGCAATCTTTGAGTATTTCGACGCCCTGATGGTAGGCCTTACCGCCACGCCCAAAACCGACGTTGACCGTAATACCTATGATTTTTTCGAGATGGAACACGGGGTTCCGACTTATGCCTATGATTATGAGACGGCTGTTTATCAGGATCACGTGCTGGTTCCCTACTATAATTATGAGGTAAAAACAAAGTTCTTAGAGGAAGGCATTACCTATGACCAGCTGTCCGAAGAGGATAAGGAACGGTATGAAGAGGACTTTATTGAGGACGGCTCCATGCCGGAATTTATCCCGTCGGAAAAGCTTAATAAGTTTGTGTTTAATGAAACTACCGTGGACATTGTACTCCAGGACTTAATGGAACGGGGAATCCATGTGGCCGGCGGAGACCGTCTGGGGAAAACCATTATTTTTGCCCAGAATAAGCGCCACGCGGAATTCATTCTGGAACGCTTCAACAAACTCTATCCCCGGTATCACGGCACATTTGCCCAGCGGATCATCTGCGATGACGCCTACGCACAGACCATTATCGACGATTTTAAGCAGCCGGAAAAAGAGCCGCATATTGCGGTGTCTGTGGATATGATGGACACTGGTATCGACGTGCCCCAGGTGGTAAATCTGGTGTTCTTTAAGAAGGTACGATCCAAAGCCAAATTCTGGCAGATGATTGGACGGGGAACCCGTCTGTGCAAGGGGCTTGCCTGCATGGATCAGATTGACGGGGAGTACACGGACAAGCGTCGTTTCCTGATTTTTGATTACTGCGGCAACTTCGAATATTTTCGGGAGCATAAAGAAGGGTACCAGGCCAGAGAGGTGAAAACTCTTTCAGAAAATATTTTCGGCAAGCAGATAAAAATTGCCATGGCATTGCAGGAAAGCGCCTTTTTAGGAGAGGATCACCAAATATGGCGGAATGAGATTGTGGGTACTTGTCATCAACAGGTTATGGATCTGAATATGGATCTAACCGCGGTAAAACTGCGGAGGCAGTATGTGGAGAAGTATAAAAAGCGGGAAGCTTTTGTTTCTCTGGGAGAAGGAGATAAGGCAGATCTGCTGGCGTACATTGGTCCCCTTGTCCGATCAGCAGAAACGGATGAATCCGCAAAGCGGTTTGACAACTTCATGTACGGTCTGATACTGGCCCATGTGGAGCAGATGGCTGCTTTCCGGTACGCAAAAAAACAGCTGCAGGATACCGCTTCTCTGCTGGAACGCAAGGCCGGCATTCCTCAGATTAAAGAAAAACTGCCAGTGATCCGGGAAATCCATACAGACGCTTTCTGGGATGCCAATGACATTCTGCTATTTGAAAAGGCGCGGAAGGAACTGCGGGAGCTGATTAAGTTTTTGGACGAAGATGGTCAAGGACAAAAACCGATAGTTACCAGGCTTATGGACCCAATCACTTATCAGCAGGAAGGCGTACAGCTGGATACGGCCTATGATTTCGAAGATTACCGGGAAAAAGTAAACCGCTATGTAAATGAGCATGGAAATACGTTGGCCATCCATAAACTGACCCATAATATTCCATTGTCCCCGGGGGACTATCAGGAATTAGAACGGGTGCTGACCAGCGAACTTGGAAGCAGAGAAGATTATCAGCGGGAGTTTGGAGATACGCCCTTTGGATTGCTGATTCGGGGGATTGCCAAGTTAGATCACGAAGCGGCAATGCAGGCATTTTCCGCCTTTATCAATGATCAGTCCCTGAACCAAAAGCAAATAGCGTTTGTGTACAAGATTATCAACCATATTGAACGGAACGGATATATGGAAAATGTTGCGGAGCTTACCAAACCGCCATTTGATAAGCCCATCAGTTTTGTGAAACTATTTGACGGAAAGACCCGGACTGCTTTGATGGAAACCATCAATCAGGTTCGGGAAAATGCAGTTCAGATTACAGCATCGTAATCCGTCAAATCCGCCAAAAATAAAAAACCTGTGGCATTTTCTGTAAAACTTTAGTACAATCTCAAATAGAGCCCTTTCAGAGGGACTGTTACTTTTTTAGATAAAAGTGTTTGTACAATATTTACAGGTGAGGAATTATGAATATTTTTAATGTGATAACTCTTTTTGGCGGACTGGCTATGTTCCTTTATGGGATGCGGCTGATGGGGGACGGCTTAAAGGCCAGTTCTTCCGGTACACTGAAAAAGGCCATGGAACGAATTACCGGCACTCCATTTAAGGCGTTCCTTTTGGGATTGGCAGTGACTGCGATCATCCAGTCATCAACGGCAACGATTGTTCTTACTTCAGGGCTTGTGGGCGCAGGGATTATTTCTCTGCACCAGTCCCTGGGGATTATTATCGGTGCAAACGTAGGAACCACAGTCACCGGGCAGATCATCCGGCTTCTGGATCTGAACTCATCGGGAACCTGGTTTTTACAGTTTCTGAAACCCTCAACCCTGGCGCCCCTTGCTCTGATCATTGGTATCATTATTATCATGGGGTTAAAATCCAAAGACTTAGGCAAAGTAGGACAAATCATTATTGGATTTGGAATCTTGTTTTCGGGACTTATGAATATGACAGACGCTGTTCAGGTCCTTTCTGACAGCGGGATTGTGGAACGGCTTTTCTCCAGTCTGGGCAGTAATCCTTTGCTGGCCTATTTGTCCGGGGCGGGAGTCGCGTTTGTGCTGCAAAGCTCTTCGGCGACCATCGGAATTCTGCAGGCATTTTCCACCTCCGGACAGTTGACCTTCGGGGGGATTTATGCGGTGCTGGTGGGAGTCTATCTGGGAGATTGCGTCACCACGGCTATTGTCTGCAACATAGGAGCAAAGCCGGAGGCAAAAAGAGTCGGCATTGTAAATATTTTATTTAACTTAAGCAAGTCTGTTCTGATTTTGGCTGCGGTTGTCATTTTACATAAAACAGGAGTTCTTGATGGAATCTGGAACAGGGCGATTCATTCCGGCGGCATTGCCAATGCCAATACAATTTTTAATCTGTCCTGTGCGGTTCTTCTGCTTCCCTGTGTGGGAATTTATGAAAAGATCAGCCATCGTATTGTAAAGGACGAGCCTGCGGCCGCGGGAAAATATGATGAGATGCTGGATGCTCTGAATCCTGTATTTATCAGCACGCCGGCAATGGCCTTTGGGCGCTGTTATGATATCCTTTTGGTAATGTGCCAGCTTGCAAAGACCAACATCAGCCGTGCATTTGGCCTGTTTACCCAGTATGAGACAGGGGTAATCGCACAGATGGAAGAGGATGAGGATTATATTGATAGCATGGCGGATCATGTAAGCAACTATCTGGTTCAAATATCTGCCACTATTACTTCCCATTATCATGTGGAGATTATGAATTACTATTTTTCTGCTATTACAGAATTTGAGCGTTTAGGCGATCATGCCCTGAATATCGCGGAAATTGCCACGGAGCTTCATGAGAAGGACAATGCTTTTTCAAAGGATGCGTTATCGGAACTGGTTGTGCTGTGGAACTTGTTAGATACCATCTTAAATCATACCAGCGAGGCGTTTCAGAAACAAAACCTGGTAGAGGCCCGCCGGATTGAGCCTTTGGAGCAAGTTGTGGACGATATGGTGAATGTGTTAAAGCAGCATCACCTGGAACGGCTCCGCAACGGAGAATGTGAGATCTTTAATGGTTCGGAATTTTTTAATCTGCTTTCAGAGGCAGAGAGGATTTCTGATGTCTGTTCTAATGTAGGCGTGGCAACAGTGGCCAGGGCGCTGCCGGAGATTAAGCACCAGGTTCACAATTATATTTCCGTGCTGCATTCCGGTCGGGATGAGGAATTTAACCGCGTGTATCAGGAGGCCCATGACCTGTACTTTGACCAGTTATCAAAGCCGTATGAGGAGAAAATGAATGAAAAAATATAAGGCAGTCATTTACGATATTGACGGCACTCTTTTAAATACATTAAATATGAATATGTATCCGCTGATTCGGATAATTAAAGAAGAAACCGGTGAGGACTGGAGTTTCGAACAGGTATTGAAATTTGCCGCCTATCCGGGGATGAAAGTCATGGAAGAACTGCAGATCAAGGATAAAGAGAAGACTTATGCCCGGTGGGTGAAATATGTGAATGAATATGAAGAAGGGGCAACTCTTTATGAGGGATTTGAAGAGGTATTGAAACAATTTCATGATGCAGAGATCATTCAGGCAATTGTATCGGCCAAGACAAGAGAACAGTATGAGATAGACGTTGTGTCAAAAGGAATCCATCAGTATATGTCTGCTGCAATTCTTGCCAATGACACCCAAAAGCATAAACCGGATCCGGAACCATTACTGGAATGTATCAGAAGATTAAATCTAAAGGCAGAAGATGTGATTTATATTGGCGATGCGCGCTCTGACTATGAAGCGTCAAAAAATGCACGCATAGATTTCGGATATGCAAAATGGGGGAGCGCTTTAAATGCCGGAATTATTCTTCCTGCATATACCTTTGAAAAGCCCTGTGATTTATTAAAGCTTATAAGCTGAATTTGTTCCCTCAATGGATAAGAGCGGCCGTGCGTCCCTTTCTGGCAGAGCATATGAGACAAAACAGATGGAGTAGTCATATGTTATATTAAAATTGAATTAGGAGAATACGAGATGATGTTTCGCTATCCGAACAATTTTAATTTCTGTAATGATTTTAATGACTGCTGTGATAATGATAGCTGCCGGGGGCCTCAGAGCCCCAGAGGATGTCCTGGTTCTGTAGGTCCTATGGGGCCAAGGGGCCCCATGGGGGCCCCCGGGCTTATGGGGCCGGAAGGGAAACAGGGGCCGATAGGCCCCCAAGGGCCTCAGGGGATGATTGGTCCCACAGGGGCCGCCGGTCCTCAGGGAGTACCCGGCCCTCAGGGAGCAGTAGGTCCCCAGGGAATACCTGGTCCTCAGGGCGCGCCCGGTCCCACAGGAGCCACCGGTCCCCAGGGAGTGCCTGGTCCTGCAGGCCCCGCTGGCCCCCAGGGGCCTGCAGTTGCCTTAAATGTAAATACGTCTGTCAATGTATCGGCACAGCTCCCGGCAGCAGCAAACAGCGCGATACTTTTTGACACTACACAAACTACTGCCGGAACTGCCATTACCTATACCCAAGGCACAGGAATCTTTACCCTGAACCAGGGAGGAATTTATCAGATTTCGTACAATGCGGTAGCGACAAACAGAGCAGAGGTCACGCCTCCTGCATTAGTAGGAGTTCATTTAACCAGAGACAGTGTTGCCATTGCCGGAACGGAGAGCAGGGCAACGATTATTGGGGCGACGAATGCCGTTGCCTTGTCCGGAACTACCACGGTTCAGGTTATAACCCCTCCGGTTAACATTACCCTGGCGGCAAGCAATACCAATGGTGTATTCTCTGACGCCTCTATTACTATCCGAAAACTGGATTAGTCCAACAGGCGCGCTTAAGATACGGATATCTGGTGACAGCAGGCATCAGCAGGGCAGGCCGGTTGAGAGGCCTGCCTTGCTGGCTGTAAGGCGGAATCAGCAGTTGAATAAAAATCGTTGCAAGTAACAAGTGAAAAATTGAAAGGATGCTGAGAAAATGTTTAATTTTGAGTATTTTACTCCCACAGAAGTATGTTTTGGAAAAGGTACAGTTGACAGAGTAGGAGAATATGTAAAGAAATATAATGGGACTAAGGTTCTGATCCATTATGGCGGAGGAAGCATTGTCCGCACCGGGCTGCTGGAACGGATCAAAGAGGCATTGGATGAGGCTGGTATCGCACATATAGAGCTGGGCGGTGTAGTACCGAATCCTCATTTATCTAAAGTGTATGAGGGGATAGAACTCTGCCGGAAAGAAAAGATTGATTTTCTGCTTGCCGTTGGCGGAGGAAGCGTAATTGATTCTACAAAAGCAATCGGATATGGCTTGACAAATGAAGGGGATGTCTGGGATTTCTTTGAGCATACGAGAGCGGCAGTTTGCTGTATGCCGTTAGGATGCGTGTTAACGATTGCGGCTGCTGGCAGTGAAATGAGCAATAGCTGTGTTATTACCAAGAAAGATAATAATGAAAAAAGAGGTTATAATAATGATGTTTCCCGCCCGAAGTTTGCTATTATGGACCCGGAGCTGACAATGACCTTGCCGGATTATCAGACAGCCTGCGGATGTACAGATATGCTGATGCACACACAGGAACGGTATTTTACCAATGGCGGAAATATGGAGGTTACCGATAGTATTGCAGAAGCATTGATGCGTACTATTATAAAATATGCGCGTATATTGGTTCGCGAACCAAAGAATTATGAGGCAAGAGCAGAAGTTATGTGGGCAGGAAGCCTTTCACACAATGGCTTGACTGGCTGCGGAAATGACGGAGGAGATTTTTCGTCTCATATGCTGGAACACGAAATGGGTGGAATGTTTGACGTAGCCCACGGCGCAGGATTAGCAGCAATCTGGTCAAGCTGGGCCCGCTATGTTTACAAAGATTGTCTGACAAGATTTAAAAGATTCGCATTGTATGTCATGGGAGTAGATGATGAAGGAAGCGATGAGGAAATAGCTCTTGCCGGAATCAAAGCAATGGAATCCTTTTATCATTCTATCGGTATGCCAATTAACATGAAAGAACTGGGAATCGAACCAACAGAAGAACAGATTTTGGAAATGGCACATCGCTGCGCGCTGGCTAGCGGCGGTCAGAAAGGTTCTGCAAGAGTGTTGAAAGAGGAAGATATGGCTCAAATCTACAGGATGGCAAAATAGGGGGCGGTATTCTATAATACCCTCAGCAGGCAAAGGCGCCGGGAGCCTGGCGGCGATGTCATTGATCGATGAAAGCGGCTGTCACACGAGATAAAAACAGGCCGGAGGGGAATCATGCTGAAGATCTACTATGCAAATATTAAAAATCTGACTCAGCCCTGGGAACAGTATCCGGTTTCCGAAAGCCGTCTTGAAAAAACAGCCCGGTATGCCCACGTTTCTGATCAGGCCCGGTCCATAGGAGCTGAACTTCTGCTAAATAGCGTATTAAAGAAGCTGTTTCCTGGTTTTAACCCGCCGGCAGAATTTGAAACAGGAGAACATGGCAAGCCTTTTTTAAAACCGGGGCAAAAGGAGCTGGCGCTTTGGGATGGCCGTCTGGTCCAGTATAACCTGTCCCATTCCGGAGACTTTGCCGCCTGTGCGGTAAGCAGCTGTCCGGTGGGAGTGGATATAGAAAAAGAACAGGACAGCATTCGTCCCGGTATCATTCGTTTCTTTTCAGAGAAAGAACAAAAGGCACTGGGAGAATCAAAGGATCTGGCAAGCAGCTTTTTTGATTACTGGGTTTTAAAGGAAAGCTACATGAAGGCCCTGGGAACCGGCTTTGTAAAGCCGCCCCGAAGCTTCTCTATCGATATGGAAAACGGGACTTACCGGGTATGGGACCAGGAGCAATTAAAAAACTATGATTTTTATTTATATTCGATCCCAAAAGGATACCGTCTGGCAGTCTGCACGGCCCGGCCTGAGGACTGGGAGACGGCCGTGTCTTTAGGGTGTTCAGGGTCGGCTTACCGGCCGGAAGGACCGGAAACGGACTCGGAACGAGAAGCTTTGAACCCTCAGGAGATTATTTTGCCACAACAATTTTCTAAACACAGGAGGACAAAAATTGGAAATCAAACCTTATGAACATAAAACTCAATATTATGAAACCGACCAGATGGGAATTATTCACCATTCTAATTACATCCGCTGGTTTGAGGAAGCCAGGGTGGATCTGATGGATCAGCTGGGAATGGGATACGGCGTGATGGAGGAACAGGGGGTAATCAGCCCGGTATTATCTATTCACTGTGAGTATAAGTCCATGACCCATTTTGGAGACACGGTGGTCATTCTTCCCCTTTTGAAGGAATACAACGGTATTAAAATGACCATTGAGTACACCATAATGGACAAGGAAACAGGAGCTGTCCGCTGTGTGGGGGAGAGCCGCCACTGCTTTTTAACCAAGGACGGAAAACCGGTTTCTTTAAAGAGAAATTACCTTCCTATGGATGAGATTTTTCGAAGATGTCTGCCGGATTCGGGAGAGCAGAAATAAGATACCCGTCTGAACTGTTACGAAATAAGAACTTGATTTCGGAAAGAGAAAAAAATGGAATTTGCTTTTTTACACTGGATTCAGGGACTGGGCAGTCCTGTAATGGATAAAATAATGACTGCCATTACTTTTTTGGGAAATGGGGGGTGGTTCTGGATTGGAGTGGGGCTTATCCTGTTTGTAGTTCCCAAAACCCGGAGAATAGGGGCCGGGGTGCTGATTTCCCTGGTTTTGGGATTTATAGTGGGAAATGTGGTTTTGAAAAATTTAATAGCCAGACAGCGGCCTTGCTGGCTGGATCCGGCAGTAGCGCTTTTGGTGGAAAATCCCAGGGACTTTTCTTTTCCCTCCGGCCACAGCCTGGCAAGCTTTGAGGGGGCGGTAAGCATCTTCCTATATGATAAGAGGTGGGGAGGCGCGGCCATCGTCCTGGCGGCTCTTATCGCTTTTTCCAGATTATATTTGTTCGTCCATTTTCCTACAGATGTGCTGGCCGGGACAATTCTCGGAATCCTTGTGGCATTTTTTGTTCACAGATGGCTGGAGCATCCTGACAGGCCGTGGAATCAAAAAGAAGTCGAGGTCAAATAAAATGGAAGCAATGAAGGAACTGCTCCCCGGCATTTATCAGGTGGAGCTTCACAGCAATGCACACGGAGTCAATGAGATTAAGATTTATATTATCCCAGGAAATCCCAGAAGCCTGATGGTGGATACAGGATTTCGGGATATGGCCTGCCTGGAAGTTTTAGAGGAGGCGCAAAAGGAGCTGGAGATCGCTCCTTCCTCCCTGGATATTTTCCTGACTCACAAGCACCATGATCACTGTGGCCTGGCCTATATACTGGCTCAAAAGGGGGCCAGGATTTTTCAGAATCCGGTGGAAGAGCGTCACCGTTATGACTGTCTTCATCACAGCCGGGGGCACTCCGAAGAGCAGGATGCGGTGCTGCGGTTTGTGGGGATCACAGATGAGCACACCCCCAGGCTCCGTCAGATGTTCCGGGATTTGGCAAGCCAGGGAAAAGATGAGGATCTGCTGATTGAGAAATACTCCTATGCCCCGGCTCTTCCGGAAGACCGGTTCCGGTACGGGAATTATTCTTTTGAAGCTGTGCCCCTGAGTGGCCATACCTTAGGCCAATTGGGGCTTTACGACGAGAAAAAGAAGCTGATTTTCAGCGGAGATCAGGTGATTAACGGAATTTCTCCTATTGTGGCTACCAGCTATAAAGACGAAGGTCTTTTAGGCCGGTATTTCCGCTCTCTGGACAGGCTGAAGGAGCGGTACGGGGACTGCGCCTTTATCCCGGCTCATGGCACAGTACCAGTGGAGAACCCGGAGGCGGCCATTGATCGGATTGTGTTTGCCTACCTGGAAAAGATTCAGATTATGAAACAGATTCTGGATCACGCCAGAGAGCCCATGACAATCCGCCAGGTGGCAGCTATCGCCTATGGGGTAAAGGAAACGCCAAAAGACCTGGATCAGCTTATGAAGTTTAAGATGATTCTGACCAAAACATTTTCCTGTATGGAATATTTGTATGAGCAGGATTTTGCCGTGCGGACGGAAGTGGATGGGGTTCTTTACTGGGAGAAGCCTTAGCTTTGCGGAAAAAAGTGCTTGCAAAATCCAGGACTGGCAGTATAATAGATTAGGTAACCGGGGCTGCGGCAGTGAAATGCGGCCCCATAAAATTTCATAATAAAGCAGAGTAGGTTTGTGTGCGTTAAGTGCCGGATGGACGGGGAGTTGCCAGCCGGACGAAAAGAATTTCTTGCGGTACACAATCCGCATCCCGCTGCAATACGAGAGATTGATTATCTCCTTATTGTAGTCCGAGGTCTGCAAAGGAGGTAATTTTTTATGAAGAAATTAGCAACTTTGTTTTCCGATTCCTACCAGGAGCTGTTTCAGGTACGGACCATTACCCTGTGCGCTATGTTTGGCGCTCTGGGTATTATTCTGGAGCAGTTTACCTTTAAGGCAGGAACTTTTAAGCTGGGATTTTCCGGTCTTCCCAATGAGCTGGTCCATTTTCTTTTTGGCCCGGTGGTAGGGGGAACCTTCGGCGGCGTCATGGATATTTTAAAATTCATCATCAAACCGGACGGAGGATTTTTCTTCGGGTATACTCTTACAGCCATTGCCGGAGGTCTGATTTACGGTATGTTCTGGTACAAAAGGCCTTTAAGCCTTCCCAGGATTTTTATAGCCCGGCTGGCAGTGATCCTGGTGTGCAATCTGTTTATGAATACCTTGTGGATTTCCATGACCAGCGGTAAAGCATTTTTAGCGCTGCTTCCGGCCAGAGCCATAAAGAACTTTACCATGTGGCCGGTGGACTCCATTCTGTTTTTTGTGGTGGCCGGGGCACTGGAAAAGTCCGGCGTGTTTAAGGGAATCCGAGGCGCTTCTTCCAGGATAAAAGCATAGACATTTTTCTCCATCAGGGATATAATGAAAGGAACGCGCCCCCTGGCCCGCTGCCGAATGGAACCGTCCTCCGCAGCAAGCTGACAGGACGCCAGGCATGCAGCGCAGCGGCGTGTGCCGATACATCTGAAAGAGGAAGAACGCTTGTGAAACGTAAGTATCACAACTGGAATGCGTTCTGACAAAATGGCAGGCGCCGCGCAGCAGCGCGTGCCGATACATCTGAAAGAGGAAGAACGCTTGTGAAACGTAAGATTCACAACTGGAATGCGTTCTGACGAAATGGCAGGCGCAGCGCAGCGGCGCGTGCCGATACATCTGAAAGGAGAATCATTAAAATGAGCGCAGAAAATTGTAACCATGATTGCAGCTCCTGTGGGGAGAACTGCAGCAGCCGGACTGCTGATCGCACCAGCTTTTTGGAGGCATTAGCTCCGGAAAGCTCTGTAAAAAAGGTAATCGGCGTTGTCAGCGGAAAGGGAGGCGTTGGAAAGTCTTTGGTAACCTCTCTGATGGCATCCCTCATGAATAAAAAAGGATACCGGGCAGCCGTTCTGGATGCAGATATTACCGGACCGTCTATCCCCAAGGCCTTTGGTATTGCCAACGACGGTGTGGCTACCAGCCCGGACGGCCGCCTTATGATTCCGGCTAAGTCTCTTGAGGGAGTGGAAGTGATGTCCGCCAACCTGCTTTTAGACAACGATACGGATCCCATTATCTGGAGAGGGCCGGTGATTGCAGGAGCAGTAAAGCAGTTCTGGTCTGAAACCCTATGGCAGGATATTGATTACATGTTTGTAGATATGCCTCCGGGAACCGGGGATGTGCCGTTAACCGTATTCCAGTCCATTCCTGTGGCAGGGATTATCATTGTTACCTCTCCTCAGGAGCTGGTTTCCATGATTGTAACAAAAGCAGTGAATATGGCGAAAAAGATGGACATCCCCATTTTGGGCGTAGTGGAGAACATGAGTTACCTGGAATGTCCTGACTGCGGAAAGAAGATTCAGGTATTTGGCGAGAGCCATTTGGAAGAGGTAGCTGAGAAAGAGGGAGTGAAAATCCTGGCTCGTATCCCCATAGATCCCAAAGTGGCGGAGATGGTAGACGGCGGACGCATTGAATATGTGGATGCTCCCTGGCTGGACGGCGCAGTAAAGGCAGCGGAGGAGATCTAGAGTGCTGCCAGATATGCAGACAGCACTCTGGTAATAAAAAGCGACAGGCCCATCTAATGGAGACATAAGACCAACTTATACGACAAGAGGTGTTAGAATGAATATCAGCATGAATCCCAATAGTGAGCTGGAGCAGTCCATTGTCAGTGTTCCGGATGTAATTCAGGTGCCGGACGTTCTGGTAAGTCAGGCCCGCCAGTTCCAGCAGGTGATGATGATGTATACCTGCGCTATCCGGGAGGTTAAAACCAAGCTGGAGGTATTAAACGATGAGCTTTCCGTGCGGAATCAGCGCAACCCCATAGAGATGATTAAGTCCCGGGTAAAAAAGCCTATGAGCATTGTGGAAAAGCTTCAGCGCAAGGGCCTGCCCATTTCCCTGGAGACCATGGTAGACAATTTGGACGACGTAGCCGGTATCCGGGTAATTTGCTCTTTTGTGGATGATATTTATGATGTTGCAAACATGCTGACCTGTCAGGATGACATCAAAGTAATTGCCGTTAAGGATTATATTAAAAATCCCAAGCCCAACGGCTACCGCAGCTACCATATGATTGTGGAGATTCCGGTATTTTTCTCAGACAGAAAAAAGCCTATGCGTGTGGAGGTCCAGATTCGGACCATTGCCATGGATTTTTGGGCCAGTCTGGATCACCTGCTGAAGTATAAAAAAGAAGTGATTAACGAGGCGGAGATCGGCGAGGAGCTGCGCCAATGTGCGGAGACCATTGCCCAGACGGATCAGAAGATGTATGAGATCCGCCAGAAGATTGAAGCCCAGGGCATCCGTGTGAGAAAATAGAAAGAAAGGGAATGTTGCAGCATCCCCTAATACAAATGATGCAGGGGTCAAAAGTCATGTATCGACATGCGGGCATGTCATACATGACCTTTTGACCCTGCATCATACAAATAGTAGGACAGGGTTTCGGTGATCTGGAATCCTGCCTTTTTGTATAAAGCAATGGCAGGAAGGTTTTCACCGGATACCTGGAGAAGGAACCGGCATACGCCCTGTTCTTTCAGAGCGGGGAGAAGGGAAAGAAGGAATCGGGTTCCCCAGCCCTTTCCTCTTAAACTTTCCGGAACCAATACCTGGTGGAGACAGCAAGTCTTTCCTTTCGGGGACTGGGATATGTCCAGAAAACAGGATGCTGCCAGGTTTCCGCCGTAAAAGGCCTGAGCAGTTTTAAGGCCGTCTGTTTCCGTTATATGCAGGGAAATGGGGACAGCCTTTAGGAAAGGACAGGAAGGAATATTACCGGCATCCAATGTCATTAAATGTTCTCGGCGCCAAAATTCTGCTCCCAGAGAATTCAGGGCAGAAAGAGCAGGAAGGCAGGCATCTCCTTCCGGCACAGGAAAAGAAAACTGGTGATCCGGATAGGCAGTTTCTGCTGCCTCCAAAAGGGCGGAAAAAAGGCCTTTCTGCCGCCAGTCCGGATGGGTGAAGGCAGAACATTCAAAAAGGTTCTCTTCCAGAACATAGAGGGCCAGAAAGGCCGTCAGAATGGGGCCTTTCTTTGGAACCGGCGCTGGTTCTTCCGCCAAAAAATATATATCCCCGTCTTCCGGACAGGAGAGAGGGGCAGGGAAAGCCATAAGGCATTGAGAAGTTAAATCTCTTACCTGTTTCAGGCGCTTTAAAGAGAGAGAAGTTTGAAGGATGATGGACATGGAATGGACCTCCTGAATATCAGTGTAATTTCAGATAAATTTATTCTAAAACAAGATGAGGAAAAGGTCCAGACTTTGCGGCCTCTTTGAAAGAAACTTTAATAAAAAAGGAGACATAGAAATGAGATTGGTAAAGCAAGGGGCAATTATATTTGGTGTTACCATGGCTGGGGAGCTTTTGTATACCCTGCTTCCCCTTCCGGTTCCGGCAGGAGTTTACGGGCTGTTTTTGCTGTTGTTTCTGCTTCTTAGCGGCCTGGTAAAGCTGGAGCAGGTGGAGACGGCAGGCATGTTTCTGCTGGATATTATGGCTATGATGTTTATTCCGGCTACGGTGGGAATTATCGAGTCGAAAGATTTGCTTTTCCAGGTGGCGGTTCCTTATATCATTATTACCAGCCTTACAACAGTTTTCGTGATGGCGGTTACCGGGCGGACAGCTCAGTTCCTGATTGGAAAGCTTTCTGGTAAAAAAATTAAATATAAAACTTTCTCTTAAAAAGCCAAAAATGGAACTATGCTTTAACAAAAGTCATTGGGGTTAAAAATCGGTATTAACCGATAACCCTTTGCCCGCGTTATTAGAAAATTTCTGGCTTGTTCGGAGGAGATGACAGCATGACTGAAACATAAAACATTCTGTCTTTCCATTCAAAACGGGCATCGCCGTTGTAACGCTTCGCAATCACCCGTACCGATTCCGTCCCAATGCCAAAGCCATCGTGACGGGAGGAAAGGAAGCGCCCGTCATAGGATTTTGGCGGCCGGTCACTGGTATTATCCAGCGTCAGGTAAAGAGCCTGTTTTCCCTGTTGGCGGATATGGAGGCGGATGATACGGGGCGCTTTGGAACCGGCGCAGGCGTCAATGGCGTTTTCCAGCAGGTTCCCCAAAAGGGCGCACAATTCTGGCTGCGGGATAATGGTTTCTTCTTCCATCTGGAGGTCAACCTCCAGATCGGTCTGCTGTCTTACCGCCTGCTCCCCGTAGTAGTGCAGTACGGCGTCCACCGCATAATTTTTGCAGAACTGGCGAACCGTATCCGGCGGCAGACTTTCCCCATAGGCTTTCACATACTCTGCCACTCTGGCCATATCGCCGCTCTCTACACAGCCCTGCAATGCCTTGAAATGCTGGCGCAGGTCATGGCGGGCGCGCCGGGTGTCCTCAATGCTCTTTTGCAGGATGCGGTACTGGGCGGCCTGCATCAGCAAAAGACGGTTCTCCTGCTCCAGACGCATATTCTTTGCCAGTCCCTTCGCCATCCAGTAAAACAGCGAATAACAAAACAGCAGCAATGCCAAAAGCGCCAGCACCATAACCGGATAGAACGTCATGACCTGGTTGATGTAGAGAGTGGAATATTTTTTGGGCCGCAGGATAATATTCACCCCCCAAAACGCTACTGGAAGGATCCAGAATACATACCATGTCCCCGGCATTTCAATTTCATCCAGAAGCCATCTTGCAGCGTGGGTGGCCGGATACCACACAAGCCCCAGCGGCGCCCAGCACAGCAGGGCATAGGCCGCCGCCCCGCTCAGAGAAAAAACCACAGATCCGCTCTTTGGCGAAAGCAGGGCGTCCATCACGATTGCCAGATTTTTCATACTGGAAAACACCCCGCAGACCGCCAGAAATACGCTGACTGATTTCCAGTAAGACAGCGAAATTGCCCGGCAGTAACACAGGGCAAACAAGACCAGCGAGGGAACCATCCAGAGATTCGTATTCCAACGAAACCGGTAACAGACTGCGTCGCCCACAACAACCCATAGCAACAGGACGGGGATGCCCCACAAAGTCATCCGCCTGCCCTTTTTGTTCAGGTGGCCCTTTATGGGCAGATAACAGAGGATGGCGGCGGGGATGACAGCCGAAAGTTCCAACATGGAACGGAAAATAGTCTCGTTTCCCATCCCTAATTCCCTCCTCTCATCTGGGCATAAGTAAAGGCAAGAAACTGTTCCCGCACCTTCTGGTATTTTAACCGGCTGACGGGAACGGCTGTTCCGTCTTTTAACACAAAACGGTCGGACAGCAGATTTTCCGCCTGCTCCAGATTGACCAGGACGCCCCGGGTGCAGTCGCAGAAATAGGGATAGACCAGCAGCAAAGCCGCAAAATCCGCCTGCCGCATGGGGACGGTCAGCGTTTCTCCGCCGGTAAGATGGACTTCCACACAGCGTCCGCAGTATTCCGTATGGGTGATCTGGTGAAGCAGGAGCGGCTGTCCTCCTGCCGGGCCTGGAACCATCACACACTGGCTCTGCTCCAAAAGCTCCGTCCCGCACCGGGTCAGGGCCTGGGCCAGTTTTTCATAGGAATAGGGCTTGACCAGGTAAAATGCCGCCGCCACGTCGTAGCTGTCCACAGCAAATTCCCTGGTGGTTGTGGTAAAGATCAACTGGCAGGCGTTGTCCTGCTCCCGGATTTTTTTCGCTGCTTCCATGCCGGACATGCCGGACATATAAATATCCAGAAAAATCACATCAAAAGTATTTGGGACGAACCCTGCAAGCAGGGCTTCGCTGCTTGCAAAAACTGCAGGAGCAGGAACAAGGGGGATTCCCTGCTCCTGCGCCCAGCGGCAGATAAATTCCCGCAGCTTCCAGACGTCTGCGGGAAGATCATCCACAATGGCGATTCGCATGATTTCCGCCTCCTAACACAAAAAACTTATCTTGTATTGTACCATATTTTCAGCGCCCTGACCTACATCTCGTGCAGATTTTTTACATCTCATGCAAATCCTATTGACTAGGGGGGGGGGTAAAACGGTATTAATAAAACGGAAAACACATATTTTTTCCAAATAGTAGGAGGCATATTATGAGAAACAAGTTAAGGAGGCTGCTGGCATTTCTGCTCACCGCAGTGATGCTCGCTGCCATGTCAGGAATTCCGGTTTATGCGGTAGAAGACAGCGGACAGCTGGGAATCTCCCATGGTCATGAACACAGCGAGGATTGCTATACCATTGTGACCCAGTGCAACCATGAGCATGATGAGGACTGCTACCCGCAGGACAACATAGCAGACAACAGGGCTACCCCTGCAAATTCAAGGAGGCAGGAGCCGGAAAACTGCCCCCACTCATGCAGTGAAGAGAGTGGCTGTATCACAAAGGTACTGGACTGCCCTGTGTGCGGCGCTGAGGATGCCAGCCTGCCGGACTATAAAGGGAAGGATGTGGAGGAAAGCACAGAGCAGCCGGAGGAGAACCCAGGCGCTCTAAGAAAGGCGGCCCGGGCGGGGGACACCGGGATCAATATGAATTATAGTGGGTTCGTATTTGCCCAGGGGGTCCCCATCGTCATCCGCCAAAACGGCAGCATCACCAGCATCTATAACACGGAAGGGAATCTGCTGTCCGGCGGTACAGATGTCAGTGATTGCAGTATTTATGGCGGATGGTATGCGGAAGATAACACTGCCAGCACCTCTGTTACGCTGGAAAGCGGTACGGTAAAAGAGCTTTGGGGAGGCAACTTCTCCGGAAAAGTGGAGGGGGATACCAACGTTACCGTTACGGGGGGAACCGTCACAGGGGCAGTTTTTGGCGGCGGCAACCAAAGTGAGGTGACCGGAACCGCAAATGTTACCTTTGAGGGAAGGGCCAATGCGGGATATATTTATGGCGGCGGATATGCCGGGGCAGTAAAAAACACCTATATTGAATTAAATGGAAGCCTTGATAATAAAGTGACATGGGTTTACGCCGGCGGTGGCGTCCCTACCAAGCCGGTTGAATATGCAGAGATTGTTCTGGGCGCTGACTGGAGTTCTTTTTACGGAGTGACTGCCGGCAGCAGCGATCAGGATGTAATGGTTTCCAAGATCCGTATTCAAAATTACAAGCCCGCAAAGTCTGGCTGTCTTTTAAGTATTTATGCTGATGAATCGGTAGATTCCACTATAGTGGTCGAGAAGAGCAGCGGGGGGCCCAACAGCGCCGCCAATGATACCAAGTTTGATCTGTGGCCTTCCGGGATTAAAAACATCGTGGTCGAGTACGGCGAAGTGAACATCATGGGAAGCGGAGGAAGCGAGAAGCTGGAGCTGGATTCTCTGGACATCAAATCAGAGGCCAGGGTAAGATTCCAGGATTGGGGAACGATAAATATCGGAACTTTTTCCGGCAGTGGCGGCCAGCTCCTTTTTCCGGCTCAATTTGCAGCGGGCGGCGTGCTCATTCCTCCGCCTGCCATAACTGTGGACCAATTTTCCATAACTTCTCCTTTGACCCTGAAGGCTGAAGGCAGCGGCTGGACGGAGGAAGCACTGGAGAAATGCGCTTTTTTCCAGGGAGCCGGGGTCAATGCGGATGTTCTTGCATCGTTCTTTTCGGAAGGATATGATGTAACTTTGCAGGAGATACCCGGTGGGAACAGCCAGGGGATCTACCTCCTGCCCCACAAAGACCCGCCGAAACCGGAAGGGCCTGAAGCTGTTTACATCTCCAAGCATAATTTTAACCAAAGCACCAGCGCCTATGGCGGAACCCTTTCCATTACTGTGGGCGTGGCAAAGACCCTTGCCACTGCAGACCGGCTGGAGCTGATCCCAAACGCCCGCCTGCAAATCCGCGGGAGCAACAGCCAGGATGCAGTGCTTGCGGAGGTTCTGGTGGATGCGGCAGGCAAGTCGGCTATCGTTACCTATCCGGACGGGAGTAAAAAACAAGCCCAGGTGGATGTGGGGTATCTTTCCTTTGATCTGCCGGTGAACGCGGCCCTCTTTGATACCCGCACGGAGGGGCTCTATCTTCTCGCCACGGCTCCCGATTATCACAGCAGCCGGGCCCAGCTCCTGGGCCCCGGCAATGAGACAGCGATCACCATCAATTCAGTCTCTATTGAGCTGCTGCAAGCAATACCGGAGCCTGCTTTTGAAGGCCCAGTGGAAAGCAGGCTGGAGGACGGCGCCTTTTATACCGCTGACGTCCTTTGGCGCCCGGATGACAACACTACGGACGGCGCCTTCCAGTTGGATCGGGATTTCTGGGCGGATATTGTTTTGACTCCCAAGGAAGGGTATTGGCTAAGCCCGGAATCCATCGGTGATACCGTTATTTACGATGGAGAAGAGGTAGCCTGCGTCTTTAATTCCAACGGAACCGCCGTACTGAAAAGGGTAAAAAGTGTAAGGTTCCAGGGGCAGACTGTTTCCGTCATCTCTTCCCCTGAGGAGGGCGGCGTCGTCACCGGTGACGGCCGGTATCCCAAGGGGGCTCAGGTGACGGTGACCGCTGCCGCCAATACCGGCTATCACTTTACCCGGTGGACGGAGGACGGCAAAGAAGCAAGCGCCAATGCAAGCTACACCTTTACCATAACAAGCGACCGTACTCTTACTGCAGTGTTTGACAAGAATAACAGCGGCAGTAATTCTGGCAGTGAAGGCGGAAATTCTGGCGGTTCGTCCGGCGGAGGTTCCTCCTCTGGCGACTCCACAATTATTGAGAACTCCAATCCGGCAAAGCCGGAAATCCCTGCCGCCAGCCAGACCAACCCGGTAATACCGGATGCAGGCGGCAATGCGGTAGTAGACAACGGCGCTGTCCAGTCTGCTATCAGCGCGGCAAAGAACGATGCGAAAAAGAACGGTAGCACTGCAAACGGCGTGGCAGTCGTTATCCCCATTGTACCGGGGGCAGGCCAGTCTTCTTTTAACGTGACCATTAACGCCCAAACCTTGGACACCCTTGTCCAGGAAAATGTAAAACGGCTGGAAATCAATATTGAGGGCGTGATTGTTGGAGGAATAGACACGAAGCTGCTGAAATGGCTGGATACCGTGTCAGAAAACGGAGACATCATACTCCGGGTAAAACAGGCAACCAAGGCCGGTTTATCAGGGGAGGCCAAAGCTGCTACCGGCACAAGGCCGGTCTATGACCTGTCGCTGGTATATATCTCCGGCGGGATAGAAACGCCGGTTACCGATTTGGGGGGTCACACCATCACTATCCGCCTGCCCTACGCCCCGGAAAAGGAGGAACAGACCGGCAATCTTCATGCGGTCTATGTGGACGGCGCAGGCAAGGTGGAATGGCTGACAAAATCCAGCTACGACCCTGACCTGGGCGCGGTTATCTTTGAAACCGGGCATTTCAGCATCTACGGTATCGGTTACAAGAACTCTGTCCCGGCCTTCACCGACATCACCGGCCATTGGGCGGAGGATAACATCCTTTTTGCAGCCAGCCGGGGACTGATTTCCGGCACCAGCGAAACCATCTTCAGTCCCAACACTGGCATGACGCGGGGAATGTTCGTCACCGCCCTGGGGCGGCTGGCAGATATTAACCCAGATAGTTACAAAACTGGGGAATTCACTGATGTGAAAGCAGATGCCTACTACGCTCCTTATGTGAACTGGGCGGCGCAAACGGGCATCGTGAACGGCACCACTGCCACCGTCTTTTCTCCAGATGCCGATATTACGCGGGAACAGATGGCGGTCATTCTGGGAAATTATGCGAAAAATCTGGGATATTCCCTGCCTGTCACCCAGGAAGCTGTGACTTTCGCGGATAACGCACAGATCAGCAGCTGGGCGGCGGCAGAGGTTAAAGCCATGCAACAGGCTGGTATCCTGGCTGGGAAGGACGGGAACCGTTTTGCTCCTAAGAGCGCCGCCACCCGCGCCGAAGCTGCTACCGTTTTACGGCGGTTTGTAGAGATCGTTATTGACCCGCAGGCCGCCCAGGGCTGGATGCAGAACCACAGCGGTTCCTGGCAGTATATGAAAAATGGTAAGCCTGCCACCGGCTGGAAAGAGATTGACGGCAAGCAATACTACTTTTACGCAAATGGCTCAATGGCGGTCAATACCGTCATTGACGGCAGGGAAATCGGGCCAGACGGTGCGGAAACAAAACAAAACTAAAAAATTCAAGAAAACTGTCTTTTGAATCAAGCGTATCAGTCAAGAGGCGGCGGGGGTAGAAATGAACAGCCCCTTGCCGCCTTTCTTTTTTGCCGCTTTTTACGGGCTGGCATTAACAGAGACGTTGGGATAGAAAAATAAATATACATCTTTTGCCGGATGTGATATAATGTGAACACTTGGCGAGGTCTTATCGAGCCTAGTGAGAACAGATGCAGAAGTACAATGCAGCGTTTTCTCTGGCTTTTTTCTTGGTATTCCAGGCGTTACGGAACGCTCTTTGAAAAAAATTGGGAGGTAAAGAGATGAATGAGCTCTTGAAAAACTCTTTATATTTTGGAATGACCGTCAGCGTGGGAAGCTATCTGGCAGCATCCTGGTTAAAAAAGAAAACAGGCTGGGCTGTGCTCAATCCCCTTCTGGTATCTTCTATTATGGTACTTCTTTTTCTGATGGTATTCCGAGTGGATTATCAGACTTACAACAATGGGGCTAAATATCTCAGCTATCTTCTGACTCCTGCCACGGTCTGCCTGGCGATTCCCCTGTACAAACAATTAGAGCTTTTAAAGAAATATTTTCCGGCAGTCATAGGAGCGATCTGCTCCGGCGTGGCTGCCAGCGCGGCAGGTGTGTTTATATTAGTAAAAGCTATGGGTCTGGGACATGAACATTATGTGACCCTGCTGCCCAAATCTATTACCACGGCTATTGGCATGGGAGTCAGTGAGGAGGCAGGCGGAATTGTGACTCTGACGGTAATCTCCATAATCATTACGGGAGTGCTGGGGAGCGTTATTGCAGAGGCAGTATTTAAGCTTGCAGGAATTACCCATCCCATGGCCAAAGGGCTGGCGCTGGGAACCAGCGCCCATGCAATCGGAACCTCCAAGGCTCTGGAGCTTGGGGAGATAGAGGGCGCCATGAGCAGCCTTTCCATTGCGGTGGCAGGACTTATGACTGTGATTTTGGTGCCCTTTATCTCAGGGCTGATTTAAAAATGAGGACAGACAGATGAGAAAAAGAGAGAGACCAAGGGGCCGCATATCAGAGACCATATCCTGGATTCAGGGAAACCGGCATTGTTATCTGATGCTGTACTGGATTTTTTACCTGGCGGCATTTTTTCTGCTGGAGATGAGAGAAGGGGAATACTACCTGATTGAATGTTCCCTGGATAAAGAAATTCCTTTTGCGGAGGAATTTGTAATTCCGTATGTGTCCTGGTTTGGACTTTTGGCAGGAGCTTTATTTTGGAGTATGTTCTGCTGCAAAAAGGATTTTCTGCGGCTGGCCTTTGTTATGTTTACCGGAAACACCATTTGCCTGGGGATTTATTTGATAGCTCCCAACGGAATTAACCTGCGGCCGGAGACCGTGCCGGACAACCTGTGGGGATGGCTGGTTGGCCTTTTGTATCAGGCGGATACCCCCACCAATGTGTGTCCTTCCATCCATGTTTCCAGCTCAGTGGCAGTGGCGCTGGCAGGGTGGAAATCAGAGCTTTTAAATGGCAGAAAGACGTTTCGGATTCTGCTGTACATATGGGTGGCGCTAATCTGCCTGTCCACCATGTTTATTAAGCAACACTCCATAGTAGATGTGTTCTGGGGGATCCTACTGAGCATCTGCCTGTTTGCGATTCTGTGCCTGACAGAAAAGTTTTGGGATGCTTCAGTTAAAAAGTCCCAGGATTTCGGCGGGAATTAAGAGGTTGACTTTTTCTTCAAAAAGAGTATAATAACAATAGTTGAACGATTATTCAAATGTTTATATGAATAAAGGAGAAATACCCTGCAAGCGCCGCATAGCGGTGCGTGCCGATACATCTGAAAGAGGAAGAACGCTTGTGAAACGAAAGTTTCACAACAGGAATGCGTTCTGACGAAATGGCAGGAGCCGCACAGCGGTGCGTGCCGATACATCTGAAAGGAGAAACGACGATGGCGGTTCATGATGTGGAGTGCTGCGACTTTTATCAGGTTCACGAGAAAGTAGTGGAAGCAGTTCATGAAAGGATACCGGACGAAGACATTTTATATGATCTGGCGGAGCTGTTTAAGGTCTTTGGTGATTCCACCAGGATTAAGATCTTGTATGTTTTGACAGAGGCGGAGATGTGTGTCTGTGACATTGCTCAGGTTCTCAACATGACCCAGTCGGCTATTTCCCATCAGCTAAAGATTTTAAAGCAGTCCAAGCTGGTGAAGAACCGGAGAGAAGGAAAGGCGGTTTTCTATTCTCTGGCAGACGGACATGTAAAGACGATTATGAAGCAAGGGTTGGATCACATTGAGGAATGATCCCAAAATTCAATAATTATAAAAATCAGGAGGTATTAGAAATGAAGAAGAAATTTAAGCTGGAAGATTTAGACTGTGCAAACTGCGCGGCCAAGATGGAGGACGGGATTAAGAAGATTGACGGCGTAACCAGCGCCAGCGTCAGCTTTATGACCCAGAAGCTGGTGATTGAGGCGGACGACGCCCGGTTTGATGAGATTATGAAAGAGGTGGTGGCAGTGTGCGCCAAAGTGGAGCCGGATTGCAAGATTTTGATGTAGATCAGACAAAAGCGGCAGGAGAATAAGGGCAGCGGCAAAATGAAAACATGCCGGTGAGGATATTACTCTTCACCGGCATGTTTTTTTATGGCTTCAAAACTTTCCACGCTGATAACATGTTCCATACGGCAGGCATCTTCCTGGGCGGTTGTTTCATTTACCCCCAGACTGATAAGCCAGGCGGTAAGGAGTGTGTGGCGCTCATAGATTTTCTCCGCAATGGCCAGGCCTGGCGGGGTCAGAGTGATGTAACCGCTGTCATCCATCTGGATATACCCGTTTTCCCGTAAATTCTTCATGGCAACGCTGACACTGGGTTTAGAAAAACTCAGCTCATTGACAATATCAATAGAACGGACATGAGGTTTTCTGCGGCCAAGAATTAGGATCGTTTCTAAATAATTTTCGGCTGATTCTTGCACTTTCAATTTGTATTCTCCTTAAATTTGGAAGCAATGCTACTGCTACCTATGATACCATATATCCCGGACTTTTTCAAATAGAAGTGTTGACAAAAAGAAAAGGATATGGTAATCTGGGAGATAGTTAGACTTAACTAACCACAGGAGGATAATATGAACATTTCTACATTACTGGTACTGTTAATAGTATTACTTCTCATAGGGGTTGCAGTCAGAAGCATTTATAAAAATAAAAAAGAGGGAAACTGTTGTTCCGGATGCAGCGGCTGTCCCGGAAATTGTCATAAGGAGCGCCAGCAATAAGCTCTCACATCTGAGCTGATAGATAATTATAGAAAATATAACAGAAAACAGATTGATTTAATATCTGAAATTCTGTATAATATGGTTATATAGGAAAATAATTCTGAAATATTTGAGCCGTGCAGTGAGGCATTATAGTCTCAGATGGAGGTGTCTATGAAAAGCAGTATTATCACAATCAGCAGAGAATATGGAAGCGGAGGGCGAGAGATTGCCAGAAAGACAGCGGAAAAATTGGGGATCCCGTTTTACGACAGGGATTTGATTGACAAAGCCGCCAAGGAAAGCGGTTTTACTCCGGAGTTTGTGGCAGAGCGGGAACAACGCCTTGGAAGTAATTTTCTCTACAATTTTGCTCTTGGAGGAATCTATGGACTGGCTTATCCCAGAAAGCCGGAAATGAAGGAGCTGCCGGTTGCGGAACAGATTTTTCTGGCGCAGAGAAAAGTGATTGAGGATTTGGCGGAACAGGGACCCTGCATTTTTGTGGGCCGGTGCGCCGATTATATCCTGCGGAATAAGCCAAAGGTTTTAAAGGTCTTTATCTATGCGGATCCCAAAGCAAGGATATGCCGGGCTGTAGAAAAATATGGTCAGATGGAAGAACAGGCGGAAGAACTGATCCGCCACATTGACAAGCAGCGCAGGCTTCATTATGAAGCATATACTGTTCAGGAGTGGGGGGATCGGAATAATTACCATCTGATGTTAGACAGCCAGGCTTTTGGAGTGGAAGGCTGTGTAGATATTATCTGCAAAGCAGTCCTTTCCCTTGATAAGAAGCCCTCTCCTTAAAACGGCGGGTCAGGGAGTTTAACACCAGCTTCTTGTTGGCACTCCACATAGGGGCGATAAGCAGGGATTTCGGGCCATCTCCGGTAATGCGGTGAATTACCATTTCCGGCGGCAGCAGCTCAATACAGTCGATAATTAAATCAATATATTCTTCCATTGAAAGAATAGAAAAGGGATTTGCCTGGTAGATCTGCGCCAGGCGGGTCCCTTTTAATATGTGGAGAAGCTGAAGCTTGACGCCGCCTAAGGAAGGGGAAAAGGCAGACAGGTAGCGCACAGTATCAAGCATCATATCCCTGGTTTCACCGGGAAGGCCCAGGATTACGTGAACGATAACGGCAATATCAAGCTTTTTAAGGCTGAGGCAGGCCTTTTCAAAACATCCTAGCTCATAACCCCTGCCAATAAACGCAGCAGTCTGGGGGTGAATGGTCTGAAGGCCTAATTCTACCCAAACCGGTTTGATTTGGTTAAGGCGAAAGAGCAGGGAGAGAACATCCTCCGGCAGACAGTCCGGCCGGGTGGCAATAGACAGAACGGCGATATCCGGATGAGATATTGCCTCCATAAAAAGAGGTTCCAGATAGGAAACCGGGGCATAAGTATTGGTGAAGGACTGAAAATAGGCAATATATTTGCCGGTAAATTTCCCTGACAGACGCGCCTTGGCGGATTCAATCTGTTCATATACAGATGCAGCGCGTTTTTGGGCAAAATCCCCGGAACCTCCCTGGCTGCAGAAAATACAGCCTCCGGTCCCAAGAGAGCCGTCCCGGTTGGGGCAGGTCATGCCGCCGTCTAATGCCAGCTTATACAGTTTTTCTCCAAAATAGTCCCGAAGATAGAAATCCAGGGAATGATAGGGCTTTCCGTTCCAGTTCATAAGGGATGTCCCGCCTGTTACATTTTTTCAAGGGATTAGTTCTGTATATCAGTATACAATGAAATCGTAAAAAATTATAGAGTATTTGGTGAAAAATTGAATTGTCGTCCAGTGGTAAAACATGGTATAATAGGGGCGCTTGGCTAGGTATTTTTGAGCCTGGTGAATAGGGCATATAAGGGTAAGGTTGGAATATTATTTGTCAGCAGTTCCCGGCTGATACAAAAAGGAGAGGAAATTATGAGTGCAAAGGAAATCATTCAGGTATTAGAACAGGAAAAGGCAGCGGCTCTTATGGAAAGCCTGTACGGCAGAGCTCAGGCAGAGGAGAATAAAAAGCGCTACCAGGCCATGGTTGATGGATATGTGCAGACCTTTGGAGACGGCGATATTAAGCTGTTTTCTTCTCCGGGCCGCACGGAAATCAGCGGAAATCACACCGACCACAACCACGGCAAGGTTTTGGCAGGAAGTATTAATCTGGACTGTGTTGGCGCTGCGGCAAAGAATGATTCCAGACAGATCCGCATTGTCAGCGAAACCTATAATCAGGATTTTACCATTGACCTGGATCAACTGGAAGTAAGCCCCAAAGCAGCCGGAACTATTGACCTGGTAAAAGGCATGTTAAAGGGTTTTGAGAGCTTTGGCTACCAGATTGGCGGCTTTAACGCCTACCTTACCAGCAACGTTATCAGTGCGGCAGGGGTCAGCTCATCTGCAGCGTTTGAGATGTTAATCTGTTCTATGATTAATACCTTTTATAATGAGGGGAAACTGGATGCAGTTGCCTATGCCCACATTGGAAAATATGCGGAAAATCATTACTGGAATAAGGCGTCAGGACTTTTGGATCAAATGGCCTGTGCAGTGGGGGGCCTGATTACCATTGATTTTGCCAATCCTGCAGAACCGGCTGTAGAGAAAATAGATTTTGATTTTGGCTCCCAGGATCACAGTCTGATTATTGTTCAGACTGGTAAAGGACATGCGGATTTAAGCGCAGACTATTCTTCCGTGCCAAACGAGATGAAAAAAGTTGCAGATTACTTTGGCAAAGAGGTGTTGGCGGAGATTACGGAGGACATGGTAATTGAGAACTTTCAGGCAGTAAGAGAGTATGCAGGAGACCGTTCTGTCCTCCGCGCACTTCATTTCTTTGAAGAAAACAAGAGGGTGGAGGCCATGGTAGCGGCATTAAAGGCCGATGATTTCCATGCCTTTTTGGACGGTATCACTGCGTCCGGCAACTCTTCCTGGAAGTGGCTGCAGAACTGCTACACCAACGCCAGCGTCCAGGAGCAGGGGATTACCACTACCCTGGCCCTTACAGAAATGTTTATTGCCGGCAAAAAGAGAGGTGCCTGCCGGGTTCACGGCGGCGGTTTCGCCGGTGTGATTATGGCAATGCTGCCCAACGATTTGGTGGATGAGTATATTACATACATTGAAAAAGCAGTAGGGGAAGGAAGCGCATACCGGATGAGCATCCGGCCTTATGGGGCTATTTGTGTCAGTGAGATGATTTAATGTAACAGCTCAGATAGCGGAGAACTTGAAATGTAAAAATGTGCTGTACCGGAATAAGCTTTAAGGCTTTCATTCCGTGCAGCACATTTTTTATAATCCGGGAAAGCGGCTAACAGCAAGCTTTCCCGGGAAAAACAATTATTCTAAAATACTGGCATGATACTCCTGAAGAGATTTCAGCTCATCATGCTCGCCTTTTGCCATAGCCGCAATACCCTTGGCAGCAGCCTTGGCAGCGTACATGGTGGTGATGTAAGGGATTTTTTTATTAATTGCAGTTTTACGCAAATAGGAGTCATCATATTTACTCTGCTTGCCGGCCGGGGAGTTGATGATTAGATCAATTTCACCGTTGACCATAGCGTCATAGATGTTGGGACGGCCCTCCTGAAGCTTTTTTAAAATGCGGCAGGAAACGCCGTTTTCCTCCAAATATTGTCCCGTGCCTTCGGTAGCTACAATTTGAAAGCCCAGGTCAAAAAGCTGTCTGGCCGCCTCTAAGGCCAGTTCCTTGTCCTCTCTGTTAACGCTGACCAAGGCAGTACCGGATAAGGGCAACTTGGTTCCGGTAGCTTCCTCAGCCTTGTAATAAGCTAAGGGGAAGGTACTGCTGATGCCTAGCACCTCTCCGGTGGAACGCATTTCCGGCCCAAGGAGAGGATCCACCTCCGGGAACATGTTAAAGGGCAGAACCGCTTCTTTTACGCCATAGTAGGGGTGCTCCTTCTCTTTAAAACGGGTGACATCCGGCCGGGTGCCGGTGAGCTCATAAGCCATAAGCTGGGTCGCAATGTTTGCCATGTTGATGTTGCATACCTTAGATACCAGCGGCACGGTGCGGGAAGCTCTGGGGTTGGCTTCCAGAACATATACCTGATCCTTGTAGATAGCGTACTGCATATTCATCAGGCCCACAACGCCCATCTCACAGGCAATGTCAGTGGTGTATTTGCGGATAATCTCCTTGTTCTTCTCCGAAATTTTAACAGAGGGGATTACACAGGCAGAGTCTCCGGAGTGGATACCGGCCTGTTCAATATGCTGCATAACCGTAGGAACAAATGCGTGGGCGCCGTCGGAGATGGCATCGGTTTCACACTCCATTGCATCCTGTAAGAACATATCCATCAGGATGGGACGCTCCGGGGTTACATCAATAGCAGCAGTCATATAGTCGCGCAGCATGTCGTCATCGTAAACTACCTCCATGCCCCTGCCGCCTAATACATAGGACGGACGAACCATCATGGGGTAACCGATGCGGTGGGCGATCTCTAAAGCGTCTTCAACTGTAACCGCCATGCCGGACTTGGGCATGGGGATATTCAATTTGTTCATCATTGCGTTGAACAAGTCCCGATCCTCAGCCATGTCGATAACTGCCGGGGAGGTTCCCAGGATGTGAGCGCCGCGCTTTTCCAGTTCAGCAGCAATGTTTAAGGGAGTCTGGCCGCCGAACTGTACGATAACGCCCAGAGGCTTCTCTTTGTTGTAAATGCTCATAACATCCTCAACGGTCAGCGGTTCGAAATACAGCTTGTCAGAGGTGTCATAGTCGGTGGAAACGGTTTCCGGATTGCAGTTAACCATAATGGTTTCAAAGCCCAGCTCCCGCAAAGTCAATGCCGCGTGAACGCAGCAGTAATCAAACTCAATTCCCTGTCCGATACGGTTAGGACCGCCGCCTAATACCATAACCTTTCTGCGATCTGATACAGGAGCCTTATCTTCCCCGTTATAAGTAGAATAGTAGTAGGAAGCAGGATCTTTTACGCCGCTTACAGGAACCGCATCCCAACATTCCTTTACGCCCAGAGCCTCTCTTTTGTTAAACAGCTCCCACTCATCGATTTCCAGAAGCTTAGCCAGATATTTGTCGGAGAAACCGTCTTTTTTCGCCTGGATTAACAATTCGTCCGGAAGCGCCGCTCCTTTATAAGAAAGGATTTTTTCTTCCAGCTCTACCAGTTCCTTCATCTGCTGCAAAAACCACATTTTAATGTGGGTCATTTCATGGAGCTTTTCTAAAGGAGCGCCCTTGCGGATTGCTTCATACATAATAAACTGACGCTCGCTGGAAGGCTCAGCCAGCTTTAAATATAACTGGTCTAAAGTCAGCTGGTTGAAATTCTTTGCAAAGCCCAGGCCATAGCGGCCGGTTTCCAGAGAGCGGATAGCTTTTTGCAGGGCTTCTTTATAATTCTTACCAATGGACATAACCTCGCCCACAGCCTTCATCTGGGTGCCCAGCTTATCCTGTGAGCCTTTAAACTTCTCAAATGCCCAGCGGGCAAACTTGATTACCACATAATCGCCGGAGGGCTTGTAATTGTCCAGCGTTCCTTCCTTCCAATAAGGAATCTCGTCTAAAGTGAGACCGCAGGCCAACAGCGCGGATACATAAGCAATGGGGAATCCGGTAGCTTTAGAAGCCAGCGCGGAGGAGCGGGAAGTTCTGGGGTTGATTTCGATAATGATGATACGATCGCTTTTGGGGTCGTGGGCAAATTGTACATTGGTGCCGCCAATGACGCCGATGGATTCTACAATCGCGTGGGCCTGCTTCTCCAAACGATCCTGCAGTTCTTTAGAAATGGTCAGCATAGGCGCGCTGCAGAAGGAATCGCCGGTGTGAACGCCCATGGGGTCAATATTTTCAATAAAGCAGATGGAAATCTTTTTGCCGGCAGCGTCACGAACTACCTCTACCTCCAACTCTTCCCAGCCAATCACAGACTCTTCAATCAGAATCTGATGAACCATGGAAGCAGCCAGGCCGCGGGCAGCCACTTTCTTTAACTCTTCTTCATTATAGACAATACCGCCGCCGGTGCCGCCCATGGTGTAGGCCGGACGGATCACAACCGGGTAGCCTAGCTCTGACGCAATCCTCAAAGCCTCGTCAACAGAGTAGGCGGGAGCGCTTTTGGCCATTTCAATACCAAGCTGGTTCATAGCTTCCTTAAAAGCAATCCGATCCTCGCCCCGGTTGATGGCATCTACCTGAACTCCGATAACCTGAACATGGTATTTGTCCAGTACACCGGCATTATAAAGCTCCTCACAAAGGTTTAAGCCGGATTGGCCGCCTAAGTTGGGGAGCAGGGCGTCGGGCCGTTCCTTAGCGATAATCTCAGTAAGACGGTCCACATTTAAAGGTTCAATATAGGTGGCGTCAGCAGTGGCCGGGTCGGTCATGATGGTAGCCGGATTGGAATTGACAAGCACAATCTTATATCCCAGATTTCTGAGAGCCTTGCAGGCCTGGGTGCCGGAATAGTCAAACTCGCAAGCCTGACCAATAATAATCGGACCGGAACCGATGATCAAGATTTTGTTGATGTCATTGCGTTTGGGCATAATGGACCTCCATAAGTATAGTGTTTTGCAGATTCTAATCTAAATGATGTTGGGGTCAAAAGGTATTTTGACCCCTGATGCCAACGGATTGCTCCGCATTTCATGCTCCCGCAATCCTAAAACACCTCAAATCCGCTCATTTTTCTACGAAAAATGGCTGCTTTTCGGTGTTTTTCGGGTCTCAAAGTCATGTATCGACATGCAAGCATGTCATACATGACCTTTTGACCCTAGCATCATCTAAATGATTATATCACAAAAATTTTTCTTGAATAGGGGGAAAATGTAAAAAAAAGAGAAATTTGTAAATGGAGTATTATAGATTTTTTACAAATAGCTTCCAAAGGCCCTGAGAACAGGCTGGGAAAGGCTCTTTACAGCGTTGACAAAATTCTTTTTTACTATATATAATGAAAGTTGAAAAGACTATCAGGGAGGAAACAGAAAATGAAATATAGCAAAGAAGATATTTTCCGCATGGTAGAAGAAGAGGATGTAGAATTTATCCGCCTTCAGTTTACAGATATTTTCGGGGTTCTGAAGAATACGGCAGTGACGGTAAGCCAGCTGGAAAAAGCTTTGGACAACCAGTGTATGTTTGACGGTTCCTCCATTGAAGGCTTTATTCATATTGAAGAATCGGATATGTACCTTCATCCGGATTTGGATACCTTTGAAATTTTTCCATGGAGGCCTCAGCAGGGAAAGGTAGCCAGGCTCATCTGTGATATCTACTTGCCGGATGGAAAGCCCTTTGCAGGAGATCCCAGGTATATATTAAAGAAGGTTTTGCAGGAAGCAGAAAACTTAGGCTATTCCTTCCGCGTAGGTCCGGAATGTGAGTTTTTCCTGTTCCATATGGACGAGGAAGGACGCCCCACAACCAGAACCCAGGAAGCGGGGAGCTATTTTGATATTTCCCCTCTGGATATGGGAGAAAATGTACGCCGGGATATTGTTCTCAACCTGGAAGATATGGGCTTTTGTGTGGAAGCGTCTCACCATGAACTGGCGCCGGGGCAGCATGAGATCGATCTGGAATATCGGGAGGCCTTAAAAACTGCCGATGACATTATGACCTTCCGGATGGCGGTAAAAACCATTGCCAAGCGGCATGGCTTTCATGCCACTTTTATGCCTAAGCCCAGAGAAGGCGTCAACGGATCCGGGATGCACATCAATATGTCCTTAGCAGACAGGCGGGGAAACAACGTTTTTGCAGACCAGTCAGATTCTATGGGGTTAAGCGCCAGGGCCAGGCAGTTTATAGCGGGAATTCTATGCCACATGGAAGGAATGACCCTCCTGACCAATCCGCTGGTTAATTCCTATAAGCGGCTGATTCCGGGCTATGATGCGCCGGTTTCCATTTCCTGGTCAGAAAAATCCAACAGAAGCTCTCTGATCCGTATCCCTTCCACAAGAGGAAAAGGAACCCGGATTGAGCTGCGCTGCCCGGATTCGGCTGCAAATCCCTACCTGGCGCTGGCTGTCTGCCTGGCTGCCGGTCTGGACGGGATTAAAAAGGAAATGGAGATACCAGACAGCCTGGAAGGCAATGTGTTTACCATGAATGAAGGGATGCTCACAGAGAAAAAGGTTCATCTTCTGCCGTGTACTCTGGGGGAAGCTATTCAGGCCTTTGAGAAAGATTCATTTGTAAAGGAAGTATTGGAACCCCATATTTTTCAGCAGTATTTAGAAGCCAAAAAGCGGGAATGGAAGAAGTTCCGGGCGGCCGTAACCGACTGGGAAACCAGAGAGTATCTTTATCGCTATTAAACGGAGAAAATGCAGAGAGCAGAGCCAGGCCGGGAGGTGAGGGAGATTGGCGGAGGTAATCGTAGCATTTTCAAAGCCTGAAAACGGAAAAAATATAAAAAGTATTCTTATGAGAAACGGTTTTCATGTGGCGGCTACCTGTGTAAGCGCTGCCCAGACCCTGACAGCAGCGGAGGATTTAGAAAGAGGAATTGTGGTCTGCGGAAGCCATTTTGCAGATATGATGTACACAGAGCTGAGAGAATGCCTCCCGGCTTATATCGATATGCTGGTGCTTGCACCGCCAGCCCATATGGCCGCCAGCAGAGAAGAGCATTTGGTTCTTTTAGCTATGCCGCTAAAGGTGAATGAACTGATTGGCACCATGGAGATGATGACGCGGGCTCAGCATCGCCGGAGGCGAAAACGCAAAAAGCCAATGGCGAGAAGCCAGGAGGATTTAGAGCTTATAAAGCATGCCAAAGAAATTTTAATCACCAGAAACCGAATGGATGAAGAGGAAGCTCACCATTATTTGCAGAAATGCAGTATGGAAAACGGAGCCAATCTGGTAGAAACCGCCCAGATGGTTATCAGTCTGGCAGGCGGGTAAGCCGGCATAAAGAAGACAGAAAGAGGAATAAAGCCATGAAATTTACGAAGATGCAGGGAATCGGAAATGACTATGTATATATAAACTGCTTTGAAGAGCAGGTAGAGAGTCCGGAAAAGCTGGCAGTGGCAATCAGTGACCGCCATTTCGGCGTAGGATCCGACGGCCTGATTTTAATTTGCCCGTCCGATATAGCGGACTGCCGGATGCAGATGTTTAACGCAGATGGAAGCGAGGGCGCTATGTGCGGAAATGCCATCCGCTGTGTGGGAAAGTATGTTTATGACCACAAAATTGTAGAGAAAAGAATCATTACCGTAGATACCAGGGCAGGTATTAAGACACTGGATATGACAGCGGAAAATGGCAGAGTTACCCTGGTTAAGGTAGATATGGGGGAACCGGAGCTGATCTCCCGGCTTCCCGAAAACATTACCGTGACCGGAGCTGATTATCAGTTTGTAGGGATTTCCGTAGGAAATCCTCATGCGGTTTATTTTATGGATGAGATCGACAGCCTGAATCTGGAGAAAATCGGTCCGGCCTTTGAAAACCACGAAAGATTCCCGGACCGGGTAAATACTGAATTTGTCCGTATTATAGATCAGGGACATATCCAGATGCGGGTATGGGAGCGGGGCAGCGGAGAGACGTGGGCCTGCGGTACTGGCGCTACCGCCAGCGCAGTGGCCTCGATTCTTATGGGGCGCACAGGGAATCAGGTAGATGTGGCCCTGCGGGGAGGTCATCTTCTCATAGAATGGAACCGGGAAACCAATCATGTGTTTATGACCGGGCCTGCGGCGGAGGTATTTACTGGAGAATATGAACCTGTTTAAAAAACATTCTTCCTTAAAGAAAGTCTATTACCGAAGCTTTGTATTACTGATTGTGGTGCCCATTCTTCTGCTGTTTTTGGTGTCCTTAAGCATCACCCGGTATATGATGCAGAAAAATGCGGTAAATAATATTCAAAATTCCCAGGAAGCGATTCGCTCTTCCCTCACAGAAGCATCCCGGAAAACAGCGCTGCAGCTTTCCCATCTGGTTTTTGTCAATAACAATGAGGTTTTATCTCTGGCGGCTGCTATTAACAGTTCGGATGGCAACAAACGGTATGAATACAATAACCGGCTAAATGAGATGTTCCGGGCAGCAGCGGCTCCGTCCCAGAATACCATTTCTGCCATGTTTTACATGAAAAACGGAGAAATTGTTTATCTGAAAGATGAGATCCGCCTTCCAAAAGAAGAGATGGAGAACGAAGCCTGGTATCAAAAGGCAATGCAGGGGCAGGATGTGGTGAGCCTGGGGATTTTTGATACTTCCAGGCAGAATATTACCTACTCCCGCCTGAAAAGCGGCCAGTGCGTTTTAGTGGCGGCTCTTTCCCCGGGCCGCCTTCTGGATCGTTCCAAAACCATAGAAATGGTAATGCTGTTTGACGTAACTCCTGTTGGGGACTTGATAAAAAAGTATAACCGGGATCCGCTGCTTGGCGTCACTTTTCTTATAGACAAATCGGGAACCCTTTTATTTGCCGGGGAAAATCATGAACAGGCCGCCGGTTTTCTGGAAAATCTGTCTTTGGAAGATTTAAATGAAGGACAAAGCAGGTACTTCCGCAGGTGGCTGCAGGATCCGGACACTGGGCGCAGGGGAAACTACACAATCGTGTCCTCAGAAGGCGGGCAACCGGGATGGCGCTTAATAACCTGCGTCAAAACCGAAAATCTGACAGCAGCCTATAACCGAATGGCGGTAATTTGGGTGGTAGTTGCAGGAATTTTGATGTTTTTATTCTACCTGTTCTCCCGGTTTTTCCTTCGATCCATTATTGGGCCGGTGCATACTATGGTGGAGGGACTTCGGGAAGTGGAAGCAGGCAATCTGGATACTCATATTGAACCGGCTGGCCATACGGAGATCCGCAACATGATTCACTCCTTTAACCAGATGGTGCGCCAGCTGAAAGTTTCTATCGCAGAAAACGAGCAGGTCCAGAAAAAGAAGCATGAGGCTGAGGTGCGGGCCCTTCAGTCTCAGATTAATCCGCATTTTCTGGTCAACACCTTAAATTCTATTCGCTTTATGGCCCAGGTTTCCCGGTTTGAAGGGATCCGCAGGATGGCGGAAGCGCTGATTAAGATTTTGTCCTGTTCCTTCCGGGGAAACATTAGCTTTTATACAGTAAAGGAAGAGCTGGAGGTGCTGGACAGCTACCTGTATTTAATGAAAATACGATATTCCAATGGATTTGAGGTTGCCTATCAGATCGATGAAGGATGTCTGGATTATCGGATGCCCCGCCTGATCCTTCAGCCGGTTGTGGAAAACTCTATTGTCCATGGTCTTTCGGAAAAAGAAGATGATATCGGGCATCTTCAGGTCCAGGTAAGCCAAAATGAAGAATTTGTAATTTTTACCATAGCAGACGATGGTACAGGAATGACAGAAGATGAGATAAAGTATCTTTTTACACCCAAGGAGCGACAGGCGGGGGATAATACCAGCATCGGGGTAGAAAACGTATATGCCCGAATAAAGCTGTACTTTGGAGAAAAATGCCGTATGTCTATGGAAAGCCAGACGGGAAAATATACCAGAACTACCATTGAGATACCTAAGATAACGGAGGATAGAAACGGTGAACCGAGTCCTGATAGTAGACGATGAAACCATTGTCCGGGTAACGTTAAGATCTTTAATTGACTGGGAGGCCAACGGCTATACCATTATAAAAGACTGTATGAGCGGCCAGCAGGCCCTGGATTATCTGAAAGAAACACCGGTGGATCTTCTGATTACGGATATGAAGATGCCGGGAATGGACGGTCTGGAGCTGATGGAGGCGGTGAGCCGGGAGGGAAAGACCCCGGTAACCCTGGTTCTTTCCGGGTATAATGAGTTTGAACTGGTTCGGGAAGCCTTTCGTAAAGGGGCTTATGACTACCTTTTAAAAAGTGATTTAAACGCCAGGTCCCTGGCCACGATGCTAAAAAAGCTCAACCAGGATATTTTTAAAGGCGGTAGGCCGGAAAAATACAGCCTGGAATCCAAAAGAATCCAGCTTCCCAAAGACGGACAATACAGCATTGTTTTGTTTGAGATCCGGGATTTTAAACGGCAGACGGCCAGATTCGGAGAAGACCTGGATGAGAGGCTGGAAAAACCTATGTTGGAGCTGGCCCGCCAAATTCCCAGAGTCGGCGCAAAAGGCGGTATTGTGAAAGCTTATCCATCCCAGCTTTTGCTTTACTATAAAGTGACGGATGAAATTCAATATCCTGCTGCTGTTCAGGCTTTGGTCCGCCAGATTCAGGCAGTATGGCGGGACTATATGAATCTGGAGGTGCTGGCGGGAATCAGCGTTCCGGTCTCTGGCAGCCAGATCGATGAGGCGCTGGGGCAGGACATCCGGCTTTTAAAATGGAGCGCCCTCTACGGCGCTTACGGTGTCAGCACCTTTGGGGATTTTGAAAGCCGCATCCAGGTGATGGATGAAGAAAAGGACAGGTGCATTTTGCTTCTCACTGCTCTGTTTTCCGGCGATCAGGTGGGAGCAGAGACGGAGAAGCAGGATTTTTTAACGAAGCTGGAAAAGCTTTCTTTAGAAGAGGCAAAAGAACGGTGCCTGCATCTTGTCTGCCAGTTGGCGGATAAATTTCGGGAATATGAGCTGGACTTTTCCGCCCTGTTTCCTGAAGAGGTAAATTATTATGAAAAAATTGGCCGTCTGGGAAGTATAGGAGAGCTGAATCTGTGGCTTAATAATTACATCCGCTGGGTCAGCCATCATTTGGAAATGGCGCGGGAAAATAAACAGGCAGATGTCATAGAGCGGGCCCAGCATTTTCTGGCCGATAATTTTGCCAATCAGGAACTGACCTTAAGAGTGGCAGCCGATTATGTAGGGCTGAATGAAAAGTATTTCAGTTCTAAATTTACAAAAGAGACTGGAATGACTTTTAGCGTCTACTTGACCAGGCTGCGGCTTCAGAAAGCACAGCAGCTTATGGATACCACAGACTTAAAGGTTTACGAGATCAGCGACAGGGTAGGCTACAACAGTGTAGAACATTTTAACCGGACCTTTAAAAAGAATCTGGGGATCAGCCTCAGCGAGTACAGAAAATCCGGAAAAAAACGATAATTATTTTAACTTTCTTGTTCTCACTGAGGGCAAGATCTAACGAAATATCAAGAAATCGAACCTTTATTCATAGAATAATACCTCCTGAGTTGATAAAATATGATTAACAATCAACAAGGGAGGTTTTCTTTATGAGAAAGAAATTTTTAGCGTTGACTATGTGCGCGGCATTAGCTGCAGGAGCATTAACGGCATGTGCGCCAGAAGATTCAGCGGATGCCGCCGCAACTACTGCTGCAGAGACCACTGAGGCGGCAGCTTCCAACACCACAGCGGCAGAGACTGCTCCGGTTGAAGTAAATGAAGAGTTAAGCGGTGATTTAGTATTCGCGATTTGGGATAACAACCTGATGGATTACATTGATGCCAATGACATGGTAGGAAAATTCCAGCAGCAGTATCCCAACGCCAACATTGAAGTAGAGAAAATCAAGGATGACTCGGAATACTGGAATGCTATGAAGATGCGGGCATCCGCAAACCAGCTTCCGGACATTATGTTTAACAAGCCTTTCACCCTGTCCAGATTCCAGGATTACCTGCTGGATTTATCCGATTTGGAAGCTACCAAGAACAATGAGCTGGCTGCCGGATATGCGTTAAACGGCAAGATCCTGGGCGTTCCCATGACTGCCGGATACGAGTATGTATACTATTGGAAGGATATGTTTGCAGAAGCAGGGGTAGAAGTTCCCACCACCTGGGAACAGCTGAAAGAAGTTTCCTTAAAGCTTCAGGAGCATTTTGGAAAAGACAATCCTAACTTTATGGCAATCGCAATGGGAGCTAAGGACGAATGGCCGGACTATCCGTTTATGGAGTTTATGCCTGCACTGGAAGGCGGCAACGGCCAGAACTGGAACGATATGGCAGCGGTAGACGAGCCCTTTGCAGACGGAACCGACGTTTCAAAGGCTTACCACAAGGTATATGATTTATTTACCTCCGGCGTGTTCGGAAAAGATCCGTTGGGACTGGGCAATGATCAGGCGACTGCGCTGTTTGCACAAAAGGAAGCCGCTATTATTGCACTGGGCGACTGGGGATTACAGAATATTAAGGACGGCACCGAAGACTATTCCCAGTTGGGCTGCTTCTACCTGCCGGTAAGAGACACAGAGGCAGATCCCTTTAGAGTTGTAGTACAGGGCGACTCCTTTATGGGCGTAACTACCCACAGCAAAAACCCGGAATTGGCAAAAGCCTTTGTAGAATGGTTCTACAGCGATGCATGGTATCCGGGATATATTAACTATGTAACCAGCGCCTCTTCCATGACCAATTTCCCCAAAGAAAAGGATCCCATCCTGGCAGAGGCAGACCTTGCACAGCCGGACAGCCAGTTGGTAATGTATGACGGCGGTGGAGACGATTTCCAGACCATTCAGAATGAGACTGCATTTGACTATAAAAAATTGGGCGCAGAGATGTTTACCCAGGGCTTTGATTTAGATGCCAGACTGGCTGAGCTTAATACGAAATGGAAAGATGCAAGAACAAAATTGGGAACCCAGTAAAAACAGACACTGTGAAACCTGAATATAAGGGGCTGCTGCAGATAACGCAGCAGTCCTTTTTTAAAAGAGGAGGAAGCCAATGAATTCCCTTGCAAAGAAAAAAAGACGTTTTATCCTGTTGTCTCTTATTGTTCCCAGCATCCTGCTGGTATGCTTCGTCGTATTTCCGGCGATTGATTTGTTCCGGATGAGCTTTACCGACTGGGACGGATATTCAGAAACCAGCAAGTTTATTGGATTTGGCAACTATATTTCGATGTTTAAAAATAAAGATTTATGGCAGTCTTTACGGAACAATGCAGTATACTTTTTCACTCATCTTTTGATGATACCGGTGGAGCTGGCATTTGCGGTTCTGCTGACTTCCAGGCTGCGGGCCGCCAAACTCTACAAAACCATGGTTTTTATGCCTTACATTATCAATGGAGTCGCCATTTCCTATGCGTTTTCTTACTTTTTTTCTCCCATTAACGGAGCCTTTGACGAAATCTTAAATGTACTTCATTTAAGTATGCTGTCCCAGAACTGGCTGTCAGATCCGAAGATCGTCAATTTTGTACTGGCTTTTGTATCTCTGTGGAGATTTTCCGGCTACCATGTAATCCTGTTTATGGCAGCGCTCCAGTCCCTTCCCCAGGATGTTCAGGAAGCGGCCAGAGTGGACGGGGCCAATGCCTGGCAGATGTTTCAGTACATTCAGATTCCGGCGATTATGCTGATGGTGGACTTTGTCCTGTTTGACAATATCCGGGGCGCCCTTCAGGTATTTGATATCCCCTTTGTTATGACTGCAGGCGGGCCGGGCTATGCCTCATCTACCTTTACGCTGTACACCATTAAAACTGCCTTTACCTTCTCAAATTTTGGCCTGGCTTCTACCATGGCAGTGGCCATTATGGTGATGATTGTGGTGATCTATGTGGTACAGAATAAGATTATCCATGGACTGATTCTGAAAGGAGACAAGTGATTATGAGAGCGAAAAAAGTCCTGTCCCAGCTTCTGAAGCAGCTTTTATGCCTTGTTATGGTAGCCATTGTATTAGCGCCTATCGTGCTGGTGCTGTTTGCTGCTTTTAAAACCAAGGCAGATATGGTAAAGATTTCTCCTCTGCTGTTGCCGCCAAAGAGCCGGTTTACTCTGGAAAACTTTCGAAAGGTTTTAAATGATAAATACCTGTTGGTAGGCTTTAAAAATACCGGCATTATTCTGGTGATCAGCATCTTTTTCAATGTATTGTTTGGAACCATAACAGCATTTATTATTGAGAGATTTCAGTTCCGTTTTAAGAAAATCATTGTAGGCCTGTTTTTTGCCGGAATGTTGATTCCTACCTTTGTAACCGAAATTGCCAGGTTTAAGATTATCAACGGACTTGGGCTTTACAACTCTCTGGGAGCGCCCATTATTATCTATGTGGCATCGGATCTGATGCAGCTTTATATTTACCGGCAATTTATCTCCACCCTGCCTGTATCCCTGGACGAAAGCGCCCTGCTGGACGGCTGCGGGTATTTTGAATTATTTGTGCGGATTATTTTCCCGCTTTTAGCTCCTGCCACAGCCACGGTTATTATTATCAAGGCCATCAATATTATCAATGATATGTACATTCCGTACTTGTACATGCCCAAAAACGGACTGCGGACTCTCACTACCTTTCTGATGAATTATGCCAATGCCCAGCAGGGATCCTGGCAGAGCCTGGCGGCCGGTATTATTATCATCATGCTGCCTACAATTTTGATTTATCTCTTTTTCCAAAAATATATTCTGGCAGGTATTGCCGCAGGGGCGGTTAAGGAGTAAAATATTTGCAGCAGCCTTTCACAGGGCAAAAAAGGAGAAGCACCCTACGGGTATACCTGTATGCCCAAAAAGCAGGGCAAAAAAAGGAGAAACACGTTATGAAAGAGAAAATCACATGCCCCAATTTAACCTGGCTGGAGGATCCGGAAGTTTTTCGGGTAAACCGCCTGGATGCTCATTCGGATCATGTCTGCTACGAAACAAGGGAGGACAAAGAAACCGATAACAGAAGTTTGTATCAATCTTTGAATGGTCAATGGCGCTTTGCCTTTTCCAAGTGTCCCGCAGAACGGCCGGCGGACTTTTACAGAGAAGATTATGATGATTCCGGCTTTGGAACGATTGAGGTTCCGGGCCATATAGAGCTTCAGGGCTATGACAGGATTCACTATATCAATACCATGTATCCCTGGGACGGGCGCACGTTTCTGCGTCCGCCTCATATTGACTGGGATTATGATCCGGTGGGATCTTATGTAACAGTTTTTGACCTGGAAAAGCCCCTTTGCGGTAAGCGGGTGTGCATTTCTTTCCAGGGTGTGGAACAGGCCTTTTTCCTGTGGCTGAATGGTGAGTTTATCGGATATAGTGAGGATACCTTTACTCCTTCAGAATTTGACCTGACCGGCGTGATAAGGGATACCGGCAACCGGCTGTGCGTGGAGGTGTACAAGCGCTCCAGCGCTGCCTGGCTGGAAGATCAGGATTTCTTCCGGTTTTCCGGGATTTTTCGGGATGTGTACCTGTTTGCCAAGCCGGAATGCCACATAGAAGATCTGTGGGTTCAGGCCGGACTGAAAGAGGATTATACCACGGGGGACTTTCGGTTAAGAGTGAAGGTTTCGGGGGAAAATATGTCTGTTTCCTGGAAGTTAAAGGATCAGGAAGATAAGACTGTTTTGTCCGGAGACTGGGCTAAAACATCTGGCATCCAGGAGGGGGAGTACATCCTCATCGGGGAGGCGCAGCTTCCGGAAATAAACCGTTGGAGCAGTGAAAATCCCTATCTCTATCAGTTGGAAATCAGTGTCTATGGGCCGGAAGGGCAGCTTCAGGAGATTATCCCTTATTCTGTGGGCTTCCGCCGCTTTGAGATCAAAAATAAAATCATGGAGATAAACGGACAGAGGATTATCATAAACGGTGTGAACCGTCATGAATGGAATCCCCGCCGGGGCCGTTCCATCACCAAAGAGGATATGTTGGCAGATATTGAGATTCTCAAGAAAAACAATATCAATGCTGTCCGGACATGCCATTATCCCAACCAGAGCCTGTGGTATAAATTGTGCGATGAAAATGGTATCTATGTTATGGATGAAACCAATCTGGAGAGCCACGGCTCCTGGCAGAAAATGAGCATTTGCGAGCCTTCCTGGAACGTGCCGGGAAGCCTGCCTCAGTGGAAAGAATGTGTGCTGGATCGGGCGGCCTCTATGCTGGAAAGAGATAAAAACCATGCCTGTATTTTGTGGTGGTCCTGTGGAAACGAGTCCTATGCCGGAGAATGTATCCGGGCTATGAGCCGTTATTTCCATGACACGGATCCTTCCAGGGTAGTACACTATGAGGGCGTATTCTGGAACCGGGAATTTGACGATATCAGCGATGTGGAGAGCCGGATGTATGCCAAGCCCTGGGAGGTAAGGGAGTATCTGGAAAATAATCCGGAAAAGCCCTTCCTGCTCTGCGAATACATGCACGATATGGGCAACTCCATAGGCGGTATGGAAAGCTATATCCGCCTTTTGGAAGAGTTCCCCATGTACCAGGGAGGATTTATCTGGGACTACATTGATCAGGCAATTTACCGCAGGGACGTAGACGGCAGGGAAGTTCTGGGCTATGGCGGAGACTTTGATGACCGGCCCACGGACTATGCCTTTAGCGGAAATGGGATTGTTTTTGCCGACCGCAGTGAAAAACCGGCTATGCAGGAGGTGCGCTACTGGTACAAGAGCAAAAAGGAACGCCTGGAGTGGGACGAGGCGAATGAGCTGGCGGCCAAAGCGGCGCAGGAGCAAATGAAAACAGAGGCCCTGTCCCATGAGACGGCTCCCGAAAAACCTCTTACGGTGATCCGGGGAGATGTGAACCTGGGAGTAAAGGGACAGGATTTCCATGTGATTTTCTCCTATGCCCAGCACGGTATTGTATCCCTGGTTTACGGAGACAGAGAATGGTTTTACCGTCCGGCCATGCCTGCATTCTGGCGCGCCACTACGGAAAATGACAAGGGAAGCGGATTTGATAAAAAGAGCGCCTTGTGGGCGGCTGCGGATCAATTTATTAACTGTACCGGCTGGCAGGCAGAGGAAAGGGAAAACCAGGTTTCTATTACTTATCAGTATGAGACCTGCATCAATCCGGCTGCCAAAGTGGAAGTATCTTACACTGTAGATGCCTCCGGTTCCATCCGGGTACACACCCACTATTTTGGACAGACAGGCCTGCCGGAACTTCCGCTGTTTGGACTTCGGTTTTCTGTACCGTTTTCGGCTGTGAGAACAGAGTGGCAGGGCCTTAGCGGCGAGACTTATCCGGATCGGAAAAAGGGCGGCAAATTCGGTATCTGGGAAAGTGTTCCCCAAAAGCCGGATTACCTGGTTCCTCAGGAATACGGCTGCCATATGGATACCGTGTGGATGAAGCTTTATGCTTCGGAAGAAGAGTGCTTAAAAATCGTTATGGCAGGGGAGACGCCGTTCCATTTCAGCGCCCTTCCCTATACGCCACAGGAGCTGGAAAGCGCCCTGCACAAAGAAGAACTGCCGGAGCCCAGACGTACCGTAGTGTCCGTTCTGGCAGCGATGCGGGGAGTCGGCGGAATTGACAGCTGGGGCTGCGATGTAGAAGAAGCTTATCGGGTATCTGCAGAACAGGACATAGAATTTACTTTTATTATTACCCGGTAGACAGGAGGCTGTGGGAGACGGTTTTATGATAACACGTTTTGCATCTTATATGCCCCGATTTTCCTGCCTGGCAGATAAGTGCCCGGACACCTGCTGCCAGGGGTGGGAGATTCAGGTAGATCCAAAGACTTTACAGCGCTACCGTACAGAGAAAGGCCCTTTGAAAGGGCCCTTAAGGCGCTGGATCGATTTTTCCGGCAAAACACTGACTTTCCGGGACGGAGTCTGCCCGTTTTTGGAACAGGGATTATGCCGCCTTCAAAAGGAAAAAGGAGCAGATATGCTCTGCCGTGCGTGCCGCCGTTATCCCCGCCATGCAGAAGAGTACGGATCCAGAAGAGAATGGTCTTTGTCCCTGTCCTGCCCGGCTGCCGTAGAGTTAATGCTAAGCCAAAAGGAACCTATTGAGTTTATAGAAAGAGAACTTCCCAAAAGCGCCCGGCCCGAGGAAGAGGTAGAAGAGGAGTTTGTTTCTGTTCTTCTTGCGGTTCGGAATACTGCAATTCAAATCAGTCAGGACAGGGTCCTGCCTCTGGAGGTTCGTATGGCGGCGGTGCTGGCTATGGCTCATGATGTCCAGTCCAGGGTGGGAACCTATCAAGACCGGCCCAGGCTGGAATCCGTTGCGGATGTATTGGAAAAATACCGTTCTGCTGTGAGACAAAAGAGCTCCCCTCTTTTACATCGTCTGGATTCCTGCCGGACAGACAGCCGGAGTCGAAACCGTCTGTTGGCCGGAATGTTGGATCTTTTATGGGGACTGCCGCCTGTCAGCAGAAGCTGGAAAAACTGCTTATCCCGTATGAACCATTGGGCTCCCCCGGCTTCTCCGGGGGCAGCCAGCGAAGATACTGCTGAAGAGAAAAGAGAGACTTGCTATGAGCATCTGCTGGTCACCTATCTGGATTTGTACCTGCTGGGCGCAGCCTATGATGACGATGTGTTTACCAAAGCTAAGCTGGCGGTTTACCACTGCCTGGTACTGAAGCAGATGGAAGAATGGCTGGAGGAAGAGCTGCCTGAATTTCTCCATATTTATGTCAGACAAGTTGAGCATGAGGCGCGGAATCTGGAATATCTGGAAAAAAAGCTGGCATCAAAAAGAGAATTTGACCTGAACAGTTTTATAGCCTGCGTCCTCTTGCCATCCGGCTAAATTCGCAGGAAAGGAATGGTAAAAAGCGGCGGAAAAATCGTAAATCCGAATACAAAACAGATACTCGAAAATGCAGGATTTTGTAAGCTCTTACAGCAAAAAGGGGCTGAAAAACCTGCATTTTTTTGGTAAATCAAAAGGGAAATCTCTTTACGGTAAATGAAATTATGCTATAATATTTACGATAGACGTTAATGGCAAGCGCATGTATAAAAGAACCCCCAAGAGTAGACAAGCCTTAAGGGTTTTTCTATATGTGCGCTTGTAAAGACGCACAGCCGGAAGCGCAGTTTTGCAGCAGATTCCGGTTGCCACACTTAAACTTTTAGGAGGAATTTATCGATGGCAAAATGGGTTTATTTGTTCAAAGAAGGCAATGCCGACATGAGAAACCTGTTAGGCGGTAAGGGCGCAAACCTGGCTGAGATGACCAATTTAGGTCTTCCCGTTCCCCAGGGCTTTACCATTACCACCGAGGCTTGTACTCAGTATTATGAGGACGGCCGCGTAATCAATGACGAAATTATGGGTCAGATTATGGAGTACATTACCAAGATGGAGGAAATCACCGGCAAGAAGTTCGGCGATAAGGAAAATCCTCTTTTGGTTTCTGTTCGCTCCGGCGCACGTGCATCTATGCCTGGTATGATGGATACCATCTTAAACCTGGGTCTGAATGAAGAAGTAGTAGAAGTTTTGGCAGCTAAGTCCGGCAATCCCCGTTGGGCATGGGACTGCTACAGAAGATTTATCCAGATGTTCTCCGACGTTGTTATGGAAGTTGGAAAGAAATATTTTGAAGAGCTTATCGATAAGATGAAGGCTGAGAAGGGCGTTACTCAGGACGTTGATTTGACTGCTGACGACTTAAAGGAGCTGGCTAATCAGTTTAAGGCTGAGTACAAGACTAAGATTGGGGAAGACTTCCCCACTGATCCCAAGGTTCAGCTTATGGAAGCAGTTAAGGCTGTATTCCGTTCCTGGGACAACCCCAGAGCTAACGTATACCGCCGCGACAACGATATCCCCTATTCCTGGGGTACTGCTGTAAACGTACAGATGATGGCATTCGGCAACATGGGTGAGACCTCCGGTACCGGCGTTGCCTTCACCCGCGATCCTGCTACCGGCGAGAAGCACCTGATGGGCGAGTTCTTAATGAACGCACAGGGCGAGGACGTAGTAGCCGGCGTACGTACACCTCAGAAGATTGATCAGTTAAAGGAAGTTATGCCGGAAGTTTACGACCAGTTTGTAGGCATCTGCAATACTTTGGAAGATCATTACCGTGATATGCAGGATATGGAGTTTACCATTGAGGATAAGAAACTGTACATGCTGCAGACCCGTAATGGTAAGAGAACTGCAAAGGCTGCATTAAAGATTGCCTGTGATTTAGTTGATGAGGGCATGATCACTGAGGAGAAGGCTGTTAAGATGATCGATCCGAGAAACTTAGACACCTTACTTCATCCCCAGTTTGACGCAGAAGCATTAAAGAAGGCAGAGCCGGTTGCCAAGGCTCTGGCTGCATCTCCGGGCGCTGCCTGTGGTAAGATTGTATTTACTGCAGAGGACGCAAAAGAGTGGAAAGCAAAAGGCGAGAAGGTTGTTCTGGTTCGTCTGGAGACCTCTCCTGAAGATATTGAAGGTATGAAAGCTGCTCAGGGTATCCTGACTGTCCGCGGCGGTATGACCTCTCATGCAGCAGTAGTTGCCCGCGGCATGGGTACTTGCTGTGTATCTGGCTGCTCTGATATTGCTATGGATGAAGCAAACAAGAAGTTTGTTCTGGGCGGCAAAGAGTATCATGAGGGCGACTGGCTGTCCATCGACGGATCTACCGGTAAGATTTACGACGGCATCATTCCCACTGTAGATGCTACCATCGCTGGTGAATTCGGCAGAATCATGGCTTGGGCTGACAAGTACAGAAGATTAAAAGTAAGAACTAACGCTGACACTCCGGCTGATGCTAAGAAGGCAAGAGAGTTAGGCGCAGAGGGTATCGGCCTTTGCCGTACCGAGCATATGTTCTTTGAGGGCGACAGAATTGACGCATTCCGTGAGATGATCTGCTCTGACACTGTAGAAGAGAGAGAAGCAGCCCTGGAGAAGATTCTTCCCGTACAGCAGGGTGACTTTGAAAAGTTATACGAGGCTCTGGAAGGCAACCCGGTTACCATCCGTTTCTTAGACCCGCCGCTGCATGAGTTTGTTCCCACAGAAGAAGCTGACATTGAGAAGCTGGCAAACTCTCAGGGTAAGACCGTTGAGCAGATTAAGAACATCATTGACTCTCTCCACGAGTTTAACCCCATGATGGGCCACCGCGGATGCCGTCTGGCAGTTACCTATCCGGAGATTGCCAAGATGCAGACCAAGGCAGTGATCCGTGCTGCTATTAACGTAAAGAAAGCTCATCCGGACTGGAATCTGGTACCGGAGATCATGATTCCGTTAATTGGCGATGTAAAAGAGTTAAAGTATGTTAAGAAGTTTGTAGTAGAGACCGCTGACGCTGAAATCGCAGCAGCAGGCATCGACTTAAAGTACGAAGTGGGTACTATGATTGAGATCCCGAGAGCAGCATTAACTGCTGACGAGATTGCAAAAGAGGCTGAGTTCTTCTGCTTCGGTACCAACGACTTAACTCAGATGACCTATGGCTTCTCCCGTGACGATGCAGGCAAGTTCCTCAACGCTTACTATGATGCCAAGATCTTCGAGAACGATCCCTTCGCCAAGTTGGATCAGACCGGCGTTGGCAAACTGATGGAAATGTCTATCAAGTTAGGCAAGCCGGTACGTCCCGACATGCATGTAGGTATCTGCGGCGAGCACGGCGGCGATCCGTCTTCCGTAGAGTTCTGCCACAAGATTGGCCTGGATTATGTATCCTGCTCACCGTTCCGCGTGCCCATCGCAAGATTGGCAGCAGCGCAGGCGGCAATAAACGAAGGTTAGTCCACGTTATAACCGTACAGAAGTGTGACAGACGCTGAATATAGTGCAGCATAAGAGCTGAGAGATATTCAACAGTAAAATGTTGAGTATCTCTCTTTTTATTTGGTATATCAATTATAAACAAACGGGAAGTTTTTGAATAATGATTGCTAAAGCATGGAAGTTATGTTAGGATGATTATAAAGGAGCAGAATACTATGAGTAAAAAATTAAAGGTATATTTAGATACATCGGTTATCAGTTATCTGCAACAAGTGGATGCACCAGAGCGTATGAAAGACACATTGGCACTTTGGGCGCAATTTGAAATTGGAAAATATGATATTTGTTTATCACAGGTGACTCTTGATGAAGTAGGAGAATGTCGTGAACCAAAAAGGACAGTAATGTATGAATATTTGAGTAAAATTTCTTATACAAAGCTGGAAATTACGAATGAAGTTTTAAAAGTTGCGAATCAGATTATAGATATGGGTATACTGACAAAGAAAAGTTATGATGATTGTCAACATATAGCAACTGCTCTTGTGCATGGCTGTGACTGTATTATATCTTGGAACTTTAAGCATATTGTGAATATAAAGACCATTAAAGGAGTCAGGGCGATCACACATCTTGAAAGCTATAAAAATATTGATATTATGAATCCGTCTGTATTGTTAGGAGGTGATGAATAATGACGAACACATTAGAAATTAGTCCAAATTTTACAATTGAAGATATACACAAGATCCGTGAACGTAATTATGAAGTAACAAAGCATATGACAAACAAGGAAAAATTGCTTTATTATAATACGCCAAGAACAGATGCGGAAGAGCAAATAGAACGGCTTAGAAAAAGATAGCTATTCCAAGGCGGCAACGGCACAGGCGGCGATTAACGAAGGCTAAGTAATCGTATAGTGGTATGAGCGTGTAACGGCTACTAGATATAGTATGAGGTAAAATTTGAGAGATATCTGACAGTAACATGTTAGGTATCTCTCTTTTCAATGTGGAAATAAAGATGAGGTTTTTGTAAATGTAGTGATCTGTATTGATTTTTAATTGATATTGATATATAATTTAAAAAAAGTGAGGTGAAAGTATGGCAAATGTATCAATTCGTGTTGATGATGTAGTAAAACAGAGAGCAGAAAGTATATGCTCTGATTTAGGTATGAGTTTATCTACAGCTACAAATTTATTTTACAAAAAATTGATAAGCTATGGTGGGATACCTTTTGAATTGAGGGTAGATCCTTTTTATAGTGAAGAGAATCAGGCACATTTGGAAAAAGTAATTAATAATTATAACCACGGAAAATCAAATCCTGTTTATAAGAGGATAGAAGAATTGGAGGAAATGGAGAGCTGATATAATGAACCTTATATTTCTTCCAGAGGCATGGGAAGATTATTTGTATTGGCAAGGGCAAGATAAAAAAACCTTAAAAAGAATTAATACATTGATAAGAGATATCATGAGAGATCATTACCACGGATTAGGAAAACCAGAACCTCTAAAAGGAAATTTATCAGGATGGTGGAGCAGGAGGATTGATGAAAGCAACAGGATGGTTTATAAGATAGAAAACGGTATGTTGCTTGTGGCTGAATGCAGGAGTCATTATTCTGATAAATAACTAAATTGTCAGATGGCAATAAAAGATAACTATTCCAAGGCGGCAGCAGCACAGGCGGCGATTAACGAAGGCTAGTAATAGCAAAAAGTGTTAAAAATACTGTAAAATCAAGGACTTTGGCTTCGGCCAGAGTCCTTTTTTCGCCTTAAAACAGTAATTTTGAGTGTAATTTTGGTCAATACAGAGTGATTTTTGATGAAATTAGGAAAATAGATACTATAAAAGTAAGCGCCAAATATTAATGCGGTCAGATACAAAATTACCCCAGCCCTTTGCGAGTTGGAGTAATTCACTATAATTCACATGCGATTTTTGATAGATTGGAGTTTTTC